>VAPM010535841.1_pt1 | contig 13566 bp, 9 predicted proteins | sample 3395091 | NCBI WGS metagenome assembly VAPM01 (sample SAMN08290445, study PRJNA428436) | hydrothermal vent metagenome | isolation source: Deep-sea hydrothermal vent chimney 3 | place: Pacific Ocean: Juan De Fuca Ridge | reverse complement strand
TCTTTTTTCATGATGATGACGGATTTTCCACATTTAAATGTGATTTGATCACCGGCAATAATATTTAATTTTTTACCAACGTTTAAGGTGTCGTTTTTTCCGATTTGTACTTCTCTATTGTCACCCACGGATTCCTTTTGGTTTTTACCAACGCTCATGTCCTGATTTTTGCCAATGGTGATGGTTTCGTTATCGCCCACTTGTTCGCTTCGGTTTTTGCCAATGTTGATATCTTCATTCTTGCCCACATTTTCTGAACGGTTGTCACCGATGGAGATACTTTCATTTTTGCCAACAGACTCCGTACGATGGTTACCAATCGTAATGGTTTCGTCATTGCCTACATTTTCAGTTCTGTCATGACCAATGGTAATGGTTTCATCATGGCCGATATCTTCCGTTCGATCATGTCCGACAAATGTGGTTTCATCATTTTCTATGTGATTGTTTTGATCTTTCTCTGCATGGATATAAAGTTCTTCACTGCCTTTTTTATCCTCAAAACGGATTTCGTTGAAATTCGCGGCGCCGCCACCTTGAGTTGAACGCGTCTTCCAACCACTTTGGGTTTTGTTCGCGGGCAAATCATAGGGCGGCCTATTTTCCGCGTTGTAGACACAGCCCGTCACCAACGGTTGGTCGGGGTCGCCTTCCAGAAAGCTCACAATGACTTCATGACCCAAGCGCGGCAAAAAAATGGCACCCCATTGTTTGCCCGCCCACTGCTGTGACACCCGCAACCAACAAGTGCTGTTATCATTTTTCTCACCCACTCGATCCCAATAAAACTGTACACGGACTCGCCCATATTGATCCGTGTAGATTTCTTCGCCGCTCGGCCCCACGACCAACGCCGTTTGCGGGCCGCTCACCTTGGGTTTCGGTGTCGCACGGGGGGGCCGGAAGGCTTTATCACTGGGAATACATTGAAAAGAATTTTGGTAAAAATGTCCTCCATCGGTCCCCAATTCATAGCTATTTTCACGGGCTTGATGAGAAATCGAGGTGATGACGCAGGCTTTGCCTTGTTCGGATGCTATTTCATGTTCAACCAGTGTAAATTTGCCACCGGCGATAAAACTCCGATAAGTCCCAACCGCACTCACAATATCATACGCGGTTTCCTGTTCCTCGATACGCATCTTGGTGAGTCCATCACCCTCACTACGATTAGTATATAAACCGGGGTAGTCATATTGTTCATAATGAGTGATATCGGGCAAATCAACAATGGTATCTATTGTTGTACTGATATCGGTACTCGGTGTTTCGAAGTTATAGTCGGTTTGCGCCCATTTTCCCGAAACTAGGGCATAACCATGATTCCATTCACTGAGGTGATCATCGGTTTTCCCTGCCACAAAATAACGTGCCTCTTTTTCTTTGCAGTCAACATAGTCACTGCAGGCATCCGCCACCACCAGCGTATGCTTGCCGGCTTCATGGGTAAAATAATAATAAATACCTTCTTCTTCCATAAGACGTGATACAAAAGCAAAATCCGTCTCGCGATACTGTACGGTATATTCACGTTTGCGAAAGCCGCGTTGGGTCTTAATGACAAAATCACTAAAACCGCGATGGTTAAAGACATCTTCGAGAATCGCATTAACATCATTGGTTTGGAAAATACGACAATCGGAGCAAAAGGACAACAATGTCAGCCACGGCACCAGTTTCGCTCGATAAATACGGTAACCATTTTGATGCCTCGGTCCCGCATAAAATTCACTGATATGACCATTCCAAAGACGAGGCGATCGATCTTTATCCATTAAGGTCACATCGACTCGCTTACCGACAATCGCTTTCGCTTGAATGGCGTGGTCAGAGGATATCATCTCCAAGTGAAACTCAAACGGCCTGGAAATAAACTCCGAGCCAGAAAAACCGACCAAGATGAGCTTATCTGCCCCCAGTGCAGTTTCAATGGCTAAAGTTTTTCCTGTTTGCGAAAACTCTGTCATAAAGATACTTTAGTATAATTTATTTATTAAAAAAAGGAATTTAAGTGCATCACAAATTAAATAGCACCTAACGTCAATACAAATACTAACATGGCAATGTTTGCCGAAGTGTAATCTAGCTTACCTCAACGTTTCAAAAAATATAGTTAAAAACCTTTTAACTGGCATTAGGCAATCTAGCGCTTGAAAATCGCAAAAAAATTGATTTCACTGGGGTTTCTCTGAATAAGGCAATACTTATTTGTATTGCCGACTGAAGAAAAATTTCTGTGGAATCCAGGCCTCAAGTGAGATCAAATGATCGGCTACCCAATGTCGGATTTAACTGCTTTATTTGCTGCATCTCAAAAACCGATACTCTTTTTTCTAAAATTCACATACCTAAATCTACTCTGCAATTAACTGGTTGATGCGGACTGCTCTGCCAAATAACGTTATATCACCAAAATGTATTTTGCAGCGCTGATAAATCGACTCTTTAGGTTCAGTAAACTCATAGATAACCTATTTTTCAACATCCACTACCCACACAGTGGCTATACAAGCCCGTGCGTAAATGCCAAGCTTGCTTGAGCCATCATTGACGGTATCCGTTCTAATTGTTGAGTCAGCCACCTCAACGACTAATCTAAGCTGTTCTGCGGCAGGGTAGTTTTTCTCTATTTTCACCTTATCTTTAAGAACATAAATATCGGGTTCTGGCATGTCATGATCACCGGCAATAATTGAACCCTTCTGATAAACATCGGATGTGCCCATTGCTGTTATGAGAAAATTCTGTATCAACGGCTGTGTTTTTGCATGACGAAACCCTAAAGGACTCAATTCGAAAATCTCCCCATTGAGCAACTCTGTACTGGGTGTCATTGAGATAATTTCTTGCTCAAATAAAGAAAGGTACTCAGTAATGCTAAATTTATGTTTATTTTCTTGGGCGAGCACAACGAGTCCCCAACTTAATAAAAATAGTCTCTTAGAGGTAAGGCGGCGACCAGCATTAAAAAACAAATGGAGATGGAGTTAGACTTTTCCCCAAGCTATAAATCTGCAAAGTTAATTAGCCTAAAAAAACACCGATAGCAAACCATTTTATGCCACATCACCCTCATGGTCAACTCCAAGCCTTGTCCAATACGGAATGAGACTAAAACAGGTGAATTTACCAACAACGTCTTTCGCTTGAATGGCCAAGCCTGGGAAAATCATATCCAAGCGCCAACACCTCAATTATATCTTATTGGTTTTCAACGATCCAGAATTCTTATATCATAGCGGCTGCATAACAAACCATATTTTAGGAAGTACTTTATGGCAACGACAGCCATTATTGATATCCAAGTTATCACGCAAGCCATTTCTGCCGATAATCCCATCGGTGAAAATCTAGCACAGGACGACTCGTTAGATTCTATTTACCGAGAAATCAAAAGCGCTCGTAAAAATGCTGGGGCGAATGAGCGTCAACTCGCAAGCAGTGAGGAAGGCTTGAATGGTCAAGTTGTACCCGAATGGAAAACAATTCTTGATCTTGCCTCTAATGCACTAGCTGAGCGTAGTAAAGATCTGGATATCGCGGCTTGGTATACCGAGGCCTTGGTTCGTTATTATGGTTTTGCGGGATTACGGGATGGCTTACAGCTCACCTGCCAACTCATTGAACAATTCTGGGATCATGGCATTTATCCCTTACCTGATGAAGATGAAGAGATTATATCCAAAGTGGCCACGCTTGCCGGTTTAAATGGTGTCGAGTCTGAGGGAACCCTCATTGCACCTATCCGCATGATTCCATTAACCCTGGGTGATCACAATTTCAGTCTATGGCACTATGAACAGGCTTTTTCCATCGAAAAAATTCTTGATCCTAAGAAAAAAGAAACACAAATTAAGGAAGGCGCGCTGACACTGAAAGAAATTGAGTCAGAAGCGCAGGCAACACCGACTGACTTTTATAAAGATTTACACGATGATATTCAGGCGAGCCTTAAAGCCTTGTTACAATTAACCAATGTGTTGCACGAGAAATGTGGCCGTGACGCACCCTCCACCTCAGATATCCGCAGCACGTTAAGCCGCGCCGCTGAAATCGTCGGATATTTGACAAAAGATAGGATAATTAACGCTGACGTAGCACCACAAGAAACGTCCAACACCGACGATGCCATACCATCAACTCATTCAGGCCAGTCAGCGACCAAAAACAAGTCATTTTCTGTCGATGACCTTACCATCAATACCCGTGATGAGGCTTTTCGTGCGCTGTTGAAAGTGAGTGAATATTTTCGTCACACCGAACCGCACTCCCCGATGTCATATAATTTGGAGCAAGCAATTAAATGGGGAAAAATGCCCTTGCCGGAACTATTAGGTGAACTCATTACCGACGAAAAAGCACGGCGCGAGTATTTTCGCTTGGTTGGCATTAAAGAACCGGAAAAAGACTAAAATTTGCCAGATAGCGAAGGGATAACGTCTCGCATTACCTTGATAGTGTATCTAGACGAGGCTTTGTTAATACCGCATTTTTATATTAGAATGGCAATTAACCACTCAATTTATGACCGGTTTTTCATGACAGCCGATCACTTAACTACCATAAGGAAACCGTATGGCCAGTATACATGACAAACTCAATCGAGTGCGCAAACCACGGGTCCATATTAAATATGAGGTCGAAACGGGCGGTGCCATGGTGCAAAAAGAATTGCCTTTTGTTGTCGGTGTAATGGGAGATTTTTCAGGCGACCCAACCAGCCCACTCAAACCACTCAAGGATCGCAAATTCGTGCAAATCGACCACGATAATTTTAATGATATCATGGCACGCATGACGCCGGGAGTGACACTAAAAGTGGCAAATACACTTGAGGATAATGACACCGAGATGTCACTGAATCTAAAGTTTGAATCAATGGATGATTTTTTACCAGAACGCATTGTTGCACAGGTGGAACCTCTGAGAAAACTCCAAGAAACACGCGATCAATTGCGTGATATTCTTTCCAAAGCCGATCGTTCAGAAGATCTCGAAGAAATTCTCGAAAAAGTCTTGAGTAATTCAGAAAACTTACAGTCGCTTTCTGGTGAGTTAGCTACCGACACACCGAAGGAGGACAAATAATGTCAGACCCTGAACAAAATACCCAAGCCGACGTGGCTGAAGCCACCGTCGAAGAAATCAGCTTACTTGAGCAAGCCATTGTTGCCACCAAGCAAACAGAACAGCCGCGCTCGAAAGCGCTACTCAAAACCCTCGTCGAACAAGCCCTAGAAGGTACGGTGACTTGGGACCGTAACTTAACGGTGACCATTAACAAAGCGATTGCCGACATTGATAAAGCCATGTCTAAACAACTGGCGACCATTTTACATCATGAAAAATTGCAAAAATTAGAGGGAAGTTGGCGGGGCCTGCATCATCTGGTGATGAATTCAGAGACGGGCTCGTCCTTAAAAATCAAAGTACTTAACGCAAAGAAGAAAGAAGTTTTCAAGGACTTGGATAAAGCCGTTGAATTTGACCAAAGCCAAACCTTTAAAAAACTCTATGAAAATGAGTTTGGCCAACCTGGCGGTGAACCCTACGGCGCATTAATTGGAGATTTTGAATTCACCAATCACCCGGATGATATCGACATGTTAAGCAATATGTCGCAGGTGGCCGCGGCTTCTTTTTGTCCCTTCATTTCGGCCATTGATCCGCATATGTTTGGCTTTGAAAATTGGACCGAACTCTCCAAACCTCGCGATCTTGACAAGATTTTTGAAGGGGCTGAATACGCCAAATGGAATGCATTCCGAGAATCGGAAGATGCACGCTTTGTGAATTTAGTGATGCCGAGAACTTTATCTAGACTTCCCTATGGCGCTGCCACAAAACCCGCTGAGCACTTCAACTTTGAAGAATTTACCGGCAATTCAGAACCCGACCATAAAGACTTCACCTGGATGAATGCCGCCTATGTCATGGGGACTAAGCTCACCGATGCTTTCGCACAATACGGTTGGTGTACTGCCATACGCGGCGCGGAAGGGGGCGGTAAAGTGGAAGATCTACCCACCTATAATTTTGTCAGCGACGATGGTGATGTCGATATGAAATGCCCCACCGAAGTCGGCATTACCGATCGACGCGAAGCGGAACTTAGCCATCTCGGTTTTCTCCCCTTGTGCCACTATAAAAACACCAATTATTCGGTCTTCTTTGGCGCACAATCAACCCAGAAATCGAAAGTCTACGACGATGCAGCAATTACTGAAAATGCCGCCATTTCAGCGCGCTTACCTTATATTATGGCCACTTCACGTATCGCCCACTACTTGAAGATTATGGGGCGCGACAAAGTGGGCTCTTTCATGCAAGCCAAGGAAGCCGAAGTTTGGCTCAATCGTTGGATCAAGAGCTATGTGAATAGCAATCCGAGCAGCGGGGCAGAAATGAAGGCCCGTTATCCACTGGCCGAAGCGCGGGTTGAAGTCAAAGAAATTCCGGGGCAACCCGGCGCCTATAATGCCGTGGCGTGGATGCGACCTTGGCTGCAAATGGAAGAACTCACCGCCTCGCTAAGAATGGTGGCCCGGATTCCAGGCGGCGGTTAGACTGCTTGACCTCGGTGATTTACTCAATCTTATACGACTGACAGAGATTGAAATTCAAAGTTTGCAAAGCGACATTGATGGTGAGGATGAAGATGCAAAAAATGATGCAGGTGAGATAATCCTGCAAATAGACAAATTATCCAAAAACCTTAAAAAAATGTACCAAAACTCTCGTTCAAATGATAGTGAGTATCCTACTTATGAAGACTCCATCAAAAATATTGGCTTGCAATGAAGCTAATAAATTAACAAAATCATTAAAGGCTTTACCAAGGCGACGGATGGCAGAAAAATAAAAGATGAGTTCAGACTTTCTCTTAGAGGCGAGTATTCAGACGACCATGGCGGCGCTCGCGCAGTCATCGGCAAAACTCGATCGCATTAAGGCTAAGCGTTATTTTCACGAGCAACTCGCCGCCTTTTGCCAATTGGCTAAAATCGATGCGCCGATGTCAAAAGCGCAATTCATTCGTCTTATCCAACTCAGTATCGCCGACATTGATCAAACACTCAATGCCATGGTTAACACCATTTTGCATCACCCCAAGCTTCAACAGCTGGAAGCCTCTTGGCGCGGCCTTTGGTTTTTAGTGCTGAGTGGCGAAAGCAGCGAAAATGTCAAAATCAAAATGCTGAATGTGACTTGGAAACAGTTGAGCAGAGATTTTGATCGTGCCATCGAATTTGACCAAAGCCAGATGTTTCGCAAAGTGTATAATAATGAATTTGGTATGGCTGGCGGTGAACCTTTCGGTGTTATTTTAGGCGACTATTTCATCAAACATCGTCTGAGTCAAGACCACCCGGTAAACGACATCGAAACCCTGCGTGAAGTTTCACAGGTAGCCGCCGCGGCTTTTGCACCTTTCATTGCGAGTGCGCACCCCAATTTATTTGGACTAGAAGATTTCAGTCGGCTAGGGTCAGCGCTAAACTATGAAACCATCTTTTCTCAACAAGAATATGGCGCATGGAATCGTTTCCGCAAGACAGAGGATGCTCGGTTTGTTGGCGTGGTATTACCGAAAGTATTAATGCGCTTACCTTATGAAGCCCATGTTTTTCGCCAGGATGGATTTTGTTTTGAAGAAGAGGTTAGCGCACCGCACAATCAGCATCATTTATGGGGCAATGCCTGCTACGCGTTTGGCGTGACCTTAATTCAATCCTTCACCAATCAAGGCTGGTTTACCAACATCAGTGGGCGCCCAACCTATGCACAACCCGGTGGACGAGTCTCTGGACTCCCCACGCCTTGGTTTCATACCGACCAAGCTCGACTCATTCCAAAATATACCACCGACATATTAATTACTGATCTGACCGAAAAAACCCTGAGTGATATCGGTTTTATTTCACTCTGTCATCAACGCAGCACGGACGATGCCATTTTCTATAGCAATTGTTCGATCCACTCACCCCTCCAATATGACGATGAACTGGCCACCATCAATGCTAAAATATCCGCCATGCTGCAATATATCCTCTGCGTATCCCGCTTTGCTCACTATATCAAAATTATCGGCAGAGAAAAACTCGGGGCCTTCCATAGTGCGGCCGAATGTGAAGACTATTTATACCATTGGTTACTCGATTATTCCACGGGAAGCTCATCAGGGACTGAAGAACAGTTAGCTAAATATCCATTAGCCGAAGCCAAAGTTGACGTAAAGGAAACACCGGGTAAACCTGGCGTCTATTCTTGCGTCATTCACTTGAAACCCCACATGCAATTCGACCAGATTGTTTCAAGTTTAAAGTTGGTGACTCAATTATCAGAAGTCAAAATATAGATCCTTACCAAAACTATGCGTCAAACATGATGAATGCCAAAGAATTATATGAAGCCGGACAACTAAGCGAAGCCATCAAGGCCGTGACAGAGCAGGTCAAAAGCCAACCTAATGCCATCGAGCACCGTGGCTTTTTATGTGAACTCCTGTTGGTGGCGCGGAAATGGGAGCGTGCCGACAAACAACTCGATGTGATTGGACACCAAAATCCACAAGCGATCACCGGGGTATCGCTTTGGCGTCAATTGCTGCGTGCCGGTCAGGCCAGAGATCAGTTTTTTAATGAAGGTCGAGTCCCCGATGTCTTAGCCACACCTGATGTATTGATACAAAAATATTTACAGGCCTCGGTGCTCATGCGAGAGCAAAAATTCGCTGAAGCCACAAAAATTTTAGCGCAGGCAGAGCAACGACGCCCCCACTGCAGCGGTAAAATTAATGACTATAATTTTAGCGATCTGCGAGATTTGGATGATCTCACTCCGGGTATCCTCGAATTATTTACCAGTACCGGCAAGTATTATTGGGTGCCGCTATCCCGTATATTAAGCCTTGAGTTTTTCCCTCCAGAAAACGCCCTTGATGTGGTATTTCGCCGTGCCCACATAGAAATTACCGAAGATGGCCCCGAAGGTGATGTCTACTTACCCAGCGTTTATCACCAATTACCCGAAAAGAACCCGGAGCAATGTTTATTAGCGCGCACCACCGACTGGCTAGCAAATGAAAATAGTCCCGTCATCGGTCTGGGCCAAAAAATGTTCTTGCATGGCGATGAGGCAATTTCCATGCTTGAAATCGAACAATTACAATTTAACCATTAACTCACGCATAAACGCCATGGCAAACCCCAACGCCTCTGATCCCTTGGTTGCATCGATTCTCGATCGATTGATTGACAATGCACCGGAGCAAACGCAAGAAGCACCACATACACAGGTCATCGTGGAATTACGCGATGCCATTCGACGTGACCTTGAGTTTTTATTGAATACGCGCTGGCATTGCATGCCAAATGACAAACTCGAATTGGCTCAAGATCCGGTGTTGGTGGATTATGGTATCCCTGACTTCACCAGCCTCAACTTGAATGATGAAGACAACCGCACCCGTTTAACGCAGTTACTTGAAAAAATCATCGCACAAAATGAATCACGATTTAAAAGTGTTAAAATTAAATTGATTGAAAATTCGAGTGACATCCAGCGTACTTTACATTTTCGCATTGATGCATTTTTAGATGTGGAACCCGCCGAAATTCCGGTTTCATTTGATTCCACCGTCAACCCTGCCACGCGCAGCTTTGTATTAAAGGATAGACTCAGTGGATGAAGATTTAACAAAATACTACCGCAAAGAGTTAAATTATTTACGTCATTCGGCCGGTGCTTTTGCTGAGTCACATGGAAAAATTGCCGCTCGTCTCGGATTAAGCCCACAAGGAGAAACCAACGACCCGCATGTGACCCGATTAATTCAGTCCGTGGCGCTATTAAACGCACGCATTCATAAAAAACTCGATGATGGATTTCCTGAGTTAACTCAGGCCATGCTGAGTGTTCTCTATCCTCACTATCTGGCCCCCATCCCTTCAATGTCGATTGTGCGCTTTAAAAGTGCGCCTGACATGAGCAACCATTACTCAATAAAACGCGGCGCCTGTATAGAAACCCAAGCGATTAATGGCACGCCTTGCCAATTTCGCACGGTGTACCCCGTGACACTTTACCCCATTGAAGTTCAACAGGCACAATTGATCCGCGGCAGCTATCAAGCCCCCTCCATCGCTAAGCATTTAAGCGCGAATGCAATCATTAAACTCACCTTGCATTGCGTCAACCCGGATATGCGGTTTGATGCGCTCAATCCAGCCCATTTAGATTTTTATCTCGGTGGCGCCAATACCCAAGCCAACGCACTGTATCAGCTACTCTTTAATCATGTGGTCGCCATCGCCGTCGCGCAAAGCACAACCAATAGCACTGACCCAAAGACGGAGGTATTTTATGCCGACGTCAATCATATTGAAACCCTGGGATTTGAACAAGACGATGCGCTACTCCCCTATCCCGCCCGCTCGTTCTTAGGCTATCGCTATCTGACTGAGTTTTTTGCCTTCCCGGAAAAATTTAATTTTTTCCGCCTGAACCATTTAGGCGAAAAAGCCTTCCAGGGCAAAGGCAATCAAGTCGAGATTTATTTTTATTTAAATGAAAGCATTGCCATACAGGAACAAAGCATTAACGCAGAAAATTTTATCCTTGGATGCACCCCGATGGTAAATCTGTTCACCCAAAGAGCAGAGCCCATTGCGCTGAATCATGAAAAAACACACTATCCAATTGTGCCAGATTCACGTCGTTTGCTGTCCAAGGAAGTCTATCAAGTGGATCAGGTCGAAGCGGTGTCTCCCGACGGCGAAGTGCATCGCTTTGCCCCTTTTTACGGATTCACCCACCACAGCGACCCAGCACAAACCGTGAATCAACCAAAACCGAGGTATTGGTATTGCACACGCGAAATGCTCAAGCAACGACATGGCAATGACATTGATCGTGGGACTCAAATGCAAATGGCGCTGGTGGATATCAATTTTCAGGAAGATATCCCCACCAACTGGATTCTCAATATCCAAACCACGTGCTTGAATCGAGATTTACCCTCACGATTACCTTTTGGTGGTGGACAACCTAAGCTACAATTAGGAGAAGGCAGTGCCCCATTAAGTACCATTGAATGCCTAACGGCGCCGACCCCGACACGGCGCATGCATTTTGAGCAAAATGCCTTATGGAAGCTCATTTCCCATCTTAATCTAAACTATGTTTCATTAGCTTCTGGCGCTGACGGCGTCGCCGCACTACAAGAACTGTTAACACTTTATAATTTTAAACAATCACCTGACACTCGCGCCATGATCAATGGCATCGTCAATATCGAACAGAAGCTCGTCATGGCACGGGTACGAGATCAACAATTTAGCGCACTTTGTCGCGGCCTAGAGATTTGCCTCACGCTGGATGAAGAACGCTTTGAAAACCAAAATATATTATTGTTTGCCAATGTGTTAGAACGATTTTTTGCACTGTACGCACCGCTGAATTCGTTTACCCAATTGGTATTAAAATCCACTCAGCGAGAACAACCCATAAAAACATGGCCACCACGGGCAGGAAAAAAAATCATACTGTAACTGAAAAACTGTTTGCGGAACCGTTTCGATTCAGTTTTTTTCAGGCCGTGCGCTTACTGCAGGGACTCATTCGCCAATGGCACCCGCAAGGACAAATTCGTGCCGTCGGCCATGACCATAGTCCCAAACAAGAATCATTACGTTTTTCCAGTATCATTTCGCATAATTTTTCAGCGAGCGAAATCACAAAAATTGGTACCCATCAGCCGACTATCAAGCATGCACAACAACCTATCACCGAAATGCAGATTGCGTTTTTCGCATTAAATGGCCCAACCGGTGTACTACCTACGCACTATACGGAAATACAAATCACTCAACTGCGTGAAAAAGACCGGGCACTCACCGATTTTCTTGACATGCTCAATCATCGATCTGTGTCATTGTTTTATCGCGCCTGGGAAAAATATCAGTTACCTTTGACTTTTGAGCAGGCTCAATTAAACAACCCTTCGAAATCGGATCCGATTACCGCCGTTTTTGAATCACTGCTGGGACTACCTAAACAAATCAACAAACAGGCAACACCAGCAGACACAGCTTTCGCGAACTTACCCTTTATTCATTATGCCGGATTTTTTGCAACCCCCAAGAATTCAGCAGAATCACTTGCCGCTTTTTTACAAGATTATTTCGACATCGAAGTCCAGGTCGAACAATTTAAGGGAGAGTGGTTAACACTAAGCCAAAGTAGTGGCTTTGCCTTACCGCAGTTTCCTTATCCCGGCAAAAACAACAGGCTCGGGATTGATACTGTGATTGGCAACAAGGTATTTGTCATGGAGGGAAAATTTAATTTAATATTAGGCCCGCTCAATCAACAGCAATTCGATCAGTTGATGCCTGACCAAGAAAAATTTCGCACATTGTGCCACTACACACGTCATTTTGTTGGACCCACGTTATGTTTTGATGTGGTATATCAATTGCGTCCGGAAACCTTGAAAACCTGGCGATTAGATAGCACATCGAATGATGGTTTCCGTTTAGGCTGGAACACTTGGTTAAATCCAAGTGAAAATGCAACGCAAACCCGAACAATTACGGTGAATAACCCTGGATAAATCACCATTTAACCGACATGGGGCCACCTAGCGTTTGAAAATCGCGAAGAAAATTGATTTTACAGGGGGTTTTCTGAAGGAGGTCATACTTGCTGTATGACCGACTGAAGAAAAATTTCTGTGGGATCAAGGATCAAGCGAGATCAAATGATAGGCTATCCCATATCGGGTTTAATTAAAAAAACAGCCATTCAATGTGAAGCAAATCACAATCGCCAACCGCTTTTATGCCTTACACTGGCAAGATTAAACAGGAACGAAAAATGCTTCATCTCGACATCAGAACCTTAATCAGCAAGCTCAACAGTACCACCCGTACGGCCTTAGAAGGTGCCACGGGTTTGTGTGTGTCGCGTACTCACTATGATGTGGAACTGGAGCATTGGTTACTGAAACTATTAGACCGTTCCGATACCGATCTCGCCGCCATTCTGAAACATTTTGGTCTTGATGCGGGCAAACTAAGCAAAGATCTCACGCGTGCCATTGATGCCTTCAAAACAGGTAATACACGCACCCCCGCGCTCTCTCCACGCATTGTCGAGGTGGCTAAAGAAGCCTGGCTACTTGCCTCGCTCGATCTAGGAGAAACGAAATTACGATCGGGTCACATCGTTTGTGCCTTGTTAAATGATAGCGACTTAACCTATCTCGCTTACGGCGCGTCAAAAGAATTTGAAAAAATCAACGCGCAAACCCTCAGAAAATCATTTACCAGCCTACTTGCTAATAGCCACGAAGGCCATCAAGAGACAAGCTTACAAGCCAGCGATTCAAAGAACGCAGCAACCACCACAAGCACAACCAACGGACAAACACCGGCACTGGATCAATTCACCATTGATCTGACACAACGTGCCAAAAATGGCGAAATCGATCCCGTACTCGGACGTGATCACGAAGTCCGAGCGATTATTGATGTTTTAACCCGTCGCCGGCAAAACAATCCG
>VAPM010257349.1_pt1 | contig 13569 bp, 20 predicted proteins | sample 3395091 | NCBI WGS metagenome assembly VAPM01 (sample SAMN08290445, study PRJNA428436) | hydrothermal vent metagenome | isolation source: Deep-sea hydrothermal vent chimney 3 | place: Pacific Ocean: Juan De Fuca Ridge | reverse complement strand
TATCTTTTAGTTTTGGTTTCCTATTTTGTCTTAAAAATTGTTCTTTTTCAGTAATTGATCCTAATACTTTTAAAATTTTGTCGTAATTTGCTTTAAAGTTACTCATTATATTTAATTGTTTGATTATCAAATAAATATATACCTTTTTAAAGGGAAATGAATAACTTTTTTTTGTTAAATTATAATGCACAACGGGTAAGGATAGTGTAAATAGCATAACAAAGGTACAACAAATAGCAAATGTCAGAACAAAAGTTGAAGTTTCAGAAAAACAAGTGGAAGTAGATTTATTAAACGCAAAAAAAACTAAAACTCCAAAAAATATATTGGAAAATATTATTTCTGATGTAGATTTAGATTATTTGTGAGATTCTGATTACTTAATATTAGTCATCAATTATTTAAAGAACTAAAGGTATTTTCAAATATTAAAACAAAAAATGAGTGGAATAAAATTTTTAGAAAATTATAAATATTATACCAATTTTGCAATTAAATTTCGACAACCTGAAAAAGAAAAAAGACTACAAGAATTAAAATTAAAAGAGAGAATGCATTAAAAATTTGATTTATGAATATTACAGCTACAATTTAACATAATATAGAATTATAGCTACAAATGTTTAACGAGAAGTTTCTTGAGAATCGATTATTTAAAAAATATTGAATAATTGTACAGAATATTAAAATTAAACGAAAAGTTAATACACTAATGTTTAATGACCCAAGTAATAAGGTTTCTTATGAAAACAATACATTCTGGGATATTTTACATAATATTCAATTATAGCTATCAAATGGATAAGCAGCTATAAAACTAAATACAATACATTTGTACTATAATGTTCTGCGTTATGTTACTTTGCTTGGGTAAAAGCGAAGTTTAAACCACTTCTTTTTCTTATTTTTTTTTCTAAAATTTTTCTCTACAATGTTAATGGAACACGCTTTTTACGAAACGACGATAGGAGAGAAGTGGAATGTGTGTGGAATGGATATGTTAATAAATAAGCTCATTTTGTTGATATATAATGTCTCATAATGTGAGATAAATAATATTTTAGTTTAATTTTACACTTGATAATCAAAATTTTATAATGAATCGAATCAAAGAAATTCTTGAAGATAAAGGAATAAAGCAAAAATGGCTTGCTGATAAGATGGAGAAAAGCTACAATATGGTTAATTCATATGTTCAAAATAGAAGACAACCAAGTCTTAAAGATTTATTTAAAATAGCTAGTATTTTAGATGTTGCTGTAGCCGAATTGTTAGATAATAATAAAAGTAAAGGCGAAAAAAGCAAACCGTATAAACATAGCCAATCTGGTCTTTTTAAGGTAGCTGAATCAGAATTTGAATATCAGCAAACTACTAATATTCCGCTTCTAGGAAATGTCGCTTGTGGACATCCTCTTTTTGCAGAAGAAAATATTGAAAGTGAAATTCCTGTTTCTGTAGAATTAATAAGAAAGGATAAAAACTATTTCATACTTCGAGCTTCAGGAGATTCAATGAATGAAGCAAAAATAAATGATGGAGATTTGGTTTTAATAAGACAAGAACAAGTAGCTGAAAATGGAGATAAAGTTGTGGCGTTAATTGAAGATGAAGCAACAATAAAAGAATTTTGGAAGCAAGATAATATGATTGTGTTAAAACCAAAATCTAATAATTTAGAACATCAACCAATTATACTTACAAGTAATTTTAAAATTCAAGGTATAGTAGAAAAAGTAATATCAATTTAAAAAAAAGAAAATGGCAAGACAAAGTAAAAGAGGTAGAGACGCAGGAACTGGACAGTTTATCACTATCAAAGAAGCAAAAAGAAGACCAAAAACAACAGTTATTGAAACTATAAAAGTTGGAAGAACAAAAAAGAGGAAATAGGTGAAGAATAAAAAATTCAAAATATTATCTATTGATGGAGGTGGAATAAAAGGTGTTTTTCCTGCTTATTTACTAATGTTAATTGAATCTGAACTTGGAAAAAGGAAAGATGGAAAAACAAAAATATATCAACATTTTGATTTAATAACAGGAACATCAACAGGAGGAATAATAGCATTAGCCCTTTCTTTTGGAATACCTGCAAAAGAAATCTATGAATTATATTTAAATAATGCTAAAGGTATTTTTGGTAACAAAAAAAGTTTTTTCAGTCAACTTTTTTTTGCTTCTCATAAAAGTGATTTTTTAGAAAATCTAATACAAAATAAATTTAAAGAGTATAACAATGGTATTGATCCTAGGCTAAAAGATTGTAAAACTGATGTTTGCATACCTATTTATGACCTAGTTAGAGGGAGTCCAAGTGTTTTGAAAACACCATATCACGAAGCATTCACTAGAGATTTTCATATACCTGCGTATCAAGCTGCAATGGCTACAGCAGCAGCACCTACTTATTTTAGTCCATATTCAAATCAGTATACAGATTTGAATAATGTAAGTAAATCATTTGTCAATAAAGTTGATGGAGGTGTAATGGCTAATAACCCAACTTTGGTTGCTTTTTTAGAGGCTATTAAAGCTTTTAAAGTAGAAGCTTCTGATTTGGAAATACTATCAATAGGTACTGGTCATAAGAATTTTACTGATATTAATTCTAGAAAAAAATGGGGATTATATTATTGGATGATAAAGGACAAAAGAAAAAGACTTATTGAATTATTTATGCAGAGCCAATCCCAATTAGTAGCAAATTATATAAGTCTATTACATAAAGGAATAGATAGAAGAGAAGACGAAAATTTTATTTACGATAGGATAGATGTTGAGTTAACAGATGGTAGTCAATTGGAAATGGATGAATGTAATAAAAAGTTAATTTCAAATTTTGCAGAATTAGCAGCAATTGAATACCAATACAAAAGGATAGATATTTTAAAAAGACATTTTTATTAATAAATAATTAAAACAATGAGTAATCAAATATTATTACAAATAGCGCAGTATCTAGATATATCGCCTACAGATTATAAGATAGCCCAAGAACGATTTAGTGCAGTTAAAGATTGGCTTGACAATGGAGCATATAAATCTGGTTATTTACCTGATGTATATTTGCAAGGCTCATTTAGACTTGGTACAGTTGTAAGACCTTATCATAACGATAAAGATGGAAATTTTGATATTGACCAAGTGTGTGAATTGACGAAATATAGTGAATCAAAATCTTCAAAAATTCTTAAAAACGATGTTGGAGATAGATTAAAGGAAAATAGCGATTATGAAAGAATGTTAGATGACGAAGGTAAAAGGTGTTGGACAATAGAATATGCTACTGAAAATAGTCGACCTGGTTTTCATATTGATATTCTACCTGCTTTAAAATCTGATGAAGGAACTTTGCATAATATAGACATTACTCATAAAGAAAATTATATTTATTCTTGGTCTACTAGTAATCCAAAAGGATATTATTTATGGTTTAAATCAAAAAACAATTATTCTACTAGCTTTATTGAATCTCAAAGAAACGCTATTTTTAACGCTAATAAAGAATTGTATGAAAGAGAAGAAAATGTTCCTAAACAACTTTTCAGGACATCATTACAACGTGCAATTCAAATTATGAAAAGACATAGAGATGTCCAATTTGTAAATAAAGATTTTAAGCCAATATCAATAATTATTACAACTATTACAGCGCAAGTGTATACACAAAGTAATATAATTGAGATAATTAATGAGTTTATTAATTATGCATTAAGTAGAAACGAATTTTTGATAAAGAATGGGTATTTAAATAAAGATGACATATTAGATTATTCAAATGGTAAATGGTCAATACCAAATCCTGTTGACTATTCTAGACCAGAAAGTGAAAGAGAAAATTTTGCTAATCGCTGGAATTTAGAACCTGAATTAGCGAATTCTTTTTTTGAATGGATTCAGCAATTAAAAAGGGATTTAAAAAGTTTCGAGAAAAGTGGGTTTTCAGATAATTTAAATTTAAAAACTAAATCATTTGGAACAGGAGATAGGATAGATAAAGTTTTGATAAAAGAAACAGAGGAGATATTAGAAAATGGGGTTAGTTTGTTTTCTTCTAATAATAGAGAACTACTGGATTTAATTCATCTAGGAATTGAAGGCAAAACAGAATGGGAACCAATAATAGAACTAGCTAAAAGTTATTACTTCAAAGCAGATGAAGGAGAAAGCAAAGATGTAGCTAAAGTTAATTATTATCAAATTTATAGACATAGAGGACGTACATTTTCGAAAGAAGCAAGAAATGATATAGAAGATGTTTTAAGTAGGAATAATAATTCCGCCTCGTTTATTCTTTGCTGTAATCTTCTATTAGGTTCTGCTACTCAAGAAATGATAAAAAATTGTATGGCTGAATTTAATTATGAAAATATTTTAGAATGGCCAATATTGAGATTATACAACCGTCCTTTTGTATTAAAAAGTAGTATAAAAGTCTGGTAATGAGTGTTTTTGAATTTATCAAGCCTGAATTAGCAAGTTTTGATTTAGAATTAACAATTAAAATCGATGGGAGGGAAGAGGTAGATTTTTTAATTGGGAACAATGAAATATATCTACAATCCATAGATTTAGATACCATACAAAGAAGTATTAAAATATCTAAACAAGATTTAGGAGAATTAAAAGATAACTTGTTTATCGCTTTAATATTAGTAATAGATAAAGAACCAAAGGTTGTTTATTTAATTCCTTCAAATGAGTTATCAAAGTTAGATAGCAATATCTTTATTAATAACGAAGTAAGCCTAATGCCCAGTTTATCTAATTGGGAGATTAAAATATCTAGTAATGCTATTCCAGAATTAACAAAGTACTCATTAGAAAATATGATTGATAAACTAAAAACTTAGTTTTATAATATTATGTTAAATAGAAGTACTGCGTCTTTACCCAGATGAAGCGTTGGCAAAACGGCCTCACTAGAATTTTGGTAAAACAATAGGTGAAATGAGCGTCCATATTTTAGGGTTCTAGTAATACATTTTGTTAAGAATTGTAACTATATAATAACTTCAAAGCAATCTTAAGAAGTAACAATGTTTCCTAAAATATAGTGAATGAACCGTAATTGTTTCCAAAATTATATGCAGCCTTGAATTTTTGTTTCTTTTGTTTCAAGACAAAAGATAATGAAAAAAGGAAAAAAAAGATGAATTGAAATACGAATTTAACAAGTGTATAGAAATTTTAAGCAAGGATAATGCGGTTGGGAAATTTTATACTCTTGTGGCAAGCTTACGAGAATGTCATAGAAAAAAATATTGCAAGATTATTGTTGAATAAATAAATTTTGAATAACTCTAAAAGGTTAGCTTTTTTTGGCGGCTGCAAGCGATGGATAATTGAGTTTTAAAAATGATTGCATCAGCAATTATGTTTTAAATAAACAATCGAGCGTTTGTAGGCGGCAATTTTACATAATGACGAATTATAGCTACAAATGTTTAACGAGAAGTTTCTTGAGAATCGCATATTTAAAAAATCTTGAACAATTGTACAGAATATTAAAATTAAACGATTAATAAAAACACGAATGTTTAATGACCCAAGTAATAAAGTTTCTTTTGAATACTAGACATTCTGGGATATTTTACATAATATATCAATTATAGCTATCAAATGGATAAACAGCTATAAAACTAAATACAATACATTTGTTCTATAATTTATAGTATGTTTTTATTAACTAACTGATTTTAAACTATTTACTATAAACTAGGACATTCTCGCCTACAAATCAATTTTAGTACTTGCAATAAAAGAAAAATATTTGAATAATACAAGGACTAATTTATAGAGCGTGTTATTTTTTTTTTATTTTTTCATTACATTCCTCTAAAAGCGAGGCTTCAAACGTCTTGACGTTTAATCCAACGCTATCTTTCAGCAGTTAAGCCCTCTTTGAGTGCTTCGCCTTTGATTTTAATGGAATTCTACTTTAACAAATTTAACTCCTCGAAAAGAGGAGCTAAAGAAAAATCACTTATTTACCGCCCGCAGGAAAATCAAATATTTTAATTTCTTGATAAAAATCAGATGCTATAAATGTTAAAAAATCAACCAAAGCACCACCCCGAGGGTCTTCTAAACTATAAGTACCAACTGGAAATTTATCCACAATATCAAAATAGCCCTTAGAATGCGATAAACGATACTCTTTTAGAGTAGTAGTATTAATCAATTTATAATAGAATGTGTCTTGATAAACATTTAAAACGCCACCTGTTAATATTTGAATTTTATTTAATCTACTAGAAAATAAACTAACACTAAACAAATCCGCTTCTAACTCATAACCATCAAACAACAGAGCCTCGTCATATGTCAATTCTCTACTTAATACTAACACGGTAAATTCGACACCTACTAGATTAATAAACGGAGTTAAACCATCTGTATTGACAAAAAAAACACGCTCTAAACTCTTACTATCTTTATTATACAACAGACCCTCAATAGTTAAATGATTTCCCACAACGAAATTTAAGTCACCGTACATAGTAGGGTAACTGTCATCTTTGGAATGTACAAATAAAGAAGTATTAGTATTTAGAAGTGGCAGAACTTGATTAATACGGTTAAGAGGGTAAGAGACACCATTTAAACGCCCAGTAAACGAAGTTAATTTATTTCTTTCCATTATTTATATATTTTGTTTTAATAATTTTGACCAATTCCATTAAGATTGCCACAGCAAGAGAAGCTATAACTGGAGCAATAGAATGACTCAAGTCCGACATTACACCGCCAAATGTTATTGATGATGTTGTTAACATTAAATTATGAGGTATTTTATTCATTTTTTTTTTTTACTTTTACTTTTTTTAATTTTAAAATTCAACTATGAGTACTTTTAAATCAAAAGATTTTTATATAGGTTTTTTAACAGCAATAGCAATTATAACATTATTCGTTATACTTTTTTCTTAAAAAGTAACACCCTTACTTTTTAACATAGATATAAAAATACCAAATTCCTCGTCTGTTAGTTCCTCTATAATAATTTCTTTTAATTTCATTTTTTTGGATATAAAAACCCCTTCAAGAATTTGAAACTTTGAATACATCCCCGTTAATTTATTATAATAACGAGTACCAAAATCAACAAATAATTTATCAATCTGAATTTTAGATAAAGATTTAAAAGCTCTTAAAAAAAGCGAAAAATCAGTACCGAAACGGTCAAAAGACGCATTTATCAATTGAATTGAAGAATCAACGTCAATATCAGTTGAAGTACTAGAATTAGCATCTCTATTAAAAAAAGACTTGATATTATCAACAAAAAAATAAATAATCGCTCCTATTATTAAAATAGGAACGATGATACTTATTAATATACTTACTATTTGATTTTTCATTATGTAAAAAAATTAGTCATTTCAATTCCTTTTGTTACGTCAGACTCAGAAATCATACGTCCGTTTTCGTGTTTTATAATTGCCTTAACGAACGCAGTTAAAAAATCTATCTGATAAAACCAATCTTTTGCGGGTTGCTCTGTACCCATACTCATATAGGAAGCAACACTATTTACATATGCAATAGTATTGTTTTCTGAACTAGGAGCGTAACGCTCAATGATACCTCGTAACGTGATATTTGGCACATTTCTAATGTATGTTGAAACCGTTTTAACTAACGCACGTACACCGTATGGCATAGCTTCAAATTGCTCAAACTCTCCATCGGTATTTTCTGACACTGGTATTTTACCTTGCCAATTATTATTAGCAATTCTAAGATTGCCAGGATTGTTATTTCTTATTCCCCTGGGAGTTTTCATTTTGTTTTTTATTAGATATATTAGCGATATTATTAACAATATCGGCAACAGTAGATTTAACATTAATTTTTTCATTTGACCAAATTTTGTTCGCTTCTTTCTCAAACATTCCTATTGATTTAACGAACGCAGTTACAGTAAATGTAATGCGTTCGATAAATTTAAGTTTATTTGTAAACCAAGCGATCGCTTTTAAAATTTTCATTTTTAAATAGTTTATTGCTTACTTATGTGCTTTCCTATATAACCACCATTAGAAGCCTTTGGATTGCACATCCAATTCCACTCTTTGATGTAAACCTTATGATTAGCGATATTCATTAAACCGCTTACAATTACAGTGTTTCTTAAGGGAGCAGTACAAACAACAGTTACAACAGCCCATAGCTTGCCCGTTCCCGATTTAGTCAAAGCCTCCTTTTTTTGTTTTTCAGATTGAAAAATTTTAATATTCCATTTTGTAGAACTTTCAACTTTCCAAGCACCAATGAAAACACCGACTCCTTGAACGAAAGCAGTAATTAAACTTGCCCCACTTTTAGCCGTTTTAACATCATTTTTTTTATTATATGCCATTTTTTACTTTTTTTTAGGTTTACGAATTTTTGGCTTTCTGAATAAGAAATAACCAACCGCAATAATTAATACTAAACATATAGCCAACCAATAGAAAAGTTTAAGCCCCCACCATTGACGGTTACCAAACTGAACAAATTGAGCCCAGTATAAATTTATTTTTTCTTTCATTTTGTAAAGATTTTTTTAATTGTTTTAAAAAACATTGCAACTAATGCAATAGGAACTAATAGTAATAACCACAATGGATTAAAATTCTCTTTATTTTCAACATCTGAACCAATTGGGGCAGTCGTATCGGGACTGCCAACTAAAGATTGCTTTGTAGCAACTTGATTTTGTTTAGAATAAACCGATTTAGAAATGCCCTTAGTCGAACTAAAAACACCACCACCAAAAACAGGATAAATATAATTAAATGGTCCGTGTCCATTTCTAGCCTGAGAAGCAGTTTTATCACCAAGATTAGTAAAACCATTAGAAAGTAAAGAGTTACTAACTTTATCAATAACGCCTTTAATCAGAGAACCCTCTGTACGCCCTTTTATCTTATATTGATAAGTATACCAGCGTGATAACTGTTTAAGGTACTCATTGTAAGAAGCTAATGTACCACTAGCAACATTGCTATCAGTTTTAGATTGGTCTAAGACCTGTTGAACCAATCTACTATTTCTAGCCGCTTTACTTTCAAAAACTTTGCCTAATATTTGAGTAGCCAAACCACTCAATATACCAGTTGGGTCAATACCACCTAAAACAGAGCCAACACCATTTTTTAATAAAGAACCAAACAAGCCACTAGGTGGACTTGCTGTACCGCCACTACCTAACGGAATAAACATATTTTTATCAACCCCCATTTGTGTAGTTCCAATGGGTGTTACTAAGCCTCTCACTAAGCTATTGTAATAATATCAAAATCGTTTGTCTGAGTTTCGTCTTTAATGACACATTTTACAACTTCATGCACTGGAATAATGTACATATCAGAAGTGCCGTAGTCGTTAACACCTTTAACAACTCGGACAAGCCCGAAATTATCTTTGTTGATAGCTTTTAAAGTTAAAGCATCAACTCTTTTAATTTCGTTTTCGTAAAAAAGACTAATTTCGTCGGGAATAGTATCAAACGCTAAATAGCTAATACCATTTAAATCCAACATTTTTTCGTCTTTTGAAGCCTGATAAGTTAATTTTTTGAAATCCACATAACGTGTAGATTTGCGAGAACCTTCCAATGGTTTTAAGTTACAATCGGTTGCAACTTTACCAAGTCCGCTAGTAAATTCAACAATAATTTTATCATTATCCCCCAAATCAATTTCACCGTCTAAACCTAAATGAATCATTGCTAATGGAAAAACATTAACAACACCCGAATCGGTTGTAGCAACTTCCTCGATTTCGGAAATAAAATCCTTATTTACATTTAAAGCCCTAACTTTACTTTGCAACTCAATAACTTTTGCCACAGTCATTGAGGGGATAGGCTTAATGTCATCAAAACCCTCTTTTTGCACAGTAACTTTAACAACCGCGGAAGCACAAACATTTTGAAGTATTAGAGCCTGTGTAGATTCGTCAATTGTAATTTTTTTGGTTTGTAAACCATTTAAAGAAATAACATCCATAATTGTTTTTTTATATTTATTTTTTTTTAATTTAATTATGATACAAAAATGAGGTAATAAAACACTTTTCAATGGACGTGATGCACTTTTAAATAGAAAAATTAAACAAACTATATTGTACAGGCTCAACAGTCTTAAAACGCATAATTTTAACTATACTTTTAATATTTTCAGTAGCTGAAAGAAGAGAAATTTTAACTATTTCCTTTTTATTTTTATAATGATTTTGAATATACAACCATAATGCTTTAAAATTTAGTTTAATTCCCTTATAAACGCTACCAACAAACAAACGAACATAATCCGTTATAGTTGGGAATTCTTTTATATATTTTGATGTGTTCAATAGAGTAACAACTTCATTAAATAAGGGAGTATCTACATCGTTAACAGTAGGATATTTAATTTTTTTTAATTCGTTAGAAGCACCCCAAACCGCACCCAATATAGAACGCTTGCCAACTTCTTTTTTTGTCATATACTTAACAATGTAATTAGTTAAATTATTAACATTTTTTAAACTGTGAATATCTGTACTATTAGGATTAGTATATGATACAGCTTTATTTTTTAAATAAGCCTTGTATTGAGTTTGATAATCTCGTTTATCATTTGGTAACATTTTAAAACCATTTTCAAAATAAGACTGCATTTTTTTTTGATACGCTTCGATATAACCGAGTTTAAAGAGCTGACTATTCCAAAGTTTACGGATATTACGCCAGTCAACAAACTGGTCTATTAAGATATGGAAATGTAAATTACCGTTCTTTTGAGTTTCTGCTTTCCATACATAATATTCAACTTTATAAGTTTTTTTTAAATTTTCCAAAAATCTAGTTTGCATTTTACGTAAAACTTTATCAGTATGCTTCTGAGTACTAGGAATAGTTAAAGTAATGAATGATACAAATTTTTGATTTTCTTTTTTTAATCTAGGATTGTAATTAATTTGTACACTATTTATTAAATTTTCGACATTCTTTTTTAAGGTTTTAGCTTGATGATTAGATAGGACACCAAAATCCTTTAAATCAATACCTTTAGTATGTAAACTTTGTATATGCTTTGCATAAATTTTATCGTATTTCGATACAAAATTATTAATATTTTCAACGACCTCAATTTTATTAAGTTGATGCAATTTATCTTTAAATCTAGTAACCAAGTTTTGCTTTAAAGCATTAACATTACCGTTACGGTTGAAATTTAAATAACTAGTATCTGCATATTGAATAACAGCATTATTCCTAAGTTGTAGAGTAATAGGTAAGGATTGAACCATAAGAAAAAAAAGTAAAATTTAATGTTATTTTTTTTTTGAACTTCTACATAACGATAAAATCAAAAATGAATTTTCGATTTTACCGTTATGTAGGATAAACCAAGAAGAAACCGAAGCAAATTAAAATTTGCTTCGGTTTCTTAATTGGAGGTAATTAACATAATCCCGATAAACTGTTTTATAATGAAGGAAAAGTAAATTTTCAGATATATATTTTAAAGCATCTGTTACAGTCTTAACCTCATCTACTTGATTTAGTAAACTATGAACTTGGATAAACACATACTCACGTCTATTTATGACTGTATCGGGATTTTTACTTGCCATTTATGAGTGTTTTTTAGTTAATATTTTAGTATTGTTTTCGTCACGGAGAGTAACCCATTTAAAGCCTTTTTTTAGTTTTTGTTTTTCAACTATTTTAAGGCTATTCAATAGGGTAGTGGCTAGTTTTCGATTGTAATTGTATTCGGTTTCTGTTATCATACTAATATTGTTTTGAAAGTGGTTTTAAATAAATCCGCGTTAATTCACATTTTAACTTATGAGAGTATTGAATACTAACAGAACCGTAAATTTTCATATTACGAGAAAGACAAACACGATAAGCATATTTTAAATATCTTACTTCAGTCCACTCACGAGGAAAAAAAATTTGAATTTCGTCATCATAGTACTCGATTATGGGGCGTTTAATAGTTATCATATATTAAATTTTAGATTATGCAATTTTTAAGTTTGGAACATCAGAAGTAAGTACTAATTCATAATACTTAGAGCTAACTGGTTCAAAATTGTAAAGTGTATTATTAACTTGTTTTTTAAGTCTAACAAACGCATCGTAATGACTGATAACGTCCGTATATAAGAAGTTTAAACGGTTATTTTCACGCATTAACCGTTTATAAGTAGTATAAACTATATCAACATCATAAAGCATATTGCTAACATACGTAGCAAGAACATCAGAACTTCTTAAAGGATGATTTAAAAGAATGGCGTAATTATCAATAGAGCGGTCTAAATCATTACGCAATTTTTTAAGGTCTAAATAATTGCAAAACTTAATTAATGAGATATTGACACTTGAGCAATAAGAAAAATGTATAGTTAACTCGTTTAAATCTTTAGTAATTTGATTTTCTAAAGCTGTTATAAATTTTTGAGCCTTTTTTTGATTGGAAAATTTATAGGTTTTTTCATAACGTTGAATTAGAATTTCATATTTTTCAGGTACTTTATGTCGCGTATATTGCGACATATCAGAGAGGGGAATTTTAATCTTTTTTTTCATAAGTCAGCGAAATTAATCGTAAAATCAATTTTGCAGACTGTTTTTTTATGAGTTTAAATGTTCTATAATTTATATTATGTTAAATAGATTAATTATGCTTGGTGAAACCAATAGCTACTCTACAATACGTTTTTGAATTTAAAAACCGTTTTTATATAAAAAAACTTAACCTTAAGTTTAAGTAAATCTTACTAATAAAATTAAAACTAAATTTACCCCAAAATCATTTAAATCTTAATCGTATTTCATAAATTTTTACTTGATACCAAATAATTTATCTTTTTATAATTATTTCAATTGCTATCAAATATTAATTTATATCATAAAAATTAAGTTGTTTTATATGAAAACGGTATTGTTTTAAAGAACTTATAAGCCTTTTATCTCAGCAATTTTTTTGATTTATTCATTTTCATAACTTTTAAAATAAGTTCAAAAATCTGTTGTTTCATGTATTTTAAATTATCCTTATAGTTCTCTACTTCTATTTTTAACAGTGTATGATTTTTTCTAATTTCTTGCTGTTTGGTCAAGTATATTCCTTCTGTTAAAAGGGATAAATTAATGGAATGAGCTTTAATAGATTTTGTTAGTTTTTCATTTAAACTAATTTCATGTGCTACTCCATTTAAATACATTTTTGCATCATTAAAATTTTTTGAATTGCAAATTTCAATAACATGCTCGTCTATTAACTCTTTTAAAAAATTTAATTCTGTTTTTATAAAATCAATTTCTAACAACCATTTTTGTGTTTTTTTATGTAAATATTCAAAACTATTGTAAATAATTGGTTCTTTTTGCTTAGGAATTGTATGTAACATAATATGGTTTTGTTTAAGAATTGTATGTAACATTTTATTTACTTTAGTAAAAATTAGAAAACCGAGAAATAAATTAGATTACTTCTCGGTTTTCATTTGAAAATTAGGCTATTTCAATTATCTTTCTGTGTTCTTCATTTTTTAAAACTGCTAGTTTTTCTAAAT
>VAPM010784425.1_pt1 | contig 13572 bp, 15 predicted proteins | sample 3395091 | NCBI WGS metagenome assembly VAPM01 (sample SAMN08290445, study PRJNA428436) | hydrothermal vent metagenome | isolation source: Deep-sea hydrothermal vent chimney 3 | place: Pacific Ocean: Juan De Fuca Ridge | reverse complement strand
CGGTCCCAGGTTTCACGGATGATTTGTTCGTCGCGCGTGACGATCTCCACCATGCGGGTTTCGATCTTTTCCAGGTCCTGCGGCGTAAACGGTTCGGCGCGCGCGAAATCGTAATAGAAACCGTTTTCGATCGCCGGTCCGATGGTCACCTGAACGTCGGGGTAGAGTTCCTTAACCGCTTCGGCCATCACATGGGCGGCGTCGTGACGCAGCAGTGCCAGGGCATCCTCATCCTTGGCCGTGACGATGGCAAACGCGCAATCTTCGACGATGGGCAGGCCCAAGTCTGCCATTTCGCCATCGATTTTTACCGCCAAGGCAGCCTTCGCGAGACCTGGACCTATATCGGCAGCCACCTGAGCCCCCGTTACCGGGGCGTCGTATGCGCGCGTGGAGCCGTCGGGAAGCGTCAACGTAACCATAAAACCTGAACCTTCAGCATGATCGCAGTGAAAGGGGGGAATGTAAGAAGTTTCAGCCCCCTGTCAAGGTTCCGTCGCGGTTTCGCGCCGCAGCGCGTCGAGCGCGTGCCATACGTCCGGTTCGCTTATGCTGTGCAGGCTTTGTGCCCGCAGAATTTCAACGTGTGCACCACGCGGTGCGCACAACGCCGGATCGCTGGCGGCGGAAAACAGCACGATGCACGCACAGCCCGCCGCCGCGATCAGATGCATCGGGCCGGTGTCGTTGCCCACCGCCGCCATCGCGCTGCGGGCCAGGGACGCAATATCAAGAAAATCCGTCTTGGCGCACAGGTTCACAGTTCCCGGGGCTTCATGGGCGATCAAATGCAAAATGCCTTGTTCCGTGCGTGTCCCCAACACCACCGGCGTAATGCCTCGGCTCATCAGACGGTTGGCTAGGGCACAAAAGCGTTCCGTCGGCCAGCACTTGGCCGGGCGGTGTGCGGCGGCAGCGGGAACCAGCAACACAAAAGGGCGCTCAATGCCGAAACGTGTCACGTCCTGGCGCACCCAGGAAACATCCGCGGCGGGGATGTGTGAAATTCCCGCCATACGCAATTGATCGCGCTGGCGGTCCTGGGTATGCATGCGATTGCGCGCCGGATTGGCGTGGGGATGCGAGCACCCCTTGGCGATGCCGGACCATTCGGGCCGCTTGCCCGGGGCGAAAAGGCGAAAATAGAAATTGGAGCGGTCCGACGTCTGCAAGTCGTAAACGCGAGAGACCTTTGCATCCTTTAAACGGTGGCGTAGACGCAGGACCTTGTGCACCTGCCATGCCTTGGGTTGATCTTCATCGCACCACACTTCGTCGAACAGGTTCGAGGCGGTGGCGAAATTCACGTACGCCCGGCTTGTGAGCAATATCACATGCGCCTGCGCATGATGGTGGCGGATCGCCGTCATGGGGCCCAGCGCCTGTACGAAGTCGCCCAATGCGCCCAATTTGATCACCAAGATACGCTCCTGGTCCCGATTCAATTTCCCCGCCCTCGTTGTGTTCGCCCAGAGTTGCGTTCGGCCAGAACCTCCTCGTAGACGCGGAGGGTTTTTTCACACATGGATTCCTTGGAAAAGTTCTTTCTCACATTGGCCGTGGCGCGTGCCGCCAGATTGTGACGGGCGGTTTCATTCAAGGACAAGGCCTCGTCCAGCGCCCGCGCCAGGGCGTCCCTGTCGCCTGGCGGCACCAGCCATCCGGTTTGACCGGGGATGATGGTTTCGCATGCGCCGCCGTGGTCCGGTGCCACCACCGGGCGGCCCAGGGCCTGGGCTTCGATGACGACGCGCCCGAAGGCTTCGGGGTCGGTCGAGGCCGACACCACCACGTCGGCCAACATGTAGGCCGCGGGCATGTCGTCGCAATGATCGACGATGCGGACCACGGAATTCAGGCCGTTTGTTTCGATCAGGCGTTCCAGTTCCTCGCGGTAGCGTTTGCGACCTTGGTCGGAACCCACCAGAATGCACCGGATGTCGCGTCGCGCCAGACGTGCCACCGCTTCGATGAACACGCCTTGTCCTTTCCAGCGTGTCAGCCGTCCCGGTAGCATGACGACGCGTCGTCCATCTTCCAAGCGCCACTTTTGCGCCAGTTTCACCACGCGTTCGGCGCTGATCTTTGTTTGATCGAAAGTGTCCAGATCGACGCCCCTGTGGATGATGCGGATTTTCCCGCCCTCAACGCCGTAAAGCCGTTTTAGATGGCCGGCGATAAACGTGGAAATGGCGATCACCCGTTCGCCGCGCGCCATGACGGAATTATAGAGCCGCTTCAGCCCGCCGCCGAGCCCGTAGGTGCCATGAAAAGTGGTGAGGAAAATCGTGTCGGTACGTTTACAGGCATAGTAGGCGCTCCACGCCGGGGCGCGCGAACGCACATGCACCACGTCCACCTTCTGTTCAAGGATCAAACGTTCCAGTCTTTTGATATTGGCGTATAGGCTTAACGGGTTTTTCGAATGCAACGGCAGTTCGAAATGCTCCGCATCGACGCGTTGCAACTGATAGACCCGTTCGCCCCCGTTGGAAGCGACGAGTGAACGCCAGCCGTGACACTTGATGCAGCCGGCGATTTCAACGGCACCGCGTTCCACTCCGCCGCTGCCGCCGAGGGCGGGCAGGATCTGCAATATGGTCGCAAATTCAGGTACGGCGCCGTGCTGTACGGCGTCGTCCGCCAACCGTTTTGCCTTCGGCGCGAAAATGTTATGGTTCAATGGTTCGTCTTAGCCCCTGTTGCGCCGTTGTCTTGCGGCTCATGATGGTTGCAGTTCATACGTTAGGTGTCCAGACAAATGCAAGAGCTTACCACGGCCACGCAATTTACCCATCACGGTGACGGTGCGCGGATCGCCTATCATTTCACCCCTGCGCGTGATCCCCGCAAACCCACCGCCGTGATGTTCCTGGGGGGCTCCCATTCCCATATGGACGGTGCCAAGGCCGTCGCCCTGCAAGCCTGGTGCGAGGTCGAGGGACGCGCCTATTTACGTTTCGACTACACCGGCCACGGCCAATCGTCGGGGACTTTCGAAGACGGCTGCATCGGGACGTGGACCGCCGATGCGCTCCACGTTCTCGATACCGTGAGCGAAGGCCCGCAAGTTCTGGTGGGCAGTTCCATGGGCGGGTGGATCGCCCTGTTGGCGGCACGTGAACGCCCGCAGCGGGTGCAGGGACTGGTGGGTCTTGCCACGGCCGTGGATTTCACCGAGGATTTGATGGCCGATGCCTTGAGCGCTGAGCAACACGTGCAACTCATAGCCAACGGCAAGATTTCTGTGCCCAATGCGTATGATCCGCAAACCCCCCATGTGATTACCTTGAAATTGATCGAGGACGGAAAAGAGCATCTGGTGTTGCGCGCTCCCCTGGATGTGCGCATCCCGGTGCGTTTGATCCACGGCCTGAAGGATGCGGACGTGCCGTGGGAGACGGCGTTGAAGATCCAAAAGGTTTTGCTAAGCGACGATGTGGAAATACAATTCATCAAGAACGCCGCTCATCGCCTCTCCGATGCTGACGACATACGGCGCCTTGAGAATACGCTGGATCGCCTTTTGCAGGATATAGAACGCACATGATTCCGGTTATCGACAAACTGGTTCGCGGCTTTCGAGCTTTTCGTACGCGCTATTTCCATGAGCGCCGCGGCCTGTATCGCCGTCTTGTCGAGCAGGGACAGACGCCCAAGGTGGTTGTCATTGCGTGCTCGGATTCACGTGTTGATCCGGCCATCGTATTGCAGGTGGAACCGGGTGATATCTTTTCCATCCGCAATATCGCCAATCTGGTGCCGCCCTATGAGGGGCAGGACGATGCGTCCTATCACGGCACCTCGGCGGCGTTGGAATTTGCGGTGGAGACGCTGAACGTGGAGCATGTGGTGGTCTTCGGTCACGCCCATTGCGCGGGCATTCAAGCGATGATCAAAGGCCAGGAAGGAGAGACCGTTTCAGGCCACTTCATCCCCGCCTGGACGTCCATCGTGTCCGAAGCCTATCAGCGCACACGCCTCATGGATCCCGAAGCCTCGGGTGAGGCCCTGGCGCACGGCTGTGAGCGCCAAGGCATCGTGGTGTCCTTGGAAAACTTGCTGAGCTTTCCCTTCATCACGCAAAGGGTGAACGACGGTCGTTTGCGGCTTCACGGCTGGTATTTCGATATCGCCGAAGGCGAGCTGTCGGCGTGGAATGCGGACGAAAAAACCTTTTTAGCCATGGATTGATTGTGGGGGCCGTTTTTCAGGTTCCTTTACCGCCAGCCTCCTCTGCCGCCAGCACGGCCCGCAGGCCCGATTTGTAATCGCGATAGCTCAGTTCTACGCCCAGTTCGTCCTTGATTTTATCATTCAAAACCAGCCTGTCGTCGGCCCAGAACGTTTTTTGCATCGTGCTCATTTGCGCCTTGGCGAAGGGAATTTCGCGCGGGGCCTCCACGCCCAGTAATTCACAGGCGTATTTGACGACGTCGGAAGGCCTGGCCGGTTCGTCGTCGCAAACATTGTACACCCCGCCGGGGTTGGGCTTGGCCATGGAGGCCCGCAGCACGCGCACAAGGTCCGCCACATGAATGCGTGAGAACAGATGCCCGGGCTTGTCGATGCGTTGCGCCCGGCCCGCGCGGACCTTGTCCAGAACGCTGCGTGCGGGTCCGTAAATGCCCGCCAGGCGAAACACGTGCAGCGGCAGACGTGCGCGCACCGCCAAATTCTGCCAGCGTGTCTCGGCAAGGCCGCGAAAACGGGAACGTTCCTGGCTCGGCAACAGGCGTGAAGTCTCGTTTACCGGTTTGCCGTTCGTGTCGCCGTAAACCCCGACGGTGGATAAATACCCAAGCCATTCGATATGTTCCGCATGGCGTGCCAGATCGTCACCATGGACATCCAGAACGGGGTCACCCGTTGCGTCGGGTGGTACGGAAATCAAAACGTGGCTGACATCGCGCAAAAGCGCATCGATATTTTCCACGCGATGATCGCGTGAAAACGCTTCCATGTGCACGGCAGGCGGGACGGCTTCATGTTCTTTTTGCGGTTGATACGTGCCCGAGACGCGCCACTGCGCCCCCAGCAGATCGCGTGCCAGCCAAGAGGCCGAATAGCCGAGACCGAAGCAAAGCAAATGCCGGGGGGGTCTGTCCATGGTATTATCCTGTGAAGCGGGAAGCCTGGAAACCGTTCCCCGACGTTCTTATATTAGCCCCAACATCCTAGGGTCCAAACCCATTCAAATGATACGCTTTAGTTTGGACCCTAGGGCCACAAACGTTGATCTCAATACAACGCATCAGAACCGCAGGTTACGCCCATGAACAGACGCGCACATCCGCAGAATCCCGGATTTCCCCTTGAAGCCGGTGCGGCGCCTACCGGCCCCGGGTATCGCAAAACCCATGAGATCGACCGCGGCGCGGTTGTCATCCACACCGGCGCAGCGGGGCGCAGCGTTTGCCTCAAGCTGGATCGTATCGGTTACGATTTTCTCCACCATTATGTTATCGCGCTGGATTCAACGTCCCGTGAGGCCATGGAACTGGTCTATGTGGACCCTGAAGAAGTGCTGTTCGATTGTTTCGCTACGCTGGAACTGGAACTTGGCGCCGCGCACCAAGGCGTGCCTGAAGTTGGCCACATGTTTGCGAATGCCAAGGGTCATTTTCTCAAGGTCAAGGACAGTCCCAAGACGCAGAAAATGTTCGGTTTCATTGATCTGGACAGCGCAATGGTGCGTCTGCGTCAGGAACGCAATCTTAAAAGCATTCATCCCGAATGGCGTGCGCGGGCCAGGCTTGGCGAAGAAATCGTAAACTTCGAAGATCTTTTGAAACGCTTCGCGCCTTAGTGTTTGTAAGTACGCCGCTTGCGCGGCGGGGCCTCAATGGCCTTTGAGCCTTGTCCCTCTCTGTCCTTTTCCAAGGCGCATTGCGCGCCCCGCTGCGCATGCAGTGCACGTATTGTGCAAAAAGCACGGCCCGAACGGGCCGCGCTTTTTAAAAATCCAAATCCGCGTAGTGTTTTGGCGGTGGTGCGCCGGGGATGTGATCGCGCAGTAAGTCGCGAAAACTGGGCCTTGATTTGATGCGCACGTACCAGTCCTTGGCGATGGAATGCTCATTCCACGGGACATCGCCCAGATAGTCCACACATGACAGATGCGCGCCGGCGGAAATATCGGCCAGCGACAACGCATCCCCCGCCAGCCAGGTGCGACGTTCCACCAGATATTCAATGTATTCCAAATGTTGATGAATATTGGATTTGCCCGCGCGAATGGCCGTGGAATCCGGTGATCCCAGGCCTAAAAAACGCTTCATCACCTTTTCCCCCACCAGATTTGTGGTGACTTCGGCATTGAATTTTTCATCGAACCAGGCGCAAAGACGGCGCACTTCCGCGCGGCTTAGGGAATTGCTGCCCATGAGCGGTGGCTCGGCGTGCATTTCGTCCAAGTATTCGCAGATGACTTGTCCACCGGAAAGCGCGACCCCGTCGGTTTCCACCAGAACCGGGACTTGACCGGCGGGATTGAGGCGCAGGAACCCTTCGCGGTGTTCCCATGTTTTTTCCGCCTGAAGATCGAATTCCAGCTTTTTTTCCGCGAGGGCGATTCGCACCTTGCGACAATGGGGCGACAGCCACAAGTGATAGAGAATGCGCATAGTGAATTTATACAGCAACCGCACCGTAAAGAAACGGCCTTTTTAACCCATAAGGACATTGGATCGTCGCAATTTCTGATTATATTAGAATAACTAAAAAAATTGATGGAGCTATCTATCGATGCTTATAAAAATAAGTAAAGCAGGAGAACTGAAAGAGGGTGCTCCTTGGCGGTATTGCGGGAGGTCTGCTGGGCGGCCCGGCCTTTGCCGCAAGGCCAAAGCCCGGCGGGAAGTTGGGTGACGTCAAAGCCAGCTTCCACACACGTGACGGGAAGCTGACCCCTTATGAAAGCGCTACCCATTACAACAACTTTTACGAATTCGGTGTTGGAAAAGGCGATTTAGCTAAAAATTCCAAGCTATTCAAACCGGCGCCTGCTGGGATTGTGGGCATTCGTCTACATTATCTTTCATATCGTTAACTATGTTGCTATCGACCAGTTTTTTGACTGGCGCGCCATCGGTGCCGATATTTTGAAACGCCACGACATCACCGTCGGCATGGCGGCGTTCGTCATCTTGAGCGCATTAACGGCCACATAATGGCGTGGGGCGATCAGGCGTTTGGGAGCAAAAACCTGGATGCGTTTGCATAAATTCGTCTATCTGGCGGTTGTTTTGGGGAGCTTGCATTATTTCTGGATGGTCAAGGCCGACATCCGCTTGCCGCTTGTCCATGCGAGCATCCTCACCATTTTGCTGAGCGTGCGCGCCGGGGTGTTTTTAAAGAAAATCAATCGTCATCGCATAAGGACGCAAACGTCGCCTTGCGCGCTGGATGGTCGGAGTTCCACAACGGTCCCCAGGGAAAGCGGATCATAAGCTGTATGCCGTCCCGATACGGTTCCAGGCTTTTTTCGGCGTGATGCGGCACCGGCTCATGAAAACTGTGGCAGTAGAGGATCAAGGCGGCAGCGACCTCATTGCGGGTAAAGCTCAAGGCTTCTTCCCGCTCAACGGCGTCGGGGAAAAAGACTACGTTGACATTTAACTCAGGCTCCCACGTCATTATTGCTATGCGCGGGCGCGTCAACGGCAAAGTAACATCGCGTTCCTGGGCATAATCCAATAACGCCGCAACAAGCTCATCGTTGGCGAAAATCGTTGTGCGAAGATCCAGCGGCATAAAATTCTCGCGGGCCATTTTCCGGGACGCGCAAGCATAACACGCTCACGCCTGTTTGAGCAGTCCAACGTCCAGGACGGACAGACCGACGGTCATGGCGATTCCATCTTTATGTTTTTGCAGATATTTTTGCGCCCGCCGCGGTAGGGGAATGCCTTCGTTCATGCACAGGCCGATCAGGGCTTCGCAGACCTGATTTTCATCCAGGTGAACGCGAAAAGGAGTTCCCGGGTCTGCCGTGGCGTAGTGCAGAAGGACCTTCAGGCCTTCGGGGACGGTCTGCGACACGACACGTCTGTCCATACCGCCTTTGATCACCATAAAGCTTTCCATCGCGGAATTGGGAATATCCATTCCTTTTTCCCGACAATACCCGTCGAAGGTCGAACGCAATTCGCTTTCACTGAAGATCAGTTTTCGCAGATCGATCGGCATCCGGCGTCCCCTTAAAATCCATATCTTCAAGGGATACCATACCATCGGTTGCGGCCTATGACGACCGAATCCCGCGCCTGTCACGAAGACTTAATGCGCCTCGTCCCAGTTGCGGCCGCAACCGACATCAACCACCAGGGGAACATCCAGGAGCGCCGCATTCTCCATGACCCGTTTCACCAGCTTCCGCGCTGGTTCCAATTCCGCGTCCGCCACTTCGAAGATCAATTCATCGTGCACCTGCAAAAGCATGCGCGCGCCGAGCCCGGATTCTTTCAGCGCGTCCGGCAAGCGCACCATGGCGCGCTTGATGATGTCTGCGGCCCCGCCCTGGATCGGGGCGTTGATCGCCGCACGTTCGCTAAGTCCTCGTTTCATGGGGTTTTTATCTTTGATCCCCGAAACATAACACTTGCGTCCGAACAGCGTGGTGACAAAACCATGTTCGGCGGCAAAGGTTTTGGTGGCGTCCATGTAGGCGCGAATGCCGGGGAATTTATCAAAATAGGCTGCTATATAGTCTGCCGCCTGGGTGCGGGAGATGTTCAGTTGCCGTGCCAATCCGAAGGCCGATATACCGTAGATAATGCCGAAGTTGATCGCCTTGGCGCGCCTTCGCACCATGGGGTCCATACCTTCAAGGGGGACACCGAATACCTCAGCTGCGGTCATCGCATGAATGTCGAGGTCTTGATGAAAGGCATCCTTCAAGGCTTCGATATTCGCCACATGGGCAAGCAGACGCAACTCGATTTGTGAATAATCGGCGCTCAAAAGCTGATGGCCCGGCGCGGCAATGAAAACCTTGCGGATTTTGCGTCCTTCTTCGGTGCGGATGGGGATATTTTGCAAGTTGGGATTGCTTGAAGCCAGTCGCCCGGTGGAAGTCGCCGCCATGGAAAACGACGTATGCACACGCCCGGTGCTAGGGTTGATTTGCGCGGTGAGCGCATCGGTGTAGGTGCTTTTCAGCTTGGCCAACTGACGCCATTGCAAGACGCGTTCGGGTAGCTCATGGCCTTCGATAGCTAGCTTTTCGAGTATCTCCGCGCCGGTGGAATAGGCTCCGGTCTTGCCTTTCTTTCCGCCTTCCAGGCCTAATTTGTCGAACAGAATTTCGCCTAATTGCTTAGGGCTGGCGATGTTGAAGAGTTCGCCGGCAAGCGCGTGGATGTCGATTTCCAGATCGTTCAGGCGCTTGGCAAAATCGTTGGATAGACGTTTCAGTTCGTGAGCATCGACTTTCACCCCTTCGCGTTCCATCGCTGCGAGTATGGGAATCAAGGGGCGTTCCAGGGTTTCGTACAGTGTTGTCATGCGCGCGGCCAAAAGACGCGGTTTGAGAACCTGGTAAAGTCTCTGCGTGACGTCGGCGTCTTCGGCGGCGTAGTCTAGCGCCTTGTCCAACGGCACCTTGTCGAAGGTCACTTGCGCCTTTCCCGTCCCCGCGACATCCTTGAATTTGATGGTCTCAAGACCAAGGTGTAAGCGTGCCAGTTCATCCATGCCGTGGCCGTGCAGGCCACTTTCCAAGACATACGACAACACCATGGTGTCATCCACGGGGGTGATATGAATGTCGTACTTCGAGAATATCAAGGCGTCGTATTTGATGTTTTGCCCGATTTTCAAAACGCCCGGCTCTTCCAGCAACGGCTGTAAAAGTGCCAGGGCGCGTGTCAGGGGAATTTGTTCCGGTGTGAGTGTGGCATCTTCGTTCGCCGTTCCCCCTAAGTCCAATGAACCTTGATCTGTGCTTCCCTTGTGCGCCAGCGGGATGTAGCACGCATGGCCTGGTTCGATGCACAAAGACACACCGACCAGATCCGCCGACATGGCGTCCAGAGCGGTGGTTTCGGTGTCCACTGTGACGTGGCCCGCCGCATGGGCTTTTTCGATCCAGACCCGTAAGGCCGCTTCATTGCGCACCAGCACATAGTCGCGCGGCAAACTTGTCGGGGGCGTGTCGCTCACCTTCACCTTATACTCTTTGCCATTGTTGCCGATGGAGACGCCCAGATTTTCGACCTTGGAGATCAAGGATTTAAAATCGTATTCTTTTAAAAATGTCAGCAAGGCATCGACATTCGGTGTGTTGAGCTTGAAAGCCTCCAGCGGCACGTCCACGGGGACGTCGTTCCGCAGTGTTACCAACTGTCTGGAAATCCGGGCCTGTTGTGCCTGTTCGATCAGGCGTTCGCGCCGCTTGGGTTGTTTGATGTGATGCGCATTGGCCAGAACGGCGTCCAGATCGCCGTATTCTATAATCAGTTGCGCCGCCGTTTTGACGCCGATTCCCGCCACACCTGGAATATTGTCGGCGCTGTCGCCAGCCAAGGCTTGCACGTCCACCACGCGTTCGGGACCGACGCCAAATTTTTCGCGTACCTCATCGGGGCCGATGGAGCGGTTTTTCATGGCGTCCAGCATTTGCACCTTGGCGCCCACCAACTGCATCAAATCCTTGTCGGACGATACAATGGTGACATCCGCGCCTTCCGCAATGGCTTGACGGGTATACGTGGCGATCAAATCGTCGGCCTCGAAACCGGCCATGTCCACGGCCTTGAGCCCCAGGGCGCGGGTTGCGTCGCGGACCAAGGCAAACTGCGGAATCAAATCTTCCGGGGGCGGGGGGCGATGAGCCTTATAGTCGGGGTAGATGTCGGAGCGAAAAGTTTTGCGCGCCCGGTCGAAAATGACGGCGATGTGATCGGCCTGCGTATCCGCCAGCAGCTTCAACAACATGGCCGTAAAGCCGTAGACTGCGCCGATCGGGGTTCCGTCGGGGCGTGTCATGGGCGGCAAGGCGTGATAAGCGCGGAAAATAAACCCCGAGCCGTCAATGAGAAAGACGTGTTTCACCTCAGTGCGGCTCGACTTCGACGTTGGGCTCCCGCTTAAAAATGCGTGAACAATACGGGCACGTTACCGTCCCGGTGTCGGAGGCGATTTTGAGGAATACCTGCGGATGACCGTCGCCATCACACGGACCCTGGCAAGCGACGATGGTATCGCTCACGTTTACAACGTCTTGTTTCGTCATGGACGTTCTCCTGAAAGTCGTTCCGGCGCTTCACGGTATCGTTTGCGATTATCGCACCTGCAGGCTTGCGCGACGCTAAGAAGGGCCTACATTGCCTGAGAACTCACAAACCAAGGGGGGGCGCGCTTTTCCCGGATGATAACGTAAGCGCCGAGGGTTGCAACGTTTCGAAGGAGATATTTTCGTGTCTTCCCGCCTTTCTACAGCAGCAGTTTCCTTGAACGCGTCGTCGGCGTTGCCGGAAAATGCAGTTGAAATCAAGAATCTGAGCAAAACCTACGCGGCGCAGGGAAAAAACGGTGAAAAACTGGCCCTGCACAATCTTGATCTTAACATTCCCCGCGGTTCGTTTTTCGGCCTGTTGGGCCCTAACGGGGCGGGCAAGTCGACGCTGATTAATATTCTAGCGGGGCTGGTCATCAAAACGTCCGGGTCCGTGCGGATTTGGGGTTACGATACCGCGCACGATATGCGCGCCGCCAAACGCGCCATCGGCGTGGTGCCGCAAGAACTCAACATCGATCCGTTTTTTACGCCGCGTGAAATGCTGGAACTTCAAGCCGGGCTGTACGGCATTCCCAAGTCCCAGCGCCGCACCGATGAAATTCTGGCCGCCGTGGGATTGACGGACGAGGCCTCGGCCTACGCCCGTACCCTATCCGGCGGCATGCGCCGGCGTTTGCTGGTGGCCAAGGCGCTGGTGCATAGCCCCCAAGTGCTGGTGCTGGACGAACCCACCGCCGGTGTGGATGTCGAACTGCGTCGCCAGTTATGGGCCTATGTGCGCAAACTGAACGCCCAGGGCGTCACGATCTTGCTCACCACACACTATCTGGAAGAAGCCGAAGAATTGTGTGACCGTATCGCCATTCTCGATCATGGCAAGTTAATAGCCTGCGATGAAACAAAGAACCTTATGGGCAATCTGGATGCCAAGTGCGTCAAGGTGACGCTGGACGACGATTTGAATAGCGTGCCTGAAAACCTACGCCGCTTCAACGTTACCTTGAACGGCACGCGGGAGCTTGCTTTTCAATATCAGCCCAGCCGTATCCGCTCAAGCGACATCATCACCGCCGTGCAAAATGCCGGGCTCAAGTTCTCCGAGATCGTCACCAAGGAACCTGAACTGGAAGACATTTTCGTGCAGCTCACGAGTCGTAAGACGCCGTAAAAGCCCTGCCCAAGACGAATGCGGGCGGGGCTTTTAGCGGCTGCATAAACGCAAAAAAATTAGGTTGAAGACTCAATATCCGATTTTGCGCTTGGTTTCCGGCAGTCCGGCGACCTTGGCGGCCTGTTTGGACGGCTGCATGGGAAACAGGGTATAAAGATCCTTGGTGCTCGGCTTTTCACCCCACACTTTTGTCATGGCTTTTACCATGGTGCGTTCGTTGGGCTGGTTGCCATTCTTGTTCAGGTATTCTTCACGTAAATACTTGATCAAATCCCAGTGGTGTTCTGTCAACTCGCCCAATTCTTCCGCGGCGGCGATTTCCACGGCGAGTTCCTCGCTCCAATCATCCGCATTGGCCAGGTACCCACTTTCAGTTTTTTCAACGTCCGCATAACCCATCGTTTGTCCTCGCTGTTTATTTTACTTGGGGGAGGGATGCGCGAAGTGCGCGCATTTCCATATCAATGGGTCGTAATATAAGAACGGCCTTTTAAAAAGGCCAGAAAGAAATAAGCGTGAGAAACGTTCAAAAACCTATCCCGAGTAGGCTTGTTTACCCCCCGAAAAATTCCAGATGCCAGCGCATCTCGTCTTCACTCAGTGCAAAAGCGCCATCACGCGCTCTGATCAAGTCGCGCGGTTGAATATGTCCCAGACGCTGTTGTACGGTGACGGCACCTTCGGGCGTCAGGCCTCCTTTCCAAGCCACGGCCACCAGACCTTTGGCGCTTGCGGCAGAGGCGATTTTCTCCACCACGTTCATCGGCTGATCCGCGAGCACCGCAAGCGCCGCCATGGCGTATTCTTTCTGCCCCGCCTTGAGGGCGCTATTGACCATGTCGGCTTCCAGATCGCCCTTGACGTGCAAGCGTTTGGCCTTGGTATAGGGTGTTTCGGCCTCGGCTGCTGCGTCTTCCTCCGCCTCCAGGTCCAGCCGCCACGCCACTTCCTCACGCACCGCAGCGGCAACCGCAGGGTCTAGATCCTTGCGATTCAACAACGCCTTGATCAGATGATCGGCGACGAAATCTGCCAGACGCAGCGCCACTCCCTTGGGGAGGTCGGGACGGTGCACCATGGGTTCTTGCAAGTTTTTGACCGTGCGCGATCTGTCGCAGATGCGTTCCAATAGATTTTCTTTGATATGCACCGATCCGTT
>VAPM010168603.1_pt1 | contig 13578 bp, 11 predicted proteins | sample 3395091 | NCBI WGS metagenome assembly VAPM01 (sample SAMN08290445, study PRJNA428436) | hydrothermal vent metagenome | isolation source: Deep-sea hydrothermal vent chimney 3 | place: Pacific Ocean: Juan De Fuca Ridge | reverse complement strand
GTTCCAGTTGCGCAGGAGGAGGTAGGCACCGAAAACGATGGCCATCATCGGGATTCGTCTCATCTCTCAATCGTAGCGGGGGCACCCGGATACCCCACCCCATACCCCTCCCCCGGTGGGACGGTAAACGTCCGCATGCCGGGAAATCCTCACATTTGATGTATGGATTTGTCATGCCCTGCTTGACTTTCTTGCGCTTCGCCTGTCCAGCGCTCCGTTCGCCCACCCCTCTCGGGGTGGGGTTGGCGGACGTCGTGCTCGATGGTACGCTGGCGCCACGGTGACGCGGCCGCGTTGACCTCGAAGCGTCCCAACATGCGCTTCGGGGAACCATCAGCGGGTTGCAACCGAAATCGATAGACAAGAGGCTACAACGGCCTCGAGGAGGAAACCCGATGAAGCGACTGGCGATTCTGCTCGTCGTGCTCACACTGACGGCGGCTGCTTGTGCAAGCAGCTCCGATAGCGAGGGCACCAATGCGACGACAACCACAGCAGGTGAAAGCGGGGGTGGAGGCGACTCGACCACGACCGCTCCCCCAACGACAACCACCCCCCCAACGGCTGAGGACGCCGGCGGCACCCTCACGATCGGGCTCTTCCAAGAGCCCGACAACCTGAACCCGTTCCTCGCGGTACAGACCGCGAGCAGGATCATTCGTGACCTCGTCCTCGAGGGGCTCGTGGACGCGGATCCTGATGGCAACTACGTCCCCGAACTCGCTGAGGTTCCTTCCGTTGAGGCGGGGACGATCTCGCAGGACGGTCTCACGGTGACCTACAAGCTCGCCGAAGGTGTCACCTGGTCCGATGGTGAGCCGTTCACGTCCCGCGACGTTCAGTTCACCTGGGAAGCGGTGATGGACGACGCGAACGCCGTGAACTCTCGCAACGGGTACGACAAGATCGTGTCTATCGAGACGCCAGACGACCTGACGGCCGTCGTCACGTACAGCGAGCTCTTCGCTCCTGCGCTCTCACTGTTCAGCATCCCCGAAGCAATCCTTCCCGCCCACGAGCTCGAGGGCGAGTCCTTCTCCGAGGCCGCGTTCAACAGGCTTCCCGAGGGAACGGGCCCTTACATGGTGACCGAGTGGAACTCGGGCCAGTCGATCATCCTCGATGCGAACCCGAACTACCGGGTACCGGATCGTCCGCTCATCGATCGCCTCATCTTCAAGATCCTCCCGGATCAGAACGCGGGTATCGCCCAGATGCGCACCGGGGACATCGATGTCTTCTGGAATATCGACACCGGAGTGATCGACCAGTTCCAGAGCATGGAGGGTGTGAACATCCAGGTCACACCGTCCTCGAACATCGAGTATCTCGGACTCAACCTGAGCGCAGACTCCGAACCCGGGAACCCGCACTTCGCGTTCAGTGACCCCAACGTGCGGGCCGCTCTTGCAATGGCGATCGACCGTACCCCGATCATCGAGAACCTGCTCTTCGGCCTGTCCGAAGCTGCAGATTCACCGATCGGCCTGGGATGGGCAGCACCACAGGGTCTCTCCAACCCGGCGTACGACCCCGCTGGAGCCATGGCGCTCCTCGAGGAGTCCGGTTGGGTTGACACCAACGGTGACGGGATCAGGGAGAAAGACGGAAAGACGCTCACACTCGAGATCAGCACACCAGCAGGCCAGCAGGTGCGCGAGCTCACCGAGCAGGTCCTCCAGGAGCAGTTCAAGGCTGTCGGTATCGAGCTCGTGATCAACAACGTCCCTGCGGCGACGCTGTTCGGGAGCTGGGAAGAGAACGGCAAGCTCAAGCGTGGCGACTTCGACATCGCTATGGATACCTGGGGCGCAGACCTCGATCCGGATGCCTTCCTGTCGACACTGTTCCGCTCGGACCAGATTCCTCAGGAATCCAACGCCGGTGAGGGCTGGAACTTCTTCCGTCTCCAGAACGACACGCTCGATGCCGCTATCGATGCCGGGCGAAGCACGCTCGACATCAACGCCCGCAAGGATGCGTACCGCACCGTCGTCGAGGAAGTCCTCGCTGCAGGCGTGTACATCCCGCTGTACAAGCGCTCGAAGCTCGACGCGTTCAGTACCGCTGTCTCGGGATACGCACCGAACCCGTGGCAGGAGTTCACCTGGAACGCCGAAGACTGGACCGTCGACAAGTAAGGAACAACGTGTAGCACGACTGCACACAGACAACGAGAGGAAGGGGTACGGCTTGCTGAAGTTCGTAGGCAAACGACTGCTGCAAGCCGTACCCATCCTCATCGGCATCTCGCTGATCGCCTTCACACTCATCCAGCTGACTCCTGGAGGGCCTGCAGCCGCGTTCCGGGGACTCGCAAACGTGAGCGCGGAAGACCTTGCCAGGATCAAGGCGGAGTTCGGTTTCGACCGACCCCTGATCATCCAGTATTTCACCTGGCTCATCAGGTTCGTTCAAGGGGACTGGGGCATCTCATTCGTGGCCCGCCAGCCGGTCTTCGGCCTCATCATGGAACGCCTGCCGGCAACGCTGCTCCTGATGTTCTCCGGCATCACCGTATCGCTCATCATCTCGATCCCACTCGGCCTGCTCGCAGCCATCAAGCGCGACACGTGGATCGATCACGCGCTCACCTTCACCAGTTTCGTCGGCCTCTCCATCCCCGTCTTCTGGCTCGGCTTGATGCTCATCATCGTGTTCTCCGTTTGGCTCGGTTGGTTCCCCACCGGAGGCATGGGCCCACCCGGCGAAGAGGTCAGCATCGCAACTCGTCTCTGGTACCTGACCCTGCCGACCGTCGCGATATCGATGGTGTCGCTCTCGTTCTTCACCCGGTACCTGCGTGCTTCGATGATCGAGACGATGGACCAGGACTACATGCGATTCAACAAGGCTCGGGGTGTGCCCCCCGTTCGCAGATACATGCGCCACGCGTTCCGCAACGCAGGGATCCCGTTCGTGACGGTCGTCGCCATCCATATCCCCGAGTTCCTGGTCGGAGCACTCGTGGTCGAGACCATATTCTCCTGGCCCGGCACGGGCCGTCTCTTCTGGGACTCTGCGCTTCGATTCGACTATCCGGTGCTGATGGGTGTGCTTGTACTCGGTTCTCTCATGGTGCTGGCTTCCAACCTGCTCGCCGATGTGATGTACGGAAAGCTCGACCCGAGGGTGCGCCTTGACTGATACCTCACGCAACACCATCTCTCAAGAGCACCTCGCCGCGCTCGCAGACGACGAAGAGGTCGTCGAGGTCCCGGGCTGGCGACGCAACTGGCGAGCGTTCACGAAGAACCGCCCAGCCGTCATCGGGCTCATCGTCCTGGCACTCATCCTCGCTGCGGCGATCTTTGGACCGATGATCAGCCCCTACGACACACTCACCCAGGACCTCACGAACCGCTTGCAGGGGCCATCACTCGCCCACCCGATGGGTACCGACGAACTCGGCAGAGACAGTATGACCAGGATCCTTGCAGGGGGCAGGGTGTCGCTCGGTGTCGCCACCTTGGCCACGACCGTTGCTCTCACCGTCGGGATTCTCGTCGGTTCGATCGCAGGCTTCTACGGGAAGTGGGTGGACAACGCTCTGATGCGACTCACCGACCTTGCACTGTCGCTACCCGACCTCTTCCTCCTGATCCTCGCTGCATCGCTGCTCGGGCCGAGCTTCGTGACGATGGTTGTGATCATCGGTCTCGTCCGGTGGATGAACGTTGCGAGGCTTACGCGCGGTTCGTTCCTGTCGTTGCGAGAGCGCGAGTTCGTCCTCTCCGCTCGGGCGTCGGGCACACGATCACGCGGCATCATCTTCAAACACCTTCTTCCGAACTCCCTCAGTCCTCTCATCGTTGCAGGAACACTCGGCGTTGCGTCTGCGATCATCGCCGAGTCGACGCTCAGCTTCCTGGGACTCGGCCTACAGCCGCCTGCATCTTCGTGGGGCACGATGCTGCGCAACGCACAACAGCAGATCTTCACGGCACCGTGGGCTGCGGTGTTCCCAGGGATCATGATCTTCCTCACCGTGGTATCCGTCAACTTCATCGGCGACGGCTTGCGCGACATCTTCGACCCCGGTGGAACGACGCTCAGCAAGTCGAGATTCCACCGTCGCCTTCAGCAACTTCGCGATCGGAATCAGCCACCACAGCTCATCGCTGCCACCAACCCAGAATCAGTCAGGGTCACTCCGCGGAGCGATTCGTAGAAGATGAGTGATGAGATGATTGCGGTCGGTGGGTTTACAGCTCACAGTTCACAGCCGGAAACCCTGACAACTCCCGGATGCTTCCGTGTCATCGGTAAACGGTGGACGACTGCTCCTTATCCGCGCTTGTTGGTAGTACGTGCCGCGGACTAGGCGGTACGTCGTATCTCCAAGCCGTCGGGCTGCGGGAAGTGGCAGGCAACCCAGTGCCCCGGTGCGTACTCACGCAGCTCGGGTTCCTCCTCGGAGCATCTTCCCGGTGCCTCGGCGATCGGGCAACGCGTTCGGAATCTGCAGCCGGAAGGTGGGTTGACGGCCGATGGGATCTCACTTTCGAGGATGATCCGTTGGCGGTTGGCCTCGACGACGGGATCGGGGATCGGCACTGCGGACATCAGTGCATGGGTGTATGGGTGGAGGGGACTTTCGAAAAGATCACGCTGGGGCGCCTTTTCGACGATCTTGCCCAGGTACATGACCGCGACCTCGGTGCTGACGTGGCGCACGACGGCGAGATCATGCGCGATGAACAGGTAGGTCAGGCCAAGGTTCACCTGGAGGTCATCGAGGAGGTTCAGAACCTGGGCCTGGACGGACACGTCGAGTGCAGATACCGGCTCATCCAGGATGATGAGGGAGGGGTTCAACGCCAGGGCTCGCGCGATACCGATGCGCTGGCGTTGGCCACCAGAGAAGGAGCGGGGGTGACGCGTGGCGTACGAGGCCTTCATGCCCACGAGTTCGAGGAGCTCCTTGACCCTGGCGGAGCGTTCCGATCGGTTGCCGATGTGGTGGGCAACGAGAGGCTCAGCGATGATGGCCTCTACCGTCATCCTCGGGTTCAAAGACGCTACGGGATCCTGGAAGACGATCTGTGCGTTCCGACGAATCTCGCGCAGCTCACGGTTACTCGCTTCTACGATGTCGACGAGTCGAGGCACGTCGGAGCCGTCGAACCGCTGCTGGAACATGATCCTGCCCGATGTTGGTTCGACAAGACGCAGTATGCACCGTGCCGTCGTCGACTTCCCGCAGCCGGACTCTCCGACGAGGCTGAGCGTCTGGCCGGACCGAACCTCGAACGACACGCCGGCAACCGCCTGCAGGTACCGGGCCTCACGTGTTATCCCTCGACGCTCGACCACGAAGTTCTTCGAGAGATCCTCGACGCGCAGCAGAACATCGTGGCTGTCTTCACGATCCGATTCGCTCTGCATCTGAGGAGCCTTCACGCCGATGCCCCCTCACGGTGGGGCCGCAGCTTCCCTGCGAAGTGACATGCACACTCCTGATCCTTGCGACCGGAGCAGGAATCCGGACGAGTGGTCACACAGAGGTCGGTTGCGTGGTCGCATCGCGGCCAGAAGCGGCATCCCTGGGGTGGTGTGGTCGCCGAAGGGGCCGAACCGCGAATCGAGTGGAGCCTATCCTGGGCATCGGCGTCAAGCCTCGGCACGGACTCGAGAAGACCACGCGTGTACGGGTGCTCGGGGTTCTGATAGAGCGGTCCTGCCGGTCCCCGCTCGATGATCTCACCCGCATACATCACCTGGACGTTCTCGCAGAACCCGGCAACGACACCGAGGTCATGTGTGATCAGCATGACCGCCGTTTCCCGGTCGTTCGCGAGGTCGAGCATGAGATCCAGGACCTGTGCCTGGGACGTCACGTCGAGCGCCGTCGTCGGCTCATCCGCTATCAGAAGATCAGGATCACATAGCAGGGCCATAGCGATCACAACTCTCTGGCGCATCCCGCCTGAGAACTGATGGGGGTAGTCATCGAGACGTTGCTCCGGCCTCGGTATGTGAACATCGGCAAGGGTGTCGATCGCGACGACCCTCGCCTCCTTCTTGGACATCTTGCGATGGATCTTGAGGGTCTCGACCATCTGGCTGCCGATGGTGAACACGGGATCGAGCGCCGTCATCGGATCCTGGAAGATGATCGCGATCTCTTTGCCGCGGATCTTACGCATGTCGCGCTCGGGCAACGTCACGAGGTCGCGACCGTGGAAGAGGATCTCACCACCGACGATCGCGCCCGGCGGCTCGATGAGGCCCATGATCGAGGAAGCCGTCACGGACTTGCCCGAACCGGACTCCCCCACGACACCGAGACGTTCTCCTCGCTCCATGGAGAACGAAACCCCGTCGACGGCACGCACATCACCGCCGTCGGTGAGGAAGTAGGTCCGCAAGTCCCGAACGTCGAGGAGTGGGTCGGCCTTCGTCATCGGGCCTCCTCATCCCCCCCACCGCTAGGACGACTCGGCCGCGCGGTGATCGTCCGCCAGACGCCGTTGCTCTCCACATCGACGATCTCTAGCCCGGCCGCAACAACGTTGCTCTCCGTCCGCCGGTTCGCCCGGAATCCGAAGATCCGTCGCGTGAGCACCGTTGCGAGGTCGGCAAGGCGTCCGAGGAGCTCGCTTTGCGGTCGTACATGCTCGAGAAGCAGGATCTGACCATCTGGACGAACGACACGGCCCAGTTCACGTAAGCCTTGAACCGGATCAGCTACCGAGCAGAACACACACGTGCCGACGGCGGTATCAAAGCTGTCGTCATCGAACGGTAGCTCCTGGACATCGGCCTCGATGAGTTCGGCCTTCACAGGAAGCGACCGGGCGCGCTCTTTCGCACGTTCGAGCATCCCCGACGAGACGTCGATCCCGGTGACATCCGCGTCCGATCCGTAGTGAGAGAGGTTCTTGCCCGTTCCGACACCGACTTCGAGCACGGAGCCGCGCGCATTCGCCAACAGTCGACCTCGCCGCTTCTTGGTGCCCATCCACTCCATCGGTGCGTCGTAGATGTCGTAGATCCGCGCCATGCGGTCGTAGCGTTTCGTGACCTCGGCTTGCTCCGCCTCAGTGTTCTTCAACTCCGACGCCACGGCCTCAGTGGCCGTGACCCCCGCAGCAACCGGAACCAGCAGCCACGGGCTCGGCAGCTTCTTCAGTCGACGCTTCGCCCGCAGCGTCGTGCGTACCGTGGTCGTGGTTGTGGTCGTGCGCCTCCGAGACCTCATGGTCGGCGTGGTCTCCATGATCGTGGCCGCACTGGCACTCTTTGCCGCTGTTCTCTCCGCAGGTGCACATCTTGGGCATCGGCTCTGCGCCGTCGAGACGATCGGTGAAATCAGTGGGGTTGTTCAGGAACGCCGTGCGGCACCCGGGGGCACAGAATGCAACATCCTCGTAGCCGGGTGCGCGAAGCGCTGTGTCATCTACGGTCATCCCGCAAACGGGATCGAGAAGCTTGGCCATGGCGAAAAACCCTCCAGATACTCTTGGGTGTGTTGGGAGGCCAGTATACCCCACCCCGGGTGGGTGGGGACGTGTGTATTCGAGGTGACCACGCGCGCCGACACCCCCGTGAGCGGGCCACACGCACCCCGATCCCGATGACTGCGAACTCCGATATTTCGTGGACGAGGACGGTCACCGGTCGCGCTATGAACCCGAACAATGCAACGGGAGCGAGGGTGCCGAGGATGATCCCGGACAGGACGAGACTCTGATGCACGATGGCTCGAGTCCGGCGCCCGAGGGACACTGCGTCCACTAGTCGATCGAGGTCGTCACTCATCAGGACGACATCTGCCGTTTCGAGGGCGACATCGGAACCGGCTGCTCGCATCGCTATGCCGACATCGGCGGTCGCAAGGGCAGGAGCGTCGTTGACACCGTCTCTGACCATGGCGACAGATCCTTCACCCACGGCGAACCTCGCGACCTCGGCGGCCTTGTCTGCCGGCTTCAACTCCGCCAGATATGTATCGACTCCGACGCGGCCGGCAACCGCCTGATCCGTTATCGGGCCATCACCGGTCAACATGACGATGTGCCGAAGACCCACCGGGTGCAGCGCAACCATCGCACCCGGTGCGTTCTCTCTGATCGGATCGGCGATCGCGACGATCCCGAGAACTCGTGCATCTTCGGCGACCACGACGGCGGTGGCAGCCTCGCACTGTGTTCCGACGATCTCGTCGGTGAGGGCGCCGACGTCGATCCCCATGCTCTCGATGAAAGATGGAGAGTCGACGACGTAGACGACCCCATCTATCGATGCTCGTGCACCCGAGCCGACCATCGCCTCGAACGTCGAGGCTTCGGGGATCTCGGGTCCGTTCTCCTCGACGTCACTCACGACCGTTCCTCCCCCATCCCGATCCTCTGTTGATCCGGCCACTCGAGGAAGGCCGGCAGTGTACGCCGACGCTCGCCCGCACTCTTTCTGGCTCATGCAACACCGACGGATGGCTGCGCCCTCGGTACCGGTTACTACCATGGTGTTGTTCGCTCATGAACGGGGCACACCGAATGTATCGAGTGCTGAAGCTGATCACGAGATCGACACTGTTCGCTGCGCTCTCACTGACCATTCTGGCCACCGCTTGCACCCAGACGGAGGCATCCTCCCCGTTCGTCGATCTGAGCAGGCGTGAACCGATTCCGGTCGTCACTGAACCTTCCGAGCATCCTCTTCGAATCGCGATTGCCGCCGTCCTGTCACCGAAGGGCAACCGCGACAGCTACAACGACCTCGCCCGGTACCTCGGTAACGCGCTTGGACGACCTGCCGAGATCGTACAGCGACGGACGTACGCCGAGATCAACGATCTCGTCGCATCAGGGGATGTCGACATAGCGTTCGTGTGTACGAGTGCGTACGTTTCAGGCCACGATCTCGGCGACATGGATCTCCTGGTCGTCCCGATGATCAACGGTGGCACGACGTATCGCTCTTCTCTCATCGTCCCACGCGATAGCCAGGCAACCAGCATGGAAGATCTCCGAGGGACCGTGTTTGCGTTCACCGACCCCATGAGCCAGACGGGGAGGGCGTACCCGACGTTTCTCGTCCAAGAGCTCGGCGAGACACCTGCATCCTTCTTCTCAGACACGTTCTTCACGTACAGCCACGACAGGGCGATCGCTGCAGTCGCAGATCACGTTGCAGACGGCGCCGCTGTCGACAGCATCGTTCTCGACTACAAGCTGAAGGCCGAACCGTCACTCGGCAGCCGCATCAAGGTGATCCATACGTCGCCACCCTTTGGAATCCCACCCGTTGTCGTTCCCTCGAGCCAGAGTCAAGCGCTGCGCAACCGGATCAAGGACGTGCTCCTGTCGATGGCAGACGATCCGTCGGGGGCGCGTATTCTCGCCGACCTCGAGATCGATCGGTTCATCATCGGTGATGACGCTGCGTACGACAGCGTACGGGATGTCCTCGCAACCACCGGAATCGGACCGTGACCGGGCCCCAACCCACAGGAGCATCGATCACGCCCCTCGACACCGCAGACCGTTTCAACGCTTGGGTGGAACACGCAAAGCGCCTCGCAGGGGGTTTCAGCGTACGAACGAAGATCCTGGGAATCGTGCTTGTCCTGACGACAGTACTCGGCCTTGGCATCACGTGGCAGGTGCGTACGGTCATGAACCTCGTGGCTGTGACCGAGCTCGAAACGCGTGGGCTCTCGGTCACAAGCGACCTCGCTGCTCGAGCTGTCGACCCGATCCTGCTCAACGACACCTACACGATATTCGACATGCTCAACGACTCCGTCGACAATCACCCGGACGCCGTGTACGGATTCATCCTCGATCAAGACGGGACCATCCTCGCGCACACGTTCGGAGAGGACGGGTTTCCGACCGATCTACTCGACGTCGGGCATGGGAACGACTCAACGAGGGTCGAATCTGTCACCATCGACAGCAGCGAAGGTCGAATCCATGACTATCAAGCGCCGATCCTCGACGGTGAGCTCGGATTCGTTCGAATCGGCCTGAGTGAGAAGAGGCTGAACGGCCTCGTCAACGGCATCACCACGCAGATGCTCGTGACCACCCTATTTGTCGCGATGCTCGGAATCGCAGGCGCCAGTCTCGTGACCTGGCTACTGACTCGACCGATTCTCGACCTCGTCGAGACGACGAACAAAGTCAGGCACGGCGACCTTACTGCTCGCGCGCCGCTCGGTGCCGATGACGAGATAGGAGTTCTCTCGAGCGCGTTCAATGAGATGGTTGCCGACCTCGAATCGAACCGAGAGACGATCGCTGAGAACGAGCGCGCCCGCTCGAGGTTGCTCGAACAGCTGATCACTGCCCAGGAGGACGAGCGTAAGAGGATCGCTCGGGAGCTCCATGATGGTGTCGGTCAGGCGTTGAGTTCGATCATGCTCGGTGCAAGCATGATCGAACGCTCAGATGCATCACCGCAGACCAAGTCCAAGGTTGCCGAGCTTCGCGTGCTGACCTCCGAGACACTCATGCAAGTCCGTAGATTGGGCCGCGAGCTCCGACCGAGCGTCCTGGACGATCTCGGCCTTGCCGCCGCCCTCGACCGCTACGCATCCGAGTTCGCCCTGCAGTACCCCGAGATCACAGTGGACCTGCATTGCGACCTGGACCAGCGTCTACCACCAACCGTCGAAACGTCTCTGTACCGTGTGGTGCAGGAAGCTATGACGAACGTTGCCCGTCATAGTCACGCAAGGAGGATGAGTGTGCTGGTCGCACGAAGGAACGAGTTCGTCCGGATCATCATCGAGGATGACGGGAACGGGTTCGATCCCGTTGCAACGCGCAAGAACGGACAGAGTGTCGGGATCCACGGCATGGCCGAGCGTGCCGACCTGCTGGGCGGCCGACTCGATATCGAAAGCAACGAGGAAGGCACAACCGTGTACGTCGAAGTACCTGTCGAGACCTCCGAGAAGACTTCGCCATGATCCCGATCCGTATCGTGCTCGCCGATGACCATGTCGTTCTCCGCGCCGGATTGAAGGCTCTCCTCGACGCCGAAGCCGACCTGGAAGTCGTCGGAGAGGCGGGTGACGGCGCCGATTGTGTCGAGAAGGTTGTGGAGCTCGCACCTGACATCGCCGTCGTCGATATCAACATGCCCCACTGTGACGGACTCGCCGCCCTCGAAACGATGCGGGAACAGGTACCGAACACACGCGTTCTGATCCTCACGATGCACGACGATATCGGCTATCTCCAGCGCGCTCTCTCCCTTGGCGCATCGGGGTATGTGCTCAAACAGGCCGCAAGTGAAGAGCTACTCTCCGCGATCCGAACCGTTCACCACGGCGGCGTGTACCTCCACCCCGACCATGCAAGGGTCCTCGCCGAGGACCGCCCTCACGGCCATACAGCACCGGCACCTCCCCTCGATGAGAAGCACACACGGTACGAGTCACTGAGCGAACGCGAGACGGAAGTTTTCAAGGCTGTGGCACTCGGATACCGCAACAGCGAGATCGCAGAGATGTCGTTCCTCAGCGTCAAGACCGTCGAGACCTACAAGGCACGGTTGATGCAGAAACTCGGCGTGCACAGCCGCGCTGATCTGGTTCGCTACGCACTCGAGCTCGGCATCCTCGAGTAAGTCCCCGAGCGACCACTCGCGCTGATCAGTGTCGGGGTAATCCCTACATGTTGACTTAGGAATTGGGGATTCTCCCCCTACCAGTCCAAACGATGAGGTGGTGCAATAGCGATGTGCAACAAAGGCATCCATCCCGACCGCGCCTCGACGTTGAGTGTGGTTGTGCGTCAGCTCACAAGGAGTAGCAATGCCGGAAATTACTCGGCGTACGTTCGTCAAGGGGTCCGCAGCGGCAGTAGGAGGGACGGCGCTTGCTTCCAACTTCCTGTTCGGAGGCCTCGAAACGGTTCAGCGCACGGACACGTTGCTGCTAGCACAACAACTCCAGGAGGACTTCGTCAACACGACGTGTTGGATCGGGAAGCAGGATTGCGGCATCGTCGCCCGCAGGGTCGACGGCCGCCTCGTGAAGCTCGAGGGCCTCGAGGCTCATCCGAAGAACAGGGGGACGCTCTGCCCGAAAGGTACGGCCCAGATCGCGGCCGTCTACGACCCACAGCGGATGAAGACGCCACTCATCCGCACAAACGCCAAAGGTGAATCCGGCGAGTTCCGTGCAGCTTCCTGGGACGAGGCACTCGACCTCATCGTGGCGAACACGAAGCCGGTTCTCGACGAGAACCCGAAGCTCGTTCTCTGGCAGAAGGGCCGCTCGAAGGCTAAGGCCTTCTACGACAAGGCGTTCGTCAAGGCAACCGGCGCCTCCAAGCTCGGCCACGGCGCGTACTGCTCGGACGCGGGGTACCGTGCAGCCGAGTACACACTTGGACCACACGGAGTTCTGCATCCGGACTTCAAGTACACGAAGTACCTCCTGTCATGGGGATGGAACATCACCGCAGCGGGCGGCAACAAGACGTGTTGGATCACGTGGCCCCAGCAGATGCTCGATGCCAAGGAGAAGAACGGCCTCAAGATCGTTCAGATCGATCCACGCCTTCGCCCTGCAGGACCCTTCGCAGACGAGTGGGTTCCGATCAAGCCGGCGACGGACCTCGCCTTCGCCCTTGCGTTGTGCCGAGAGCTGATCGCTCAGGGCTACCTCGACCAGCCATACCTCAAGAAGTACACGAACAGCCCCTACCTCGTGGGACCGGACGGTCTCATCCTTCGTGGTGACCTGCCACCAGACGCCGAGGAGGGCGACAAGGGGCCCGCGCTCGTGTGGGACCTCGCAACGAAGCAGGTCGTACCGTTCGACCAGGCCAAGGATCCCGCACTCACCGGTGACTACAACGCAGACGGGGTCCTGGCAAGGACTGCGTTCGATCTGTTCGTCGAACACGTAGATTCGTACACGCCGGAGTGGGCCGCTGAGATCTGCGGAACGACTGCACACGAGATTCGCAAGATCGCCGCCGAGTTCGGCGAGAATGCGAGTATCGGGTCAACGATCGTCGTCGACGGTGTCGAGATCCCCCACCGCCCGGTAGCGATCATGGCCTACCACATGGCGCAACAGGAACAGGGTTTCCAGGCGCTACGGGCGATGATCATGGTCTCCATGCTCGTCGGAGCACCCGGTGCCGTCGGTGGCCAACTCGTCGACTTCACCTGGAAGATCTACAAGAACTACGACAAGTTCGAGAACCTGAGCGTCAATGAGGGTCCGTACGACTTCGCTCTCAACAAATCGAAGTTCTTCCCGATCAATACCGGATTCCCCGGCATCGTCGCCAAGGTGATGCAGGATCCCGAGAAGTACGAGGTCGAGGAGCTTCCGAAGGTAGCGATCCTTCACTACGTGAACCCGCTCGTGGCGTTCCCATCGCAGAAGGACTTCCTCGACTCCTACGGCAAGTTTGACTTCATGACGGTCCTCACACCGTGGCTCTCGGAAACTGCAGACTACTTCGCAGACGTCGTCCTCCCCGTCGCAACAATGGAGAAATACGAGGGTCCGTCCTCAGCTTCCGACCAGTACATCGACGGAAAGGCGCTGCGACTTCCCGTGATGGAACCGCTGTTCGAGAGCCGCGGCGAGATCGACAT
>VAPM010164199.1_pt1 | contig 13585 bp, 10 predicted proteins | sample 3395091 | NCBI WGS metagenome assembly VAPM01 (sample SAMN08290445, study PRJNA428436) | hydrothermal vent metagenome | isolation source: Deep-sea hydrothermal vent chimney 3 | place: Pacific Ocean: Juan De Fuca Ridge | reverse complement strand
ATCTTCTTCATTTATCTCTGGCAATTCAGGTTTAGGCGAGTTCATAGATCGTATTGTAAAGCAACTTTTAAATATTTGCCCGTGGATAATGAGAAGTTACATCAAAGGATAAAGTTATTTATACATTCTTTATATAACATACTGAAAACATGATTGATTCTTAAACGAATGACATTGCTCCTGCTGGAGGGTTGGGGTGACTGCATGGACAGATATTTTCTCCTGCAATATCTGCATTCACTACATCCATGTAGCTTAGGCAGGAGGTAGAGCAATGCATGGAGTAGCGAAGCGGTGTGCCGAGAGGAGAAATAAAAAAACTCTTTTCCCTTAACTTAATGACATTGATCATTACCCCATAAATCTAGCATCTGTTAAAAAGGTTTTCTCTATCCCCCTGTTTTTCAGCACTTTACAAAAGCAACAATTAAAAACTGGAACATAGAGTATATAGCTATGTAAATTAAACCATGTTATATAACCCTACCCCCCACTCATATAACATAGTTTAATTACTTATGGTTCTCAACCGTTGTTGGAACACTATTCCCCTGAGCCTGTAGGCTCAAAGCTTTCGGGTTCTGTTTATAGTGCTCTCGAACAACCTTAGCCAAAGCTAATTTAGTATTTTCATCAACTATACAAGGCTTTTCATCGGACAAAACATTTACAATAGCTTCTAACAGGATATCCTGAGGTGCCACAAGCTTTTCTACCCATGAAGCTAATAAGGCTTTATCAATTATTGCAGGCAAAGAACCCATAATTCCCAAATCATTTTGATCATGCACCAATAAACCAGAAGTGGTTCCTCTGTCCAGTGTTAACACTTGAAACAAATACAATGTATGATAAGCACGCTGCTTTTGATAATCTACTTCTGAGGGATCAGGGTGTGCTTTATTTGCTTTACTAAAAATATCTATATAACAATCAATAACAGCTATCCCCAAATTTTGGGCTAAATCAAAATCAGCTTGTGCATTATCTGTAGAGTATTCCTCCAGGTAAAAATGAGAAACCCCTCTATGCCTGTCTAAAGCAGGGATATTAAAGTATCTATCACCCTGCTCTGCTGCCAACTTATACTCAACTGGTGCCACCTTTTTTAAACAGTCAGTAAATAAAGCGGTTGCCTCTGCATTTTCTATTGCTGGATTTAAATCCGCCATCATCCTCCAATACCCTTTACCACTTTTCATTTCTGTCCAGCTAATATGCATATGTACAGAAGGTGAAAAAGGGTTCACTGGATGAATAATAGTTGATAAAGCAGTAGCAGAGGCTAAATTTTTACTGGCATCATCCTCGTAATGAATTTGTGACACATTAACTGACGCTCTATTAAAATAGGCTTCATTTGTTGCTACATAACGTATACCACCGCCATGTAAGCCTTTATCGCGTAACCACTCAACAGGCTCAAACGACGATTGATCTTGCGAAGAAGAAGTAACAGCATTCAATTGATCAACAAAATATAACTGTAATTCTTCTACTAAACTATTGGCTGCACGAGCATTAATTGATTGGGCTTTGCTTCTATTCATAGTGTATTCTTTCTTAATCACGCCTAATAATTACTTAAGCTATTGCTGAGAACTAGGAGGCTGTCTGAGAATAGAAACCGTCACGAGGGAAAGCCCTTTTGAGTCAATTTTTTCGTTCATTTGAATATATATAGTTTACGCGTGTAACGAAAATGAACGGGGAAAGTGGCCAAAAGTGCTTTTTCCGTAGCAGGTTCTCTATTCTCCTCACCCACCCACCCCCCAGCAAGGGAGGGCTATTGAGCGAAAAATAGCCGGTTAAACCGTTGGCATATTTTTTAATTTTTCAACCACTTTATCACCAAACTCCTGCGTGCCAATCATATTAACACCTGCACCAGGCTTAGATAAATCAGCTGTTGAAAAGCCATCAGCAAATACACCTTGCATTGCAGCCCAAACATTTTTAGCCTCATCAACCATATCAAAACTATTTTCCAGCATCATGGCAACTGAACCAATCATAGAATATGGGTTAGCCATATTTTTACCTGCAATATCAGGCGCTGATCCATGTGAAGGCTCATAATATGCTTTTTCATCACCTATACAAGCCGAAGGCATTAAGCCTAATGAGCCTAAAATACCACCGGCTTGATCACTTAAAATATCGCCGAACATATTTTCCATCACCATAACATCAAATTGTGTAGGTTTTAGGCATAAATAAGTGGCAGCCGCATCTACTAACATATTAACCACTTTAACATCTGGGTAATCTACAGCGACTTCTTCTAAAATCTCATTCCATAACACACTTGATTTTAGTACATTACTTTTATGAATATTATGTAATACTTTCTTTCTGGCAGTTGCCAATTTAAAAGCTTGAACCAGAATCTGACGAATTTGCCCTTCATCATATTCCAACACCTCTCTTACATAACGTTGTCCTTTAGCATCAACACCGGTTTCTTTTTTACCAAAATACAAGCCACCCACTAATTCACGAACAATAATAAAGTCAATTCCTTCGCCAATAATTTCTGCTTTTAAAGGTGAAAAGTGCGCCAATTCTTTAGGCAAAGAAACAGGACGAAAGTTTGCGTAAGTGTTATAACGGCGACGCAAAGGCAGTAGTGCGCCTCGTTCAGGCTGCTTATCAATGGGGATATTTTTTGATTCTTCGTGGCTTAATCCTATAGGCCCTTTCAAAATAGCATCAGCACTATCGCAAATATCTTTAGTTAGTTGAGGAAACGCATCGCCCGTTTCAAAATAAGCACACGCACCAAAGAGTGCAGGTAGTAATTCAAATGTTACATTATTACGCTCTTCAACAAGTTTTAACACTTTAAGTGCTTCCTTTGTAATTTCAGGGCCAATTCCATCACCTGCTAAAACTGCAATTTTATAATTCTTCATTGTTTCTCTATGTTATCTATTAAAATACTTTATTATCTAAACTATTTTACACCATCCTACTGGTCGTATAATCTTAAAATCCAGAAAAAATCTGTATGGAAACGCCCCTGGCTAAAAAACAAGTTATAATGAATACTTTTAAACAAAGAGGATTAAACAATGACAGATAACTGGATAGCTCCTTCCATCCTTTCTGCAGATTTTGCTAAATTAGGCGAAGAAGTTGACAACGTTTTAGCTTCGGGTGCTGATGTTGTTCATTTTGATGTTATGGACAACCACTTTGTACCCAACCTGACCATTGGACCATTAGTTTGTGATGCATTAAGAAAACACGGTGTTACAGCACCCATTGATGTGCATTTAATGGTTGAGCCAGTAGACAGAATCATTCCTGATTTTGCTAAAGCCGGCGCAAGTATGATTACTTTTCACCCAGAAGCATCAACTCATTTAGATCGTACATTACAAATGGTTCGTGACTTAGGCTGTAAATCTGGTTTGGTTTTTAACCCAGGAACTTCTCTAAGCTACTTAGACTACGTAATGGACAAAGTAGATATTATCTTATTAATGTCTGTTAACCCTGGCTTTGGTGGTCAATCATTCATCCCATCTACTTTAGGTAAACTTGCTGAAGCCAGAAAAATGATTGACGACAGTGGCTTTGACATTCGTTTAGAAGTTGATGGCGGCGTTAAAGTAGACAATATCCGTGAAATAAAAGCAGCAGGTGCTGATATGTTTGTTGCGGGTTCTGCAATTTTCGGGCAGCCTGATTACAAAAAAGTAATTGATGAAATGCGTGCTGAGCTAGCTAAAGCTTAGATTATCATTATTTATTAATTAATTAAAAAAGGGAGGCTAAAAAGCTCCCTTTTTCCAAAAACAAATGATTTTAAATAGAAATGAAAAACATGAAAGTCAAATTAAAAATTCTCGAATCAAGACCCAGCAACCAGTTTTGTGACAGCAAACCCCACTATTTCAGGTAAGTTTGCTTACAATAATAATGCCCCTATTACCCACTCAACTGTCACCGAAACAGTTAATAATACCTTTTACAACAGTCAATCAAGCCCTTTTTCAGTTACCCTTAATAACGGATCAGGTGTAACCCAGCAGTTTTCTAGTAATAACAGCAACTCTTTTCGTGAAACAAGAATCTATAGCTCCAGCCATCCTATATTTGGTAGACAGTCTTTTTCTACCCGTGGTTTTGGAATCGCACCGGACATTAACATAACAAGTACTGTAACTGATTGTTTTGGCCAAATGTTCTGCTCAGCTAATGGGAATTACTTTGTAAATGTGTCAGCAACTGATACAAATAGCAATTTTTTTAATGAAAGTTTAACTGCCCGGTTTCCTACCATTTTTGATGGTATTAACTCATTTGACCTGGAAATAAACTCAAACCCACAAGGCCAAATTATTGCACCAGAATTTAACCTTAAGGCAAATTCAATGTATTTAGGCTTAACTTATAGTGGAACAGAAAGTTTACCTACTAACGGATCCTTGCCAAGTTTACTGCCAAATTTAGCAGTTACGGACAGTAAAGTTTTTCAGCTGGGCTTTAGCAGTGAAAATTATGACCCTGTTAATATTCATGTATCAAATGTTGATTTCACTTCTGGTTCTGGCGACCTATTTTCTGGCAACCTAATTCCTGGTGACCCAGCCTACCAAGATAAACTCCAACAAATAGAAAACTTTCTTTCGGGAGCCAATATTTCATCAAATATATGGATAGATTATTCACTCAACAGCCTATCCCTTATTGCTGATGGCTTAACACCGGATACCCCTCTTCTTCCTAACGCGACTCCATCACCACAGAGTGGCTTTGAATTTACTTTTGAAACAAGCACTAATGGCGACTTTACCTTCATCGACCCTGATATTGCCATTGGCTATGATTATGAGATAACATCAGGCTCAACATTTACTAGCGTCCTATTACCAGAAAACATTGGAGACAATCTATATGACTTATGGCTTTTTGACCAAGCTTTAGGTGACTTTATTGATAGTGGAATCAACCTTACTGGAGGGGTTGCTTACACTTTTAACCAAGAAGGGTTGAGCTTATTCAGAATTTTAGGCATTGAAACAGATGCTCTTCTTGACCCAAATGACCCATTTTCATTTGTCACAGGGCTGAAATTTTCCGACCTTGGGACTACAGTAAATATATCACAAACAGCTATCTCTCAATTTATTCCGAGTGCAGTCCCTATCCCTCCCTCATTCATACTATTTGCATCAGGAGTTATTGGTTTACTTATACATCGACGCACTTCTGCTGGGTAAAGTTAAACAATTTTCTCTAATACAAAAGCAGGTGCCCCAAGACCTGCTTTTGTATTCTTAAATACTCAACCAAATAAAAGAATAGAGCCTACATTAATGCAAGCAACTCTTTAAAAATGCCTCCATTAGTCACTAATATCTGCTTAGGAAAAACTCCATCATTACCTTTAAAATCAGTAACCGTACCACCTGCCTCTTTTGCTATTAAAGCGCCTGCGGCAACATCATATAAATTAAGCTCCTGCTCCCAAAAAGCATCTACTTGTCCATCTGCAACCAGACATAAATCCATTGCAGCTGAACCAAACCTTCGTTGTCCTGTGGTATTTTCTGCAATTCGACAGAAACGTTCCAGGTTATTTTCAACTAAATATGAGCGCAAGCAGGCAAACCCAGTAGCCACCATAGAATCAGCTAAGCTTGTTTCTGCTGAGACTGAAATAGCCTTACCATTTTTTGTTGCCCCTTGCCCTTTAATAGCAAGGTATAAATCATCTAAAGCCGGTGCATAAACTGAACCTGCAACTAGCTCACCTTCAATTTCCAAAGCAACACTAATCGACCAAAAATATTGTCCTTTCGCAAAAGAGTGTGTACCGTCAATAGGGTCAACAATCCATCGATTCGTTTGGTTATCCGCCTGTCCACCTTCCTCTCCCCAGAAACCGTATTCTGGGTAGGCTTTATTTAAAGCTTTTTTTAAATACTCCTCAACAGCAACATCTGCATCAGTCACTAAATCTCTAGGGCTTTTTTTAATAACACCTACGTTATTTAAATTTGTAAAATAGCCGATCGCAATAGAACCTGCGTCACGCACTATCCTTTCTAAAACCTGTACAGAAATTGTCATTAATATTTACTCTATAAAATTAAATCTAGTTAGGAACATGTATGGAATAACTTCCCGAAATTATAACGCAGGATTTTTGTTTCAGGTGGAATGACCTCATGAGGCGCATAGCAGGCTACGAAACGAATGAGATCATTCCACCTGGAGCAAAAAAACTAGCTAGAAACCGGGGAGTTGTTTCATGCACGTTCCTTAAATTAAAAATTCAGACTTATCTCGTCCTTCAGCCACCAAAGCTTGCATCCATTTTGGAGAGATACCTCTGCCCGTCCATGTTTGAGAATAATTATCCGGATTACGATATTTAGCGGCTACTTTTTTAACGGGTTTAACTGTTACCCCGGCTTCTTCATTGATAACGACTGTTACACCTATTGATGCTGCCAATTCTTTAATTTGTGCAAGCACTTCTTTACGTTTTTGGCTTTGCTTTTCTTTTAACGCATTTTCCGCATTTAAAATAACAGCTTGTAATTCACTTTCTGAAAGATTGTTATATTCAGACATATTAACCTCAATAACTTATATAAATAAAAATAATATGCTTGTTAACTCACCACAAGTTAAGTTAATTTAATAAATTAAACAAAACCTTGTAGAGCAAACTTTAGTTCGCAATAATATATATCTTATCTCTATAGCAGACTAAAGTCCGCTCTACAATTTATAACAATGGCTTGTTAAGAACAATTAAAAATAATTCTGAAATTATATCACCTATCTATATAAAATCTATTTAATAGCTTTAAATTTTATTTCATTTAAAATAACACCCTGCTTATTTACTAGCCTAACAGTCCAGTCCCCCGCTTTTGAATAAGGTATTAGTTTGCTTGTTGATGCCCTCCACCTATTACCTAATATATTTATTTTTCTTTTATAAACTAGCTGGTTACCTCTTAACCACTGATGATATAAATACTTTCCTTTCATATCAATTATTTCAGTAAAATAAAACACACTCTTCGCCTCTGTTTTATTTAGCACAAGAGGGAATTCTATATTACCAACAGGTTCTTTACGATATATCCCTTTTGCTAATAAAGCCCTTGTGACTATTTTATTAGCTAATACTTTAGCTTCTTTATGTAATACAGGTTCTACTTTCTTATTAATAACATCGACATAAGGTTTAACAATATTACTCTCGGTTATTATTTTAGTAACAACAGAATGAGAAGGTTTAGAAATATCCTCAACTTCTTTTATTATTTTTTCAGCTAATATGTTTTTTACAGGTTTCGCATTAACTGTCGAGGTATTAACAGAATGAGAAGAATCTCTATTAAAAAAATAAATAGTTAGCCCTATTAACAATAACAATATAACAATAACAGCTATTATTCTTCCTACATGCCACTGCGTCACCATTTGAGTTTCGGTGGGTTTGTTATTGGGTTGTTTCAAACCTTGATATTTAACTTTAACACGTACCGTGTTTTGGCTTTCTTCCATTTCTCTTACTCTTAAATTTATTAAGTTATATGACTATAAACTTATCATAGATTAAAAATTGTAGGGCGGACTTTAGTCCGCAATCACTGCCGCAATTTACTTATATGGCGGACTGAAGTCCGCCCTACAACACTTACTTTTTATTTTTTAAAATCAACCTGTGGTTTGTATATAGCTATGTTAAGTTAATTCTTATTGCAAGCGGTATCACCAAATAATAAGGGAGTTCTCAGGCTTTAAGCTAGCCATCTTTTTTGCTTCAACTATAATTTTCATTTGTTAATATACCACTTTAGCCATACTATATACTTTGTACCTTTACTCTGTGAAGTATATTACCCATAACCAAGGAAATATTGGAAACAACATGAGCAACCTGCTAAAACTATTTCAAGAATCATCTGCTCTTTATGGAAGTAATGCTGTTTTTATTGAAGATTTGTACGAACAATACCTTGAAAACCCTGATTCAATCACACAAAGCTGGCGAGATAAATTTGATAAACTACATGACCAAACGAGTCATGAAGTAGCCCACAGCCCTATTGTTGATAGATTTAAAAAACTAGCCATTTCCACTCAAGGCCGACTTGCAAAACTTCAAGGTTTTACAGAAGAGAGTGTCAACAAACAATCTTCAGTTGCTAGGTTAATTAATCAATATAGGGTTAGAGGGCATCAAATTGCTGCAAATAACCCATTAGGTAAACAGGATATAATACCCCCTGATCTAGAATTGGCCTTTTATGGTTTATCCGAACCTGATATGGATACCATATTTGATACAGGCTCTCTTACTGGGGTGGATAAACTTCCATTAAGAAAAATTATTGCTGAGCTAAAAAAAATCTATTGTGGCAGTATTGGCACCGAGTATATGCATATCGTTAGCTCAGAAACCAAACGCTGGATTAAAAATAAATTAGAAGGTAGTAAAAACCCCTTATCAATTCATTCTGCTGAAAAAAAAGAATCCATATTAAAACGATTAACAGCTGCCGAGGGTATTGAAAAATATTTACACCGCAAGTATGTTGGGCAAAAGCGCTTTTCTTTAGAAGGTAGTGAATGTTTAATTCCAATACTAGATGAGTTGGTACAAAAATCAGGTGAAATAAACGTTAAAGAAATTGTGATTGGTATGGCTCATAGAGGCCGCCTAAATGTCCTTATTAACATTCTAGGTAAAAGCCCAGCCACACTATTTGGTGAATTTGAAGGGACGCATACTTCATCACCTGGCGTGATTACTGGAGATGTTAAATATCATATGGGGTTTTCATCCAATATTGCGACCAAAGGCAACCCTGTTCACTTAACGCTTGCTTTCAACCCGTCTCACCTTGAAATCATTAACCCCGTTGTTGAGGGCTCTGTTAAAGCGCGTCAAGACCGCCAAGGTAAAGGCAGTATCGATACCATCATTCCTATTTTAATTCATGGGGATGCCGCTTTTGCAGGTCAAGGTATTGTAATGGAAACGCTTAATATGTCTGAAACGCGCGCATTTTCCACGGGTGGGACAATACATATTGTAATCAATAACCAAATTGGTTTTACCACTAGCAATCCTTTTGACGCACGATCAACACAGTATTGTACTGATGTAGCAACCATGGTTCACGCCCCAGTTTTTCATGTTAATGGAGATGATCCAGAAGCCGTTATATTTGTGACTCAAATAGCTTTAGAATTTCGCATGAAATTTAATAAGGATGTATTTATTGATCTTATTTGTTATCGCCGTTTAGGTCACAATGAAGCGGATGAGCCAGCTACAACACAACCTATGATGTACAAGATTATTCGCAGCTTACCTTCGGTACGAGAAATCTACACCCAAAAATTAGTGTCCGAAAGTATTATTACTGAACAAACAGCATCACAAATGGTGAAGGATTACCAACAGCTATTAGATGAAGGCAACCCAGTCTCTCGCCCCATACTAAGCAATACTAGTTACTCTTATTCAGACCAATGGAACAAATTTTATAATCAAAAATGGGACGTACAGTGTGATACAGGCGTATCATTGGAGGACATTCGTTTATGCAATGAAAAACTGCTACAACTCCCTACTGAATTTGAGCTGCATCCTCGCGTTGCAAAAGTAATGGAAAACAGAGCAAAAATGTCTGCAGGTGCACTACCAATTGACTGGGGTTTCGCTGAAAATATGGCCTATGCAACTTTGGTTATTAAAGGCAAGAATATCAGATTAGTTGGACAAGATATTGGGCGAGGAACTTTTTCTCATCGCCATATTGCAGTACATAATCAATTAAATGGAGATACCTATTTTCCGGTTCAACACATGTCTAAAAATCAAGGTCGAGCACAGATCTTTGACTCACTGCTTTCGGAAGCAGGTGTTTTAGGCTTTGAATTTGGTTATAGCTCAACCGAACCTGAAAAATTAGTCATCTGGGAAGCCCAGTTTGGTGACTTTGCTAACGGTGCTCAAGTTGTGATTGATCAATTTATCAGCTCAGCGGAAACCAAATGGGGACGGCTAAGCGGTTTAGTTATGCTCTTACCTCATGGATTTGAGGGGCAAGGGCCAGAACATTCATCTGCTCGGCTAGAACGTTATTTACAACTTTGTGCAGACCATAATATTCAGGTATGTGTCCCAACGACTCCTGCTCAAATATTTCACCTACTAAGGCGACAACTATTAAGGCCTTACCGCAAGCCACTTATTGTGATGAGCCCAAAAAGCTTATTAAGACATAAGTTAGCTATTTCCTCATTAGAAGACCTCTCTGATGGTGAATTTTTTCCTATTATTTCAGAACAAGATGAGATTAACCCTAAACATGTTACCCGCTTAGTGCTATGTTCAGGAAAAGTTTACTATGATTTATTAGAAGCGCGTAGAAATGATGAACTAAAGCATATTGCTATTATTCGTATTGAACAACTCTACCCCTTCCCTAATGATCAATTTAAATTAGAAATTAATAAATACCCTAAAGTAGAACACATTATCTGGTGCCAGGAAGAACCTAAAAACCAAGGGGCCTGGTATCAATCAAAACATCACTTTTATAACAATATTGATAAGGACATTACCATCTTTTATGCCGGAAGAGCTGCTTCAGCCGCACCAGCAGTAGGAAATTATATTGTCCATATTGAACAACAAAAAGCAGTTATTAAAGCCGCACTTTATGACGCTAATGAAGGAAATTTAACATGAGTTTAGAAATTCTGGTTCCCAGCTTACCTGAATCCGTTTCTGATGCAACACTTGCAGCTTGGCACAAAAAACCAGGTGACTTTGTAAACAAAGACGAAAACTTGGTTGATTTAGAAACGGATAAAATTGTTCTTGAAGTTCCATCACCTGAATCGGGTATTCTCACTGAAATTTTTCAGCAAGACGGTGCCATTGTTGTTGCTGGAGATGTATTGGCTTTATTGGAAATAAAAGCACTTGAACAAGAAACAGCTGATGTAGATAATATTGCAGAATCAGATCATGCTGCTACTGAAGATATGCCTTTAAGCCCAGCCGTTAGGCGTATATTGCAAGAAAATAATATTGACCCTCATGAGCTTCATGGTTCAGGTAAAAAAGGCCGTTTAACTAAATCTGATGTACAAGAATATATTGATAAGCAGCAGAAACAAGTAACTCAAGTCACTCAGGAAAAACAAGCTGAAATAAAACTTCACAGCACGCCTATTTCTAGCCCTATTGTTTCATCAAACTTTCGCCCTGAACAACGTGTACCTATGACACGATTACGTGCAAAAGTGGCCGAGCGCTTATTACAAGCCCAACAAAATGCAGCCATGTTAACAACTTTTAACGAAGTTAATATGCAAAGCGTTATCAATTTAAGAAACCAGTATAAAGACCGTTTTCTACAAAAACATGAGATAAAACTAGGCTTTATGTCTTTCTTTATTAAAGCATCAATCGAAGCCCTTAAAAAATATCCCGCAATCAATGCCTCAATTGATGGAAATGATATTATCTATCACGGATACTATGATATGGGAATTGCCGTATCAACAGAGCGAGGGCTAATTGTTCCTGTTATAAAAGATGCCGACCAACTTGATTTTGCAGGGATAGAAAAAAGTATTTTTGATTATGGCTCAAAAGCCAAAGACGGCTCGCTCAATTACGAAGACTTAACCGGTGGTACATTTACCATTACTAATGGTGGTATTTTTGGCTCTATGCTTTCAACTCCTATCCTAAACCCACCTCAATGTGCCATTTTAGGGATGCATGCTATTCGAGAACGTGCAGTCGTCGAAAATGGTGAAATCGTGATACGCCCCATTATGTATTTAGCTTTATCTTATGACCACCGTTTAGTGGATGGTAAAGAAGCTGTTCAATTTTTAGTTACTGTTAAAGAGTGCCTGGAATCTCCCGCGCATCTTCTCCTTAATATATAGGCTACATTATGACAACTCGTCCATCCGAGACTTCCCTTTACGATGTTATTGTTATTGGTGCAGGACCCGCTGGTTATGTTGCCGCCATTCGTTGCGCCCAACTAGGACTTAAAACAGCTTGTATTGATAATTGGAGTAATGCAAATAACCAGGCATGCCCTGGGGGCACATTTGTCAATGCTGGATGCATTTCATCAATGGCCCTATTGGAATCTTCAAAAATATACCACCTTTTAAATAATGATATTTCTGCTCATGGTATTAATATTGATAATTTAGCAATCAACTTATCTCAAATGATTAAGCGTAAAGATTCAATTATTGATTCTTTAAACCATCAAATTACCGAATTATTTATACAAAATAAAATTAATTGCATCCACGGCCAAGGTAAATTAATAGCACCCGGAAAAGTTGAAGTTATACCAAAAAAAGATTCCGAGCAATACACTTTAAATGCAGACCACATTATTTTAGCCGCAGGATCGCATTCCACCGTATTACCTTGCGCCCCCATTGATAGTGAATCAATTATTGATTCAAGCCAAGCCTTAAATTTAACAACAGTACCAAAAAGACTAGGTATTATCGGTGCAGGTATTATTGGGCTTGAACTTGCGGGAATATGGAAGCGCTTAGGTTCCGATGTTATCTTACTTGAGGCACAAGAAACATTCCTACCCACAACAGACCAACAAATATCCAATGAAGCACATCATATTTTCACCCAACAAGGATTAGATATTCGCTTGGGTGCCAGAGTAACCTCCGCAAAAAAAGGTTCTAAAAAAGTTATTCTAGAATACCAAGATAGTGAAGGCACACACACCCTTCACCTTGATAAACTTATTGTAGCACCTGGTAGAGAACCTAATACTGAAAGTCTGGCAACAGAAGAAGTAGACTTAATTCTGGACGAAAATGGCTTTGTTCATGTTGATAACAACTGCTGTACAACGTTACCAGGTGTTTATGCCATTGGTGACCTAACTGCTTTAGGCCCAATGTTAGCGCATAAAGGGCTGGAAGAAGGCATTTTTGTCGCCGAGTTAATTGCCGAAAAAAGCCACCCTATTAATTATGACACTATCCCCAGTGTAATCTACACATCACCTGAAATAGCCTGGGTAGGGCAAACTGAGCAAGCCTTAAAAGCAATAGGAGAAAGCTATAAAACCGGAATATCACCTTTTACATCTTCTGCTCGCGCACATGCTTCGGGTAAAACAGAAGGTTTAGTTAAAATCATCACACATACTGAAACTGATATAATTTTAGGCGTTCATATCATAGGTAATCATGCATCAGAACTTATTGCAGAAGCAGTATTAGCCATGGAATTTTCCGCCAGTGCAGAAGACTTAGCCAGAACGATACATGCACACCCCTCTATTTCAGAAACTTTACATGAAGCTGCATTAACCATAGGCAATAGAGCATTACATATCCCTCCCGAACTTTAAAAAAAGGGTAGAGGGTTAAAGCTACAGATTTAACCCACTACCCATTATTAGTTGTTTTCTGTTTTTGTATTTTTCTATTTACCACCTTTTTTGCTACCGTTTTCGGTTTTAATTCTTTCCAAGCTTTAAATTCACCTTCTAATTTGTTATACAGTATTTTTATT
>VAPM010127832.1_pt1 | contig 13588 bp, 10 predicted proteins | sample 3395091 | NCBI WGS metagenome assembly VAPM01 (sample SAMN08290445, study PRJNA428436) | hydrothermal vent metagenome | isolation source: Deep-sea hydrothermal vent chimney 3 | place: Pacific Ocean: Juan De Fuca Ridge | reverse complement strand
TTTTTGCTTCTTTTTTTTCTTTGTTAATAACTTTAATTTTGTTGATAAGTACAAATACAAAAAGAATGGGGTGAACTATTGGCGTCCCTAGGTTTTAAGGCGCCTGAAATATACCAATACGAGGATGCTGGTTGTAACGAAAAAGGAATAAAACCGGTGGCAGGCATGGAATTCAGGCAGGGTGACCGGCTGCTCTTCATCGGGCTGGCTCAAAACCGGAACGGCTTCAGCGAGTTGAATAGTTTCAGGACGCAGATCAACCTCGGAAAAACTGAAATACAGGAAAGCGTACCGCCCTTTAAAAATGTTTTTGTGATTTATCCGTTGGAAAACATACCGGAAGTGTTACGTGAAAACGAATTTGCAGGCATCAGGCCTTCGCAGGCAGGGAAGTTGCTCCGCACAGAACTACCCTCGGATAAACAGGTCATCCTCCAGCCCGTAACCTTTGAAAACGAAGCGGATGAGTACCTTCACAAAAATCTGTGTGCCATCGACCACAACATGCTGCTAAGTCATCTGAAACCGGGCATGTACGCTTCCGCTGACGAAACGTTTCTTTCCCCTGCCGAAATAGAACAGGCTTTTGAAGCATTTCAGCCGGTTCTCGAAAATAGTCGTAAATCACTGGATAACTGCGAAATAGATTTTGATTTCTCACAACCCAAGAATAAAAAAACTTTTACAGGAACTGTTTCGGAAGATAAAAAACAGCTGAAAGTGCTGGCCTGCGATGGCTTGCAATACCGCTATGGCAGCAAAAATGGTGAAGCCAAAAAGCGGTTACAAAGCGAACTGGGTATTATTGAAAAGCTGGGGCTCTCTGCCTACTTTCTCATCACCTACGACGTCGTCCAATACGAGTTGCGACAAGGTATTTACCACGTGGGACGCGGAAGCGGCGCCAACAGCATTGTAGCCTATTGTCTGCGTATCACCGATGTGGATCCCATAGAGCTGGATCTTTATTTCGAACGTTTTATCAACCCAAAACGAAGCTCGCCACCCGATTTTGACCTGGACTTATCCTGGAAAGAACGTGAAAAAATACAGCAGTATCCATTCCGAAGACACAGTATTCACCTGCTGAGGGGGAAAGTTACAGACGAATTCGGCTATGCCAGCCTCGAGGTGGAGAAGATGGCCAAAATGCCGCTACTACCAGACCCGCGAGACGAATAATGCCCCAGCTCCGCAAAATATTTAAATCTCAGCCTATATTTCTTTTTTCAAAGGAGCAAAAAAAAGCATTGTAAATGTACTCTTGTTGCCCATAACAAAGCAAAAAAAAGGAGTAAAAAATATTCCTTTCAGGCATTCCCTCCACCTCATTTATTGCTACTTTTGGCAAGACAATAATTTTTCCAGCAAAACAATGATGATACGAAACTTAACTTTTCTTGCCTTTACCCTTTTGTTCATCCCGGCGGTGCTTCTTGCACAGAAAAAAACTGACTACTCGCGAATGAACGGACGCTTGGGTGGCAATATCGACGTTACAGGTAATTTTCAGCGTTCCGGCTCCCGAATGGAAGGCAATTATTCATTCGACCTCGATGTGAACGACAGCCTGACACACCTGTCTCATATTGTAACACTTTACGGAGACATCGACAAACATAATGAAGTGGTTTTTAAACAGTACCACAATGACGACACAACTATTGACGGACTGTTTTATGACCAGCGGTTCGTGGGAAGTTGGTATGACCAAGGCAGCACCATCCAGCCATTTACCCTCACCGAAAGCTATCCTAAAGGTAGCATGCCGATGAATATTTTCTATCTGCATTCGGATAAAGAGCTGGTTCCGGAAGCTCAAGGCACACCATCCGCAGAAATTGAACTCACCCTTCTCTATCCCAAAAACAGCGCCCAAATTTCTCAGGCAGTTGACGACTCGGTGAAAAAATTTATTCAAGAACAGTTTTTTGGACAGTTTAAGCCCGGACAATTGCCGGCAGGCATGTTAAGCAAAAGCGAGCTGAACTTCTACAACTGGTTTGGTGAGCTGAACAGCCACTGGAAAACCAACCGTAAGCTAGGATTTAATCTGGAAAAAAGAGTACAGGTTTCTGTGATTTTTAACGGTTACGATCTCCTTTGCCTGCGATATAAAAAGCGAGGGTATTCCGGTCGGGGAAATCCTATGGAACATATTTCGTACGACATGGTCGATTTGAGAAATGGAGAGAAACTCACCTTTGAGAACATTTTCAAACCGGAGATGAGAACAGTACTGACCAGACTCATCAACAATAAAATCAGAAAGGACAACGGGCTGGCTGACAGTGCCTCGTTGAAAAAGATTGGCTTTTTTTATGATAGCATTCCCATTAGCAAGAATATCTCTTTCAGTGGAAATGGTATTTATCTTATTTATAACATTTATGATATTGCGCCGCCTGCCATGGGTATTCAAAAGGTGTTTTTACCATTCAGCGAGCTTGGCGATTACATAAAACCTTCTTCAGTGCTCTATCCGTTGAGCCGGTAATGAAAAACCGTATGCTTTTCTTTCATTCATCATTTTTTAGTTTATCAATCAAAGCCGGCATAAAAATATTTTAGATTATATTTGTTCAAAATAATTGAGGATGCCTACAAACAAATCCCGCCGTTATCTGAATCTGCTGGAAGCGATGAGTAAAATCAACCATATTATCCGGCAAAACAGAAATGTGGAAAGTACGTTAAAGCTGATTGTTGAGATTCTGTCGAAACAGGAACAACTAATTCATTTTGACTTTTTCAGAATTACATACGATAATCAGGAATATAGAGTGAAAGGCAGCGGAAAGGTGAAAGCGGCTTCGTGTGACGACATTTATTTCTTTACACATTTGGGGAAAAGGGGTTCTCTGCATTATTGCACGCTTGAAGATGATGCAGAAGTTGAGTACGACAGCAAAAATCAGAAGTACTTTCTGAAGAGCCTGGTAAATATCATCCGGCGTTACCTGAACAAAATGGAACGAATGCAGCAACCCCTGGAGCCGGAAAAAGAGGCCTCTGAAAGTGGGGAGTTGAAGAGAGGCATCATCAGCAGCCGGTTTTTGCAACGTTTCCTAAACAAAAACACACACACCCGTGATGTTTATCACGATTTAATGCCTTTTAAAGTCAGGGAAATTCTTTTGATATCAAGCCTTTACGATGCCTATGCCATTGAAAGGGAAGGGCGTTTTTCGGAGCACATGTTGGGACAATATGGTCAGCTGAACCTCACCTCTATTCCCCGTATTACCGGGACATCGTCGGTTGAGCAGGCCTTTGATATATTAAAAAGGCGTCATTTCGATCAAATCATTTACATGGTGGGTGTTGATAAAAAGACGCCGATTATTGCCAGCCAGCGTATTAAGGAGAAATATCCGTATATCCCCATTTTTCTTCTATTGAACAACAACAACGATGCGGAATATTTCAGGAGCGAGCAGATGAAATTACGTTTTATTGACCATGTTTTTTCATGGAACGGGGACAGTAATATTTTTTTCTCGATGATTAAATTACTTGAGGATCAGATGAATGTTGAGAATGATACGCGCCGCGGCAAAGTCAGGGTTATCCTTCTGGCAGAAGACTCTCCGATATACTCCTCACGTTATCTTTCTTTTCTGTACCGTGTGCTGATGGAGCAAACCAAGCGTATTATTGATGATGTGAGCACAGACGAACTGTACAAAGTGCTGCGTATGCGTGCCCGCCCCAAGATACTGTTTGCTCCATCGTTTGAGCAGGCTGTGGATATCATCGACAAATACAAGGATTACCTGCTATGCCTGATCACCGATGTGAAATATGAACGCCATGGCAAAGTGAACGACAATGCCGGTGTGGAACTACTCGATTATGCCCGTAAAGAGCTGAAGAACCTGCCCGTAATTATGCAATCGGCCGACCCCTCCTACGCAGCGGTAGCTAAGAAATACAACTCACTTTTTATTGATAAAAATTCAGAGACACTGTACGAAGATTTTCAGGATTTCATAACAAACTACCTGGGATTTGGCGATTTTATTTTCAAAGACAGCCAGGGAAATGCTATTGCAAAGGCGGCAAATATTCGTGAATTCGAACAGCAGTTGTATAACATTCCTGATGACTCGCTGTTGTTTCACGCCAACCGCAACCACTTTTCCATGTGGCTTATGGCACGGCAGGAAATTAAAGCGGCAAATTTTATCAATCCCAAACAGGTGAGCGACTACAAAAACGTTGTAGAACTGAGGAAAGCTTTGATAGCAATGATTAAAGAACATCGCGATGAAGCCGAAAGCGGAAACCTCATACCTTTTGAGCCGGATATAAACCTAAGCCCTGATAATCTATACACACTGGAAGATGGTTCGTTAGGTGGCAAAGGGCGCGGGCTGGCTTTCATCAATGCGCTGATTCACAACTTCAACTTTTCACGTTATGTTCCCGATATTAAGATAAAAACACCACTAACTTTTATCATAGGCACCAAGGAGTTTGAGGAATTTATCGCTAAAGGCAAACTAAACAAACTTGCACTTTTTGAGAACGATACAATAAAAATCAAACGCGCTTTCCTTGATACAGAACTCTCTGAGGATCTGTCGGAGAAGTTAGAGTCTATTTTACGACATATTAAAAACCCCATTGCGGTACGCTCTTCGAGTCTTTTTGAAGATTCGCTCTCACTACCCTTTGCCGGTATCTTTGAAACCTATATTCTCCCCAACAGCCACGACGATTTCACCGTACGGCACAAACAACTCGGAGATGCGGTAAAGTTGGTATATGCTTCGCTTTATTCCACCATTTCGAAAGGTTATGCTAAAGCCATCAATTACAAGCTTGAAGATGAACGCATGGCCGTGGTTATTGAAGAGGTGGTAGGCAACCGGTATGACAATCTTTATTATCCACACGTTAGCGGCGTGGCTCAATCTTACAACTATTATCCTTTTGCCCACATGAAACCTGAGGAAGGCTTTGCCATTGCCGCGGTAGGGTTGGGAAACTACGTGGTTGAAGGCAATCGTGCATACCGGTTTTCGCCAAAATATCCCGGCGTGGAAATCAATTCACCAAAGGACCAGTTTAAAAACTCTCAGGTAACATTCTATGCTGTGGATTTAAACAAAAAAGATTTGGATTTGATGGAAGGTGAGGATGCAGGGCTAACCCTCGAAGACATTGGCGTTGCGGAAGAGCAGGGATCACTAAAACATTGTGCTTCTGTTTACGATCCCGATAACAACACCATTTATCCAGGTCTCATCAGGCCTGGGCCACGTATTATCAACTTCGCCAACATACTGAAATACAACTACATTCCTTTGGCAAAGACTTTGAGTGTATTGCTCGAACTGGGAAAAGAAGCCATGGGCACAGCAGTGGAAATGGAATATGCCGTTGACCTGAACCGCAACGAGGAAGGCAAAGCCACTTTTTATATTTTGCAAATAAAACCCCTCATCTCGCAGGCTGCAGATTGCGAAGTGGATATGGACAAAATAATGGTTGAAGACATACTGCTTTATACGAAGGTAGGCATGGGAAACGGACTGATTGATAACATTCAGGATGTCATTTATGTTGATCCGGAGAAATTTGACAAATCAAAAACTGAAGAGATGGGACTGGAAGCGGAGGCGTTTAACAAAACCATGGTGAATGAGAGCAGGCATTACATCCTTATCGGCCCGGGACGCTGGGGTACCCGCGACAAGTGGATTGGTATTCCAGTGCGATGGGCACAAATTTCCAATGCCAAAGTTATGGTAGAAACCAGCTTACTGAACTTCCCCCTGGATGCCTCCTCAGGTTCTCACTTTTTCCATAATGTCACCAGCATGAACGTAGGCTATTTCACCATCCAACCCGAAATTCGCGACAACAGGCTGAACTACGAGATGCTTAGAAAACAGGAGATTGTTGAAGAGGGAAAATATTTCCGGCATGTTCGTTTTCGCCAGTCGTTGAAAGTAAAAATGGACGGAAAAAACAGGATTTATGTGATCTATAAATAAGCTTTTAGGAAAAGCTATCCTCTGATTTCCCGGTATATACAATTAATATATCCTGATTCATATATCCAACACATTGGATTAGATTGAATATAAATTGAAAAGGTAATTTACAGATTTTCTGCAATTTGCTAAAAACAAACAATACATAATCGTTCTACACCTCCAATTTTTCTAAATTTGCGCCTCACAATCAGAGTACCGATGAACTAAAAAAGATCTTATGAACAAAATAGTTGAAATGGAGTTTTTCTCGGAAAATGTTGCCAAAATCGTTCTGGAAGCTCCTGATATTGCTAACTCTCGTAAAGCCGGCCACTTTGTAATTATCAGGCTGGACGAAAAAGGGGAAAGGATTCCGCTAACCATTGCCGATGGCGACCCAATAAAAGGAACCATCACTTTGGTCGTGCAGAAGGTAGGTGTTACCTCCGCCAAACTACTTGCTATGAAAGCCGGAGAAGATATTCTGGACGTAGTGGGGCCTCTGGGACATGCTACCCATATCGAAAATTATGGAACTGTACTTTGTGCCGGTGGTGGTGTGGGTGTTGCCCCTTTGTTGCCCATTGTAAAAGCCTTGAAAGAAGCTGGTAACAAGGTTATTACCGTTTTGGCAGGTCGTACCAAAGAGCTTATCATTATGGAAGATGAAATGAGAAAATCTTCTAGCGAGGTCATTATAATGACGGATGATGGCTCTTATGGGAAGAAAGGTCTGGTAACTGCCGGGATGGAAGAAGTTATTCAACGTGAGAAAGTTAACAAAGCCGTGGTTATCGGTCCTGCCATCATGATGAAGTTCGGAAGCCTGACAACAAAAAAATACAATATTCCTACCGAAGTCAGCCTGAATACGATTATGGTGGACGGGACAGGAATGTGTGGTGCCTGCCGTGTCTCCGTTGGAGGGAAGACAAAATTTGTCTGTGTGGATGGCCCTGAATTTGATGCTTTTCATGTCGACTGGGACGAAATGATGATGCGCATGGGGGCTTATAAAACACAGGAACACGAGGCCTACGAAAAATATTTAAAAACCGTTGAAACTGTTTCATAATGGAAAATATTATAGCTGAATATATCAAGGAAGGAAGGTCTGAAGCGTGGCGTGCCGAGTTGCGCAAGTCTTTAAAAGCCAAAGAGCGTACAAGTCTCGAACGTGTTCAAATGCCTGAGCAAAAACCACATGTGAGAAATAAGAATATTATTGAGGTGAACCTCGGTGTGACGGAACAATTGGCTATTGCCGAAGCAAGCCGTTGCCTGGATTGCCCCCAGCCGACTTGTACCATAGGTTGTCCGGTGGGTATTGACATTCCTAAATTTATTAAGAAAATAGAATCTAAAGATTTCCTCGGTGCAGCTGCTTCTATTAAAGAAACCAATGCACTCCCGGCAGTTTGTGGTCGTGTTTGTCCTCAGGAAAAACAATGTGAGCTGAACTGCTTCTATACCCAGAAACTTCACAAGCCGCCTATTGCCATCGGACATTTGGAACGCTTTGCAGCTGATTATGAAAGAGAAAGTGGTAAAATGAATATTCCTGAAACTGCTGAATCCAACGGAGTTAAAATCGCTATTGTTGGCTCCGGTCCTTCAGGGCTGGCTGCTGCCGGCGACCTGGCAAAACTCGGGTACGATGTTACTGTTTTCGAGGCTCTTCACGAAATTGGCGGGGTGTTGAAATACGGTATTCCCGAATTCCGGTTACCCAACGACATTGTGGATGTGGAAATTGAAAATATGCGTAAGATGGGGGTTAAATTCCGCACTAACTTTATCGTAGGCAAAACTGCTAATTTTGAAGATCTTCGGGCTCAGGGCTATCAGGCTTTCTTTGTAGGTAGTGGTGCCGGTTTACCCCGTTTCATGAACATCCCAGGTGAAAATTACAACGGTATTTTCTCTTCAAACGAGTATCTTACCCGTGTTAACCTTATGAAAGCAGCTCACAACGACTATGACACCCCTGTTTTTATTGGTAATAATGTTGCTGTCGTTGGCGGAGGAAATACTGCCATGGACTCTGTTCGGACAGCCAAGCGCCTCGGTGCCGAACATGCTATAATTATTTACCGCCGCTCTCTCGAGGAGATGCCTGCACGTGTTGAAGAAGTACATCATGCTATGGCCGAGGATATTGAGTTTATGAACTTACACAATCCGGTGGAATATTTTGCTGATGAAACCGGCCACGTTAACAAAATGCGTGTCCAAAAGATGAAGTTGGGTGAACCGGATGCTTCCGGACGAAGAAGACCTATTCCCATCGAAGGTTCCGAATTTGATATTGCGGTAGATACAGTTGTAGTTGCCGTAGGTGTTTCGCCCAACCCCATCGTTCCCAGTAGTCTGAAAGAATTGAAAATGACAGGATGGGGAACCATTGTGGTGGATAAAGAAACCATGCAGAGTTCCATTCCCGATATTTTTGCCGGAGGCGATATTGTTCGTGGTGGAGCCACTGTAATTCTGGCTATGGGCGACGGACGTAAGGCTGCTGCAGGTATTAATAGCTATATCCGTGAAAAGGTGAAAGCCAATTAACATGATGAACCGGAAAGGCTTGCTCTTTTGCCGGCTTTCTCTGTTTCAATTAAATTTCATATATTCGAAAACAATAAAATAAACATATCATGGCAGACTTAAGCACAAAGTATCTCGGACTTACTCTCAGAAATCCTATTGTCATTGGTAGCTCCGGATTAACCAATTCCGTAAAGGAAATTGTAGAACTCGACAAAAACGGTGCGGGGGCTGTTGTCTTGAAATCTATTTTTGAAGAACAAATCCTACTACAAGCCGAATACAGCATCAAAAAAGCTGTTGCCGATGAAATGATGTACACTGATTTTTCGGAAACACTCGATTATATTGATGTTCATATCAAAGAAAATGAATTGGGAAGTTACCTGGCTCTTATCCATGATGTTAAAAGCAAAGTAGATATTCCTGTAATTGCCAGTATTAATGCCATTACGTCTCACGAATGGATATCTTTTGCTAAGCGTATTGAAGAAGCCGGAGCAGATGCTATTGAGCTGAATATCTTTCTTATGCCGTTTAATCTGGACAAAGGCTGTGAAGAAAATGAGCAGGCTTATTACGATATTCTCAAAAAAGTAAAACACCAGGTTAATATCCCGGTTTCGGTTAAAATAAGCCCATACTTCTCCAACCTCGGCAAAGTGGTGAAAAATTTGGAGGCTAACGGCGCCGATGGTGTTGTCCTGTTTAATCGTTTTTCCACTCCCGACATCGACATTCAGAAGATGAAAGTAATCCACGGCGATATTTTAAGCCATGCTTCTGATATGGCCAATTCTTTACGCTGGATTGCCATTCTGGCCAAAAGAGTAAACCTGAGCCTGGCAGCATCCACCGGCGTTCACGATGGCGAAGCCGTTGTAAAACAAATACTGGCCGGTGCTACCGTTACCCAACTCGCCTCAACCATATACAAACACGGCTCCTCCTACATTCTGGATGTTATCAAATTTGTAGATGACTGGATGGAAAGTAAAGGTTTCAACTATATCGATCAGGTTCGCGGCAGACTCAGCCAGGAGACTACCGAAAATCCAAATGCTTATGAGCGTATGCAGTTTATGAAATATTTTGGGGATATTAAATAGTAACATACTGGTTCACTAAAAAAAGCTGCCTGAAAGAGCAGCTTTTTTTATTGGGGAAATTTGTAATCATCTTTAAAAAACTTGTTAAAAGCCTTTCTTTTTGCTGCAAATTTGTTTACTTTTGGGGGAGATGAAAATAGACAGAATGCAAAAGTTAGTTACATAACAGCAACCAAAGTAAGGCACCATGAAAATAACATTTTTCCAAAATAGTTTTTTTGCCGGTCTCTTAACAATTTTACTTTTCTTTTCGTTGAATGTAAAAGCTGATTCTCCGGTAAACGCTGTTACCGATAGCACACAATATACTGCTGTGCGGGGTACGATTATAAATAGTGAAACTCACCAACCTGTAGTTTTTTCTTCCGTCTTCATCGAAGGCACCCGTATTGGAACCGTTTCTAACTCCAACGGGAAGTTTCTGATTAAAATCCCAATAAAATATAGCCATAAAAGACTGGGGTTTAGTAGTATTGGATACAAAACTAATTTCGTTCCGGTTACAAACCTGAACAAAATAAGCAACAAAGTTTATCTTTCACCAGCCATTATCCCCATAAAAGAGGTGGTTATCCGACACCTGGATGCAGTTCATCTTCTGGGGGCAGCAGTGGATAGAATTCCGGAAAACTACGCGGACAAGCCGGTTATGATGACAGGTTTTTACAGGGAGTCTATCCGGAAAAACAGAAGATATCTCTCGGTAGCAGAAGCCATATTGAATATCTACAAAGGTGCGTATGGCAGAAATACTTTGAATAACGACCGGGTTACTATTTACAAAGGACGTAAAGCCCAGTACGCCAAAAACAGGGATACTCTTGCCGTAAAGTTTCAGGGCGGCCCGCTGAGTCTTTCTTATCTTGATATTGTCAAAAACAATGGCGACATATTAACAAAAGAGATGTACCCCTATTACAACTATCACATTGATGGAGTCATCATGATGAATAACTGCGAAACCTATGTCATCAGTTTCGACCAGAAAGACACGGTTCAATTGCCTCTTTTCAAAGGAAAAATCTATCTCGATGCACAGGATCTTGCCGTGGCCGGTCTTAAAGTGGAAGTCAGTCCCAAGCAAATTGAAAAAGCGCTGAGTTATGTGATCCGGAAAAAACCTGCCGGGCTGAAAGCACAATTACTTGGAGTCCATATCATGGTGAAATACAGAAAGATTGGTAGCAAATGGTATTTAAACTACCTGCGCAATGAAACTGATCTGAAATTTAAATGGAAGAAAAAACTTTTCCACTCCGATTACACAATTACCGCTGAGACAGCCATCACCAATATTGATACTAAGAATGTGGTAAAGCCAAAATACAGCGAACGGTTTAAACCCAACGAGATCTTCTCTGAAAAGGTAAGCAATTTTACTGATCCTGACTTCTGGGGCGCCTCCAACGTTATTGAGCCCGAAGTGTCTATTCAAACTGCTTTCAAGAAAATCAGCAGGAAGCTGAAGAGGAGACACCAGCCCTGAAATAGTATTTATTAACCTGAGTTCGATATAAGATTTATCTCACAGAAAGCCAATACCAAACCTGCCGGTAAAAACGGGCTTGGTGTCTTCTATTTTTTATCCTTTTGAACCCGGCTCGCTCTTGACAGATAAGTTGTATCGCCATGCGGGTTTTTCACATATTCGGATTTATAGCCCGTCATAACAATCTGCACGTAAAGATCTGGACAGCTTCCGGTACATACCTGCGGATTGCTGTAAACATAATAGCTACCGCCGGAATCAGTTTCGGTGTGCATCTGAAAAGTGTCCGGCGACGGATTATCGAGATACGCACTAATGGATACACCTTTCAGCGGCAACCCCGAGTCTTTGGCCATCACAATGCCATTACCCGAAATGGTTTTCTGACACGAAGAGGCAAAAAGCACTATCAAAGAACCTAAAATCCATAAGGGGACACGTGAAATCATACTGTTAATTTTTTTTCCAAAGATATAAAAAGCCTATGAGACAGAAGGTCGCTTTCCGCTTTTTTCCTATCTTGCAGAAAAAACTTAATTTACATAAGCCAATGAGTCCCACGTTATTAATACTTGCAGCCGGTATCGGTAGTCGTTATGGCGGAGTGAAACAAATAGATAAAATAGGCCCTTCCGGCGAAAGCATCATCGATTATTCGGTTTTTGACGCTATCACTGCCGGATTTAGTAAAGTTGTTTTTGTCCTTAACCCGAAAATTGAAAAGGACTTCAAAGCTATTTACGAACCACGACTGTCCGGAAAAATCGAAACAGCTTATGTTTTGCAGGAGTTAAATAACATCCCTGAAGGTGTTACATTCAACCATGAAAGAGTAAAACCCTGGGGAACAGGGCATGCCATTCTGGTGGCCAAAGATGTAATTGATACGCCTTTTGCAGTCATCAATGCTGATGATTTTTACGGTCGTGAGGCTTTTGAAGTACTGGGAAACTATTTGTCACAACTGAATAATGATGAAACCCGTTATGCTATGGTGGGATACCAGTTGAAGAATACTCTTTCAGAAAACGGAAGCGTCTCTCGTGGTATTTGTAGCACGAAAAACGGCTTTCTCACCGATGTGGTAGAACACACTAAACTTTTCAAGACTGCCGGCCAAATTGTTTTTGAAGATCATGGCCGGGAGATACCCATTGACGAAAACAGCTTGGTATCCATGAACTTCTGGGGGTTTACGCCCAAATATTTCCAGCAATCAGAAACCTGGTTTGTCGATTTCATTCGTGATAACGCACAGCAATTGAAAGCCGAATTTTACATTCCGTATGTGGTCAACAAGCTCATCACACAGGGCGATGCAGAAGTACGTGTACTCGAAAGCCACGACCAGTGGTTTGGCGTAACCTACCAGGAAGATAAGCCCATCACCATAGCCAAAGTTAAAAAGCTGGTAGAAGCAGGGGCTTATCCGGAAGACCTTTGGAGATAAATACATTGCAATAAAAGCAGAAAAAATTCTACTCAATTATTCCGTCTTGAAAGGCTGTAAACCATAGAAACCTTTTGTTAGCAAACATCAACAACATACAATTCTACAGAATAGCCGGGAAGGAAATTTGTTTCGCAGCAGGTGAACGATAAAGTATTCGACACCGATGCTCATCCGGCACGGCGATAATTCCAATTTATGAGCCTAAGCATGTTGTTCTGCCGTTTCTTTCCTTAATTTTGCAAAAAACAAAAAGCCATGGGTGTTCAAACCAATCTGAAAAAAGTTCTGAAAGACATTCCGTCTCATGTAAGGCTGATAGCCGTTTCCAAAACCAAACCTGTGGAGATGATACAGTCTGCCTACGAAGTCGGACAACGTGATTTCGGAGAAAATAAGGCCCAGGACATGGCTGCTAAATTTCCGCAGCTTCCGCAGGATATCCGCTGGCATTTTATCGGCCATTTGCAAACTAACAAGGTGAAATACATCGTGCCTTTTGTCGCGCTGATCCATGCTGCCGACAGCCTAAAAATACTGAAAGAGATTAACAAACAGGCGATAAAGAACAACCGTGTGATTGACTGCCTTTTGGAATTTCATATTGCCAAAGAGGAATCCAAATTTGGATTGAGCATGGAGGTGGCAGAAAGCATCCTACAATCAGACGAATACCGAAAGCTGCAAAACATTCGCCTTTGTGGTGTGATGGGAATGGCCACCTACACCACAGATACGGAGCAAATCCGGGAGGAGTTCCATCATCTGAAAGAAATCTTTAGCAAACTGAAAGATAATTATTTTAAAGATGCCAACCATTTTAAAGAAATCAGTATGGGCATGTCGGGTGATTATCTCATAGCCATTGAGGAAGGCGCTACTCTGGTGCGTGTCGGCTCTAAAATATTCGGGGAAAGGGGATAACAAACAAAGGTGTTGAAACACCTTGTTTTGTTTCGGTATAGTTCCTGTGTTCTTCCACATCCGGATGTAACCATATTTTTCCCAT
>VAPM010045122.1_pt1 | contig 13592 bp, 8 predicted proteins | sample 3395091 | NCBI WGS metagenome assembly VAPM01 (sample SAMN08290445, study PRJNA428436) | hydrothermal vent metagenome | isolation source: Deep-sea hydrothermal vent chimney 3 | place: Pacific Ocean: Juan De Fuca Ridge | reverse complement strand
GCCTTTTATACTGGCCAGATGGAAAGGCTCCATTTTTGCGAGTAATTCTTTAATCTCCTGCTCTGAAACCTGTATAACCTGCAGGCCATTGCGCAACGTCATAACCAGTTGGCCTATGATATTAGCCAGTTTCTGTCGGTCGAGTGATTCATGTTTGGGCTGAATTGACCATTCCAGCACATCAACAAAACGTACCTGGTTTTTCCATGTGTCACTGTTTTGGCCGTTATTTAAATAGGTGTTGAGCATCACCCGTTTCCACGGGCCTTTGACCAGTTCAACCATCACATCGGGTAAATGCTTATCCGATAAAATATCATCAATGGTATCTTCTACCCATTGGTAGGCCAGGGCGTTGTCTTCTTTTTGCTTTATTTTCCTTTCAATTTTATGGCTAATGGTTTGTTCAACATTATCATGCTGTTCAATAAATTTTTGAAACTGTTCAAGCTGTTGCTCAAAAATAACAATGTCATCATCAAAATCATTATTAATTGTACTGACTACTCGCTCGATTTCACTAAGCAGATTTTGTGAGGAGACATCTTCTTCATCAACAATGCCAAGCGCTGCATGTGCAAGTTCATTAAGTAATTGTCTGGCAGTATTTTTGTTGGTAGAGAAAAATTCTTTATCAATAATAGCCGCTTTTAATAAAGGAATTTGCAAGCGTGCAATATGTGCCTTGGCTGCATCGGGTATATTTTTGTCTTCAAGAATAAACTCGAACAACATGGAAACAACATCAATCACATCCTGATCAAGCGGATTCATCTGGTTAATAGAAAAGTTTTTATTCTGTTGTTGTAATTGTTGAATCACAAATTGTTTCAGGTTACTGGTTGACTGTAATGTGACTTCTTCAATTTCTTCACCGGCTTCATTGGTTGAAACAGAAAGATTTTCCTGCATAAAATTATGCGGAATATTTTGTAGTTGGGTTAATGAGCCAACAAATTGAGGTGTTGAAACAGCATAAGAAACATTCCCCTGCATTTCTGCTAATGGAGTTTCTGTACTCATGGTGTTGTTTCCATACATCCCTGATGAACCTTGTGGCGTTAACATATGGACATTGTTTGGCGGCGTTACGGCGCCGGCTGACGATATTCCATTGATCGCAGTAGGTTGTCCAGCTGCGATGGCTGCTTGTGTATGCTGTTGTGCAAGTAACTGATGGAATTGTGCAATTGATGTGTCACCAGATCCCGCCGAAGTAGCTGGAGTGGTTGCGCCATATGCCTGTCCTGCTTGCGGCTGATGTGTCGGGTTTGCATAGCCCTGTATCGAACCTGCTTCAGTTTCTACTGGTAGCAGATTTTCTTCGGCAGAACTGGACGGTGGTGCTATATGTTCAGATTTTTTAACACTGTGCTTGAATTCAGGCAGTACATCGGCAGCTATAAATAAATTATTTGCTTCATGCAATAAAGGAGAGATCCCGGCAACAATTTCCTGATCAAATAATTTTAAAATAATTAAACTTATTTTAAGTTCGATATCCAGTGTGGCTGCGGCTTTCATAAATGCATGGCAAATAACGTCAGGGCCAAGGGGATTATTTTGTGATGTAACAGCGGTATTTAAAATATGGCTTAGACGTTTTTCAATTGCGCTCAGATCCTGAGCGCAATGATGAGAGACTTTATTCACTATGTTTTTTATTGCGATATTTTCTTCCAGATCGGCATCTTCGAGTAAGGACAAGTCATCGATTGATAAATTATCAAGTGATAGTGAGTCACTATCTTTCTCCTGCGTGGCTGTACTTTTTTGATTTTTAACATCTGAAAAAGCCTGACGGATGTAATCAAAATGCTGGTTTTCAATCTCACTGCGTTTTAAACGAATAATTCGCATTGAATCAAAGTAAGCGGTCGAGTCAGTGGTGGTATCTGTTTTTTCTGCCAGAGCAAACAACGTATCATCTGCATGGTCAAACATTTTCTGCAAAACGGACTTTACATGTTTTAAGGTCAGTGCTTCACAGTGTTCAAATAACTTTTTGAATAGTACTTGTTGTTTGATATTTGGCTGTTTCAGCGGCGTAATGTTGTCGGAATTTATCATGTATGAACCCTGTTGAGTCTGTCGGGTTACACATTATGCGTGGTGCGGAGCATTGAGTTGTAACCCCGCTATCATAGTTTTATTGCCAAAATTGGCACTGTAGACCGGAAGTTTTGCGTCCCCCCCTTTCGGTGAGGTTTGCCTTTTAATAAGGTATAGATGATATCGGCAGGAATATGGTGAACTTGCCTAAATCTTGTGATTTGTGTGATGAAGTTCACAAAACAATATGGCATAAAATTTGCCCAATATTGGTGCAGTGTCTTGCTTGCTTCCTTTGCTCGCGGGATTCCGTTAGGGGCAAATTTGTTTATTACACCCAAAAGTGTGTTCAGCTGGAATGCTGGCTAAAGCGGGGAAAAAATTTAAGTAAAGCCAGATTATACCGATAAAACAGGCACACCTTGACATTATTGGGCCTGATTTTATCTATGCTTCTTTCATCTGATCAACACCGTAGCTTGCGCCGTTTGATGACGATCTCATTTGTTCTTATTATGATTATGAGCGGGGTTGCGTGGTTTCATATTAACAAAAATATTGAATCCAGTCAGATTGAGCTGGCGAAGAATAACAACAAAATTGTTGCGGCACTGATGGGTGATTTGCTTGTAAATGTTCATCTGCGTGATTCCAGATCAGGCCGCTCAGGGAAAAGACTACTATCGGATCTGGACAAACGTCCGATTGAAGAAATATTAAAGTCTGATAGTTATATTTATATGCAGCTAATCAGCAATTACTATTTGAATGTATTCTCACTCCAGGAAATTAATTTAATTTCCAAATCAGGAAAAATAGTTTTTTCCACTAACTCCGGGTATATCGGGCGGCAAGTTGTATCTCAGCAATATTTTGAGAAGGCTTTGCGTGGTGAGAGTTTTAGTTTGCACCTGCATGAGGGCTCAGGAAACAGGAAAAAACATTCTATTGCCAGTTTTGTTCCTGTTTATGGCAGGTTAAAACCTGTAAATAACAGTGTGGTTAATAAATTAGCGCAACCTGAAGCGATTGCCGTTGTTGAACTGATTGTTGATAAATCGTTGTTAACAGAGCATATCCGCTTTACACAGACAATAGTGCTTATTGCATGGCTAACAACCCTCGTTCTTTTAATTATTTTATTTTTATATCTGATGAGATACTCAAACGATTTAGTGAGTAAGTATGCAAAGGAAATTGTTGCACAGTCAAAGTCAGACAGTGTTACCGGGTTATTAAATCGGCATCATTTCCTTCGCTTGTTGAAGACCTCGGTTACAAAAACCATGCAGCAAAATGCAATGTCGGCTTTATTTATTGTTGATATCGATCACTTCAGGGAATTAAATGCAAAGTATGACTATTCTTTTGGTGATGAGGTTTTGAAAATTCTTGTGCAAAGAATAAATCGTTTGCTTGGCCCGCAGGATATTCTTGCACGAACAGGTGATGATGAATTCTCTATACTTATAGAGCATCCGGGTTCAACAATAAGTATTCAGGGGTTTGCAAGGAAAATACTCGACAAGGTAAACGAGCCAATTCAAATTGATGCAAATTATATTCATATAACCTGTAGCATCGGGATTAGTATTGTTAATCAGGATGCAAAGGAAATGGAAGAGCTTATTCGACATGCTGATTCCGCTTTATATAACGCGAAAGACTTTGGCCGTAATAATTTCCAGTTATTTAGCCGCGATGATGGACGTCGGCATATCAACTTCTATGAACGACAATATTCATTAAATAAAGCGCTTGAAGAAAATGAATTTCTTCTGTTTATCCAACCCAAAATAAACGGCGCAACGGGTGATATAGTTGGTGGTGAGGCCTTGTTGCGCTGGGATAACCCGGACTATGGATTAGTGCAACCACTTGAATTTTTACCTGCGCTTGAATCGAGTGGCTTGATACATAATGTGGGCAAATGGGTTCTGAATGAGGCTTGTAAAATTTGCAGGCATTGGCAGCAACAGGGGTTATCGGCTACAACAATTTCAGTGAATGTTTCAGCATTACAATTCAGGAAAGAAGACTTTATTATGTCAGTTGAAGAAGCTTTAACGAATAACGGGCTGGATGGTTGTATGCTGGAACTGGAGCTGACGGAAACAAGCTTAATGGATAATGTTGAATTCAGTTTAAATGTTTTAAATGCGTTGAAAGAACTGGGGGTTCGTATTGCCATTGATGATTTTGGTACGGGCTATTCTTCGTTTGATTATTTAAACCGTTTTCCGATTGATGAATTAAAAATTGACCGCTCATTTGTAAAAAATGTGCACGACCGGTCGGATAATGATCATGCTGCGATTGTAACCGCAATTATGTCTTTGTCCCATAGCCTGCATTTAGATGTAGTAGCAGAAGGTGTTGAGACAGCCCATGAACTGGCCTATATGAATGCTTTAGGCTGCAAAACTGTTCAGGGGTTTTTATTTAGCAAACCCCTGCCGGTTAATGAGTTTGAAGCTTTGCTGAAAGATAATGCACCTATATTGCAGGTGCTGGAGGATGTACGTAAAAAACTTGCTTAAAAATAGCCATTTTTTTCCAGCTCTTTTCTCGCCGAAAATTCCAGTTTTAATAACATTGACTGCATCAGCTTACAGGTTTTGTCCAGTTCATCTTCCGATAATGTTTTTTCAATTGTTACCGGCTTACCAATACTGATTACAATTTTTGAAAAAGGTTTGGGGATGATAAATTTGTCCCATGATTTGAGCTGCCAGTAGCGGCTGGCAGCATAAGCGACAGGAACCAGCTCACTTTTTGTGAGTTGTGCCAGCATGATGGCACCGGGTTTAAAAACATGGATTGGGCCGGTTGGGCCGTCTGAAGTGTTTACCGGGGATATTTTATCTTTTGTTATTGCCAGGTATAAATCACGTAAGGCTTTTGCACCGGTACGGGTGCTGGAGCCCCGGATCGCAACGGTTCCCCATTTTTGTGCAATTTTTGCTGACATGTCACCGTCGCTGGAAGGGCTGATTAAAAAACCAATATTAACGCCGCGCTTTTTAAGTTTAAGCATCAGGTAAGCCCCGTATACATGATGTTGGTGCCAGTAAACAGGGATAAAGGGGTGTTTTGAGTTTATTAATGGCTCAAGATTATATTCGCCCTGAATCTTTACTATTTTACATGTGCGCCATATTATATTTAAAAGCCAACGGACCAAAAAGGGTGCAATGCTTTTGGTAAACTTTTTTTTCTTTTCACGTGAAATCATTATGCTAACTTTCGATATTTAATTTTTAAAAGTATACACGTTTTATTTTAAGTTTTGTAATAGCCTGGGTACTTGCAATGCTCATTGTGTATTTTTGGGGAAGAGAAAAAGATTTAAGCCGGTAACAGTGTTTTTTAAAATGCGCTTTATTCTGCTCAATTACAACTTGTTTTAGTTCACTGAGTTTGTTATTGGCGCATACTTTTAAAACAGCTTCTTTTTGAGTCCAGACCATAATGGCGCCAGCATTATTTTTATCACTATGATTACCTGTCAGGTGGTATTTTTTAATCAAACTCTCTGTAAGTGGCCTGTCTTTTTCAACATCAATACCGACGCTATGAGTTTTGCTGACAACACAGCAAATACATTGTTTGCTGTGGCTAATAGAAAAATAGCTGCCCTGTCGGACATAAGGTTTATTGTTCTGAAAGCGTATTTTTTTTAAGTGGAATTTACGTAAGCCAAGTTGCTGCAGGCCTGATTTGACAAGTGCGAGCCCAATAATGGATTGCAGTTGTGTTTGCCTGTCACCTAACCGGCGTATCTGGCGTGACTTACCGGTGGGGAGTTGTTGCAATACAGGCAAGAATGCGGCCGAATTCATTCTCTTTTGAGGTAATATATAATATAGTATCAGCATTCCGATATTCTATTCGACTTCAGCGTAAAATACAGCGAAATGCAGTCAAACATATAACTTAAATTAAGCATAACTATCTCATTCCTAACTATAAATGTCCAAATCGTTGCAAGATAACCTTAAAAATCCACCCGGCCCGACTGAAGCGTATGACATCAATACGACCGATGAATCTTTTGCATTGCTTGAACAGCTTTATAGCCAATACGGGGATATTGTACGGGTTAAATCCACAACACGTCGCAGTGACAGTTATCTGATTAATAATGCTGAATATATCAAGCATATTCTGTTAAAAAATTATCAGAACTATAAAAAAGGTGTTGGCTTTGAGCGGGTCAAAATGCTGTTGGGCAATGGCATTATCGTCAGCGATGGCGCATTCTGGCGTAAGCAACGCAGAATGATTCAACCTGCTTTTAGTAAAGCAATGATAGCGGCACAGGTTGAAATGGTACAGCAATGTAATTTACAACGCATGGACAAATGGACTGCGTTATTGGGGACACAAGCCAGCACCGAAATTGATATAAGTTACGAAGCCAGTGATCTGGCGCTGGATATTGTGTTGCGGCTTTTATTCAGTGATGATGTGGACACGCTACTTGAGCAGGCCGGCGAAAATCCATTTGCATTTTTAACCGAAGATCCAACCCGGGATATGAAGGTTGTGCTGAAGTACCGCTCTCTAATGTCTTTATTACTGGAACTTATTCAGGCCAGACGCACTACCACAAAAAAATACAATGATTTTGTTTCGGTTTTTGTTGATGCGCGCGATAAAGAAACCGGTGATGCAATGACGGACAAGGAACTGCTCGATGAAGTAATGACCATGATTGTCGCAGGCCATGAAACCAGTGCTATCACTTTAACCTGGGTCTGGTATTTTATTGCAAAATATAACGATGTTGACAAAGCTGTTCAGGATGAATTAATTCAGTCGGGTATAAGTGGTGCACCGGGTTTTAATGATCTGGAAAAACTGCCTTATATTAAACAGGTAACCGAAGAAGCTTTAAGACTGTACCCGCCTGTCTGGTTGTTTACGCGCAAAGCAATCAAGGATGATCAGATAGGGGATTATTTTATTCCGGCCGGAGCAGATGTTTTTTTATCACCATATTATTTACATCGCAATACCAGCTACTGGGACAATGTTGATAAATTTTATCCGCAACGCTTTACTGCCGAGGTCGAAAAACAACGCCATAAATTCTGTTATCTGCCTTTCTCTGCAGGCCCGCGTCGTTGCATAGGTGATTTTTTTGCAACCGTTGAAATGCAGATTCACATTGGCCTGATGGCACAAAAATTTCATTTTGAATTACTGGATGACAAAACTCCCGAGCTTGAAGCCAGTATTAATATGCGTGCAAAGAACCCCATTATGTTGAAAATTAGCAAAAGGTAAACAGCAGCAATGAATACATTTCAGACATTGATCGAAGCATTTAATACACAGTGCCAGCATAATCAAACCATTACCTATATTGAAGGTAAAGATAAGGAAACAGTTGTTAGTTATGCAGAATTGCAAAAGCGCGCTTTATCTTTATTAGCCCATTTTCAACAACGTGGCCTTCAGCAAGGTGATGAACTTATTATTTTTTTAAAAAATAATGAACGATTTATTGATGTATTCTGGGCATGCATTTTGGGTGGCATTGTGCCGGTGCCAGTTGCGGTAGGTATTAGTGATGAGCACCGTTCCAAATTATTCAAAATTTTTAATAAATTAAAAAATGGTTATATCTACATTGATAGTGACAACTTACAACGACTCGAAAAGTATGCGCAAGCACAGGCATTGCAAGCTGAATACGCTGCTCTTGCAGGTAAAGCCATTGAGCACGATGCAATTATCGATATTGATTTAAGCATTGTCGGTCAGGTTGCCAGCGTTCAGCCTGATGATATTGCTTTTATCCAGTTTTCGTCCGGTTCAACCAGCGACCCAAAAGGGGTGTTGTTAACCCATAAAAATATTATTACCAATGTGAATGCTATTGCCGTTGGTGGTGGTTATGCCGAGCAAGACTGCACCTTAAGCTGGATGCCGCTTACCCATGATATGGGTTTAATCGGTTTTCATATTAATATGCTGGTATGGAATATGAAGCAATGTATTATGGCCACCGACTTGTTCAGTCGCCGTCCTTTATTGTGGTTACAAAAAGCCAGTGAACATAAAGCAACTATTTTGTGTTCACCTAACTTTGGTTATAAGCATTATTTAAAATCTTTAGGTGATAAGGAAATCGATCTGGATTTAAGTTCTGTGCGTCTTATATATAATGGTGCAGAACCCATTTCAGTGGATATTTGTGAACAGTTCCTGTCACGTCTGGCGAGTTATGGTTTAAAACATAATACGATGTTTACCGTATATGGCCTTGCCGAAGCAACACTGGCTGTTGCCTTTCCTGCGCTTGGCGTCGATTACCGTGCCATTCATCTGGACAGACATGACCTGTTAATGGGTGATAAGATTTCTATTGTGAATGCTGAGCATCCGGATGCTGCCAGTTTTGCTATAGAAGGCCCTGCGGTAAACGATATGGAAATTAAAATAACCGATAAAGATAATAATACATTACCGGCAGAGCATATTGGTGACATCCAGATAAAAGGTGACAGTGTAACGCAAGGTTACTATTTAAATGAAGAAGCCAATGCCATCGCGTTAACCGGTGACGGCTGGCTGAACACCGGCGATCTGGGTTTTTTACTTAATGGTGAGTTGGTCGTAACCGGTCGTACTAAAGATATTATTTTTGCCAACGGGCAAAATTATTTCCCGCATGATCTTGAATCCATTGCGCTGCAACATGAGCAGCTGGAGTTAGGCAAAGTGGTTGTTTATGGGGTGAACCACCCCGAACAACAAAAAGATGAGCTGGTTGTCTTTATTCTGTATCGGGCAGATATTAATGAATTTTCGGCACTGGCACGGGATGTTGCCAAGCTTATCAATAGTCAGACCGGCTTGCAGGTCGATACGGTGGTGCCGGTTAAACGTATTCCAAAAACCACCAGTGGCAAAGTGCAACGGCGTTTACTGGCTGACGATTATCTGGCGGGTGAATTTAATGATGTATTGCAGATCATAAGCCAACAGGATGAAGCCGTACAAAGTGAAGCTGAAAACTTAACTCCACTGCAGCAGCAATTACTGGCTATCTGCAATGAGGTTGTCGAAGATAAAACGATTCGTTCCGAAGACAATTTTTTTGATGTCGGGATTAGTTCTTTAGCTCTGGCCGAAATACACGCCAGAATTGATGATGCTTATCCTGATCTGATTGACGTGGTTGATTTGTTTGAATTCCAGACCGTGATAGAAGTGTCTAGACTGATTGAAGAGAAGCAAGCCGCAGGTTAGTCACCTGCTTAATCTTCTTTTGTATTCGAAAGACTGATATTCTCCGGCGCAACCGAACCCGCCGTTAATACAAATGTCATCGCCTCGTCCATTGTCCAGTCTGTTGCAATTAATTTATCGGTAGCAACAATCTCCATATAGCCTGAGGTCGGGTTAGGTGTGGTTGGTACGTAAACGGCCGCCAGTTCGGTTCCATCATTTGAATCTTTAAATACATGTGTTACAAAACCGACTGTTCTCATCTCGGGGGACGGGAAGGCAATTAGCACAACACGATTTAAACTGTCGGGTTTTTGTCGTAGCGCCGCAATTAATTTTTTTACCGAGCCATAAATTGTTTGTGCGACGGGTATATGGTTAATTGCACGATCAAATAAACCCAGAATGCGTCGCCCAATAACACGGCTGGCAGCCCAGCCAAGAGTGTACAGAACAATCAAAGTAAAAATACTGGCAATAATTGTCTGGAACCATGGGGCAATTAGCCAGCTTGAAATATGCGGGTGATTTTGTTGCAGTGCCTGGGTAAAAACCTCAACCCATGGTTTCCAGAGCAGGATTATGTAAGAAAAGAAGAAATCAAATACCAGCCAGGTAATCCATAGGGGAATAATCGTTAAAATACCAGTGATAATATAGCGTTGAATATTCATAAGTCTGGTGCCTCTATGGGAGTTTTAATGCAGGTTTCTGAGTAAAACACTATCATACTTTAAATGTGTCTTTAGTTTAACTATTTCATCTAAGTAACTGAAATTTAAAAGGAGTGTGCTTTATTACTAAAAAATAGCTGTAAATATTGCTTGCAGCTATATAACGGAAAGGGTAATTTCAATCTGTTAGTTCGCCCAATAGCTAAAAAATAGGTTTGCAACTTGCTGAGTTTTACATGCGGCTCAAGCCTGTATTTTTTTTAGAATAAAAGATGTAAAGGGTTGGGGCAATGAAAAACAATAATACTGATACCGAATTAGAGGCGTCAGGGGCATCCACATTAACCGAGCAAAATGCGGATTCATCTGTATTACGCCGTGCCTTGTCCTTACTCGATGAATTAAACACTTCGACAACAGGGAGTGTAATATTCAAGCAGGTTGAACGCATCCTGAAAGAAGGCGAAGCCGAGCATGTTAAACGTGAATCGGTTTTACTCACCATTGTTAAAAACTTCCTCACAACGTACTTAAAGCACCTTACGCCAGGCTCATCGCTGCATTTGCAGGTCAAGCTTATTCAGAAGCAATTACAGCAACCTATTAGTAGCCTGGAAATCCAGTCTTTGCGTAAATTTATCGATATGTATTTATTGCATATGGCGAGAATGGATGCGCTTGACGAGCAAATTATTCGTGATGCGTTACTGCCTTTGCTGGACTATTATGGCGAAGGGAAAAAAGAACAGCTTAACCATCCAGGGTTATTTATTCCTGTTGAATCCGAATCGGTTGTTATTGATAAAAAAAATCCACTGGAAGATTTAATTGACGAGTTGTTACCTAATTATAAGGCGAATGCTGACAGGGAAAACCTGGGCAAAAAATTGCAGGGTGAATATGAGAGTTATCTATCTGAGCAATCAGGTAAGTCAGATTATGTACGTAGTGAGCTAACCAGTCGAATTAATGATACAGTCGCTAAACATGAACAGTTCGGTGTAATGCTGGAAGTAATACGTAATGGTTTAAAAGAAGCCAACACCATTGATGATATTGAAATATTGCGTGAAGCTTTAGCCGATGATGTTGAAGGTTTAATTGAAGCACATAAAGTGCTGTTAATTAATCTGGACGATGCAAAGAAATACTTCCATATGATAGAGACAGACAGCCGCCACCTGAGTAGTGAACTTGCACGGGTTCGGCAACTCAGCATTACTGATGAGTTGACTGGTTTGCCTAATCGCCGTGCATTTATGCGGCGACTTGATGATGAACTGGGGCGAGCGCAGCGCTACAATTTTAATTTAGCCCTGGCAATGGTTGACCTGGATTATTTTAAACAGATTAATGACAAGTATGGTCACCCTGTGGGTGATCGGGTATTGAAATGTTATGCCAACAGCTTATTTACTATCTTTCGGCAGCATGATCTGGTCTGTCGTTATGGCGGTGAAGAATTTGCCGTTTTATTTCCAAACACAAGTGAGCAGGGTGCATTAGCTGCAATGGAAAAAGTGAGGGATAAAGCAAAGCAAAGTTTTATTGAAGATGGCCATATTCAGGTTAAGGTTCCTTCCTTCTCTGCCGGTTTAACATTATTTGATACTAATGATACTGCGGCAACAATGATTCAGCGTGCTGATGAAGCTTTATATCATGCCAAATCATGTGGCAGAAATCGTACTGAAGTTGTCTACAAAGCAAAACAGGAGAGTTCAGAAAATAACACGCCAGAAGATGTATGTTAGAAAAATTGAGTAGCCTAATCTTTTTCTGAATAATCAATAATATCAAGTTCTTTTTTATAGATTTTTGTTTGCACCTCAAATAGCCCGAGCAGCATATGAAAAACATTGTCGTGCGAAATGACTTGATGTTCTTTTGCTTTCAGTTTTCCTTTATTAATTTCCATATTTTCACCTGCCCAAAAAACAGATGCAACGCGTGTTTGTGAATCAGGTGCAATAAAGTAGGGCATGCCGTGCAGGTAAATACCATTTTCTCCTAATGATTCACCATGGTCGCTTACATAAAGCAAAGCTGTTTCATATTTATCTGAATTATTCTTAAGTAGCTGTATTGCTTTCGACAAAAAGTAATCAGTGTAAACGATAGCGTTATCATAACTGTTACTAATTTGTTGCTGACTACAGTTTTCAAGGTTTTTATCTTTACATGTTGGTGTAAAGTGCTCAAATTCTTCAGGATAACGTTTATAGTAAGCTGGTCCATGGTTACCCATTTGATGAAGGATGATAAGAATATCCCCTTGCTGGCTATTAATATAATCCTGCAAGCCAATTAACATACCTTCGTCGCGACATTCAGTATCACATACGGTATTGGTTTTTCTACTTCGGTAATTTTCCTGTGGCACACGCAATGCCACACCTTTTGAATCTGAATTGTTGTCGCGCCATAAAATGTTGACGCCGGCATGTGAGAGTACATCCAGAATATTTTCGTAGGTTTGCCCTTTTTCGTTACTGTACTCTGCGCGGGTGAACTTTGAAAATATACAGGGAACAGAAACAGCGGTTGATGTTCCGCATGAAGACATGTTCCTGAAACTGACAATGTCCTCTTTTTCCAGTAATGGGTTGGTTTTTTTAGGGTAACCATTCAGAGAGAACCGATCGGCTCTTACTGTTTCGCCAATAACAAGAATAACCAGTTCCCGGTCAATATCCATTTTGTCTATTTTTGCATCTTTGCCAATATGCTGGAGTGGTCGTTTTTTTATCTTAAGGTTGTTGGAAATATATTTTCCGGTTGAATAAATATAAAAAACGGGATTGGTATATAAGCGCAGTGTCTTATGTTCACGAATAAAAGAAGCATAATATTTACTGAAGCTGAAAATAATTAAACCAATCGTTAGTGCAGATATCAGTACGAGTTTTATTTTGCTTAATAAGCCAGCCTTAAAAGAGTATTCTTTAAGGTTGGCCTTGTAAACAAGCCACGATGGAGCTACCCCAAGAAATATAAAATATATAACGAGTTTGAGGTTAATTAAATCCAACGCCTCGGAAAAGTTTGTTTGTAGAGTATTTCGCAGCATGTTTTCATCAATAATGATGTTGTAGCTGTTCATGAAATAACTGCTAATAGAGGAAATGAGCAATACAGTAATCAGTACTGGTTTGATTGTATATTTGTAACTCACAACGGCCAGAATAATAATAATGAAGCAAAGCAACAGAAAAAACAGTGAAACAAGAAATAGCAGATTCGATAAATCTAGTGGGTAAATTTTTATGACATTGGAAAAAAAACTGACGTTGCCAAACAGCACTAAAAAAAGTGCAGTTAATATAATGAGGAACGACTGACTAATAGGCGGAATTTGTTTCACTGCTTGTATTTTAAAACTGGACGGTTTTCCTAATCCATTAATTCTCGTAATTTATCACGATCAAACCACCAGTTATCTTCAACAATTGCACCAATAACCAGTGACATCCTTGGTAAGAACTTTTCTGGCTCATTAAGTTCCAGTTTAAGTCGCCAGATGTCCAGTTCTTTCTGGGATTTAACACCGCTATGCAATTCGGCAACTTTGACTAAAACATTGCGGGTCAGGAATGACAGGCTTTCATGCTCTTCATCGGTTGC
>VAPM010146146.1_pt1 | contig 13619 bp, 11 predicted proteins | sample 3395091 | NCBI WGS metagenome assembly VAPM01 (sample SAMN08290445, study PRJNA428436) | hydrothermal vent metagenome | isolation source: Deep-sea hydrothermal vent chimney 3 | place: Pacific Ocean: Juan De Fuca Ridge | reverse complement strand
GTGGGCAAAAGCGCTGCGGATTTCATGGTGACTTCGCCCATCACATGGGCGGTGGGCGCCACTGCTCGGATTTCTACGGGCAGGGCCGTCGGTGTTGAGAGTTGAAAGCGGGTCTGGACAGTGATGGTGTTGCCTTGGGTGCCCTGGATCGAGTAAGCAGCCAGGGTGTCCTGGGGATCGACGCTGGTACCTTGTTGCCACTCCGGTGTGGCGATGAACGCTGTGGCGTTGCGGCGGATGTTGAAGGCGTCGGTGGTTGCCCTGGCGGCGTCGTGGTTGAAGGTGATCTGAGTTATCTGGAGCGTGGCGACGGTGATGGTGACCGACCGGGTGATGCCAGTGGAGGTCATGGTGGCCGTGATGGTAGTGTCGCCATTGGCCGCCCGGCTGACCCGCCGTTGCGATGGTGAATTGGGAACCTCTTCGCCGCCGGTCCAGGTGATATAGCTGGGCGGGGTGCAGGTGCCGGTGGGAAAGACCGCTGTGACGATGACGTATTCGGTATCCGCCCGCAGGGCCAGATAATCAGTGCTGGTGGGGCCACCGATTTGTACGGCGCTGGTCACTTGCAGATCAAAGGTCGTCGCCAGCGGGAAGACGATGACATCGAAGATCGCACTGCCGTCCAGATGTTGGCAGACGACATTGCCATTGCATGTGCCGGAGGTGTCGCTGGCCGCCCGCGCCACATAGGGGCCTCTAATTTCCAGGGTGTAGACGCCCACCGGCGTTGGATCGGGGTGATCGAATTGGCCGTTGCTGTCGGTTCGGTTGCGTATGGGATTGGGAGAGCCCTTGTTATTGCCACAGATAATTTCGCCATCGTCTGCGCCGCCGCCGGCATTCTTGTGCAGGTATTTGCCATCGGGCGCGATGAGGATGTATTCCACATTGGCCGCTGGTGAGCCGTCTTCGAAGTGAATAGTACCTTGTACAGTTACCGAGCCGGCTTCCGCCGGCTGGATCAGCCATTTGTTGCGCTCATTGCTATCGCGGGTGACGAAACAACACGGGTTATCGGGATCACCGGGGCCAACGCACCAGCCGCCGCCGATACCATCGGGTGGTGGCAGGTCAAAGGTTACCGGCTGGGGCACGGGGCAGGGTAGGGTATCGGCTGTGGTGAACAGCAATTCCGTGCGGCGGTTGGGACGCCAGGCAGGCGAACTGCAGGGGCGCGGTGTGGTGGGTAGCGGCATGAGTTCGCCGCAGCTCAGCCATTTGAGGATTTCGTTTTTGCAATTGGGCAGAAACTGCGTCGCCGGTATGTTGAGGTTGTAGTGAAGTAGATATTCGTTAATCAGCACCCGCCAGGTGTCGTCGCCGATGATGCCGTCGGCGGTCAATCCGTCGGCGGTGTGGGTTTGTTGGAAGGTGGTAATGGCATGGTCGGTAAGTGGGCCGGCCTGACCGTCCACATTGCCTGGATAAAAACCCAGATCCTGTAGCATGTATTGATATTCCACAATGCCCCAACCACCGCGACCTTCATGGATGCTGGGGGTTTCGCCAACGGGGCGCGGACGGCGGATTTCGTTCCATTCATCCACGGCTGCGTCGGGGGCGGCGCCATAGGTGAGGGCGGCATAGGCGGTGCGGGCACGTCGGTCGCCCAGTGAAATATTGTAACCCTGGCTGCCCACTTCGTCGGTGTGGCCGACAATGACCAGTTTTTTGTCGCTATGACCCTGGGCGTAGTCGGCCACCCGCTTCAGTACGTGCATCAAACACGGCTCGATGAAGGCGCGGTCGAAGGTGAAGTGGACGATGAAGGCATGGGCGACGGTAGTGCCGGGACGCAAGGTGATCGTTACTTGCTCGGTCTCGCCCGGACGGACTTCCGCAGTTTCAGAACCGGTCATGCCATCTTCGGCGGCCACGGCCTCGGCGGTATAGGAACCAGCGGGGAAGTTGTTTTCCTCCCAGATGTTGTCAGCTGTGCGGTTTGTCAGGGTACGTTCCGGCAAGTTGGTGCCGTCCTGCTGTGTGCCCTGGACGGTGACAGTGATGCGGTCGAAGTCGTAGTTGGGTTGACCTTCGACGATGACTTCGACAATCAGGTTGCCCACTTGTTGAGTGATAGGCACATAGGGTGGCGGTGGCGTGATGGGCGTGACCGGTGTGGGTGGCGGCGGTGGCGGTTGATATTCGCGTAATAAAAAGGCGTATTCAAAGCGTTCCGGTTTGCCGGCCAATTCCCGCACATTCAGCTCCTGGATCAAGACCTCACCGATGCGGGTGGCGGTGGTGATGTCGGCGACAAAAGACACGGGGTCGCCGGCGCGGTATTTGTCGCGCAAGGTTTTCAGGTCGTCCCTGGCCGTAGCACCGGTCAATACCCCGGAAAGCCGGATACGGCTTGCCCGTCGGTTCAGGCGTTGAAGGAAGTCGCCCTCCAGTCCTGGAATGCTGTGGCGAAGCAAAACCTGGTCGCCATCGACATCGATGGTCTGCACCTGTTGCAGCTCGGTGTCGTCAAGCATGGGTCTTACTTGTGGCATGATCGTTCCGTGGCCAGTGTCCGGGTTTATGGGGCGTGTGTTCTGTTGCTTCCTCGTTTAACCTAGGTTTAAGGCTTGAGTGAATTCAGATGGGCGGTAATGGCGTCGATGAGGGCGAGGATTTCCGTCTTGACCTCGTCCAGCGACGGCAGACCGGTGACCACATTGGCAACACTGCGGATTTCCTCGATGGTGCTTGCCTGGTCCGGCAGAAGATCCTTGGTGGTGTCGAGAAACGTGGTGATTTGGCCGGTGAATTCGGAGACTTGATCCAAGCCTGGTATAGCGCTGACATCCAGGTTTTGCACTTCCGTCTTGAGGTCGTTCATCAGCCCGATCAACAGATCGAGCAGGTCAACAATCTGAGGGATCAGGGAGGCCAAGGCCTGGATCGCCGGTTTAATCGTCGGCACGTTGGTGTCCAGAAAATCCTTGAAGTCCTGGAGTACACTTTTTAACTGTTCGAACAGGTTGTCTTCAGCCATGTCACGCTCTCCTTGGTTGTTGTGTTTAGCCGTTGTTGCGGTTAACTATTACGGTTAACCCTGGGTGCTGCGGAAACTCCTCAAGCGGCTCAGCATGTCGCCCAGCGGCTTGACGAATCGCTCAAGGCCAGTGCCGAAGTCCAGGCCAATATCCAGGCCGTCGATGAGGTCGTCCATGAGATCATCGACTTGGTCAAGGATGTCGGTGTCCAGTATTGACGTATCCTCAGGTTCCACCGGCTCGATATACTCACGCAAGGTGAGGACATAGGCGTAATGCTGGGGCTTGCCTGCGACCTCCTGAAACTTGAGATCGTCAATCAGCATGGTGTCTAATTCGGCGTCTGCCACGATGTCGGCGATGAAGGTCACCGGATCACCGGCGCGGAATTTGTCATTCAGTGTCTCGACAAAGTCCAGGGCGCCCGGTCCCGTTTTTATACCGCCGATGATTAAGCAGGCCGGCCGGCGCCCCAGATTTTGCAGGACGCTGCCGGCCATGGCCGGGGGCTTGTGCTCGGCCAGGGCGCGTTGCTCATGGGCGCGGATTTCCTGCACCTGGGGCAATTCGATATCGTCCAGCATGGGCCGCATGGTTGCCTGTTTCCTTTGCCTGTTGCTCCAGCGCTATACATCAATCCCGTGGCGGCGGGCCTCGTCATCCAATATCTGCTTGATCTGGTTGGCGAGATCGCCCAGGTCCGGTTGCGCCGCCAGCGGTTTGTCCAATACTGTCGGCGGACGGGTCTGCCCGCTGGGCGCAGGTGGGTTTGCCGGTAACGGACCATGGCCAGGGGCTAGAGACTTGCTTGTGATGCCGGGTATTCCGGATGCAGCCTCGTGTATCAAACCATCCAGGATCGGTTCGGCCGGCATGGCTTGTGTCCCGTCGCGATCGGGGCCGGGGGCTGCAAACAATGGTTGTTGCTGATGCCTTTGTTCCACATTTGGGGCGTCAGGGCGTCCATGTTTCCGCATAACCTCGGTGTTGCCAGTGGTCCTTGCTGCCGGGGGTGCCGTCGGACTCGGCTCGGCCGTTTCTGGAATCCACCCCTGCGAATCTTTGTCCATTGTCTGGTTGCCCAGCGGCATTTTTTTTGCGGTATCGGGTGCTGCTGGCTTCGTGTGATGAAGGGATTGTTTATCGGCCTTCGCCTTTGAATCGGTGGACCGGACCAGCTGCTCGTGAAGGGCCTGTGGCCCATCGAGCGTCAACTGCCACTGTCCGATCAGCGCTTCCGGTGGGCCGGGCAGTGTCTTCCGGTTTGGATCGCCGAGGGCCTTCGTCTTCATGGTCATCAGGACACGCTCAGCGATGCCGTTTTGCCAGCTTTGCTGGTTTTGCCGTAGCGTCGGATGATCCACCGCAGGGGGAGGATGCTTCATTTGAACATCGCTGAATGGCACAAAGGGTTTTCCACGGGATTTATCAAGCAGCGTTGATGAGGCGGGTAATGCGTTCAGGTGATTGCCCGTTATTTTTTTCAATATGCTTTCGGCGATCCTTGATTGCAGCCTGTGCAGTTTGGGTTTGCCACTTAGTGAGGGCTTTTCCGTTGTCACCAGCGGGGGGAGGAACTGATCCGTTATCGCTGTGGAGTGCGGCGTAAGAGACGATGATGCACTGGGCCGCCGCCTCTGCTGCGGGTTTGCGGGTGTCTGCCTGATGCGGGAAGACGGTGGTCGGGGTCGGGTTTCCTGAGTGTGCCACTTGTCGCCCTTGGTGGTGCTGAAATCTTTGAGCCATTGCGTCTCAGCGAGAGAGGCAGGGGAGGGCTTGGAGCCAGGTTTCCGTTGTGTCTCACTCGGCAATTCTGCTTGCTGGGTCCATTCACCCAGCAGGGCCGGCAAGGTGTCCCCCCAGAGGGGTTGGTCGGGATGCAGGTGGGGCGACATTGCCGCGAAGGACTTTAACCATGCCGAATGGCGCCGCGGAAATCCGAGCCATTCCAGTTTCTGCCGTTGTTCTCTGATCCATTGGGCTGGGGCCATGCCTGCTGCGAATGCTGCACGTTGATCAATAACGGTAAGTAGTGGTTTCTGTCTCATGATCCCTCACTGCCGTTATTGGCCATTTCCAGATAGAGCAGGATCTGGCCGATGGTCATTCCGCTGACTTCTTCCGGTGTCCAGCCGAACTCCCTGGCGAGCACGAAGCAGGCCTTTGCCAGAGGCGCCTGAACCAATTCAGCCAGTGCATTTCTGGGAGTGTTGATGCCGCTGATGCTGTTAATTTGTTCGACCAGAAACTTGGCCAAGCCTGCTGGCAGCTTCGTCACCTGATCGAGATTCAATGGTGGCTCCACCATGGCTTGCTGGATCATCAAGCCTGCCGACAGGGCTTCGTCCTCACGGCTGGCCTTATCGATCCGTTGCAGGTCATGTACCGTGAGCGGCCGGAGCAAGACCCGCGCCGCTGCCTCTCCCTCGTCAGGGCCGAGAAATTCCGCGGGAACGTCCACTTCATGGGTCAGGCCACTGCCAGCCAGCAACTCTTCGGCCGTTAGCGTCATAAATGATCACTCCCTCAGTTAAGGAACGCGCACGTTCCTAAGCGTTTGCGGAGTCCTCAAAAGTCGGCGCCTGCGCCGTGGCTTCACCGCCACCGCTGGGGGCGGCGCGGTCAATTACCCGGATCGTCAATGCCCTGAAGCTCAGGTTCTCCATGACCACATCATCCTCGGGCAGCGCATAACTCCAGTTTTGAAATTTAACGCCTTTTAATTCCAGTGAAACACTGTTGCCGGGTGCCGCAGGATCGGCCAGGGCCAGGGTGATATTGAAGGTAGGCTGCACATAGGGTTCAGCGATATTGGTGGGGGCGGAACCCCGGCCCATCAGTAGGAACAAGAGCGCGCCGTTGACGTAGGCCCGGCCCACATTGCCGCTGATATGGATGTCGCCCGGATGCAGCGAGACGGCGTGGCGGCGGCCGATTTCATGAAATTCTTCCAGCTCGGTCTGAACGTGGACTTCCACGTTGGTGACCCGCCCCACGGTGGTCATTTCATAGGTGGTCATGACGGCGCTGGCGTCCTGGCCTTCCGGTGTGTCCTCGCTCGCCAGGGTGAGAGTTCCATTTGCGCCCGTATAAACGTTGGTTAATGCCATGGCAGGTCTCCTTACTCTAGATACATGGTGATCTTGATGAAGTCGATGCTGAACGTTGGCCGTAGCACGATCGTGACCCGGGCGATCCCCTGGCGCTCCTCGTCGCGGCTGGCGGTTACATCCAGTTCATAGCTGATCAGCATCTCGTCATTGACCATTTCGGCCAGAAAGCTGTTGATGGTGGCGCGTAATGCGCCCCGTACACGCTCGTTGTTGAGCAGGCCGATATAGGGATTGGCCGCCGAACGGACACCGAATTTGGCGTAGTCGACAATGCGCCGGGTGGTGATCTGGTGCCACGCGGTATTGGTGGCGGTGGTGATGCTCTTGACGATACGGAAGCCCAGCTTTTCCTGTACGGCCAAAACGCGCGCCTGCACCAGTCGCGTGAGTTCGGCATTGGTGTATTTTTCCTCCAGGCCGCGGATGGCCAGAGGTTTGTTGGTGAGGCTGATGTGGGGTGAGAAGCTGGCCATGAGGCCCGCCACCGCCGCCGCACTGTAGGCGCCGGGGAGCGTGACTTCCTTGCCATTCGTGGCATCCACCGCTTTCAGTCCCGGGGCGACAAAGATTATCCTGTCGCTGTTCAGGGAGTGACCCAGAATGGCATCCAAATCGTCATCGGGGCCGCTGCCCACGACGCCGATACGTTCTCGCTTGTTGGCATCCGATGAGGCGACCTGGCAGTGTGAGGTCAGGTCGGCACCAATATTGCCATGATGCTGGCCTGCGGCGACGATGATGTGCGCGGGCTCGTTGAGTAGCTTGTCCAGGCCCGTTTTATAACTGGCTCCCACGGCGCCGTTGTCTCCCCGCGTATTGCTGCCGGTGCCGAATAAACGAAAATCGTCGACCGCGCTGAATTTATCGGGAAGTTCGGAGGAATTGGTGAGTGCTATGCCTTCCACAAGCGTGGATGATGCCAATATATCTGCGACCAAATCATCGCCGTTGGCCACGGTGTAGACTTCTTCGCCGACGCTGTGGCGCAATGTCACTTTTATGCTGGCGGATTTATTGACCACGTAGGAAGCGGTAAGCGTATCGGCTGCCAGTGGATCCTCGCCGGTCGCGAAAGTCAGGGTCCCGCTTGCTGTGTCGATCTTGACCTGTCCGGCAGTGGCACTGCCGGTGTAAATGATCTGCATCAGGCGGGTCTGTTGGCTGGCGTCCTCAAAGACGCTGATTCGGTTGCGGGCGCTTTGCACCACGGGTGTGTAATTTAATGTAATCGCGCCGCCACCGGTGTGTTCTTCGCCGCTGACGTAGCTGTGTTCGTCGGCATCCCAGACATTGATCTCGATCTCATTTCCCCACTCGCCCTCCGAAGCGGCAGCCAGTCTGCAGCAGTCGCCGGATGAAGAGGTCAGGGTAAAGTCGGCTTTTGCCGCTGTGCCTGAGGCGACACGCACAGCGATAACGCTTGTCGCACCGTGGTTAAAGGCTTGTTCCAGTGCGCGCACCAGCGTCAGCTCATCGCTTTTTCCGTCGACAAAGGCATCGTAGGCGCCAAATACCTGGCGAGCTTCCGAATAACTACCCAATATTTCGGGATCGCTGACGGGGCCTTTGTTTGCAGTGCCCACGACACCCACGGTGCCGACCGATACCCGGCTTGGCACAATCAGACCTTCGGGACGAACCTCGATATACGTCCCGGGTAAAATCATCTCAGCCATAATCACTTCTCCTTGGGCGCTATGAGCCCTATTGTGTAGTGTACTGTCCAGAAGCCTGTCGGATTTAGGAATGCTCTACTACGCTGATGGGAGAGCGGTCCAAATACCCCTGATTTTTCCTTGCATTGCCCTACTATGCGCCTCAAAATCATGATCATTTGTCATCGCTTTCCTACCGTTGCCCACTACAATTGCCTAAGTCCGACAGGTTTCTGGTGGACGACAACTTACAGTTAATGGACGCCGGCCCGCAGATAAACAACCGCTTTACTGTCAAAGGCCGTGTCTTGATACGAGATACGCAGCAGATCGTTGCTACTGCCCAGTATGAGTGGTGGATCGAATGCCAATGTGCCGGGTTCATACGTATCAGGTGTGCCGTTTTCATCCCAATCGCCCAGTCCGAAAGAATCCCCCGCGGAATCGAAGGCAGCCAGGAAATCAGAAAGAGATGGAAAGACAATTTGTGCATGAAGATCTGGATTCACTTTCCTCGTCACCGCAGCGTGAAATTCCACTAACGTTGGGTAGGTGGTCGGTGGCGCGGGTGAATTCCGTTGCAGACGGGCAATAGTGACAGGGTTCCCCAACCATGGTGATGGGTGGTATGCGAGGCTGGCTAATCCATAAATACGAACTTTAGCTTTAACTGTCGCCGAAACGTTGAGTGGTGGTGCCTGGATATCATCCCATCGGCTTAGCTCATCGGTGACCTGCGTGGTTTCTCTTTCAGGTGAGTCGTGTTGCTCCGGGTCACTGTGAATGGGAATGCGGGCAATAATGCTTTCTGCGCCGTCGAGGTCATGATAGTGGTACTCGTAGAGTATTTTGTAATCGGTGGTTTTTCTCCAGGCATTGATGGGACTGCCGATGAATTCGGCCGAACTGGTTTCAATTAATTCCAAACGCAGAAAGCCATCGGCCCAGAGTTGGCTAGAATCAGTGAGTAAGTCGCTATGAAGTGTGTCTACGATGTCTTCCACGCTGTTCACCGTATCCGCCCACAATTGAAAACGTACCACAACATCCAGGCGCCCGCCTTTCAAACTGATCTCAGCAAGTGGTCCGCGACGTTCGGTACCGCGCCAGTTGCCGATACCAACCGGCCGTTGCTTGACGCTGACCGTTGAAAGTCTGGGCGCGGGTAACGAGGGTCCTGGCGACGGCAGGTAGCCACGCAGTATGTCCAGCATGTTGCTGAGAACCTGGCCAGGAGAAGGGGCGCTGTGCGCTACGAGCGACAGAGGGGAAAGTACCGGATCCCGCTCCGCGGAGATGGGCAGCCGGGCAATGTCCTCGTGAGAAGGAGGCTCAGGTCGTCGACGAAACATGGAAAACAGGGAAGGCATGATCTGCTGTCTAACCTCGCGTTACATCGGAATGTTGATCCAAGCCTGGCCCGGTGTTCTGTGTACTGCGTATTTTTAAGCGTAGGATATGGAGCGATCTTTTTCCATGAGTTATGGTAAAAAATTCAGGCGATAAGCGGTTACAAATATTTCACAAAAGTGGTTGCCGGAAAGATCGGGGAATGCCTGTTTATGGTCAGGTAAAGACTGCCCTGGATAGGGATTTATGGAGGTTGTTCAGCAATAATTATTGCGCAGGGTGGCAAGGCATAAGTGATATAACTGGAAAGGATCAACCTCTATAAAGGCGTTTTGATTTTCGTACAGCGTAGTTGATTTACATTTATCATTTATTTGCGTTGTGCTTGGGTGTGATTGGTAATATTGCCTTACAGTGTATGTATCTGTTTGTGGCAAATATGGATTGAATAGCCGGTATTTTTAGTTATTCATATTTAAGGTTTAACATGCCGGACTTAGTCGTGGTTGTGTAGTGGTTGTTGGGTATGGACTTTGGGGGAGGTGGGACGTTAATCTTTTTGTAAGATACTCTGAGCACTGAGCAGGTTGCCAAATTCTGAGCCCTAAACTCTGATCTTTAAACTACCAATTTGAATGGGTGCTGGCCCGACTTGAGGGCGCGGATATTATCAGGCCTAATCTAAACAGGTAACAGCTACTATTGTGGTAGGTGATGGCGCCTGTGTTTCTGTTTCATCACACACTCGCAAGGAGGTTGATAAATGTCTGACGCCGTTAATACTGCACGCAGCCTGCTACAGCAACATGCCACGGAGTTGCTGGCGCGACGCAATGTCGTCGCCACCGGCGTCGGTTATAAAATGGTGCACGGCAAACGCTCCACGACGCCGGGTATCATCTGTTCCGTGGAAAAGAAGCTACCTGTCAGTGCTCTGTCGGCCAGCGATCTGATACCGCCACAACTGGGCGGTATTCCTACCGATGTGGTTGAAACCGGTCGCATCCGTGCCTGGCAGGCGCCGACCGGGCGTTTCCGGCCCGCACCCGGCGGGGTTAGCGTTGGCCACAAGGACATCACCGCTGGCACCCTGGGTTGTTGGGTGCGGCGTAATGGAGAGTGGGTGATCCTGTCCAACAATCATGTCCTGGCCAATAGTAACGAAGCCGCCATCGGTGATGCCATCTTGCAACCCGGCTCCCACGATGGCGGCACCAACCCGGCAGACCAGATTGCGGTACTAAAGGATTTTGTCCCCATTGAACTTTCGGGCCTGCCCGATAACCCCAGCGGCTGTTCCATTGCTGGCGGCATTGCTGCATTTCTGAATGTCCTTGCCGGCACCCTGGGTAGCGATACCCGCCTGCGGGCCGTGAGCGTGCGCGCCATCGGGGAAAACCTGGTGGATGCCGCCATCGCCAGCCCGCTGCGGGAGGAGGACGTCAAGGCGGAGATCATGAATATCGGTGCCATTCAGGGGCTTGTCAGCGGTGAGCTGGGGATGGCGATAAAGAAAATGGGCCGCACCACGGGCCTTACCGAGGGTGAGATCCAGCAGGTGGATGTCACCGTCAATGTACAATACGGTGGCGGACGCACCGCACTGTTCAAAGACCAGCTCATGGCCGGTGCTATGAGTCAGGGAGGCGACAGCGGTTCTGCCGTGTTGGATACGCAAAACCAGCTGCTGGGTCTGCTGTTTGCCGGCAGTGAGCAGAGCACAATCATCAATCGCATAGAGCATGTTTTTTCAGCGCTCGACCTGACGCTATGACTCGCAGGTTACGGGCGCTGATGCTGATGATGGCAATTCTCTGTGCAGCGAGCGAGGCACTGGCCGTGACGACATCCATTTCCGAGGTCAAATCCAAGCATGAGTCCAGGCTTCTGTCCTTGCCCGGCGTGCTCTCCGTCGGCATCGGCCGGGCTTCGGATGGCCGCACCGTGATTATCATCGGCGTGGAAGACAAGGCCAGCGTGGAAAGCCTGGAGCTGCCCAAACAGTTGGAAGGCTATCCCGTCCGGGTCGATATCATCGGACCTGTGCGGGCGCAGTGACAGCAGGTTGGCTTGGTGAATGAAGCCCGGCTTTTATATTATTAGTCTATGTAGGATGCTGGTGAGCGGTAGCGAACCGCATCGTTCGCGTGTTCTTGAGTCCAGTAGGGTGACAGGTTTTTGTGCCCACGGCATCAGCCCGTCCTCTGCAATTCCGCGTGGGCACACAAAATGTGCCTATCCTACATGTGGTTGTTGAGTTTATTTTTCGTAGTAATCACGGAGTAGGCTAAATTGTTTGACGATTCGTTGATCGTTGACGGGCGGTGAAAAACTGGCAAACCAGCGGCGCTTCGGGTCGATCAGCATAATCGATGATGCATGGTTGATTAGATAGTTGTCCGGTGATTCGGATGGCTTGCGAATGGTCAGTATATTCAGCTGCCGGGTCAGTGCATCAATGTCTGATTGACGGCCTGTCAGTCCGATAAATGTGGGGCTAAAGTAGCCCATGTAATCCTTTAGCAACTCGACAGTATCTCTTTCCGGATCTACGGAGACAAAAATAAACTGTATATTGTCGTCTTGTTTTTTCTCAGCGAGAATATCGGCGATGTTGACCATTTCGGCAAGGGTGGTTGGGCATACGTCCGGACAGGATGTATAGCCAAAGAAGACGAAAGACCATTTGTCCTTTAGTTGGTCGAGGGTGAATGGCTGGCCATACTGGTCGGTGAGTGAAAAGCTTTCCAGGGGGAGGGGCTCGGGGCGTAATGTCGATAGCAAGGGCAGGGGGATGCTTATCTTCTTGTTGGTATCCAGAATTTCGCTGACTGACCATACAAAGAGAGGCAGGCTGATCAGTAGCGCCGCGCCGATCAGCCAGCGGTATCGAAAATTATTTTTCCTGGGGTCGGTTGTCGCCATATCTGTTCTTTTTGTACCCTTATCCTGTGTCTATTTTGAGAAGCTCAATTGGCGACCTGTATGCTCTCACTTGCCGCTTGCTGGTGAGGATATCACTTGTCAGGGTATGCCGACAGGGAGTTTGATGTGTGGAATTAAGGGCATGCCAGACGGGTAAGACCTTCTGGTTACATCGTTGATGTCAGGCAGGTAATGATAGTAGGGATGACGACTTTTCTTTGTGTGGCGCTTCCTTGCGCGGCGTTTTGTTACAGAGAGTCGTACACCATGCTGGTGAACAGGACGACCAGATAGACGATGGAATAAAAGAAAAGCTTCATATCGCAATCGCGGTCTGATTTCAGGAATTTCAGTGCCTGAAACAAGAAAGCACTGCTGATACCGACGGCGGTAACAAGATAGATAGAGCCGGCCATGCCAAGCACATAGGGGAGGAGGGCGGCCAGCAGCAGGGCCGCTGAATAGATGGCAATCTTTCTCTTGGTTGCCTGTACACCTTTTACCACAGGCACGACGGGGATGCCTGCGCGTGCATATTCTTTCCGGTATTTGAGGGCGAGGCTCAAGGCATGGGGTTGCTGCCAGATAACCATGATCAGAAAGAGGGTCAGGGCATTGAGATCCACCCCACCGCTGACCGCGGCATAGCCGATGACGGGCGGCATGGCCCCGGCGATACCGCCGAACTGATTCGCCCAGTGGCTGCGTCGTTTCACGATCATGGTGTAGATGACGCCATAGCCGAGCATGGCCCCGGCGGTCAGCAATGCGGCCGGCAGGTTGACGAAGATCAGCATCAGCACCAGCGATGAACCCATCAGCGTCAGGGCCGCGGCCAGGGCACGGGCGGGTGATACCAGGCCGATGACCAGCGGCCGCCGGCTGGTGCGCTTCATCAGTTTATCGATGTCGCGGTCATAGTATTGATTGAGCATGCAGGAGCCGGCCACCGCCATCCCCAGGGTGACAAAGGTCCACAGGAGGATGTCCCATTGGGGCATGATGCCCTTATTGGCAAAATACATCCCCGTCAGGGCCGCGACGATGCTCAGGCCGACGATGCCCGGCTTGGTAAGCTCGATATAACAGGCCAGGGAAGACTTTGTCGCTACGGGTTTGGCAAGTTGGCACTCTCTCGCATTCATAGGCTTCCCCTTACGTCGCACCGAAAATACATGGTCGAGCAATATAATAGTTGCTTGGTCGGGATATCGACTTGATATAGGTCAATGCCGGCGTGCTGCAAACTGTCTCAGTGGCTGGTGCCGGCGGAACGCCGGGTCTTGTTATAGACGTTGTATTTCCCCGACGGTTTTTTCATGGGAATGCGCTTGACTTCCTGCAGGGTCTTGGCGTCGTAGATGATAATGGCGCCGTCCATCTCCCAGATACTCACCAGGGCGTGGCTGCCGTCGCGGGTAAATTCCACGTGTGCCACGGTCTTGCCCGGTGCCGGGCGCAGGGTCTTGACGATCTCCAGGGTGCGCTTGTCGATGATGTGCATGACATCCTTGTTGGGGCCGAAGAACACGTCTACCCAGGCATAGGGGGTGTTCTCGTGGCTGCGCATGAAAAAGCCGGGGCCGAGG
>VAPM010101360.1_pt1 | contig 13632 bp, 10 predicted proteins | sample 3395091 | NCBI WGS metagenome assembly VAPM01 (sample SAMN08290445, study PRJNA428436) | hydrothermal vent metagenome | isolation source: Deep-sea hydrothermal vent chimney 3 | place: Pacific Ocean: Juan De Fuca Ridge | reverse complement strand
GATCTGATCATCAACCGCAATGCCGCCAATCTGGGATGGCGGGTGGCGGAACATTTTGACAGTAACTGGCAGGTTGATCTGCAGTATTCGGGCGATCCGATGTTTCGCCCCCGCGGCGTGACGCCGGGCCATGCGCTGGAATGGAGCCGGTTGTTGCTGCAGCTTTGGGAACTTGGCGACCGCAAATTTGGCTGGATGAAACCGGCGGCTGAACACCTGTTCAGGGTTGCTGTTGCAACCGGCTGGGACAGCAAGGCGGGCGGGTTTTTCTATACGCTGGATTGGGATGACATGCCGGATCAGACCAGCAAATACTGGTGGCCCTGCGCAGAGGGTATTGGCGCGGCAGCGGTTCTGGGTATGGTTACCGGTGATCCGCTGTACCGGCAATGGTATCAGAAAATCTGGACCTACACTGACCAGAATTTTATTGACCACGAAAATGGCGGCTGGTGGCCTGCCAGCCGGGCGGACCGGGCCAGTGGGCAAAGGCAGGTATTTACCGGAAAACCGGATATTTACCATGCGCTGCAGGCCTGTCTGATCCCGGTTTTGCCGGTGAAAAGTGGTATCATGGCCGGGCTGGGCTAATTCCGCGCCAACATTGGCGAACGTCCAAATGTCGTTGCGGTCCACCGCCTTTTCGCAGTATTGCACGGCCCATGTACACCGTTGCTGCACTTTATCATTTTACCCGGTTTGAAAACCCGGCTGCTTTGCGCGGGCCATTGCTGGAAATCTGCCGTGCCAATGGTGTCATGGGCACGTTGCTGCTGGCGCGCGAAGGCATCAATGGCACCATTGCCGCAAATCGCGCCGGGATCGATGTGGTATTGGGGCATATCAGGGGGCTGCCGGGATGTGCCGGGCTGGAATGGAAGGAAAGCCGCGCCGGGAATGAGCCGTTCAACCGGATGAAGGTGCGGCTGAAAAAGGAAATTGTGACGCTGGGGCAGCCGGATGTGGACCCGACCGCGGCGGTGGGGCGCTATGTGGAACCGGCCGACTGGAATGCGCTGATCAAATCCCCGGATGTGGTGGTGATTGACACACGCAATGACTATGAGGTGGCGATCGGTACGTTTGACGGCGCCGTTGACCCCAAAACCAAATCGTTCAATGAATTTCCCGCCTGGTGGGAAGAAAACAAGGACCGGTTCCACAATAAACGCGTGGCGATGTTTTGTACCGGCGGTATACGCTGTGAAAAATCCACCAATTATCTGATGGGGCTGGGGGTTGAGGACGTGTTTCATCTGAAGGGTGGCATCCTGAAATATCTGGAAGAAGTGCCTGCGGCGGACAGTAGCTGGCAGGGGAATTGTTTTGTTTTTGATGCGCGGGTGTCGGTGGGGCATGGGCTGGCCGAGGGGCCACATGAGCTGTGCTATGCCTGCCGGATGCCGATAATGCCCAGGGATAAATTGCGCGCCGAGTATGAGCACGGGGTTTCATGCCACCAGTGTGCGGGGCAAACCACGGAGGGCGCAAAGGGGCGGTTTCGCGAGCGTCAAAAGCAAATCGCATTGTCCGAGGCACGGGGTGAGCGCCATATCGGTGGTTGAATTGTTTGCAGTTATTTTGGTTTAGGGACAGCGTAATGGAAAATCAGCCTGAAATAGTAACCAGGGCGCTGGCCTACCTGTCTGAAGGTTGGCTATTTGCATTGGGTTGGCTGAGCAGCCCGGCTGCATGGTCACAATTTGCGTTGCTGCTGGTGGCGTTTGGTCTGGCCCTGATCACCAGCCGCTGGCTGTCGCCAAAGCTGAAAACGCTGATCAGCCCACCGTCGGAACAAACCCACATGCTGGCAGTTTCCCGGCGGTTTTTGCTGATCTTCCTGCCGCTGTTGTTGCCGGTGCTGGCCTATGGGTTTACCGCCATTGGTGAGCAGGTCACGCGATCATTGTTTGGCAGTGGTGCGGTGATTGCCTTTGGTAAGCGGGTATTTCTGCTGTTGGCGGCGCGGGCACTGGTGCGCGATATTATTAGTGATCCGTTCCTAAAGCTGTTGGGGCGCTATGTGCTGATGCCGGTGGTGGTGCTGTACGCGCTGGGCCTATTGGGCCCGGTTCAGGAACAGCTGGAAGCCGCGACGTTGTCACTGGGGAATATTTCGTTTTCAATCATGTCGCTGTTGCGGGGCATCATTGTTGGTGGTGTACTGTTCTGGCTGGGGCGCTGGTCAAACGATCAAAGCCGTAGTTTCATCGGCAAACAGGAAGAACTGCGCCCGGCGACGCGGGAACTGGCCACCAAAGCCATTGAGTTCGCGATATTTGGCGCAGCGTTTCTGCTGTTGATGAGCATCATGGGTATCAACCTGTCGGCGCTGGCGATCTTTGGCGGTGCGATAGGTGTCGGGTTGGGCTTTGGTTTACAAAAGATCGCATCCAATTTCATCTCCAGCGTTATTCTGCTGCTTGAGGGGCAGGCAACAGTTGGGGATTATGTGGAGCTGGACGGCGGTGAAGCCGGAACCATTGTGAAGATGGCAGCGCGGGCGGTAACGCTGGAAACCTTTGACGGGCGCTGGATACTGGTGCCGAATGAAGATTTCATCACCACACGGGTGGTGAATTATTCTGACAGCGGCTCTGCCACCCGTTATGAAGCGCCGTTTTCGGTCAGCTATGATACTGACATAAATCTGGTGCCCGATATCGTGGAAGCAGCGGTTGCCAAACATGCCGGCATTCTGTCCAAGCCCTACCCGCCGGATTGTGAGCTGCGGGGCTTTGGCGACAGTGGCGTTGATTTCGCCGTTGAGTTCTGGGTGAACGGGCTGGATGATGGTGAAAACAAGTTTAGTTCAGACGTGCTGTTCCTGATCTGGAACGCGCTGAAAGACAACGATATCGAGATCCCCTACCCGCACCGGGTGGTCGAGATTAAAGGCGCGTTGCCAAAGGGCTGACCACAGGGTCAGGCCAATTCACAATCAATAGTAGCTTGTCATCCGGTAGCCGCTTGCAAAGTGCAGCCTTGCAAGAGTCACTGGTTTTCCTTCCCACCAGGTTGTGCGTTCTGTGGTAAAAATTGAGCTGCCGGTTTGCAGTTGTAAATATTCAGCGGTGGTTGCATCCGCACTTGAGGCAAAGAAACATATTTCGGCATTGGTGAACGGAACCTTGCTTACCAGCCATTCGTTCGGACTTTGCCGGGTAAAATCAACTTTTTTTGCAGCTGGAACCGCGTCGCAGTTAATCCATCGTTCTTCATATTGAAAAGCAGCGCTACCGGCGTAATGCATACAGCGAACATGGTTTATCCGGGTGCCGGCCTTAATGCCCAGCCGCGATGCCAGCCAGCCTGGTGATGTTATCTGAGACTGCGAAATCAGATTGTAACGGTAGCGCGCGCCGGTTTTTTCTATTTCATCGCGCACAAGCGGGATTTCAAAACGCGCGCTTCTGCGGGGGGACATCAGAACACGGGTGCCTGCTTTGCGTTTACGCTCAACCAGACCCTCGGCGGACAATTCACCAAGTGCACGATTGACGGTTGTGCGGGCACAGTTGAATTCTTTGGCCAGCGACACTTCGCCGGGAATTAGTGCGCCGGGGCCCCAGGTGCCGTCATGGATGCGGCCTAATATTTTTTGTTTAATTTCCCTAAAACCGGTTCTGCGTGCAGGTGTCACTGTGGTGCCTTTATGTGCATTTTTAATCACGATAGGTGCATTGTAATTCAGTTTCAGAGGAAATGCAGGCGTTTTGATTATAGCTGTGAACAAATTTCCCGGATTGCGATCTTATATCGCGGTATGATTTTTTCACGATTTTTATGCTGTCCTGAAATCACGCAATGGCGCCCCGCCGACCAGACATCTGTTACCACTTTATCATCGGCCGCAAACACCAGCCCGTCAAACAACTGTTCGGGCGCAAGTGCGCACAGGCTGGTTGCAGAGCTATCAATGGCCAGCAAATCAGCCAATGCGCCGGAGGCAATTGTACCAGAGGATCGCCCAAGGGCTTGCGCGCCGCCCCTTGCCGCCCCGAGATACAGGGTTTGCCCAACTGAACCATTGTCATGCGTCAGAATATTTCGTGACAGATCCCGCAGACGCTGCGAATATTCCAACATGCGTAGTTCTTCGGTCAAAGAAATACGGACGTTTGAATCAGACCCGATCCCAAAAGCACCGTTTGCCCTAATGTAGGATGGCCCGTTAAACGGGCCATCCCCCAGATTTGCTTCTGTGATGGGGCAAAGGCCGGCAACGGCACCGGAATGAGCCAGGGCCAGAGTTTCATCTTCGGTCATATGTGTAGCATGTATGAGGCACCAGCGATCATCAACCGGAGCATTATCCAACAGCCAATTAACAGGCCTTGCCCCCAACCATTCCTGGATATGGCTAACTTCTGCAAGCTGCTCAGAAATATGAATATGGATTGGATCATCCGGGCGCATTTGCTGGACCAAATTCAGCCCTTCGGGATCAATGGCGCGCAGCGAGTGGGGGGCAACGCCCATGCGCGCATCATCCGGCAAGCCCTTGAATGCAGGGGCGGCGTTTTCAAGGAGGTTGGCAAAACTGTCCGGCGTATTGCCAAATCGAAGTTGCCCCCCCACCAGAGGGGAGGTTCCCGCGCCACCATAGCTATAGAGCACTGGCAGGTGGGTCAGGCCAATGCCTGTTATCTGCGCCGCTGTGAGAATGCGATGTGTGGTTTCAGCAGGGTTGTCATAATTCACACCACCCGGTTGATGATGAACGTAGTGAAATTCACCCACTGAAGCATATCCGGCTTCCTGCATCTCCATGAAGGCCAGGGCTGCGATGGCTTCAATATGATCGGGTGTCAGGTGATCAAGGAAGCGATACATCAAGGTTCGCCAGGACCAGAAACTGTCCTGTCCGCTGCCACGATATTCAGTCATGCCTGCCATTGCGCGTTGGAATGTATGGCTGTGCAGGTTTGCCAAAGCGGGTAAAAGCGTATCAACCTGGGTGTCTGTGTTTTCCGCTTTTGAGTTTACTTTAATCGTTTCAATACGGCCGTCCGCCAATGTTATACGAACCCTGTCAGCCCAGCCCTTTGCCAGAAATGCCCGTCTTGCAAAAATCACGATTATCCTCCAATTAATTGTATGGACATAATCGGAACTCTTCCATACATTATTGATATCTGCAAGGCTAACAGGTGCCGTCATTACGCAAGAATACAATCTTCTGGAGAACCTGACGCTGGCACAAATGACGACCGGGGGCGCTGCCTATGGGCTGGTCGAAAACGCCGCTATCATCATGAAGGGCGAAACTGTTCATTGGACGGGCGTGAAGGGCGCGGTACCTGACACGTTCAAATCCGCCCGGCGCCATGACATGGCCGGTCGGTTGGTGACCCCTGCGCTGATAGATTGCCACACCCATGTGGTGTTTGCTGGCAACCGTGCGCAAGAATTTGAGATGCGTCTTATGGGGGCGAGCTATGCAGAGGTGGCCCGTGCCGGGGGGGGCATAAATTCAACCGTGAAGGCCACCAGAAACGCCAGTGAAGATGAGCTGGTGGATCAGGCATTGCCCCGGATTGACGCGCTGATCAATGAAGGGGTCAGCACAATTGAGATCAAATCGGGCTATGGGCTGGATCAGCAAACCGAGCTTCGCATACTGCGCGCGGCCCGGCGAATTGGTCGGGAAAGACCGGTAAACATTGTTACCAGCTTTCTGGGCGCCCATGCGGTTCCACCCGAATACACCGACCGCGCAGACGCCTATATCGACGATGTTGTTATCGCAACACTGCAAGCGGCCCATGCCGAGGGGTTAATCGACGCGGTTGACGGGTTTTGCGAACACATCGCTTTTTCGCGCAGGCAAATTGCACGGGTATTTGATGCGGCCCAGACGCTTGCGTTGCCGGTGAAACTGCATGCCGAGCAGCTTTCAAATCTGGGCGGGGCCAAACTGGCGGCTAATTGTGGGGCGCTGTCTGCAGACCACCTTGAATATCTGGATGAAAGCGGGGTCAGGGCCATGGCCGATGCCGGCACGGTTGCGGTTTTGTTGCCGGGCGCATTTTATACGTTGCGCGAAACACAATTACCGCCGCTTGAGCATCTGCGCAAACATGGTGTTGCGATTGCATTGGCAAGTGATTGCAACCCGGGTTCGTCACCTTTGGCGTCGCTACTATTGACCATGAACATGGCCGCGACCCTGTTTCGCATGACACCAGAGGAAGCACTGGCCGGTGTGACACGTAACGCCGCACGTGCACTGGGTTTACATGACCGCGGTGTTATCGCCCCCGGTAAACGTGCCGATTTTGCGGTCTGGGATGTTTCACATCCGGCCGAGCTAACCTATCGCATTGGATTTAATGCACTTAATACCCGTATTCATGGAGGCAGAATTTGACCCTTCTGACGATAGTGCCCGGCAATGTCACATTGGCTGAACTGGAGCTGATTTACCGCGAAGAAGCCGGTATCAAACTGGATCGCGCCTGTCGCCCCGCTGTTGAGGAAGCGGCAAGACGGATCGCTAAGGCCGCAAAGGGGCAGGCCGTCGTTTACGGGGTGAATACCGGGTTTGGCAAGCTGGCCAGCGTTAGAATTTTGTCTGAAGATACCGAGACATTGCAACGAAATCTGATTCTCAGCCATTCCTGTGGTGTGGGCAAACCGATCACACGGCGCCACGCCCGGCTGATGATGGCGCTAAAGCTGATGTCATTCGGGCGGGGCGCATCGGGGGTGCGATGGGAACTGATAGCGTTGATTGAAGCAATGCTGGAGCGCGGCGTAACACCACAAATTCCGGCGCAGGGATCTGTTGGTGCGTCGGGCGATCTGGCGCCGCTTGCCCATATGGCATCGGTTCTGATTGGCCAGGGCGAAGCCGAATATGACGGCAGCATCATGCAGGGCGGTGATGCATTGCGCGCCGCCGGTCTTGCGCCGATCGTACTGGGTGCAAAAGAAGGCCTTGCCCTTATTAACGGTACACAGTTTTCAACGGCTTTCGCGCTTTCCGGCCTGTTTGAAGCGCAGCGATTGGCGTTATCCGCTCTGGTAACCTCGGCGTTGACCACTGATGCAATCATGGGATCTACCGCCCCATTGCAACCAGAAATTCACGCGTTGCGTGGCCATGCCGGGCAGATCGAGGCCGCAGCAGTGATGCGCGATATTCTGAAAGGCTCGGACATTCGCGAGAGCCACCGGGACGATGACGCCCGTGTGCAGGACCCCTATTGTATCCGCTGTCAGCCACAGGTCACGGGCGCGGCGATTGATGTATTGCGGCAAGCAGCCCAAACGCTAAGGATCGAGGCCAATGCCGCAACCGATAACCCTTTGGTTCTGGTGGATACTGATATGATCGTGTCGGGTGGTAATTTCCATGCCGAACCGGTTGGGTTTGCCGCCGATATGATCGCCCTTGCGCTGGCGGAAATCGGCGCGATCGCCCAAAGGCGCGTGGCCTTGATGGTTGATCCGGTTATGTCATTTGGCCTGCCAGCATTCCTGAGCCCCAATCCCGGGTTAAATTCGGGCTTTATGATTGCCGAGGTAACGTCGGCCGCCCTGATGAGTGAGAATAAACATCTGGCCAACCCATGTGTGACCGATAGCACGCCAACAAGCGCCAATCAGGAAGATCATGTCAGCATGGCAGCCCATGGCGCCCGGCGTTTGGGGCGGATGGTTGATAATCTGGGCCGGATACTGGGTATCGAGCTGCTCTGCGCCGCACAGGGGGTTGAATTTCGGGGCCCTCTGACCACAAGCCAGCCTTTGCGTGCGGTTATTAAATGCCTGCGACAGGATATTGAACCCCTGGGTGATGATCGTTTTCTTGCCCCGGATCTGGAAAAATCGGCCCGGCTGGTTCGGGGGGGCACAATCGTGGACGCAGCGGGCCCGGCCGTTGCGAAATTTTGGGCATGACGCCGGTCAAGATCACCAAAGGAGACAGCCCGCTGATCCTTGGGCAACCCCATGGCGGCACCTATATTCCCGATGAAATCGCAACCCGTCTGAACCCGCGCGGCAGGGGGCTGGACGATACCGACTGGCATATCAACCGGCTTTATGACGGGCTGATTGACCGTGTGAATGTCGTTGAGGCGACGTTCCATCGCTATGTCATCGACGCCAATCGCGACCCTGATGGGACATCACTTTATCCGGGGCAAAACACCACCAGCCTGTGCCCGATCACAGATTTTGACGGCCATGATATCTGGCAAAAAGGCCAGGCCCCCGGCGCCGATGAGATTGACGCACGACGCCTTGCCTATCATGCACCGTATCACAGGGCCCTGGCGGATCAGATTGAGCGCGTAAAAGCTCGTTTCGGATTTGCAGTGCTGTTTGATTGCCATTCAATACGTTCGGAAATTCCGTTTTTGTTTAATGGCCGGCTTGCGGTGTTCAGCATCGGGACCGATGGCGGCACGACCTGTGCGGCAGAGATTGAACAGGCCGTTGTGGATGTCGTATCCGGTGCAGATGGGTTTAGCCATGTGCTGAATGGGCGTTTCAAAGGCGGCTGGACCACGCGACATTATGGCCGGCCACAGGCGGGGTGCCATGCCATTCAGCTGGAGCTGGCGCAGCGCGCCTATATGGATGAAGCCGCGCCGTGGAGCTATCGCGATGACCACGCTGCAGGTTTGCGCCCGCAGCTGTCGGCCATCCTGAAAAACCTGACCAATCTAGCGCTTACCGGCGCATTTGCCCAAGGACAATGACATGAACGATCGTAAGAATACCCGAGACATTTATCCACCGACCGGCCCGGAGATCACAGCAAAATCCTGGCAGACCGAAGCCGCGATGCGGATGTTGATGAACAACCTGCACCCTGATGTGGCCGAAAACCCCCATGAACTGGTTGTCTATGGCGGCATCGGCCGCGCCGCCCGCGACTGGCAATCTTTTGATAGTATTGTCTCAACTCTCAAGAACCTAGAGGATGACGAGACCTTGCTGGTGCAGTCTGGCAAGCCGGTTGGCGTGTTCAAAACCCATGAAAATGCGCCCCGGGTATTGATCGCTAATTCCAATCTGGTGCCCCACTGGGCAACTTGGGACCATTTCAATGAACTCGATCAGAAGGGTCTGATGATGTATGGTCAGATGACGGCCGGGTCGTGGATTTACATCGGCTCGCAAGGCATTGTTCAGGGCACCTACGAAACCTTTGTTGAGGTCGGGCGCCAGCATTATAACGGTGATCTGACGGGAAAATGGATTTTGACGGGCGGTCTTGGTGGCATGGGCGGGGCCCAGCCTTTGGCCGCGGTGATGGCCGGTGCCTGCTGTCTGGCAGTTGAATGCAACCCCGACAGCATCGATTTCCGACTTCGGACAAAATACGTCGACGAAAAAACCGAGAGCCTTGATGAAGCGCTGGATATGATCGCGGGCTGGACCAAAGCAGGTGTGGCCAGGTCGGTCGGGCTGTTGGGCAATGCCGCCGATGTTTTCCCCGAATTGCTGCGCCGTGGTATCCGCCCGGATCTGGTGACCGACCAAACCAGCGCACATGACCCGGTGCACGGATACTTGCCCCAGCGCTGGAGCATTGCAGAATGGAAAACCAAACAGGAAACCGCCCCGAAAGAAGTTGAGATCGCTGCGCGAAAATCCATGCGGGCACAGGTTGAGGCAATGGTGGGCTTTCATCACATTGGTGTGCCGACTGTCGATTATGGTAACAACATTCGTCAGCGGGCCTTTGAAGACGGGCTGGAAAATGCCTTTGATTTCCCCGGGTTCGTACCCGCCTATATCCGGCCCTTGTTTTGCCGCGGTATCGGGCCGTTTCGCTGGTGCGCGCTTTCCGGTGATCCGGAGGACATTTACAAAACCGATGCCAAAGTCAAGGAGCTGGTGGACGATGGCCATTTGCACAACTGGCTGGATATGGCGCGCGAACGCATTGCCTTTCAGGGACTTCCGGCGCGTATCGCCTGGGTCGGGCTTGGGGTGCGGCACAAGCTGGGGCTGGCGTTTAATGAAATGGTTCGCAATGGCGAACTGAGCGCACCGATCGTAATCGGGCGCGATCATCTGGACAGTGGTTCGGTCGCTTCCCCGAACCGGGAAACGGAATCTATGATGGATGGTTCAGATGCCGTTTCGGACTGGCCAATGCTGAATGCATTGTTGAACACGGCCTCGGGGGCGACCTGGGTTTCACTTCATCATGGTGGCGGCGTCGGCATGGGTTTTAGCCAGCATGCCGGCATGGTCATTTGTTGTGACGGCACCGAAGAAGCGGACCGCCGCATCAAACGGGTTTTATGGAACGATCCGGCGACCGGCGTTATGCGCCATGCTGACGCTGGCTATGACATTGCAAAGGACTGTGCACGTGAAAACGGGTTAAATTTGCCGGGGATTCTATAGGATACGCGGACGGAATTTCTACGGGCAAAAACATGCGATCTGGGCGCAATGTCACAGCGCCGCTGATTGCAACAAAACGCTGGGCGTATACGGGTAAATGGGAAACCTGAAATGCCCCAGCAATAGGCACATATGCAGTGCTTTTGGATGATGGTATGGTGGACAACCAATTGGGGCAAAGTATAAACACAACCCGGAAAGATTGTATTTTGCAGCGCGTGAGCGATCAGAATACCACGCTGAACGAACATATCGAGGTGGTGATGATCCACTTCGAATGTAAAAGACCCGGGGTGAAAAATGAAGGCATGGCACTGTGGAAAAAGTACCGATCTGGATGACCTGATCTTACAGGACATGCCCCGCCCTGAGGGCGAGGTGGTGATCCGGACGCGCGCCGCTGCTGTCAATTTTTCAGATCTGTTGATGGTACAGGATGAGTATCAGATTAAACCGACCCGTCCGTTTATTCCGGGTCAGGAAATCGCTGGCGACGTCATCAGCGCGCCTTACAATAGCGGGTTTTCCAAAGGCGACCGGGTTACATGCAAAACCCCATGGGGTGGATTTGCCGAACAGGTTTCGGTGTCGGCCAATATGCTGATACGCATACCTGCTGATCTGCCATATACGACAGCAGCAGCATTGCCTGTTTCCTACACCACGGCGATGGTGGCGCTGACAGAATGTGTCGTACTGAAACCATCAGATACAGTTCTGGTCCACGCCGCATCGGGTGCTGCGGGTTTGGCAGCCGTGGAAGTAGCCCGTGCCATGGGTGCGCGGGTGATTGCCACAGCAAGCAGCGCTGAAAAACGCACTATTGCGATCCTGCATGGGGCGGAACTGGCAATTGACTATACCGCCAAGGATTGGGTTCAGCAGGTCAAAGACGCTACAAATGGTGCTGGTGCCAACATCATTTTTGATCCGGTTGGGGGCGAAATCGGGGAAAATAGCCTGCATGCGATTGCCCGCAATGGCACGTTGTTAGTGGTTGGTTTCGCTTCCGGAAAAATAGCCAATTTCCCCGGGAACCTTTTGCTTCTGAAACGGGCCGCGGCCAAAGGCGTCTATTGGGATCACGAAAAAGACCCGGAGATGCTTGAGCGCTGTACCACCCAAATTATGACAATGCTGGCACAGGGGAAACTTAACCCGGAAATTCAGATATATTCGGGTCTGGATGCATTACCTGACGCTTTGACCGCTTTGCGTAATCGGCAATCAATCGGCAAATTGGTCCTGAGCTTCTGACTTTTTCTTGGCTCAAATACTCGCCGCGCGCAGCGCAAATCGCCCGAAGGGCTAAAAGAAATGCGCCAAAGGCGCTCAATTGGATCAGAAATCCAGATTTTCCACGCTCAGGGCATTTTGTTGGATGAACTCGCGCCGTGGTTCCACGACATCTCCCATCAGTTTGGTGAATATGTCATCGGTTTCGGCCAGATCGCCAATCTTCACCTGCAAAAATATCCGCGCCTCCGGGTCAAGCGTGGTTTCCCAAAGCTGATCCGGGTTCATCTCACCCAGGCCTTTATAGCGCTGTAACGTCAGGCCTTTTTCGCCTTCGGTCAAAACTGCGCGCAATAAATCTGAGGGTCCATGAACCACAATTTCGCGGTCTTTGCGCGACAGTTTCGCCGGGTCGGAATAAACTTCACGAGTGTCCATGGATATTTCGGACAGGCGGCGGGCTTCGCCCGAACGCAGCACCGCACCGTCAAGGGTTCGGATCTCTTCCACACCGCGCAGGATACGGGTCAGGCGAATGCCGTGATCCTGGGTGATGCGCCCGGCCCAGCCCTTTTCGTATTCTACGGCCACGGAATCCAGCCGCTGGGCGACCCTGTCGGCCACGGCCTGCAGGTCTTTGTCGGCCTTGCCCGGATCAAACGCCCCGGCAAGGGCGGCCTGTTCCAGAACGTGGCGCGGATAATGGGTGGGGAACGCATCCAGTATGCGTTTGAAATTACGCGCGCCATCAATGACGCGGGACAGATCCGCGCCGGCCAATTCTTCGCCAGACGGCAGTTTCAGAATAGCGCCATCAACGCCCATTTCCACCAGATAGTCATCCAGTGAACCCTGATCTTTCAGGTAAACCTCTGATTTTCCACGGGATACTTTGTAAAGCGGTGGTTGCGCGATATAGAGGTATCCGCCTTCAATCAGTTCCGGCATCTGGCGGAAGAAGAATGTCAGCAGCAAGGTGCGGATATGGGCACCATCCACGTCGGCGTCGGTCATGATCACAACTTTGTGGTAGCGCAGTTTGGAAATATCAAATTCATCCCGGCCTATGCCGGTGCCCAGCGCGGTGATCAGGGTGCCGATTTCGGCAGAGCCCAGCATCCGGTCAAAGCGCGCCCGTTCGACGTTCAGGATCTTGCCGCGCAGGGGCAATACCGCCTGATTATGGCGCGAACGGCCCTGTTTGGCGGAACCGCCGGCTGAATCCCCTTCCACCAGAAAAATTTCGCGTTTCGCCGGGTCACGTTCCTGACAATCGGCCAGCTTACCGGGCAGAGAGGCAATATCCAGCGCCGATTTCTTACGGGTCATTTCGCGGGCCTTGCGGGCGGCTTCGCGGGCCAGTGCGGCTTCCACCATTTTGCCGACGATCATCCGGGCCTCGGTTGGATGTTCTTCAAACCATTCGCCAAGTTTTTCGTTGACCAGACCTTCCACCGCAGGGCGGACTTCGGAGCTGACCAGCTTATCTTTGGTTTGGCTTGAAAATTTCGGGTCCGGCACTTTGACTGACAACACGCAGGTCAGACCTTCGCGGGCATCATCCCCGGTGAAGTTGATCTTTTCCTTTTTAGCGAGGCCGGAAGACCCTGCATACAGGTTCATGGTTCGGGTCAGGGCGCCGCGGAAACCAGCCATATGGGTGCCGCCGTCCCGTTGCGGGATGTTGTTGGTGAAGGGCAGCACGTTTTCGTGGTAACTGTCGTTCCACCACATTGCCACTTCGACGGTTATGCCATCTTTTTCGCCGGTGAAGAAAATCGGTTCCTCCAGCATCGGTACTTTTGATCGGTCAAGGTAGCGTACAAATTCTTTGACGCCGCCATCATAATACAGGTTGGCTTCCAGTGGTTCGACCGGGCGTTCATCGCGCAGGATGATGCGCACACCCGAATTCAGGAAGGCCAGTTCCCGCAGTCGGTTTTCCAGCGTCTTGAACACGTATTCCCGGTCGGAAAATGTATCCAGCGTGGCAAGGAATTTGACCTCGGTGCCTTTTTT
>VAPM010972034.1_pt1 | contig 13633 bp, 21 predicted proteins | sample 3395091 | NCBI WGS metagenome assembly VAPM01 (sample SAMN08290445, study PRJNA428436) | hydrothermal vent metagenome | isolation source: Deep-sea hydrothermal vent chimney 3 | place: Pacific Ocean: Juan De Fuca Ridge | reverse complement strand
TACCTTATTGTAGAAGAAGAACATATTGCTATTGAACAATTTGAGGTTGCTGCTTGGTATACCAGCCATTGTATCGCTCCAGGACGGTACCCAGTGTATGCATTAAATAGTGTTGGACTGTATGGATGTCCTGTAACAAAATGCGATTTTCCGACAACTATTATTGACGATGATAGGACCTCTATGTTTTGCGGTGAACCTATCAGTAGATATACTTCAGACCGCGTTGGTAGCAAAGGTGAGTATACCACCATGTTTGGATACTATGATTATCTGCATGGAGATCGCAGTATAAAGCATTTATTCAATCTTAAGTGGGCTACTTTTGAACCAGTACAATGAATACTATACTTAAGTATCCGAAATGCTTCCTTAATAGGGAGCATATGCCAGAATTGATCAACTGGCACTGATGAGGTAGGTCAACTTTAGTTAAATGTAGTATATATCATGGAGGTGTAATTATGATGACAATGGTAACAAGTAGTACAATCTTTAGGCATGATTGGCATGGGCAGATACCACTAGACATTACGTCTGGACTGTATACAGACGGCTATAAACCACTGGAGGTTTTCAATAAATTGGTTAATGATATAATCTCTAAAAACAGCAAACCTATACGTTTTAGGATGATAAAGAACAATGGCAAAGTACATGCATTCGAAGTACTTCAAGCTAACACCAGACATGTTTGGAAAACTGTAGTCACATATAATTTTTCCTAATCAATAATACATACATATAATAAGGGAGGTAATGTCATGGGTGCACCAGTAGAGTGGTTGTTATGTTTTACACCTGCAATGGTTTGCAGTTTGTTGGCCTATACAAAGTATCTGCACATTAAATTAAAAGTAGCTATATAATTCTTAATAACATATAATGGAGGATTTATTATGAAAAAGGTATTTAGTTCAGAAAGTGCTGTATGGGGTATAATTGCACTAATCACCATCATTATGCTTTGGTTACTTGCTCCTATACTTATATCTATTTTGTGTGTTGTTGTTATCGGTGGTATACTGGTATATATAGTTTCTGCTTTTGGGTATCTGATTAGGACAATCTTCGGCCAGCACGAAAAAGAAAACTGCCCCAATAAAGAAGATGTTACTGCTGAAACTACAGAAACAACTACTTCTAAGAAGACTGATTATAGAGAACTGGTAAAATCATCTATAACCAAGCTTTCTAGAATGTGGTCTACATTCAAAACAGAGTGGAGTAAAGGAACAATCAGAGACAAAACAGTTGAAAATGAGGAGGTTAAAAGTACTGATAAAACTGATAATATCTGATAGACAATATTACTAACATTATATCGACGTAGCAACATATATCTGCCTACGTCGATATAATACTATAAAAGTAAGGAGGTATAAAATGATCCATGTAACACAAGAATCGCTTGGTAGTTGCCTAATTAAACTACATAAAGGTGATTATGAAGTATCAATCGTCATGGATGATACATATGAAAAGACAATCAAGTCAGTGATGCGTAGATCAGACATCAAAGTTTTTAGTGGTCGTCCAGACTATATGTGTGAAATTACCAAACAGGTACTAGGAAGTACTGAGGAAAGCTGCACATTTGACACTTTATTTAAAGCTATGAAATTTATTGATAGTAAGTAAAATATATTCTATCCATACAACTATTTTTAAGTCTTGTTATAGATGTTGTGGCCAACCTTAACTAGGAGGATGTAATATGACAATTGCAGAAGGTCCACCCGTATGTTAAGCATAAATGTGAAATATACAGCAACAAATGTTAACTATTTTACTGTAGCTACTTATTTAAAGCACAACCGCTTACTTATATGGCGAGTTGTTGTTAAAAGGGCAACCGCTTAAACTAGGGCAAAAAAGTAACTCTTAGGACCACTTCACTTATGTGACTTGGTGGCAGCGGGCAAGAGCTTAAAACTTCCGCCGACCCAAGTGCCAAAATAAACAACTAACTACCCCCTCAGAATATCAAACCCAAGCTCCGAGTAGACGCCAAGCTACTAGCCAACAAACTAGTACGATATAAATTTGAAGCCGAAAGGTGAGGTTGGGGCTGGGGTTGAGGTTGAGTGTGAAGTTGGGTTTTTTCTTTTCTTCCCTTTTTTTGGGGTCGTTTGGGCCTCATAATGCCGCTTATGGCAATAACAACATTCAGGAGGAATATAATGAAACTAAGCATTAACACAGAGCAAGTAACCAAGATGCGGGAGGAAGCCGCAGCAGAAGCCGAAGTTGCAGCCACCGAAAGTGTGAAAGCCAAAAAAGACCTGGAAGTACATCATGGTAAACTCGGTGGAATCGCAACTTTCAACATGCACTTGATGCCAGAAAAAATGTTGAGGTTATACGAGCAGCAAATATTGTGGATGAAGGAATATTCCCTAGTCAATGAAGTATTTGCCATCGTTTTTAAGGAAGGCACCGCACACAAGAGCGACTCCGATGAACTGGTAATAGGATGTTATCTGCCTGCTACCAACACCGTTGCAATCTATTGTGGGTCAATCATGCAGCACGCCATCAAAACAATCAAAGATGGTGGTGATACGTCCCTAACCACCAATCTGTGGCTGCAAATGCTATTAACTCTTGGCCATGAGTTGGCTCATAGTATGGATGACGAATTCCAACCAGACGAAGAGTCAGCTAACCAAATAGCAGATGATTCGCTTACTGCTATTGCCAAGAAATTCGACACCAACTTTCCAGCACCAGACCAACTCGGAGTCTTCTCTGATCCATTGAGAACATATATTGACGGATTACGTAAAGTTGATGACGCTGAAAACCAGAAACAAGTTCAGATGTATGATCAGCAACTAATCTGGACTGATGATATGGGCAACGTCATCAAAGATATGCAGGAATTTCTTAAACTTGTGGCTGCTGAAGATGGGGACAGTACTGATGCAAGTTGGTGTTCACAAGTACAAGAAGCACCGCCCATTGCAGCTAACCACCAAACCACAATAATTCAACCAATTACAAGCGCTGTACCTGCTGTAACCACGCTGTCTCCAGTTACTGATGTTACACCAGACAACACAGGTTTCGCCACAGAATCGGTTGAATATCCACTATTTGAACCAAACCCCATAGCAGACCCGGCCACAACATTCCAACAGCCTGTTACTACAGCAGTAGAATATCCGGTATATGAAATCACTGATGACATGTTCAAAGAGTCTGTAAGAATAATACTTATGAGAACGTATATCCATATATTCTCAAAATGTGGGTTTGCAGGCACATCATTCACCAACCCGGCTGGGGTATTGGAGCCAATCAACCTAACCGACATACCGAATGCTGACAAAATTATTATTGCACTCGATACTGTCAATTCCCAAGGCCAAGTCATAAAGAAAGCTCCATTTATGACGCCGCTACCAGGTGAAACACGGCCTGCCGGAACCATCAAAGGAATTTTATACAAAAACGGAGCACTGCCAGCATATTCACTGTACATTAATCCAGGTGACGGGAGTTGTATGGAAGTAAAACTCATTCCTATGAATCCTAACAAGTGTAAGCCAAACACACAAGAACTATCTGCCTGGGCACTCAGAGCACAAGCTGGACATTCCATTGGTCTAATTATGGTAAACGGAGAGATGACAAAACGTATCGAAACCGCTCCAGGACAAGACTTGACCAAGGCATACTATGGACCAGCATTTAATTGAGGGTATAATCCAAAATACCACTAACCAGAGTATTACTATAAAATTCAAATATAGGAATACTCTGGAAACTCCGATCACTAAACAAATCAAAACTCTTAGTCTAACATTGGGAGACAAAGTATATATTGTATTTGATTATACAAGAAATTGTGTAAAAAAGATACATACTACTATCCCACAAGAAGACATTTATGATATTCCAGAAGTTTTGATTGATGAGGAGGAAATAGCCACAAATTTAGAATTATCCTCAATATAGCAACAGCCTTACCAAGCACAATATAGTTTAGATTTATTTAAGTTAAGGGTTTTTTCTTCCCTTCTTTCTGGGGTCTTTTGGTCTCACCAAGTATTGTAACGGTGCGAAAAGGGTGGTCCTTACCGCATCAAACGTATCAATCCCAAAATAAGGAGAATTATCATGGGTGTATTAAAATCGTTCGGTCTTTTAACTTGTGGCAATCAGATGGTAAAAAATGAGCAGGGGCAGTCAGTTGCATCTCCATTCCTGTCTGGCAGATATATACCAGCACACGTGAAAAACGGTCAGTATTATTCTGCATGCTGGAGAGGATCATTTTTCGTCAATGATGGCAATACCAAGGCCGGAGAAAATGGTACCGTTATTCAGGCATCCGTATGGAATGGTCGTAATTCACAGCCTGGCATGGGCGCTGCCGATCAGTTTGCCAAAACCGTATCAGTTGGCCAAATGCTGATGATGGATCTGGAATTCAGACCGTACAACAGAAAACTGTTCAATCCTGACGGAACACCAATCTATCGCAATGACGGTAGCCAAATCACCGTTGTTACTGCCGGATGGCGTTATATCAGCGGGTCTCGCCGCAAAGTAATCGATAGCCAAAAAACCATCGACCAGGAAATCCAGCGTGGTCAACAATATGCCGCAACCAACCAACCAATTCCAGCGGCCGATTTCTTTGCCCGTACAGACACACGCTTTACCAATCCAAACCATCAGCAGGCTTTCCAGGATTATTTGGCTATGGTTGATGCCAGACGGAAAATACCTTATACCAGTGGCCAGACCTATGGCTATGCGCTTGTTGAAATACCAAACGGTGTTGAACTGGCATTAAATGGTTGTCCGACCGGAATACAGATGGCAGGATCAGCAACAGCAACTGCAAACAACGAAACAGCCATCACAACCCCTGCAACAGTACCACCAATTAATGTGATGGGGGCAAGCACAACTACTGCAGCAACACCTGTTCAGCCTCCTCAGACAGTGACATATGAGTATGCTGGGTCAGGTGCTACAACGGCAGGTATGCCAGCACGTAATACTATTTAAACATGTAGTGATAGGCAAGGTCATTTATTTGGCCTTGCCTATTATTTTTTTTTATTTATTACCCACTTAATTTTTTTTATATATTATATAATCTTAGTATGTACCCTTAATTTTTTTATTATAATAAAATAAGATGATCTATACTAGTATTAATTTATAAAAGAAATTAAATTAGCATCTTAAGGACCGGGGATTTAAAATCACTTTTGGCTCCCACATTAATTTATAATAACTGATAAGGAGAAAAAGAGGTATTTTGAACTGCTTGTTATAAATAGATATGAACATATAAATTTTATACTATATACTTGGAGAGATCCTATGACAACTGAGAACTCAAAGGTAACAATTTCTGGAGTTGAACTTCCTATAACAGAATTTCTTAATATTAAAAAAGCTATTGATTTAAAAAAGGCATGCTTTATGGCTCCGGCCAATACTTTAAAATGTAAACCAAAATTCAATGGGACAGGCAGGAAAGGAACTGGTAAAGTTAAAGTATTTTCAAAATCTGAAGTTCTGAACGAAAGGATAAAGAGGGGAGAGGAGGTTACGTTCAATGTATATGTTGATAATAAACTTGTATTAATAAGTAATTTACCCAATGGTGGATTTTCTTTAAAAGTTAAATAAGGAGATGCTATTATGACTAAGCCAATGTGTGTAGTAGGAATGAATGGTGTTGTGGATTTGTTTATCGATATCCCAACAAATACAAGAGTAATAACTAATTTTATTATTAAATCTCATTATGTATCTATCGACTACGGGGTAGTATTAACAGGTATAATGCCAGACGGGGAGGAACACTCATTTAACCAATGTTTTGTATCCAAAGTCAAGTATTATGGTGACTTTCCATTTCGGCCAACCAATGTTTTTAGAAGTAGAAATAAATACTCATTCAATAAAATAACTAAACAAATCAGATTCAACAAAGGGTGCAAATGCGCTCATAACATCAGCACTTTAATAGCATACGCTATGTCAACTCTTGATAAAGAAATTCTAACATCATTGAAAGATGACATTGCAGAAATCTATATTGATGCTGGATCTCCTGGTTTTAAAAGGTTAGTTAATAATAAATTAATAATTGTAAAATGGAGACCATTTAAGAAATGGGTTTATAAAAATTATCATTTTTTGGTAAATTCTCTGAAAATAGAGAGAAAGATGATAGAAGATTATAACGAGAAAGCAATGGATGATGATTTGCTATTGGATTTTTAAATTTTACATGGTAATTATTATGATTGTTAAACAAGAACTGAAAGGACAAGTGTGTATTAAACTTTACAAAGGAGATTATGAGATATCTATTGCAGTTGACGATTCATGTAAAATGTGTCTTCCTACTACTATGTTTAGATCAGATATAAAAATCTATAAAAACAATAAATATATTAGTACAAAATTATTATCTGATAGTTCTCCAACTCCCTGTGATTTTGATACCTTATTAAAAACAATGATTGCTATAAAGGAACTAAATGATGCCCAAGATTAAATATCGAAGTATTTTATTACATACCAACCCGGCTACAATTTGTTTAAGCACTGAAGATGCTTCTATGGCCGAATTAACTGAATTACCTGCCAATTTCATTACTGATATAAATAGGGAGTATGGTTTAGAACTAAAGAGGTCTTTCTATTTTAATCGACTGAAGGCAACTAAGTACCGAGTAAAGGAAGGTACTACTCTAATGGTGGAGGTAATTAAATTAGCATTGGAATATAAATTTTCCATAATATGTGACATCAATCCTTATGATGAATCAGTCATTAATTTGCAAGGCTTAATTTCATTTTATTGCTCTTTCGGATTTAAGAAAGTAAATAAAGCTACCGTAATTTTTATTTAATAGGAGAATTACTATGAAGTCTTTTTCAGTAACAAAAAATGGTCAATCCCTTGGCAAAAAATTATATTCTTGGGATGAAAAAACTAGAACTTTTTCTTCCACAGAAAATGGATTAGTATTAGATTTTTCTGGTTACGATAATTGTACCTTCAAAACTGAAAGTTATTGTATTTTTAATGTTGGTAATAACTGTACTTTCAAAACTAGTAATAATTGTACTTTCGACACTGGTAGTAATTGTACTTTTAAAACTGGGAGTAGTTGTACTTTCGACACTGGTTGGGATTGTATTTTCAAAACTAGTTGGGGTTGTACATTCAAAACTAGTTGGGGTTGTACTTTCGACACTGGAAGTAATTGTACTTCCGACACTGGTTGGGATTGTACTTTCAAAACTAGAAATTATTGTATATTCAAAACTGGTAATGACTGCACTTTCGACACTGGAAGTAGTTGTACTTTCGACACTGGAAATAGTTGTACTTTCGACACTGGAAATAGTTGCGTGATCATAAGACGAGATATTTTTGAAATAATTCAACCTCCCCCGAAAATAACTATTAGGTTGAATGAGTCAGGAGTACCTGGCTTTAAAGGAATTAAACCCCATACCATCACCATTGATGGGGAAGAAATAGCTGTTTCAGATGAAAGTTTTGATAACATTAAGAAAAGTCTAATTAAGGAGAATTAATATGAAAACATTTTCAGTAACAAAAAATGGTGTGGCGATTTCTAAAGAATTATATTCTTGGAATGAAAAAACTAGAACTTTTTCTTCCACAGAAAATGGATTAATATTAGATTTTTCTGTGATAGACTATGTAACTTTCAAAACTGGTAATAATTGTATTTTCAAAACTGGGGGTTATTGTACTTTCGACACTGGTTGGGATTGTACTTTCGACACTGGAGGTTATTGTGCTTTTAATGTTGGTAATGATTGTACTTTCGACACTGGTAATGATTGTATTTTTAAAACTGGAAGTTATTGCACTTTTGATACTAGCAATAATTGTACTTTCAAAACTGGTCGTAATTGTATTTTTAAAACTAATAATAATTGTATTTTCGGGACTGGCAATGATTGTACTTTCGACACTGGTAGTGATTGTGTGATCGTAAGACGAGATGTTTTTGAAATAATTCAACCTCCTCCAGAAGTAACTATTAAATTGAATGAGTCAGGAGTACCTGGCTTTAAAGAAATTAAACCCCATACTATCACCATTGACGGGGAAGAAATAGCTGTTTCAGATGAAAGTTTTAATAGCCTTAAGAAAAGTTTAACTAAACCATACTTTATAAAGCCATTAGAATAAATAAATAGTGAGGATATAAGGATGAAAGTTGGAAGGCACAAAATGATTAAAGAAGCCAAGGACCACCCTAGCATGAGTCAATGCCACAACAGCTTATGTAATCATTGGAATGAAAATTCTAACCATTGGTGTGCATTAGGAGGAAATATATTTTCATGTACTAAATCTACCTCTGTCTGGACTAAGGCTGGTATTGGCGGACGAAGAATACAGCAAACTGAGAAAGAAAAAGAGAGGTCTCAAAAATGGACACCATGAAATATGACCATAACAGAAAGGCTGGTAACGAGGGGGATATTGTAAAACATGTGGCACTCATTGCTTCAATAAACTCCATCGCCTCCTCTATACTTAATAAACGATTCCGATACGTTGATACCTTTTCCGGATATGCCTTTAATCCCATTCTTCCAGAAAATGAGTGGAAGAATGGGATAGGAAAAATCATAACAAAAATACATAAAATAACAGATCCAAATGTTATGCTATATTTCAAACGGTATGTAGCATCCTTAACATTACCTGGAGGAACTTATCCTGGGTCATCAATAATTGCACTTGATACAATATTACACAATCAGCTTGAAGCAGAAATGACACTTTGTGATATCTCGCCGAAAGTTATTAGCAATCTTAAGTTGGCCCATAAAAAGAACAATTGTGTAATTATTGGTAAACCAGCCGTACCCATTGGAGATGAAATAATAAATTCAGATTTATTATTTATCGACCCACCAGGATTATTTTCTGAATCAAAAAAAGATTATCCTTATCTCCAAGATTTAATAGATTTTAAAAATACAAAAAATAATATTTTGATCTGGCTACCCGTAATAACAACTGAGGACAACCCAACAAGAAGTTGTACTGATCTCCTTAGAAAAAATGGATATGAGGTATCAAAAGTCACATGGGCTAAAGAAAAGAAAGTTATTGGGTGTTACCTGAGCTACAAACTTCCTAAAACTGCCTCAAAAGCTCTAAAATCTGCTATTGCGGATATGAGTTCACTAGCAGATTGGGGCAAAACCATTGATATCCCAGTTAAACACTTAAAACCAATTAATAAGTAAAAAATGATAGTAGCTTATCCAATCCATTAATATTAATAATAGAGGTAAAGATATGTTTTCAAGCAGAAACATTATTACACCATATTTAGTTATCAACTAAAGGAAAATAGTTATGGATACACAATATACAAGTCATTATAATTGGTTAGATAAGAATTTTTGGAAATTCCTGGAGAATCTAGATCATGGTAATCTTAGAAACTGGAATGGCGGTATTATTACAGCACATGGTGATAAGTGCTATGGGTATAGGTTAGTATGGAAAAGGAATCACATTCCGTTTGCTCATGGTGTAGCACTTTATCTTTTAACGTATATGAAACCCTGGTCAGATGAAGTACGGGAAAGTGATGAAGGGTGGGTTGACCCTTCCAGTTGGGTAATTACTAATTATAAGAAGTTCATAGATAAATTGCCTGAGTGTCAATTGCCTACATATTATTTTCACTGGTTAGACAATAAGGTAGAGAGAATTCAAATGGATTTAGGAGATGGTGTAGCTAGTGCTTTCTCACAGTTGGGATATTCCGCAGGAGCAATGAGTGCTCTTGATTACTTCGATTGTAAATATGAAACTATTGATTGATTGTAGTTCTAATTAATTTAATTTAACTTTGGTGATGTTATGAAATACAGTGCTAAAATACATGAACTTGGTCACAAGCAAAAACATAAACTTAGGGTGTCTAAACTAACAGGGCTAGATGGTCTAAAATCGGTTGCTCAATCAGTATCAAAAGGGTTCGAGAGGGTAGTTAGCTATTCAAAAGAATTATTAGATGAGGGGCGGTAGCCACCAAGTTGATTACAAAGTTCATTATGCCCTTATAGTAATTGTTAAGTCAATTATCGGTATCTAAAATATTATAAATTAACCATTCCCCCCTACGGGACCGGATATAAACCTGGAGAAAATAACAATGGGAACAAATTATTATATGTATGAAAATGCTTGTGATCACTGTAATCGTGGTGACAATAAAAAGCATATCGGGAAAAGTAGTGCTGGTTGGTGTTTTGCACTTAGAGTATACCCTGAAGATGGAATAAACACTCTTGAAGACTGGAAGAAAGTCCTGAGTGGAGATAAAATTATCATCAAAGATGAGTACGGAGATATTATACAACTTGCTGTCCTTTTATCCACAATAACTGATAGAAACTGGAAGCGGAATTGGGAACAAAAACCAGCTAGTTATGACTCATGGAAACAATTTCACGCCGCAAATTATAGTGAGCGTGGCCCATACGGCCTATTAAGATCTAGAATTGAAGCAACTTGTATTGGTCACGGTGATGGAACATATGACTTGATAAATGCCGAATTTTGTTAAGTAACCTATAAAATTTACTGTATGGAGATAAAAACATGTTAGATAAAATGAAATACATAGTTATAGAAAAAAATGGTAATGAAGTACCTATAATGTTCAGCACATTTGTTGAGCATTCATTTATAGCAGGTTGTATTAAAGAACGATATCCTGGTATTCCTATTATAGCTGCCGGATTTTGCACAGTAAACTTGGCTGCTACAAAAATGAATTGTTATGGTAATTCTATTTCATTAGATATTACTTCTCGACCCAAACAAGACCCAACATTATTTAACCATCTTTTTATATAATTACTAGGAGGAAATTATGAAATCATGGATTAGTAATGAGGAAGGAACGACTCAAATTAACACACCACCAGTTCAAACTGAAAATGCCATACTGGAATTTAAAGGGGAGTACCGATGGTTAAGCAATTTTTGGGCCGCGCTTTTTGAATACCAAGGAATAAACTATTTAAGTGTGGAACATTTTTATCAGGCTTGGAAATTTCCAGTAGATAAAAGAGCTTATGTAGCACAATGTAAAAAACCAAAAGCGGAGGGAAGAAAAGCTAAACTGTGTTTCAATTGGGAAAGTATTAAAGTAGAAATAATGCTTGCTGGGTTAAGGTTAAAATTTAATCAACCAATCATGAAACATAAATTACTAACAACTGGAAATGTTTTATTAGTAGAAGGAAATTATTGGCATGATAATTTCTGGGGTAATTGTACCTGCCAAAAGTGTTTACACATTGAAGGTAAAAATACTTTGGGTAAATTACTTATGCGGGTAAGAAATGAGTTAAAAATATAATGGCTAAAAAACATAAGAAATTAGGTGGGTTTTTAATCGGCGGAGAAATAGTTAGAAATGGACGGGTAACTTTTGAGTACTTTGACTCTCATCAAAACCCATTTAAAGTAACTTTAACTAGAACTCAAGCCAAAGCTATTTTGGAACAAGATAACCCATTTAATTTTCCACCAGAGGAAGGTTGGTAATTATAACCTTCTGGCTCGATAAATAATTCAAGATCAGTCCGGGGCTAGATAAAGACCATATAGCCTCGGTACTGATTTTATTAATAACATATAACAAAATAGATATAACTATATATTAATAGGTATATATAAATAACAAATTACCTCAAAGCATATCATATACTACTACATCTATTAATATAATTCATTATTAGACTTATAAAGGACTATATAAATGAACAAAATACTGTTTATATCATACACTATACTAACCTACCTTACCTCCTCCTACTGCCCATAGTTTAACTATACTATACTACTACCCACCAATAACGTCTGTATATCACCCATTATTTTTTGTTTTTATAGGGGTAAAAAGGGCACCTAATATCTGTAAGTAATTGAAATTATTATAATTTAATTTTCCACTAAAATTTTATTTGTATAATTTTGTCGATAAAATCAACCTATAATTTGGTATCTTTCCGTAAGTCATTGAAATTATTATATTTATTGTTTTCATCATTATTACACCACATCAATTTTTTGTACTTGCATAGGGTCAAAAGGGCACTTCATTTTCATAACCTATTGATTTTATTACATTTTAATTTTTAAGTTATTTTACACAATTTTTATAAATTAGACCATATTGCTTTCTTTAGCATAATATATAAGTATGTATAGCTATATTAGGTGGCCAATTGGGCTAAAAATGCTACTCAAAGCATATTGTTTGGTCTTTCTATACTTATTATACTACTATTATACCACAATAAGCCCTAAAATACCTCATTTTAGTCTATATTTTTTGTTTCTATAGGGGTAAAAAGGGCACCTCTTTTTCATAACTAATTGATTTCACTCATATTTAATTTTTAGGTTATTTACCAAAGATTTCACCCCTCGGGCTAAAAATGTATGAAAAAGGTCTATTTATAGTAATATTTTATTAATGTAGTAACATTTAAATACTATATTCATAAGATATTAAATAACATATATACACACTTCTTACCCTATTACCTTATCTTTTTTTAATAAACTATTCTTATACTACTAATCTAGCCTTATATCATTGATTCAGTATTATACCACTGCTTTAGCCTTCTTATACTACTGCTTTAGCCTTCTTATACTATATTATTATACTATTACAAATTTAATAAAAGCATGCTTTTTCAGAGTATCGTAAACATAGCGTGTCTATAAAAGACCTCTAATGTGTTGATAACAGTAGTAATAGTATAGATTAGTGTAGTGTAGTGTAGTATAGATTAGTATAGATTAGATTAGTATAGATTAGGTTAGTATAGTATAGATTAGGTTAGTGTAGATTAGGTTAGGTTAGTATAAATTAGTACAGTGTAGTATAAGTTAGTGTAGTGTAGGTTAGTATAGATTAATATAATATAAATTAGTATAGTAATAGTGTAGCACAGGTCAGTATAGTATAGATAAGCTAGTGTAGGTTAGTATTGTGTAAGTTCTATTAGATTAAATTAAGTTAAATTAGTATAACCATAATAAACCATTATAACATTTTTCGGCCCGCGGGAATAACTGTTATATGTAATAAGTTCAAGGAGATAGTTATGTTAAATCATAGTAAACAACTAAATTTAGTATTGCTAATATTAATTATAGCTTATGCTATAGTATTGTATAGTGGTTTCATGAACCATTCAGTATCAAAAGATAATTCAAGCAAGGGTGTAGTTATTGTTTTACCTAAAATAGTACGTTTAAAGGATGTATTATATGCTTATGAACATAATAAAATTAAAGCTAATAAGCTATATAAAGACAAATGTGTAATATTAACTGGTTTACCCACATTAAAAGTTAATTATATTGGAGAAGATTTAAAACATAATAAGCAAGTAAGTAGTAGTAATAGTTATACTATTTGTAAAATAAAGGGTTTATATAATAAAACAATAGTAGTAGATAAATTTAATAAAATATATGCTTTTATAGTTAAACAAAGAAAATGACTTTTAATAGGCCAAAAATGCTCATTTTATAGCTTTTATTTGTAGT
>VAPM010417348.1_pt1 | contig 13670 bp, 11 predicted proteins | sample 3395091 | NCBI WGS metagenome assembly VAPM01 (sample SAMN08290445, study PRJNA428436) | hydrothermal vent metagenome | isolation source: Deep-sea hydrothermal vent chimney 3 | place: Pacific Ocean: Juan De Fuca Ridge | reverse complement strand
TCACTCATTCTTATTCTTGTACTTTTTTTAACTTCAGGTAAGAAACCGGGATAACTATGCAACCAGCTATAAACTAGCGCCAGAGCCGGGCCATAGTTTCGGATACCATAACCACTATCATTTTTATAATTGATAAATGGCAGAAGATTATTATTTAAAATATGGAGTGATTTTTCAGCATATACATAGGCATCATCCTGCATACCTAAAGACATTTTTACCTGATAGCAAAGCGCAAAGTTAACAGCGTAACGATACGACTCACTACCCTGATAATCCCAGTCAGGATTATTATTATGATCACAGAAATAGAAAAGCCTGCTCCACTGTGAACTGGTCTGTAACTTGTTGCTTTTAAAATTAAATGACTTTAAAAATAGCGGATAAGGCGAATTGCTGTTAATTGAATAATTTTTATGTTGAGCAGCGTTAGCCTGAACGTTCTCCAAAACAAACCAAAAAATAAAAATCAGTAAAAAGTTCTGTAAGAGCCATATAAATGTATTTTTAAATCTTAAATCAGACAACTTTATTTATCCACTAACATGCATGATTAATACGATATTGTATATTTATAGTCACGATATAAATTAGGATTTTCATCTTTACCGTCACGAGCAGCATGAACAATATTAATCATTTCACGAGCAGAAACATAATGCAAAACATAGTTTTCACCATCGTTATACTTTGATTCCAAGTAATCGTGCATATCACTCATTTTATCACACAATAACGTATCCATATCAGAGTCCTGAGTTCCATGAGTATGGATTTTAATAAATACCCAGTCTTCACGACCTTTGACATGAATGTGTCTATTTACCCAGTTATCAACCCGATGATTAGTAGGAGGCTGAGTTTTTCTAATATCACCATTTTCAATTCGAGGCATCAAACCCCATTTTGCGTTATAGAAATCAAATCCCAGGGGTCCCTCAACCATAAGAGTATCACCAACCATATCTACACCAACCTGAACATCAATACCGCTATTAAATGATTTTGGTTTATGAGCGTCATCAACTGCCATATAAATAGAGTTAACTTTACTAGGTTGCGTGGGGTGTGGCGCAGAAGGGTATGTCATATCACCAATACAACCTGTTTCATTTAGCAGTATAAGCTCATTATTAATACCACAATTATTACCGGTTGGGTCTGAATTATCTAACGCCCAGTTGCCGTGTATAAAAACATATTTTATATCCCCTGCACTATCTTTTGATAACATTCCATGTTTATCATTCAACGTATCTTTAAAAGAATTTATGGTATCTCTAAAGTTGGTTTCTGTATCATCATGATGATGAAGGTGTATTTCAACCTCACCATAACCACGCTCACATAAATCAGATATTTTACTTAAATGTTCTTCTCGATATTCTTCCTCTGGATAAAAGAAAGTATGCTTAGGAAAGCACCCATCAGCATCTTTATGGCCATCTGCCATTTTCGGGTATCCGTCATGCCACCTATCGACTCTTTGCCTTTCAACCTCAATATCTTTTGTTCTCCAGGCCGGCTCAAAATGATCTACAAAACAGAACATAATATGTACAGGCTTACCTTTGACTGTCGGCCGCGATAGAACACCCATTATATAGCTTGGTAACCACCAAATTATATTTTTTTTATAGGTGACAACCAAAAACAATACACTTAACAAAACAAACAAAAAAACAAAATATATAAACATTTTATTGCACCAATTTACCTACTTGTCCTGTTCCAAACACCGGATGAGGTAGAAAAAAATAATTTAAAAAATGAAACTGCAAAAGCAGCATTTAGTGATGCAATGAACACCGGCAATTTCATCAGCGAATAAAGAGGCATTCTTTCTTTCCAGAAAAAAGCCATGAAAGCATAAATATAAAACAATAATTGAGCTATAAACAGTAACATAAATAATTCATTGCCTATTAACAGCAATGAACTGACAAACGCCAAAACCATGAAGTGTGGAACAAACCAGCGGAAAACTTTATGTGAAATATACGCGAAAAACCTTAAAGTCAGTCTGGGCATTATTGATTTCTTAAGCCGGGCTAAAGCCTGATAATTCCCAAGGCCGATTCGAATCCTTCTCTTAAACTCATCCTCTACATTTGGTGCGACTTCTTCAATTGATATTGCTTCAGGCTCATACACAACAGTATGATTATTTTCAGCAAGATTCATTACTATAGTAAAATCATCAACTATAGTATCTGTCGGTATTGCAGTGTAAAATGACTTCCTAATCGCATAGTTGGCACCATTTGCACCTAAGAGAGCACCTATCCTTCCTTCATAAAACTTAAGTACATTTTCAATTTTCCAATACATACCATCAGCATTATCACCATTAACATCAATTAACTTTAGCTTTCCACAGACAGCACCAACATTTTCATCCACAAAATGTCTGACCAACTTATTAACCACCTGATCATCAAACATGGTATTCGCATCAGATAAAATGATGATTTCCTCTGAAACAGAATCAATTATTTCATTTATAACCGATACTTTACCGCGCCTTTCTTTAAAATCAAAAAACACCAATCTATCATTTTTAATAGCATGCAATATTTCGTTAGTACCATCATCACTCGCATCAGAGCCGATATATATTTTATATTTATCCTCGGGATAATCGATAGTCAGTAGATTTTCAACTCTTTCAGCAATATGTTTTTCTTCATTAAATGCTGCAATAACAATTGCGACTTGTGGATTGTCTATAGTGTTGTTAATCCGGCGTTCAATATTTTTATTAACGTACTTGATATCACGAATAGCTTGTAAAATCATATTTATAAACACAAGCAATACTGGATACAACAAATACGTATAAATAATTAAAAAAACCGACATAAAAAAAACAAGTTGTAAAATACCCATTACTTTTCCTTAGCTGCTCGCAGAACTCGTGCGGGAACGCCAACAACTGTGACATCATTAGGTATACTTTTCACGACCACTGCATTAGCACCGACTTTCACATTATTGCCTATCGTTAAATCACCAATTATTTTAGCGCCTGAGCCCACAAAAATATTATCACCTAATTCAGGGAAACCAGATTTTTCTTCTCCGATGACAACCCCGCTTTCAATAGCAATATTTTTACCGCCCTTAACGCTTGAGTTGATTATAACACCTGTAGGGTGTAACAAAACGAAACCCTCATCAAAATCAGCACTGATACCGATTACACAATGATTTAAAAGCTTATTCAAATATTGAAAAAAATAGGCGAATAATTTTAAATTATGACTTTCGAACCAACGCATAGTTCTATAAAGAATAACGGCAGATGTACCATCAGATAAAAATATTTTATATATTGAAACATTTCTACCAACTGAATCCTCATATATTTTTTGTTTATATGACAAATCTTGCTGTAATATCATTTGACGCCTTCATATAATTGAATAATGTCTTCTGCATTATGTCCCCAGGTTCTGCTTGAATTTATATAGTGCAGAGCGGAACTACCAACTTTTTTTCTTTCTTCATTATTATTAAAAACATCAATTGTTTTTCTAACGGCTTGTGCATAATTATTTTTCTCAAATATCCAACCTGTTTTACCGTCATCAATGACTTCGACGATTGGTGGATAATCAGGTGAAATAACAGGGACGCTCATAGACATAAATTCAAATATTTTCATTGGTGAACCATACATATTTGAATTAGGTAATATTGAAAAATCCATTACATTTATTAACTCAGGCACAGACTCATGATTAACACGACCAGTCAGTATCACACTTTTTTCCAAATTTTGATCTTTAACAAAACAGTCTATCTCTTCATAACACACACCATCACCCACCAATAAAAGTATCAGCTCTGGATTAGACTTAAGCTCGGAAGCAATTTCTTTAACAAAAGTATGAATACCATGCCACTCTACAAACGCACCAACATAGCCGCAAACCACTTTACCTTTCAAATCATATCTGGCAACTAAATCAGAAGAATCAAACAACTCACTGTTAAATGTTTTAATATTAGCAGCATTTGGTAAAATTATAGTATCAGACACATCGTCATAATTAGACAATACAGTTTGTAGAAACTCATTTGATATAAACACAAGGCCTGAGCAATATTTGAATATAAATCTTTCAAAACGCTTTGCGACACCTTTAAAGTGCAACGGCCTTACACGCTGAACAATAGCAGAATCATTCACTTCAATTATAATTGGTATACCAAATACTTTTGAGGCCAGAACACCAGAGATCATAAAAAGAGAATATCTTTCGTAAATAAAATCAGGTTTAAACTTTAAAATGTTATAACATAAGTATATAAATGAAAAAACATTATACAGCATTTCAAGCATCTCAAATGCAAACTCAGGAATATTCTTAGAGATAAACTTTAGTATGACAGTACTAAAACCATCTTTTCTAACCTTTTGCTGCACATCATCCGATGTTTTATCAGTGGAAACATTACCCTTTAATAATGAAACAACACTCACACTATGCCCTAGATCTTCAAGTGCATTTACAGTCTCGTTTATATGAACACCTTCAGCGCCTTTTGCCTGTGTTCTATGATGATAAATTATTTTCACTACAAAGCCCTCTTCAATGTATCAAACTGGTAGCCTCTTTCTATCCAATATGGCAATAGTAATTTTAAAGCATCCAGTGAGTTATTATTGTCATCATGAAATAGAATAACATCACCATTACTGACAGTTGATAGTTCAAATTTCCTGAATATCTCCTCACCACATAAGCCTTGATAATCCAGGCTATCACGTGACCACATAGCAATTGGTACTTTTATCTTCAACATTTTTGCTATAAAAGAAAACGTCATCTCACCTCTTGGCGGACGGAAATGTCTAATCGCTACACCATCAATTGAGTTAAGAATAGAATTTAGCTTCATTACAGATTTTATTTGATCGACAGAACTAAGTTTTGAAAAATCATTATGCTCCATCGTATGGTTACAAATATAATGACCTTTATCACTTATTGACTTAGCAATGTCAAAATTTTCATTTACACATTCACCGACCAAAAAAAACGTAGCTTTTACAGAAAATTTATCAAGCAAAGCTAAAAAACTAGATGTATATCCAACATTCGGACCATCATCAAATGTTAAATATATTACTTTTTTATCAGTGTTTTCTTTAAATATAACCTTAGTATTGGGAAGAAGCAGAAGAGTCATTCTTCTCAAAATTCTATATATTTTACCGTTCATACATCCAACTCAATTACTTTATTTATAGCGGCTGCATTTTCATCCCATGTAGAAAACTTTATAGACTCATTAACTAACACCCTATCCCATGTAGTAGAAATAACATCTGAAACACTCTCTTTAAGAGAAACAATGTCTCCAGCATCAACAAGCCTACCATTTTTATCATTTATGATTTCAGGTATACCACCAACTTTTGATGCGACTACTGGTGTACCACAAGCCACAGACTCTAATAGAACATTTGGCAACCCCTCATGATAACTTGGTAAACAGGTAAAATCTGAAAATTTATACCAGTGGGAAATTTTTTCGGGTGACAGTTTAGATAAAATGAGAACATGTTCCGTTAATTTTTTAGTGGCTATCAAATCAGACATTGTTTGTAACTCAGCACCACCTCCAATTAAAACAACTTTAAGTGAATGCTTTATACAATAATCCGCATCAAAAATACTCAAAAAGTCTAAAACGCCTTTCTCCTTTTTGAAATTACCTACAAACAAGCCTACTTTACCTACATACCCTCTCAACTCCTGAGGACGATCAGCCTGATCAACAGAAGTATTAAACAGCTCTTTATCAATACCATTATAGATAGTAAATATTTTTGTAGCCGGGCAAAGAGAGCTTAAAATAGTTTTAAGGTATTCACTTACGGAAACAACAGCATCAACATTTTGTAAAACTTTAATTGATTGCTTCTTTTTCGAATCAGAGCTTACTGCTTCTTCTACATCGGTACCATGAACCTTAACAAAACAGTTAGCACTTAGCTTATTAGCCAACAACATCGTAGAAAATGCATCTGGATAGAGCCAGGTAGCTAAAAAAGTAGCTTTATCTACATTATGTATTTTCATAACCGTTCTATAGATTGAAAAAAACATAAAATAACCATTTAAATATCTCAACATACCTGGGAAATAGTAGTATGTTGGATAACGTACTTCTATGTTTTGATATTTCGATATTTTATATAGAGATAAACTTTTAAATTTAATTGCATTTTTAATTTTTGAAACCCAGGACACAGGGGAAACAACAGTCACATCATGATTATTCGCAAGAGCTCTAATTTGTTTTAAATTAAAAGGAGAACGATGAGGCTCCAGTGGATTAGGGAATAAATTTGTTATCACAATTAAATTCATTTTAGCAACCTAATTCTCTATATACCTTCCGATATTTATCAATCATGCTAGACAAATTATACTTATTAATCGCAGTGTTTCTTGCATTCTCACCCATAACTTTAAGTAACTCTACATCTGCTGCAAGCTTTAACCATGCATCACAAATATCTGAAGCATCACGGCCCTCAATCAAAAAACCGTTTTCTCCATTAGTTATCATTTCGCTTAACCCACCAACATCAGTCGATATAATTGGCAAAGATGAAGCTAAAGCCTCTATAACAGCAATTGGCATTCCTTCTGTATGCGAAGTTAAAGCAAACCAATCTGCCTGTTTAAGCAATAGAGACACATCAGACCTGTTACCATAAAACTTTACTGCTTCGCTGAGGTTTAATTCCTGACTTATTTTTTCAAGGCTTTGTCTCTCAGGGCCATCGCCAACTATATGCAATTTGCTTGTAGGGTATTTATTTAAAAACAGGTACATCGTATTTAGAAGCGTGTCCTGACCTTTTTCCTGTGACAACCGGCCAACGTGAATTATATTGATTGAATCGGAATTAAACTCGGGAAAACTACATTCAGCTGCACTTAGATAAGGTTCTAAATCAACCCCATTTTCTATCATGACAGTTTTATTCGCAGGGGACTTTTCAAACTCAACTGCTAATTTTCTGGCATCTTCAGAAACGGTTACAACTCTATCCGACAAAATTGAAGCTATTCGATTTAATAAAACCCTACCTTTATCATCAGGTTTATTACGACCATGCTTTGTATGAACAAGTTTACAGCCTGGCATTACAAAAGAAGATAATGCACCATAAAAATGTGGCCCGGAGTTATGTGTATGCACAATGCTGATATTGTACTTTATTATGATTTTAGCTATTTTTAAAACCAGCCCTAATTGAATACCGGGCTTTTTGTCTAAAACGATTAAATCTGAGATGTACTCGTCCATCTCATTAATCAAGCTGCCTTTGTTTTCAAGACAACACAAGACAATATCATAGTGCTTTGACATTCCTTTAGCCAAATCTATAACCATCTTTTCGAGACCACCAACTTCCAGACTTAAAACCAAAAATAGTATTTTTTTCTTTTTCATATCATTTATCACGACTATTACTTTTTACTTGCAAATACATGTTTTTATCTATTGCATAATCTACAATTTTTGTGAAATAGTTTATTTCTGATCGCGTAATGCGCTCAATTAAATATCTCACTAATTTCAAATCATCTAAATTCCAGCATTTGAACAAAACAGTAATGACTAGATAAAAAACACCAAAAAACACCGTGCCAACTGCAACCGATAATAATGGAGACATAACATTGCTCAATAACACTGGAATAACCAATGAAAGTAAACCCGCCAATAATATGCGACTTATTACCGCTAGCTGTAAATTCACTGTCAAATATGTGGATGCTGTATAAATTATTAGAACTGACACACTAAATGTCGATATAAGAGCAGCATAAAGCGCCCCCTCCAACCCAAAGGATTTAATCAAAAAATAATCTAATATAATATTAAGTATAGCTGCAAAAATCATAATTTTTAGCATCAGCTTCTGTCTATCCGAGCTCATATGAAAGCTTATAGCAGCTGTCGCTATGCTATACATAGAAGCGTTTATCAGACAAATTTTAAGTGGAAAAACGGCTTCACTGTAATCACTACCATACATTACAAATATTATTTCACTAGAATACAATATACCTAATAAGGTAACAGGTATTGTCAGTGCAAACAGATAACGCGAGGAAGAGACCAGAACATCTGCCAAATCGCCTTTATTATTAACGCCTATTTTTGACATCAACGGCAGAAGCACAGCACTATAAACTCCTGGAACTAACAATACCATGGCTCCAGCAAGTGCATGTCCAATATTATAATATGCAACATTTTCTTTTGTTGACATAAAATTAAGAAATGCAATTTCAGATTGCTTGAATACTAAAAAACCTAAAATCACATTTGCAGAGACCACTTTCAAATGATGTACAGTTCTTATTTTAATTGCATCTGGCAGCTCATATATCTCACCAGTGAACAAACTAGATATATAACGTCTGGCTAGTAAAAAGTAAATCAAACTGATAAATATATATAACAATAAAAACTCATTAATACCTTTACCAGTAAAAAACAAAACTATAACTACTAACAAATTAATAGGGCTTACAATTGTTACCAGCTTAGCTATTAAGCTAAATTTATCAATTCCTTTAGCTGCTGATATATAGAACATATATGACGCTTTAAAATAAACAGCAACTAAAAAAGGAACAAGAAAATATATTGAAATGTTTCTAAATAAAGAGTCCCAGTAGAAATATCCTAAAGCAAAAAACATAGTTATAAGAACAATAGCTTTGAAATTCTGGATTTTTCTAAAATAGACAAAGATACTTCTAGTGTTACCAACTACCTGCTTACCTCGTTCTTCAGCCAAAAACTTAATAACAGCTGTAGTCACACCGCCATTCATTAGTACAATAAGTAACGAGCAGACCCAAATAATGAAAGCGTAATCACCGTATGCAGTAGCACCTAATGACCTCGCCACCAATATAGAAATTAATAGACCTAGAAAGTACTCAACATAAATTGATATTGATGAGTAGAATGTTTGATTGATTACTGACATAAATAATTCACATTTACGATATAGCTAATAGGACTTTAACAACAAAATATAACCCTATAATACTAGCAAAAGCATACGCCATAATTTTATTTGTATAAGTTGACGGCATAAAGTCATCATTTATGATATTTGGAAATTTTATTCTTAAATTAATATAGTTAGCAACACTGGCTGCGCATAGAATATATAATAAAATATTGTAACTTCTACTGAGAAAAAATGCGGGTATCAAAAAGCCCAAAATTGAAAAAGCAAGTGCATATGTTATCTCAAAATCTTTCTTATAAATACTTTCATTATCACCGTTATCCTCTTCGAGACTTTTCTTCTCTAATGCTGATCCAATATTAAGCATCATATTCAATGTTATCCCCCAGAACAACACCCATATGACATACCCTATTACACCCAACTCAGCCATGACCAGCACATATGAATTATGAGCAGTAAGATAATTATGTTCGGTGAAATTTCCCGGCCCAACTCCAGTTAGCGGGTGATAGATCAGCATTTGATAGCCTTCATACCACGCTTCAACCCTTCCCTGTGCAGATTCTTCACTTGCATCAATTTCAGATACTCGGCTTGGCATACTTAAAAGACCAACAATAAACACCAGTCCCGCTATAAGGGTGTATAGCTTTCCGTATTTTTTAAGCGCATAAACTCCTCCCATTGCACCAACAGCAAGCATAGCTCCCCTTGAAGTTGTAAGCACAATTGCATATACAACTGTCAAAATGCCTAAAATATATATTAAACGTGCAAATTTCCCTTCTGAATTTTTTATAAAATATAGGTATGACGGGATTGATATTACAAAAAACATACCTAAATCATTAGGGTCATTCAATATCCCAATATAACTAATTCTGCCTTGTACCAATCCAGCTCCAGTCCAGCCAAAACCATTTTGAGCTTGCTGAATTCCGTGTAGAGCCAATACAAATGCACATATTGCTAATAGCCTCATTAGTTTAGAAAGCTTTTCAGACGAATCGAATGCATCGACAATAAAAAAGTACAAAAGTACAATGGGTAAAAATTTTTTAATTATTTCCTCTACACCACCAAGCCAGCCTGACAAAGTTATTGATACAAACATAAATAAAATAAACATTATGATCAATTTATTTTGTATTACTTTGCTTCTATCATGCCGTGCAAATGGAAACATGAGTATACCTGCTATCATCAGTACAGGCATAAAAGGTATATCCATCAATTCTGGAATATACTCATGTGGACGAACTACAGTGAACATTATATAAAGCAAAGAAATATTGACGAGAAAGTTTCTTCTTTTGTTTGCCTCAATATCAACTTTATCAAGCATCAAAAAAACCAGGGAGCTTTAAGCTGTATTGAAAAACATTTTTTTGATGTGTATCTTTCAACACAAAGTCTTTTTATAGAAAAGGAATTCATAGTACTTCTATAATTAACACCCTGCATATATGCAAAGCCTAATTTATAACCCATGCTTTTTGCCATATCCTGAACAACGAGACTAAATGTACCTTCTTTACCAGATGGATAAGCCAGACTTTCACAATGTGTATTTAATTTTTTTTCAATGATCGCTTTGGAGTCAAAAAGCTCGTCATGCAGTTCACTGTTGCTGACTTTAGAGAGTATAGGATGTGTTACAGAATGCGAACCAAAACTCATTCCATTGTTATTCATTTCTATAACGTTTTCCCAGGTCATAGGATAGTTCGAGGACACAGTTTCAACAGAGTCATTAAAACCTAGTTTTTCCTGAATTTCATTAATTAACACAAGCCTGTCATCATTATCAACCTGTTTCAATTTAGATAAAACCTGCTTAATTAATTCATCACGTCCATTTAAGTCTGGAGAGATAGATACTTTCTCATCAAGCCATGAGAAACAGACCTCACAATGTGAGGTTGCCTTAATAATATATGCAACTTTATCAAACCAGAACAAGCATTTTTGATTTATGTAATCGGTGCTAATAAAAAAAGTAGCAGGAGTTACATGTTTTTTTAAAACAGGGAAAGCATTATAGTAATTATCTGAAAAACCATCATCAAATGTAATTAAAACGGATTTTTTCTTGATTTTTGCATTGTTATTTACAATATCTGAAAACTCATCTAACGATATAACATTGTAATTTTTTTTAATATATCTAATTTGCCAATCAAAATCTTCACATGTCGCACTTATTAGCTCTTTATCAAATAAGCAATCATCATCATTATAATCAAAAATTCTATGATATGCTAAAACTATCACTTTCTCTTTGTTAAAAAAAATGAAATTTAAAACATCGAAAAACCCAAGCATGTCCAGTAAACCAGCAACTATTTCTCTTTTACTTTTCATTCCACTCTTACGCTCAAAATTTCACACTATTAAAGGCTCTGCTTGAGGATATATTCTAGCTATTTTTAAGCTCAATGCTATCTGCAATTCTTTTTAACTGTCTGGATATCTCAACTAGTGCTCTTGATGAGATAGGTCCATATGCTTCCTGAATCAAATCCCGAACATCAGCCACATCTAAATCCTCATCAATAGCATTCACTTCATATAGCGATGTATCATCATGCGAACTGTTATAGCTGGTCTTTTCTTCACCCCACTGCAATTCACTGATTGCACTAACTATTTCTTCGTCACTAATTACACTGCGGTCGCTAGCAAATGCACAGGTTAAAGCCGTATCACAAAGCGTGTTAATTAGCCTGGGTGTACCTTTGGTATGCTCATAAATAGTTTTATAAAGCTCGGTTGGAAACAACACTCCTTCAGACCCTGCAACTTTTAGACGATGAACAATGTACTCACCTGTTTCTTCTTCTGATAAAGTTCTAACATGATATTTCAGACTTATCCGCTGCCTTAACTGTTCCATATCTGGTGCTTCAAGCTTGTAATTTAGCTCAGGCTGGCCAACAAGTATTACATGTAGTATTTTTTCTTTTTGTGTTTCAACACTAGAGAGCATTGTAATTTCTTCTAACACTCTTTTACTTAGATTCTGAGCATCATCTATGATCAGTAGTATCTGTTTTCCGTCAAGATAGCTATTTACTAAAAACTGATTAAGCATGCTTAACAACTCGACTTTCTTTGCTGCAAATGGATTCAAACCAAATTCAACCAGGATAGCCTGAAGCAGCTCAACTTCATCAAGCTGTGTTTGAAATATTTTTGCCACAAGAACATTCTTATCTAATTCTATAAGTAGCTTTTTTATGAGGGTAGTTTTGCCTGAACCAATCTCGCCTGTAATAACCACAAATCCCTCGCGATTAAAAATAGCATATTCCATATATGCCTTTGCTCTTGAGTGAGCTGAACTCATATACAGGTAATCGGTATCTGGTGTAATACGGAATGGATAATCTTTTAATCCAAAATACTCCATATACATAGCATGGTGTCCTTTATAATAAAGTATAATTTAGAGATATGATAAATCTTAAGTCTTCATAATTCTCACTTTCCACTGTACTCACTCGCTCAAGAGATAGCACATCAAGTGCAACATTCATATTACGTCGAAGTGAATGCGTATAAGATATTGAATATAGATAATCATCATCTTCACGATTTTCGGCAGGATCCTGGTATTCAGAATTTGTATAGCTCAGACTATACGTAATATAATTACGCCCCTTTAGGACCCATCGCCCTCTTATAAAGGCCGACAAATTAATCACATCAAGATTGTCCTGTCTTTTATAGTCTCTTTCCAGCCCATCAAGTTGAAATGTAACTGTACTACTCGATAATGTTTTTATATATTGAAGGCTTAATAATTCATTAGTAAATACATCATTAGCAGCTGTATTATTAGTTGAATCATCGACACTATCACTCAGTGCACTGCCTGTAATTTGTCGACCTGTATCAGATGTTACATTTTCATAAAAAAAACGTAACAAAGAAGTGCGTGTTCTGGCATTTGTAAATGAAAATAAATATCGACCTTCATCTATGTCAGCAATATTATCGTTAACTATTAAAGTCGAGCCATACTCAGCAGAAAAAGTATTAACCCCTTTAATATAATCAAAACTTAAGAAAACATCATTTCGATTGAAATCAGCATTCACTATAGTATCTTTAAATCGAGTTGTCTCCGCCTCATCATTTATTGCTACAGTTAACGCCGAATTAAACCTAAATTGCCAGCGAGCAGCTAACGTCGCTCTATTGTTATCCAGATTTTCTTCATACGTGAAGCTTTCTGCCCGTGCTTCTAGTGAAATGCTATTCCTTGCATTAATTCTTATATTGTAATTAGGCCCCGTAGAAAATACATTTATATTTTGTCTGTTAGTCGGAGTGTTGCTTGCCTGCGTATCAATAGCCGTTTGTGTAAAGATATCGTCTAAGAACCATTCAAATCTTCCTGGCATTATTCGCCATATAATATTTGCATTTAAACCGCCGATATTCTCATCAGGTATAATATCATTTTTATAATTGATTGATCTAATCGATGCAGCAATATTTGTATAGAATTCGGCATTATCTTCTAAAACTGAAATCCCACCATTTAAGGCTATAGATGTCTCACCACTAACTGGCACAGGCACAAGATCCACGTTGTCATAACTTGCAAATGCAACACCCGCTGTATAACCCACCT
>VAPM010434486.1_pt1 | contig 13679 bp, 10 predicted proteins | sample 3395091 | NCBI WGS metagenome assembly VAPM01 (sample SAMN08290445, study PRJNA428436) | hydrothermal vent metagenome | isolation source: Deep-sea hydrothermal vent chimney 3 | place: Pacific Ocean: Juan De Fuca Ridge | reverse complement strand
GTGCGTCAGGTGGCCGATGTCTATCGTGCCCCGTCAACCAAACGGGAAGCCGTACATTGAGCGCCTGGGCCGACAGAAAAGCCGCCGTACAGGCAGAAGCAGAAGCCGACGCCAAGACTGAACGGGATGCGGTGATTGCTGATCAGCATGCCGCGCTTGCCGAAAAACCTGAGGATAAGGTATTGGCGGAACTTGATCTGCCGAACCCCGATAACATGCAGGCTGGCGATGATTTCAGTGTCTTTATGAAGGCGACAGTACCAGCAGCATTGCGAAACCGTGCTTTGCGCAAACTGTGGACCAGCGATCCGGTTCTGGCGAATGTGGATATGCTGGTGGACTATGGCGAAGATTTCACCGGAAAAAACGATGTGCTGACGGTGGTAAAAACCCTTTACCGCGTCGGCAAGGGCCTGGTCCCGGACAAAGAAGAATTGCCACAAAACGCCCAAGACCCGGTTGCTGAAACGACGGATGCCACGGACGAAACAGTTTTGCCCGAAGAAAATACTGATCTGCCGGCCGAACAAAAAGCACTGAAAACCGATGACACCACAGCCAAGACGCTGGTGAGCCAAGAGGCGCCAATCGCTGTTGCACCACGTCGCCGGATGCAATTTGTTTTTGCAGCGGGCCCAGGGCCCGTTGCAACAGAAACGGAAATAACATGAACGCCACCGCACCAACAATCAATATCAGTGAAGAAGACCGCCTGCGCGCGGATATGTACCACTTTCTTGGCCTGCTTTTGGCAGGTCCGCCCGGCAAAGACACCTTAGGCAAAACCGCGGCCCTGACCGGTGACGACAGCCCCATGGGCGAAGCTATTAATGCTATGGCCCGCGTGGCCAAGGCCACCACAGCCAGGGCCGTTGAAAGCGAATTCACCGCCCTGTTCATCGGGCTGGGTCGCGGCGAATTGCTGCCCTATATCAGTTTTTACCTGACCGGGTTTCTGAACGAAAAACCGCTGGCGCTGTTACGCAAAGACATGGCGGGTCTGCGCATAAGCCGGGCACCAAATGTGTATGAACCGGAAGACAATATCGCCAGCCTTTTGGAAATGATGGGCGGAATGATCATCGGACGATTTGGCGAAACCGTTTCACTGGAAAAGCAGGCGACATTCTTTAACAAACACATCGGCTCCTGGGCCGAGCATTTCTTTTCAGATTTGGAAGCAGCAAAATCGTCGGTGTTTTATGCCCCTGTGGGCAGCGCCGGCAAAGCTTTCATAGAGATCGAACGCGAAGCGTTTCGAATGGATGCGGGCTGACCCCCGTTTGAACCGGCCCATCGGGCCACAACAGAAAGGAAACCACATGGGTAAGAAAGAACAAAGCGCCGAAAACAGCCGCCGCAGCTTTCTAAAGCTCGCCGCCGTTTCAGCACCGGCAGTCGCCGTTGCCGCAGCCACAGGCACCGCAGCACAAGCGACAGAGCTTGAAGAAAACGGCAGCGGTCTGCGCGATACGGCGCACACAAAAGCCTATTTTGAAACAGCTAAATTTTAAGGGATTTTTTTGCAGAAGGCCAATGGTTGCGTGACGCCCGACGGCCGGAAACGAAAATCTAAATAACCCAAAACAGGGAGAAGATAATGCTGAGGAAAAAGACCAACGGGGTTGCGAGACGCCCCCAGCGGACAAGCCTCTTGTCAAATATCGCCGAAAAATCGGTAGACCGGCGCAGTTTTTTGCGTGGGTCCGGTCTGGCCGTAGGTGGCCTGGCTTCGTTCAGTGCCTTTGGCGGCACCGTCGCACAGGCGCAAACTGCAGATGCCGTAAATGATGCGGTTAAAACCGTTAAATCGGTTTGCTGTAACTGTTCCGTCGGTTGCACCGTGATGGCCGAAGTGGATAATGGTGTCTGGATCGGGCAAGAGCCGGGTTTTGACAGCCCGTTCAACCTTGGCGCCCATTGCGCAAAAGGGGCATCAGCCCGGGACGCCGCCCATGGCGAGCGCCGGTTGAAGTATCCGATGAAAAAAGTAAACGGCGAATGGAAACGCATTTCCTGGGAAACCGCGATCGATGAGATCGGCGATCAGATGGGTGTCATTCGCGATGAAAGTGGGCCGGATTCTGTTTATTGGCTGGGTTCTGCCAAGTTCAACAACGAACAATCCTATCTGTTCCGTAAATTTGCCGCCTATTGGGGCAGCAACAATGTGGATCATCAGGCGCGGATTTGCCATTCGACCACTGTGGCCGGTGTGGCCAATACATGGGGCTACGGCGCCATGACAAACAGCTACAACGATATTCACAATTCCAAAGTGATGTTGGTAATCGGCGGCAACCCGGCCGAAGCACACCCAGTGTCGTTGCTGCACCTGATGAAAGCCAAAGAACAAAACAATGCGCAGTTGATCGTTTGTGATCCGCGCTTCACACGCACCGCGGCCCATGCCGATGAATACGTCCGTATTCGCCCGGGTTCGGATGTTGCATTGATCTGGGGCTTCCTGTGGCACATATTTGAAAACGCCTGGGAAGATAAGGAATTCATCCGCACCCGGGTTTACGGCATGGATCAGATCCGTGACGAGGTTAAAAAATGGAACCCGGAAGAAGTTGAGCGGGTCACCGGTGTTCCCGGCAGCCAGATGGAGCGGGTCGCCCGCACCTTGGCCAATAACCGCCCCGGCACCCTGATCTGGTGCATGGGTGGCACCCAGCACACCACGGGCAATAACAACACCCGTGCTTACTGTATTTTGCAGCTGGCCCTTGGGAACATGGGTGTCGCCGGTGGTGGTACCAACATTTTCCGTGGCCACGACAACGTGCAGGGTGCCACAGATATGTGTATCCTCAGCCACTCACTGCCGGGTTATTATGGCCTGTCAGGTGGTGCCTGGGCACATTGGGCCCGGGTATGGGAAGAAGACCTGGACTGGCTCAAGGGGCGTTTTGACAGCATCAAAGCGGCCGACGGAACCGATAAATCCCTGATGAACCTTAAAGGTATCCCGGTATCGCGCTGGATTGACGGTGTTCTGGAAGATAAGGAAAACATCGACCAGCCCGACAATGTGCGCGCCATGGTGCTTTGGGGCCACGCGCCCAACAGCCAGACACGCGGCGCGGAAATGAAAACCGCGATGGAGAAACTGGACCTGCTGGTCGTCATCGACCCGTATCCAACAGTTTCCGCAGTGCTGCATGACCGCACCGATGGTGTTTACTTGCTGCCGGCCTCAACACAATATGAGACCCGCGGTTCGGTGACAGCCTCTAACCGTTCGCTTCAGTGGCGTGACAAAGTGATGGAGCCGGTGTTTGAAAGCAAACCGGATCATGAGATCATGTCGATGTTTGCCAACAAATTCGGTTTTGCCGATCGGTTGTTCCGCAAAATCGGTATGGACGGTGAAAACCAGCCAAATATTGAAGACATCACCCGTGAATATAACGGCGGCATGTGGACCATTGGCTATACCGGGCAATCGCCGGAACGCATCAAACTGCACATGGCCAATCAGCATACCTTTGACAAAACCACGTTGCAGGCCATCGGTGGCCCGGCAGATGGTGAATATTACGGTCTGCCATGGCCGTGCTGGGGCACTGCTGACATGAAGCACCCGGGCACGCCCAACCTTTACGACATGTCTATGCCTGTCTCAAAAGGCGGTCTGACCTTCCGCGCCCGCTTTGGTGTGGAACGTGAAGGGGTGAACCTGTTGGCAGAAGGTGTCTATTCCCAAGGGTCTGACATTCAGGACGGTTATCCTGAATTCACACTGGCCATGCTCAAAGAACTGGGCTGGGACAGCGAACTGACGGCAGAAGAAATGGCAACAATCCAAGCGGGTGTGGGTGACAAGACCAACTGGAAAACCGACCTTTCGGGCGGTATTCAGCGGGTGGCGATCAGTCACGAATGTGCGCCATTTGGTAATGCCAAGGCGCGTGCCGTGGTCTGGACCTTCCCGGATCCTGTGCCATTGCACCGGGAACCGCTATACACCAATCGCCGTGATCTGGTCGTAGACTATCCTACATATGCGGACAAACAGGCCTACCGCCTGCCAACCCTGTATGAATCGATCCAGAAAAATGACTTTAGCAAGGATTATCCAATGATCCTGACCTCTGGTCGTTTGGTGGAATTCGAAGGCGGGGGCGATGAAAGCCGCTCCAACCCTTGGCTGGCGGAACTTCAGCAGGATATGTTTGTTGAGATCAACACGCGGGATGCCAACAACATCGGCATCCGTGATGGTCAGCAGGTCTGGGTTGAAGGGCCGGAAGGCAGTGCAATCAAGGTCGCGGCAATGGTCACCGAGCGGGTGGGCGAAGGCGTGGCCTTCTTACCCTTCCACTTTGGCGGGCATTTCCAGGGTAAGGACCTGCGCGATAAATACCCCGAAGGGGCGGCCCCCTTTGTTTTGGGCGAAAGCGCGAACACCGCAATGACCTATGGCTACGATAGCGTCACCCAAATGCAGGAGACTAAGGCGTCGCTCTGCAAAATCACTGCAGCATAAGGAGAATTGAGAAATGGCAAGAGTTAAATTTCTCTGTGATGCGGAACGCTGCATTGAATGCAACGCCTGCGTAACCGCCTGTAAGAACGAGCACGAGGTGCCATGGGGCATCAACCGGCGCAAGGTTGTCACCATCGGTGATGGTAAGCCCGGCGAACGGTCGATTTCCATGGCTTGTATGCATTGTTCAGATGCACCCTGTATGGCCGTATGCCCCACCGACTGTTTTTACCAGACAGCCGACGGCATCGTGCTGCACTCCAAGGACCTTTGCATTGGTTGCGGCTATTGCTTCTATGCGTGCCCGTTTGGCGCGCCACAATACCCACAGGCCGGTAACTTTGGGTCGCGCGGTAAGATGGACAAGTGCACGTTCTGTGCGGGTGGCCCGGAAGAAGACAATTCAGCTGCAGAATTCCAGAAATACGGTCGCAACCGTATTGCGGAAGGCAAACTGCCAATCTGCGCTGAAATGTGTTCAACCAAGGCCTTGCTGGCCGGTGACGGCGATCTGGTATCGGCTATCTACCGCGAACGTGTGGTATCACGTGGCTTTGGGTCAGGTGCCTGGGGCTGGGGCACAGCCTATGGTCAAAAAGCCGGCTAAATTCGCCATCAGAACGTGAAATCCGGACACAGGGGGGCCCCTCCCCTGTGTCCATCGATATACCCAAGGAGCACACAATGTTGGCGCAAAGATTATTGGCCCTCATCTTTTCGGCCCTTTTTCTGACCCTCACCAGCCTTCCGGGCACGGCCCAGGAAAATTCAGTTTCGCGCGCCCAAACCGGTGGGGCTCAAACGCTGCAAGACATTCTTGCCCGCCAAAGGGGCGACGTGATTGACAATCAGTTCCGGCGCGATGCCACAGGAAACCCGGATTTGGCCGCCCCTTTGACTGGCCAGCTTGGCCCATTGGGTGGCGTTGCTGATCCAGAACTTTGGCGCGCCTTTCGCTATGGCAGTGCCGACATTACCTCATCCGATCCTTCGCCAGCGGGAAGCGTTGTTATTCAGGATGGCGGCATGCGCTGGTTGAAATGGCGCGAGGGTCCGGTCCGGACCTATGGCGGCTATCTGCTGCTTGGAATGCTCGGCGTATTGCTGCTTTTCTACCTTATCCGGGGAAAAATCCGCATCGAAGGTGAAAAAACCGGCGAAAAAATCATCCGGTTCAAACTGATCGAACGTATCGCCCACTGGACCATGGCAATCCCATTTGTCCTTTTGGCGATCACCGGTCTGGCCCTGCTGTTCGGCCGGGTAGCCCTAATCCCGATTTTCGGACGAGAGGTGTACACCCCAATCGCAATCGCCGGAAAATTTGTACATAACTACGTCGCCTGGCCCTTCATGATCGGGGTCATTCTCAGCTTTGTTCTGTGGGTCTGGAAAAACCTGCCCGAGCGTACCGACATCCCATGGATGCTAAAAGGCGGCGGGATGTTCAAAAAAGGCGTGCATCCTTCGTCAGGAAAATTCAACGCCGGCGAAAAGATTGTTTTCTGGGCGGTGATCATCTTTGGCGGAATGATTTCCGCAACCGGCCTTTCCATGTTGTTCCCCTTCCAACTGGCAATGTTTGCACCAACATTTGAAGTGCTGAACTATTTGAACGTCCCGCAATTCCTTGGGTTGGGTGAATTGAATACGGTTCTCGCACCGCAAGAGGAAATGCAGTTTGCGCAAATCTGGCATGCCATCATTGCCTTTGTCTACATCGCCATCATCGTTGCCCATATCTATCTTGGCAGCGTCGGCATGGAGGGCGCGCTGGAATCCATGACCAAAGGCACCGTCGAAATTCAATGGGCAAAAGAGCACCATGACTTATGGTATGAAGATGTGGTAAAAGGATCTGCCGGTAAAACGCCGGCTGAGTAACCTAAAATGCAGGATTTCCGGGTCATGGTTGCCAGCCCGCAACATTCACAACCCCAAGTGGCCGGTGCAGACTTTGGCACCGGTCTGGCGCTGTCTTCGGTGCTTATCATCGATGACGAAGCCGGGATGCGGAATTTCCTGACAAAGATTCTGGCACCCCGCTGCCTGCGGGTCGAAAACGCCAGCAGTGCACAAGAAGCCGAAAAACTACTGGATCAGAACCATTTTGATATTGTTATTCTTGACAATATCATGCCGCGGAAAAACGGCCTCGACTGGCTGAAAGAGCAGCGCAAACTGGGCTTCTTCGCCGATGCAATTCTGATCACCGCATTTGCGGACCTTGAAACCGCGATCACCGCTTTGCGCGCCGGGGTGGCAGATTTTGTGCTGAAACCATTCCGGTCCAACCAAATTCTGAACGCCGTGGCCCGTTGCTTTGACCGCCGGGAATTGCGGCGTGAAAACTATCTGCTGAAATATGAACTGGCGGCGGAAAAATTCTGTGCCCATGGGCGGCTGCTGGGCCGCTCCGAAGAAATCACCTCAATTCGCACAACATTGGAACGCATCGCACCGTTACCGACATCGGTGTTGTTCACCGGTGCCAGCGGTACCGGAAAAGAAGTGGTGGCACGCACCCTGCACAGTATGTCGGACCGTGCCGAACACCCGTTTGTACCAGTAAATTGCGCAGCGATTTCCCCCGAAGCCATCGCCAATGAGCTGTTTGGCTACGTCTATAATGACCCCAACAAAGGCGATAGTCAGGAAGACGGCCTGCTGTTCCTTGCCCGCGGCGGCACCCTGTTTCTGGATGAGGTCGTCGAACTGCCCCTGAAAGTCCAGGGCATGCTTTTGCGGGTAATCGAGGAAATGCGCATTCGCCCCATCGGCTCGCTGCGAGAGGTGCCCCTGAACCTGCGGTTCATGTTTGCCACCAATGCCGATCTTGACAAGGCAGTGGCCGAAGGGCGGTTCCGCGAAGATCTGTTCCACCGGATAAATGTACTCAACATCCAGATGCCGCGCCTGGTAGAGCGTAAGGGCGATCTGATGGAACTCAGCAACATGTTCATGCAACGCATTTCGGAAGAACTGGGCGTGGAAGCATTGCCGTTGACCGAAGGCGTGCTACTCAAACTGTCCAGCTACGATTGGCCGGGGAATGTGCGCGAATTGCGTAACCTGATCGAGCGTTCGTTAATCGTCGGGGAATTCCCGCCTGAATTTTGCGAAGAATCCCAAAGCGATACACTGGCCGTGGATTCACTGGCCGCGATTGAGCGCCGTCATATCCTGAATGTGCTGGATGACTGTAACGGAAACCGGGCAGAAGCAGCACGCCGGCTTGGTGTTTCGCGCAAAACCGTGGACCGGAAATGCGCGATGTGGGGTGCGTAAAACCCTGAACTCTCAGGGTATTCCGTGGAACAAATCCGTGCGAACGCGATTGTTGGTGATCGCTTTGCTGCCAATGCTTCTGGTGATGCCACTGTTTGGTGGCGTGGTGATTTACAATTGGTCGTCCCGGTTTGATGACCTGCTTATCGCCAAGGTGAATGGTGAACTTACCATCGCCCATCAATACCTGGCCGGTCTGAAGGAACGTGCTTTTGAAAACGTGCAGGCACTGGGGGCGTCAGCGGCGTTTCTGCAGGCGCATCAAAATGGCGGCCTTGCAGAATTGCTGGAAAACCAACGCCAGGCCTATGGGTTTGATTTCCTTTACTATATCCCCCCTCAAGGCGACATAATTCCAGCCGGTGATGCCGCCGCTCCCACCGATCCCAGCCACTGGCCCGTGGTGCAAAACGCGCTTGACGGCATCGGCAGTACCGAAATTGACATTTTCAGCGCTCAGGACCTGTCCGAAATCTCATCACTGCTATCCGAACAGGCTGACATCCCTTTAGTACCAACCAAAGCCGCCCTGCCCACCACGCGCACCCAGGAAACCCGGGGCATGGTGATCCACAGCGCCGCCGCCGTCACTGCGGGTGATGGCACCTTGGTGGCGGGGGTTCTTTTGAACCGAAACCTGGATTTCATCGATACGATCAACAGTCTTGTTTACCCCGAAGCCAGCCTGACAGAAGGCAGCTTGGGAACCACAACGCTGTTTTTGGATGATGTCCGTGTTTCCACCAACGTCCGCCTGTTTGAAAACGTTCGGGCCCTGGGTACGCGGGTGTCAATAGAAGTCCGCGCCGCCGTCCTGGATGAAGGACGGATATGGCTGGATCGCGCATTTGTGGTCAATGATTGGTACATTTCGGCGTATGAACCGCTGATAGATAGCTTTGGCAACCGGGTGGGAATGCTTTATGTTGGCTTTCTTGATAGCCCCTACCGGGCCGCCAAAGCCCGGACACTATGGCTCATATCCGGCGGATTTCTGTTACTTCTTGCACTTTCGGTGCCGTTGTTTTTACGCTTGGCCCGCGGGGTATTTAAGCCGTTGGAAGACATGGTCAAAACCATTTCAAAGGTAGAAGCAGGCGATCTGTCTGCCCGCACCGGGTTGGCTGATTCCGATAATGAAATGTCGCGCGTTTCATCACACCTGGACACGGTCCTGGAACAGGTACAGGACCGCGACCAGCGGTTGCGGGAATGGGCGGACGAGTTGGAAAACAGGGTCAAATCCCGGACCCATGAATTGCAGGACGCCAACCAGCAGCTTGAAATGACAACCAAGCAACTCGTTGTATCGGAAAAACTGGCCGCGATCGGTGAAATCACCGCCAGCGTCGCCCATGAAATCAACAACCCGGTTGCAGTGATACAAGGTAATGTCGACGTGATTCACGAAGAACTGGGAAGCCGTGCGGCACCGTTAAAAACCGAATTTTCGATCGTATTTGAACAGGTGCACCGGATCAATACATTGGTCAACAAACTGCTACAGTTTGCCCGCCCCGAAGAATTTGCCGGCACCGTCAGCACCCATTCACCCAATGACGTCATTGACGACACTTTACCGCTGGTGCAGCACCTTCTCAACAAGGCCAAAATTCAGCTGAAACTGGCCCTGAACAGTAAACGCCAGGTCGCGATCAATCGTACAGAGTTGCAGCAGATCCTGATCAATCTGATCGCCAATGCGATTCAGGCAATGGAACAGGGCGGCGTGCTTTCGATTGCAACAGACGATATTGAAAAAGACCAACGTGCCGGCGTCCTGATTACGGTTGCCGACACCGGTGTCGGCATGCCCCCGGACGTGATCGAAAGGGTATTTGACCCCTTTTATACCACCAAAAAAGCCGAAGGAACCGGTCTTGGCCTCTCTATCACCCAGAAACTGATTACCCTTAGTGACGGCAAAATCTGGGTAGAGTCCAGCGTCGGCAAAGGAACCACTTTTAGTGTATTCCTCGAAGCTGTGCTGCCTTTCGATTAACGTCGAAAATGAAACTGAGCCTGTGGCGCTTTCGGCCCGCGCCGGGTGCCCAGCTAAGCGACCTTCCTTTCGAAAATCAGATATTATTTGTTTGTATAAATGTGTCTGTTTGCAACCAAAATGGCCCAATCAGCGCCAACAACGTCCGCTATCATTGTATCACGCGCCTAAGACCACGCGATAGGTGTCCGTTAGGAATACGGTGGCGGATAACATGTGGGTTAGTAACGCGCCCTTCCACGTAAATTACCTTAATTAATTTTTTTACGGGACAATAGCGGTGCCGTCAGACCAACGCGAACCATTTTCAGATAACCGCCAGATCCGTGAATTTAGTCGGAACAAAGTTTTCGCTGCTCGGCCGGCGCGTTGGTACGGGTCTGATTGAAATTATTGTGGGGGTAAAGATGGCACATCTAACTAAAATACGGATGATTTCCGGGCTGGTTTAACGGCGGCCGATGGCAATTGATTTTGCCATTTGCTAAATCTGGCGGGCCACCCCGCCCGCTTCAGCCCGAACCCTTTGACGTTGGCCCAACGACAAGTCTGATCAGACTAATTGCGATCGTCGCCATTGGCTGAGTATCCTGCCGGGTCAATTATTGCGGGCCTGCCGGGCAAATCAAGATCGGCAATGGCTGGCGCGGTGCGCGCAATCACTTTACCCGCCCGGATCACCGCCAGCCGGGTTGCCCGCAGGCGGACGGCCTCGATCGGATCATCGGCCTGCAGCAGCACAAAATTGGCCCGGCTGCCCCTGGTCAGCCCATAACCTTCCAGCCCCATAATCGCGGCTGAATTTGTGGTCACGGCCTCAAAGCACCAGGCCATGTCGGAGCGGCTGGAAAGCTGCCCCACATGCAGGCCCATATGCGCCACATCCAGCATGTCCGCCTTACCCAGTGAATACCAGGGATCCATCACGCAGTCCGACCCAAAACCAATGTTCAATCCGGCGGCCTTCAGTTCCGGCACCCGGGTCTGGCCACGTCGTTTGGGGTAGCTGTCATGGCGCGCTTGCAGCATGATGTTGATCAGCGGGTTGGGGATTACCTGCAACCCAGCCTCGGCCATTAGCGGGATCAGCTTGGAAACGTAATAATTGTCCATCGAATGCATTGACGTCAGATGTGATCCCGCAACCCGCCCCTGCAGTCCCAGCCGCGTGGTTTCATGGGCCAGTGTTTCCACATGGCGGCTGTGGGGGTCATCGCTCTCGTCGCAATGCATATCAACCCGCAGGCCGCGTTCCGCCGCCAACTCGCACAGGTAAGTGACCGAGGCCGCCCCCTCGGCCATGGTCCGTTCAAAATGCGGAATACCGCCCACCACATCAACACCCATATCCAAAGCACGGATCAGGTTATCCTTGGCGGTCGGATCACGAAACACCCCGTCCTGCGGGAAGGCCACCAGTTGCAGGTCAATGTAGGGTGCCACCTGCTTGCGCACCTCCAGCAGGGCCTCGACCCCCTTCAGGTCGTCGTCGCAAATATCCACATGGCTGCGGATCGCACCGATCCCCATGGACACCGCAAGATCACAGTAGCGCAGGGCGCGTTCTATAATCTGGTCCACAGATTGAACCGGTTTCAATTCCCCCCACAGGGCGATGCCTTCCAGCAAGGTTCCCGACACATTCATGCGCGGATTGCCCAGTGACAGGGTTGCATCCATGTGAAAATGCGGATCCACAAAGGGCGGCGATACCAGATGCCCGGCGGCGTCAATAATCTCGGCCGCCTGCGCGTCAATGCCGGTTTCAACGGCGACAATCTGACCGCCCTTACAGGCAATATCGACCCCGGTTTGCCCATCCGGCAGGGTGGCGTTCTTTACGATCAGATCCATCAGCGTTGCCCCTTGAACCACGGTTTTAACAATGCCCGAGGATATTCGGCCCGCCGGGCCACAATGACCAACGCAAAGATCGACAGAACATAGGGCGCCATCAGGAATACCTGCGAAGGCACGAACGCCCCCACTTCGGTTTGCAGTCGCACCTGAAAGGCATCAAACGCCCCGAATAACAGCGCGCCCAACAGGGCCTTGCCGGGTCGCCAGCTGGCGAAAATTACCAGCGCGATGCAAATCCAGCCGCGCCCGTTGACCATGCCGAAAAAGAACGCATCAAACGCCGACATCGTCAAAAACGCGCCCCCCAGCGCCATCAGTGCCGAACCGGCCATAACCGCCCCGATCCGCAATCCATAGACCGACATCCCCTGGGCATCCACAGCGTCCGGGTTGTCGCCAACCGCGCGGATCGCCATGCCAAGGGGCGTGCGTTCCAGCACCCACCAGACCAGCCCAACCATGATTATCGCCAGCCAGGTCATCGCGGTTTGCTGAAACAGCACCGGCCCCAGAAACGGCAGGTCTGACAGCACCGGAATATCCAGTGGCTGAAACGGGATGATGCGTGGTGGCGATGTAACATCCGGCAGTGCTGTGCGATAGGTGAACGACGCCATTGAGGTCGCCAATAGGGTGATGCCCAGACCCGAAACATGCTGTGACAGCCCCAGCGGCACCGTCAAAATCGCGTGCAGCAGGCCAAACAGCGATCCCACAACCGCCGCGGCGATCAACCCGCCCCACAGGTTCAGGCCCAGATAGACGGCCATCCAACCGGCCATGGCCCCGGCAACAAAAATGCCCTCGATCCCCAGGTTCAGCACACCCGATTTTTCGCAGATCAATGCGCCAAGCACCCCGAATATCAGCGGCGTGGCGATGCGCAGGGTGGCGGCCCAAAAACTGTCGGTCAAAAGGATTTGCAGGATATCCACTATGCCACCTCGGTTTTCACAAAGGAAATCCGGTAGCGCGCGATAAAGCCGCCGATCAGCACCGAAATCAGCGACAATGCCACCACCAGATCGGCCAGAAAACTGGACACACCCATGGCACGGCTCATGGTGTCGGCCCCCACAAAGACCGAAGCAATAAAGACCGCCGAAATCACCACCCCGATCGGCGACAGCCCGGCCAGCATCGCCACAACGATACCGGTGAACCCAAAACCGGGCGACAGATCAGCCGTCAGATAACCCTTCAGACCGGCAACTTCACTGACACCCGCCAGCCCCGCCAATGCGCCAGACACGATCGCCGCACTCATCAACGTTCGTTTGACACCAATCCCCGCATGCAGCGCCGCAGCCGCGTTTTCGCCAACCGCGCGCAGCTTAAAGCCCCACACGCTTTTGGACAGCATGATATGCGCCACCGCCACCGCCACCAACGCCACAATCAACCCCGAATGGATGCGCATGCGTGGCATCAGTTTGGGCAGCAGCCCTTCGTCAACAATTGGTGCCGATTGCGGCCAGCCCAGCCCCATGGGGTCTTTCAGCGGGCCTTCCAGCATCATTTGCAAAAAGATCAGGATAACGAAATTCAGCAACAGCGTGGTCACCACTTCGTCGGCACCAAACCGGGTTTTCAAATAGGCGGGCCCGGCCATGCCCGCCGCCCCGGCGGCCATTCCGGCAATCAGGATGATAGGTATCAGCACAAACGACGGAGCATCAATCAACCCGGTGCCCACGGCAACCGCCGCCATGGCCCCCAGATACAGCTGCCCTTCGGCCCCGATATTCCAAAGCTTGGCCCGGAACGCCATGGTTGCGGCCAACCCGGTAAAAATCAGCGGCGTCGCCCGCGTCAGCATTTCGGTAAAGGAAAACATTGACCCGAATATGCCGTTGAACATCTGCACATAGGCGTCAAAAATATTCGCCCCGGCAAAGGCCAGCGGCACCGCCGCCAGCGCCAGGGCAATCACCGCCGACATCACCGGCACCCCGATTTGCAGGGCGCGCGATGGCGCGTCGCGGGGCTCAATACGGATCATGCGGCCTCCCCTGCCATCATCAGGCCAATGGT
>VAPM010250808.1_pt1 | contig 13687 bp, 14 predicted proteins | sample 3395091 | NCBI WGS metagenome assembly VAPM01 (sample SAMN08290445, study PRJNA428436) | hydrothermal vent metagenome | isolation source: Deep-sea hydrothermal vent chimney 3 | place: Pacific Ocean: Juan De Fuca Ridge | reverse complement strand
TGGAGCATGCCGGTCTTGTCAGTACACTGGGTTCAAATGGTCAACGTGAAGTACTTGCACCACCTCCGCCACAAGATTAAGCTGTGCTAACGGCTTTTTAACCCATTACGGAACTAACTATGTTTGCATTACCACTTGCGCCCATTCAGCGTGTCATCTTCGCTGTTGTTGTAATTTTTGTATTAGCACAACCCGTTAGCGCGGTATTTGCAGAAACGCCTGAGCCAATAGCCGACAATAAAACAGCAGCAATGGCTCTGCATTCAGACGCAGACGAAAAACGCTTGTTAAAGCGCCTCAGTAATATTAAAACGGTATATGCTGAGTTTGTGCAAAAATTATATACCTCTGAATCGAATGAGCCACAAATAACCGAGGGTAAACTACAGGTAGCCGGTGGTGATAAATTTCGTTTGGAATACACCAAACCGTATGAACAAATATATGTTGCAAACGGTAAAGAGTTTTTATTTTACGACGTCGACCTGGAACAAATTACGATTAAGCCACAGTCAGAGGAATTATCGAACACACCGGCAATGATATTAAGCAACCCTAAAATGTTTATTAAAAAGTATTATGTAAAACTTAATAAAGAAGCCTACGATGAGGAATATATATTAACCTCAAAATCAGACACATCAGCATACAACAAAATACTATTAAGTTTTAAAAATACGCGACTCAACACCATGCTAATAGAAGATAGTTTTGGCCAGGAAACAGAATTACAGTTTAAAAAAATTATTTACAATAAAAAAATCGCGGCAAGCACTTTTAACTACACACCGCCCGAAGGTGTCGATATTATTCGCTCAACAGCAGAAGTTAAATTAGACACTGAAAATTAATTACCTACGCTAAAAACAACCATGCAAGATTTATTCGCCAGCTCAACAGAAACAATTAATTCAAAGCCTGATGAAGATTTGCAATTTAAACCTTTAGCCGACCGTTTACGTCCAAAAACATTTGCCGGTTATTTCGGCCAGCAACATATCCTCGCAAAAGAAAAACCACTGCGCAAAGCCATTGAGTCCGGCAATTTACATTCAATGATATTCTGGGGGCCACCCGGTACCGGTAAAACAACCCTGGCAAGGATTATCGCAAATTATTGCAATGCCGAGTTTCTAACTTTGTCTGCTGTTTTATCCGGGGTTAAAGATATTCGTGCCGCCATTCAAAAAGCACAGGACTTAAAAAAACTAAACGCTACGCAAAGTATCTTATTTGTCGATGAAGTACATCGCTTTAATAAATCGCAACAAGATGCTTTTTTACCTTATGTAGAAGACGGCACCATTACCTTTATTGGCGCGACCACCGAAAACCCATCGTTTGAACTAAATAACGCATTATTATCACGCGCACGTACCTATGTCTTAAAATCTTTAAACACAGAAGCACTCAATGATGTTATCGACCATGCTTTAAGTAATTCCGAGTTTGGTATTGCACAAAGCCAGTTACAATTAAGCGAGCAGCAACGTAATCAGTTAATTCAAATTGCCGATGGCGATGCGCGTAAACTTTTAAACTTACTCGAAATTGCATCCGAGTTAGCCGAACAAACCAACAGTGGCACGTTTGAACTCAACACAGAAACCTTTAATGCCTTGCTCTCACAAGATGCTCGACGTTTTGATAAAAAGGGCGAAGCCTTCTACGACCAGATATCGGCCATGCATAAATCCGTGCGTGGCTCGGCACCCGACGCGGCCTTATACTGGTTTGCCCGAATGATAGACGGCGGTTGCGATCCCTTATACCTGGCAAGGCGAGTCGTGCGTATGGCCAGTGAAGATATTGGCAATGCCGACCCACGTGCTTTAGACTTAGCCCTTAAAGCATGGGAAGTACAAGAGCGACTTGGCAGCCCGGAAGGGGAGCTGGCCATTGCGCAGGCTATTTTATATCTGGCCAGTGCCGCAAAAAGTAATGCCGTATACAAAGCTTATAATCATGCCATGCAAGATGCACAAAATTACGGTTCACTTGAAGTACCCTTGCACTTACGCAATGCGCCCACAAAATTAATGAAAGAGTTAGACTACGGTGTACATTACCGCTATGCCCACGATGAACCCGACGCCTATGCAGCAGGAGAAAACTACTTTCCTCAAGGCTTGCCCGAAACAGAATATTACAAACCGGTGCCACGGGGCCTGGAATTAAAAATAGCAGAGAAGCTCGCTTATTTAAAAAGTCTTGATAAAAAAGAACCTACAAAATAATACACAAATGACAGCAACCTTTAACCAATTAATGTTTATAGCCGCGGGTGGCGCCTTTGGTGCCGTATTGCGTTTTTTAGTTTCTAACGGAATACACCGTTTTATGAGCCGTGATTTTCCTTATGGAACCTTAAGCGTCAATGTTATCGGTTCATTCATTATGGGAATAAGTTATGTGCTATTGATTGAGCGGTTTAATATATCCCCTGAATGGCGCGGCTTTATCGTTATTGGCCTGCTCGGTGCATTCACCACCTTTTCAACCTTTTCAATTGAAACTCTGGTATTAATTGAAAATGGAGAAATATCGAAAGCGATGATTAATGTTTTATTAAGCGTTATATTATGTATTCTAGGTAGCTGGATAGGCTTATTATTAGGACGACAAATATGAGTGATAATACGATAACCCTGGTGAGAGTTTACCTGACAGAAGGTGAATCTCAGTTAAAAAATCTGGTTAAGCAATTACATGACTGGGATAAGCTTAAGGGTGTGACGGTTTTTCGAGGCATTGCTGGCTATGGCGATTCTGGCGAAATTTTAGGTGTTAACCTGATGGATCTTTCCCTTAACCTGCCAGTTGTTGTAGAATTCTATGATTCGCCGGAAAAGGTCAAAAAAGTTATTGAGCATTTAAATACCTTTATTAAACCCGGCCATATTGTGTCGTGGTCAGCCACTACGAATTAAAGCCCCTTAATTAATATTTATATAAGCAGTTTAAACTCATGTTAGATCCCCAGTTACTTAGAAACGAACTTGAAGCCTGTGCTTGCAAGCTTGCAAAGCGCGGTTACAGTCTTGACGTTGACACAATACAGTCACTCGAAGAACAACGCAAAGCGCTGCAAGTTGAAACGCAAAGCTTACAAAGCGAGCGTAATAGCCAGTCTAAATCTATCGGCCAGGCAAAAGCCAAGGGCGAAGACGTGAGCGCAATACTTCAAAGTGTTTCAAAAATTGGTGAGCAATTAAAACAAACGGACGAAAAATTAAAAGTTGTTCAGCAGCAAATAAAAGATATTGCTCTAGGTATTCCAAACATACCCGACGACTCAGTACCGCAAGGTAAAGACGAAAACGACAACCGTGAAGAACGTAAATGGGGCACGCCTAAAACATTTGATTTTAATGTACTCGACCACGTCGACCTGGGTGAAAAAATTGGCGGGCTGGATTTTGAAACTGCCGCTAAAATTACCGGCTCACGTTTTGCTGTTATGACCGGCAACATTGCGCGACTACATCGCGCCTTAATTCAATTTATGTTAGATACCCACTCAAGCGAACACGGTTATATCGAAACCTATGTGCCTTACATTGTAAATAAAGAAAGCTTGCAAGGTACCGGGCAGTTACCCAAATTTGAAGAAGATTTATTTAAACTGCGTAGCGAAAATGATATTTATTTAATACCAACCGCCGAAGTACCGGTTACCAATATAGTCCGTGATACCATCATTGACGCAAACGATTTGCCTCGCAAATTTGTTTGTCATACACCGTGTTTTAGAAGTGAAGCGGGGGCCTATGGTCGTGATACCCGTGGCATGATCCGCCAGCATCAATTTGAAAAAATTGAAATGGTACAAATAGTCAAACCAACTGAATCGGATAAAACACTTGAAGAACTTACCAGTCATGCTGAAAAAATTCTCCAGCTGCTAGAGCTGCCTTACCGTGTAATGACATTGTGTGGTGGTGACACTGGCTTTTCTGCCGCAAAAACATACGACTTAGAAGTATGGTTACCCGCACAAGGTGCTTACCGCGAAATTTCTTCCTGCAGTAACTTTAAAGACTTCCAGGCACGTCGCCTAAAAGCACGTTGGCGTAATCCAGAAACAGGTAAACCAGAATTAGTGCATACAGTAAATGGTTCTGGCTTAGCAGTAGGGCGTACGTTAGTTGCAGTGCTGGAAAATTATCAACAACAAGATGGTAGTGTGGTAGTGCCTGAAGTATTAAAGCCTTATATGAATGGCGTGGAAGTGGTAACGCAAGCAAAGTAACTTTTGCTGCAGATTAAATTAGATTGCCACAGTCATTTTATTCCTTCGCAGTGCCCCGTTTTTATGTCATTGCGAGCGCAGCGCGGCAATCTTCTTCCTTAGCGCACACTCATAATCAAAAACGCAACAAACAATACAACAAACCCCAACGGGAACAAGTAACCCAACCAATCCTTCATCGTACCTTTGGGACTATGCTTGATAGCATGGCGCATACGCGGAAACATATAAACCAGCATCGCAACTAAAAATACCGCACTACCAATTTTTAACCAATCCATCTTAAAACCTCAAAAAAAACTAAAGCCTATATACGAGAAAGCCCCAGCAAAACTGAGGCTCCTCATTCAATTAAACAATGTGTTTAATTATTAGTCATCGCCTAAAACACCAAGCAATTGTAATAAAGCAGTAAACATATTAAGTAGAGAAAGGAATAAACCAGCCGCTGCCATAATATAATTAGTTTCGCCACCACGAATGATTGATGAGGTTTGGAATAAAATCATACCCGCCATAATCATAATAACCGCTGCGCTTACTGCTAGGCTTAACGCTGGAATCTGGAAGAAAATATTACCCAGAGAAGCCGCAATAACCACAAAAAAACCAACCATTAAAAAACCAGCCATAAAGCTAAAATCTTTTTTGGTTGTCAGGGCATAACCGGATAAACCTAAGAAAATAATACCGGTTCCGCCTAAGGCCGTCATCACAAGCTGTGGGCCATTAGACATAGCAAGGTAGTAGCTAAGCATTGGGCCTAGGCCATAACCGAGCATGCCGGTAATCAGGAACAAAACAGGGATGCCAGAAGCAGAATTAGCCGTACGAGGAAGCACAAACCAAAGCAGGCCAATAGCACCAAAAGTCGCTATCATTGCACCGCCTTGAGAAGCACCACTAGAAATACCGTAATAGGCCGTAATAGCGCTAAAAATAAGCGTCATCGACAATAAAAGGTAAGTATTTTTAAGTACTTTATTGGTTGCTAAAATCGAACTAGATGAACGAGTTACAGCAGATTGGGTTGGAAACATAGCTTTCTTCCTCAGAAATTAATAATGTAAAGTTAAGAACACACAATACCGAAATAGTTTCTAATATCAAGCCTTTATGTTGTAAATTTTTAAGTTTTACCACTAGCAAAATGCTCGTTGTTTGGGTATTATGCCGCACCTTGAGCATATGTAAGGGCAAACTTTGCACATTTCAAGCTCAAATTCGGAGAGGTGACTGAGCTGGCCGAAAGTACCGGTCTTGAAAACCGGCGATTGGAAACGATCCGTGGGTTCGAATCCCACCCTCTCCGCCATATATTGACCAGGATCCTTTAAGTATGAGGATCCTTTTTTTTGCCTCCAATGATCTGTAATTCCTGAAAATTTCCTATTCATTTCAATGAAATCTTGGCAGGATAGGCCTACCGGAGGGATTTTAAATGCCCCATCATTTACAACAATCAGGCGCAGATTTATCCACCGTACAGTTGGTGGAGTTGATGCCTGAGCCGGCACCCACCGACTACAAAGCCGCTACGATTATTGCGAATAACGAAGCGCAGCGGCATTTGGGGGAATTTATGTTGCTCTCGTGGTATGACCGGGATCGTGACTTTGAGTCGCCACAGCATTCAAGTGAGTGCCATCAGGACAGTGCTATTCCGGGCTATGTGGACTATGGGCTGTCGCATGGTGCTAAACTGATGGTTGATATTGATCATGCGCGTTTTATTTTTTTCTATCTGCCAATTAACTTTTGACGATAATGCCCTTTAATATTTCCAGCATGCTTAACCCTGCGGTTTATGACCATAAGGTTGAAAGTGTTACACTGATTGAAACCCATATTTCATGGGTTCTTCTAACGGGTAAGTTTGCCTATAAAATTAAAAAACCGGTAAATTTTGGCTTTCTCGATTTTTCTAGCTTAAAAAATAGAAAAATATTTTGCGAACAAGAGCTACAGTTAAATCAGCGCCTGGCCGCTTCCATTTACCTTGAGGTTGTTTCTATTACCGGCACTGCGGATAAACCACATATTTCACAAAAGGGCGAGGCCTTTGAATATGCGGTTAAGATGCAAGAATTTCCGCAATCATGCCAACTGGATCAAATGCTGGCAGCCGGTGAACTTAATCTTGAACATATGGATGCTTTTGCGCTTAAGGTTGCCGAATTTCATCAAGCGATTCCTGTTGCTAACAAAGCGATGGACTATGGAAGCCTTGATAGTATTGAGCAGCCGGTCGCGGATAATTTTTTACAAATCCATAATAAGCTAACAGACAATTCGTTTCACGCGGCTTTAAACAAACTTAAACTGTGGAGTGATACCGAGTTTTCAAAACTAACTTCAATTTTTACACAACGTAAACTCGATGGCTTTGTTCGTGAATGCCATGGTGATATGCATTTACGCAATCTGGTTTGGTTAGACAATAAACCCGTCGTGTTTGACTGTATTGAATTTAATCCGGCATTTCGCTGGATTGATGTAATAAGTGATATTGCCTTTTTGGTGATGGATTTACAGGACAGGAAACAATTACAATTTGCTAACCGTTTTTTAAATACTTACCTTGAAGTGACCGGCAATTACAACGGCCTGTCGGTACTTAAGTTTTATCTTTGCTATCGAGCAATGGTACGAGCAAAAGTCAATACCTTGCGCCTGAGCCAGGCATTAGAAAATAAAGATATTACAACAGAAGAAACCGACGCACTATTTTCAGAAATTAAAACTTATCTTGAGCTTGCAACTGAATACATACACGCAACATCCCCCCAACTGATTATTATGCGAGGCTTCTCTGCATCGGGTAAAAGCAGTGTTTCGCAAAAATTACTTGATACACTGGGTGCAATACGAATTCGTTCTGATGTTGAACGCAAAAGGCTCTTTAGTATTTCAACGGCAGATAAATCTGCTTCTGAAATTGATGCTGGAATTTATTCATCAAGGGCATCTCAGCAAACCTACGAGAAGCTTCTAGAACTTTCGGAAGTGATAATTAAAGCCGGATATAGCGTGATTGTTGATGCCGCATTTTTAAAGTATACACAACGAGAAACTTTTTCTGCGCTGGCAAATCGGTTATCGGTTCCGTTTAAAATTCTAAACGTAACCGCCACTGCCGAGGTATTGCGACAACGCATTGTTGCCAGAAAACAGGGTGTATCGGATGCCGATTTAACGGTTCTAGAACATCAACTTGCGAATACGCAAGCACTTAAAGAAAATGAGCTTAATTCTGTTATTTCTATTGATACGACAGGAGATTTAAATCTTAATAAAGTCCTTCAGCAACTTCGTTGTTAATTATTAATTAAAATTGTAACGCATTGTAACCGTTAGCTGCTGCGACATATTTTGTTACAAAAATACCATTCCCTGTCATACATGCGTTACAGGCAAATGCTTTACTTATAACTGTAAGACAAGTAAACATTTAAATGAAGGAGATACATTATGAAAAGCAAAACAGTGTTACATATCGTATTGGGTGGTGTTGCAGGTTTAGCATTAGCAATGGGTACAATGGCTTTTGCACAAAATACTGATCATATGGGTAATACCACCACAGGCGGCGGCATGATGGGCCAAACTATCCAAAAGACTAACACAACAGGCGGACATGGATATATGCATGAAACGACCGCACCTCAAAAAACAACTTACGGTGGTATGCATACACAAAGCAATATTCCTGTAGGGACACACCATGCAAGCTTCAATAAAGCACCGGCTAATACACCTTGTCATTCAGATACCACCGCTAAAGGATGAGCAAGTTAGTACAGGGTGTTAAGCACTAACAAAAAAGCTTGGCCACAGAGATATTTCTGGGTCGAGCTTTTTTTCTTATAATTTCCGAAATTTTCAACTTCTGCTACATACACACGTGGTTTTCAACTATAATAACCATATAGTTCGCATGCTTATTATTCGGGCATCTTTAAGGAAAACTCAAAATAATTGACAATAGTCGTTACTTTATGTGAAATATAACGGCTAATGATTTAAATCTAGTCAACGGGTGAGCCATGAAAACATTTTCATTAATCATTCTTGTATGGGGGGCTCTGGTTTTTTCCGTGCCCGCGGAACCTTATCGTATTAAATCTAAGCCTAATACCGTTACAAAAAAGGAATTACTTGCACAAAGCAAGGCACTAGCCGCACATATGGGCGAAACGTTTCAGTTAGCGCAAAACTGTGGCCAAAGTATGATGCATATTTCTGCTCCGAACGCGAATGCCTTGTTTCGTAACTATTTTGACCAAAGCAAGGTAGATATCATTATGAAACAATACCGCCAGCTAGTCACGAAACAGCAAGGGCGGTTATGTAACCGCAATAAAATTAATTTTCATCGGCTAATGAATAAAATGGCCACCTATATGCGTACTGCATCGTCCAGCCTGAATAATCCATAAGTATTTATAGAAAAAGCAGGTCTGCATTAAATTTAGACGTGAACCCTTTTACGATCTAAAATATAATGCACGACTTTATGGATAACCCAACCCTTAACATACCTTAGAGATATCACAAATGCCTCGTTCTGAAAACAGCAACAAAAACAGCTCCACGATTATTTACACCGAAACCGATGAAGCGCCAGCTTTAGCGACCCATTCTTTTTTGCCCATTGTTAAGGCTTTTACAAAAGCAGCCAATATTGACGTTGAAACACGCGATATTTCACTTGCTTCACGTATTTTGGCGAATTTTCCTGATAATTTGCAAGAAGAACAAAAAAAAACCGATACCCTTAGTGAACTGGGTGAACTGGCTAAAACACCCGATGCCAATATTATTAAGTTACCCAATATCAGCGCATCGGTTCCGCAATTAAAAGCGGCTATTAAAGAATTAAAGGCGGCAGGTTTTGATATTCCAGATTTTCCGGAAGAAGCTACAAACGATGAACAAAAAAGCATTAAAGCACGGTATGCCAAAGTACTAGGCAGTGCAGTTAACCCAGTGCTGCGTGAAGGTAACTCTGACCGTCGAGTGGCTGGCCCGGTTAAAGAATACGCACAAAAGCATCCACATTCGATGGGTGCCTGGTCGAGTGATTCAAAATCACATGTTGCTTCAATGTCAGACGGTGACTTTTATGGCAGTGAAAAGTCCTGTGTGATTGACACTGAGGGTGATGTAAAAATTGAGTTTATCGGTGATGATGGACAAAATCTGGTACTAAAAGAAAAAACGCCTGTTTTGCAGGGTGAAGTTATTGATGCATCCGTTATGAGTGTTAAGGCGTTATGTGCATTTTATGAAACGGCCATGCAAGAAGCAAAAGAAGAAGGCGTGTTGTTATCACTGCACTTAAAGGCCACCATGATGAAGGTGTCCGACCCCATTATCTTCGGCCATGCGGTAAATGTTTATTATAAAGACGTCTTTGCTAAACATGCCGACACTTTTGAAAAGTTAGGTGTTAATACACGCAATGGCCTGGGTGATGCCTATAGCAAAATAAGTGAACTGCCCGATAGTGAACGGCAACAAATTGAAACCGACATTGAAGCGGTTTACCAAACCCGCCCGGCATTGGCGATGGTTAACTCCGACAAGGGCATTACAAACCTGCATGTACCAAGCGATATCATTATTGATGCATCAATGCCGGCGGCAATTCGTACGTCCGGGCAGATGTGGGGCAAAGATGGCAAGCTCCATGATACTAGCGCCATGATCCCGGATCGTAACTATGCCGGTATCTACCAGGCCACCATCGACTTTTGTATTGAGCACGGTGCATTTGATGTCACCACCATGGGCAACGTCAGTAACGTTGGCCTAATGGCACAAAAAGCAGAAGAGTATGGTTCACATGATAAAACTTTTGAAATACCAGCTAAAGGAACCGTGCAGGTAACCGATGCAGCGGGTAACACATTACTAGAACATAGCGTTGAACAAGGTGATATCTGGCGCATGTGTCAAACAAAAGATTTGCCAATTCGAGATTGGGTAAAACTGGCCGTTAATCGCGCAAGGTTAACAGGTCAACCGGCTATCTTCTGGTTAGACGAAAATCGTGCGCATGATGTGAACATAATGACTAAGGTCGAAACCTACTTAAAAGATCATGATACCAAAGGCCTGAAAATACAGATCATGTCTCCTTTTGATGCCACACTCTATACGCTAGAACGCGTTAAAGCCGGAGACAATACCATTTCGGTTTCTGGCAATGTATTACGTGACTATTTAACCGATTTATTTCCTATTTTAGAGTTAGGTACCAGTGCAAAAATGCTATCCATTGTTCCTTTACTTGCCGGAGGTGGCTTGTTCGAAACCGGCGCAGGTGGCTCAGCCCCTAAACATGTTCAACAGGTCTTAGAGGAAAATCATTTACGTTGGGATTCACTCGGCGAATTTTTGGCTTTAGCCGTTTCAATAGAAGATATGGCACAAAAAACAAACAGCGCAAAAGCTAAAGTATTAGCCGACGCTTTAGATAAAGCCAATAGCCAGTTTTTAAACAATAATAAATCACCGTCCCGCAAAGTAGGCGAGTTAGATACCCGTGGCAGTCATTTTTATTTAAGCCTTTATTGGGCGCAAGCATTGGCAACGCAAAATGACGACGCCGCTCTAAAAGAAATATTTACAGCGGTGGCCGAACAGCTAACAAGTAATGAAACAAAAATTATTGACGAGCTAACTTGCGTGCAAGGCAAACCTGTTGATTTCGAAGGTTACTATCTTCCCAATAAAAAATTAGTTTCAAAAATTATGCGTGCAAGTGCAACTTTTAATACGGTTATTGATGGTTTAAACAAATGACAACATCAGAAAGTGATAAGTTAATCGCTAATGCTCGACGGGTAAGTGAAAAACGTGAACAGGGATACCGTGAAAAATCATTAAAGATGTACCCACATATATGTGGTCGCTGTAGCCGTGAATTTACGCGTGAGAGCCTGCATGAATTAACCGTGCATCACCGTGATCATAATCATGATAACAATCCGGAAGATGGCAGCAACTGGGAGTTATTGTGTATGTACTGCCATGACAATGAGCATCAACGTCAACTGGAAGCAAATAATGCAACCAGTGAAGATAAAACCAGTGCGACAACCCATAATCCATTTGCTAACTTAAAAAGTATGCTCGATAAAAAATAATTTTTTAAACGTGAGCATAACTCAAACTATAAAACTAGCTTGCCCGATCGATGGTGCGCCATTAGAAAAAAAACAAAAAGAATATAGCTGTATTAATGGACATACCTTTGATATAGCGAAACAAGGCTATATTAATTTACTCCCGGTACAACATAAACGCTCCAAACAGCCAGGCGATAGCAAAGAAATGGTTCTGGCGCGAAAGTCTTTTTTAAATTCGAGTGTTTATCAGAACGTTGCGGATACTATAACAGAAATCATTTCCAGTTTTGAATCTTCTGAATACACTAGCTTACTCGATGCTGGTTGTGGTGAAGGCTATTATCTGAATTATCTTTATAATGCATTCAATAAAAATACTGGGAAGTATTCATATATTGGTTTAGATATTTCAAAGCTAGCGATTGCAGAAGCAGCAAAACGCAATAGCCAGATAACATGGGTAGTGGGAACCAATAGAGCGCCACCATTATATGCTAATAGTATCGATATTATTTTATGTGTATTCGGGTTTTATAGTTTCGAAGGATTTAATAAAGTACTCAAGCCGGGAGGCAAAATTATATTGGTTGAGCCGGAAGCGGAGCATTTAAAAGAATTACGAGAAATAATTTACACTGAGGTGAAAAAATCGAATCCAATGGCGCTTAGCGATGCGACAAAACAGGATTTTACTTTAAGCGATACGCAGTATATCAACTACAATACGGGTAACCTTAATAAAGAACAAATAAATCAATTATTGTTAATGACTCCGCATTTTTTTCGTGCAAACAAAGCAGGGCGAGATAGAGCAAGTAAAATTGAGTCGCTTGATTTAACGGTCGATATGGTTGTTCGCATTCTGGAAAAAAACTTATAGCAAAAGTTTATCGGTAATCGGAGTAAAGTGGCTGGCAGCATCAATAAGCGATTTAGCTGTTAACGCCGACACCCCGAATACCTCAGTGACAACATCGTGGTTCTTGTTTATTCTTTTAAGTAATAAATCGAAATCACCATCGCCAGACAACAGAATTACTTTGTCGACCTTAGGAGCTTGTTCCATTATATCAATGGTAATTCCTACGTCCCAATCGCCTTTAGCCGAGCCATCACTGCGTTGAATATAGGGTTTAAGTTTAACATTGAAACCAATATGCCGAAGTGCATCCTGGAATTTAATCTGCTTATCATCGTCGCGCTGTATCGCGTAAGCATTAGCGCAAACAATCTTCGCTTCTGCGCTAACAATCTGCCAAAATTTACGATAATTAAATTGCCTTGCAAATTGATCACGCGTTGTATAGTAAATATTTTGAACATCAACAAATACTGCAACATTTTTTTTAGTTGTATTTATCAATTTGTTTGCAAATTACAATGTTTAGTTGTGAGTAATATAGCCATATAGTCTTTCATAGAATACATTTTAGCGCTTGGTCTCTTTTATAACTGATCTAAATCATCAAAACAAAGTGTTTGAACACTATATAACCATCAAAAATATTGATTTGATTATACAATTATAGCAAGGGTGTAGATAGGGGTGTAGTTGTAATTATGTCGTATTCACTATTTCAAAAACTATCCGAAAATGAGCTTGATAATTATTTAAGTGATATAGATTTAGCCTTAGAGTTTCATATTAAATGGTTGTCTGAAGTTAACCGTGCATTAGTTTGCCGTATCGAATCAAACCAGTCAAAATTAATCGAAAACGATAACCATTTCAGTCGTTGGTACAGCAATGTAACAGAAGAAGAACTTGTTACGATGGATGCCTTTGTTAGGTTAGGTGAAATCCATGAGGATATGATTGTGGTATCCAATAACTTGCTGCTCAATTCGAAACCCGAAAGGGCTGTAATCTGTAATGAATATGACGAGTTCTTACAACTATCCAATGATTTACGTACCCAGATACATATTCTAAAAAATAAAATAAAATCTGACCTTAAATTAATTGCGACAATAATGGGAAAAGTATTCGAAAACGCAGAAGAAGGTGTAATGATTACAGATTCTGAATCTCATATTTTAAATGTTAATCAGGCTTTTATTAATGTAACGCAATACAGTCGCGAAGAAGTTATCGGCCTAAAACCCAGTGTTTTACATTCTGGAAACCATGACCAGGGTTTTTATGAACGGATGTGGAACGTTATTTTAAAAGAACACCGTTGGCAGGGAGAAATATGGAACAGGCGTAAAAATTCAGAAATTTATCCTGAATGGTTATCTATTACCGCTGTATTCGATGATAACGATATCGTCAGTCACTACATCGGTATATTTTCTG
>VAPM010083524.1_pt1 | contig 13702 bp, 9 predicted proteins | sample 3395091 | NCBI WGS metagenome assembly VAPM01 (sample SAMN08290445, study PRJNA428436) | hydrothermal vent metagenome | isolation source: Deep-sea hydrothermal vent chimney 3 | place: Pacific Ocean: Juan De Fuca Ridge | reverse complement strand
GGCCTGCTACTGCGGTGGCACCAAAGCCGTTGCCTGATTGGTCGGCCCAGGCCGTTACGTTAGTAGTGCCGGTTACGCCTGCATCGGCCTTCAGCCAGAGTTTATTTATTGTTGAATTACCTACTCCTCCCGGACTTTGGGCAAATGTGTTACTGACAAAACACAAGGTAATGGCAAGAAAAAATAGAAGTATAGTTTTCATCCTTAAGTTCAAAAAAACGTAATTTAAGTGTTTGAGTTGTCCTAAACAACAAGGCATCTTGAATATCCATAAAATGACATCAAAATGGATACCCAATAGAAATATTCCACAAAAGGTTGTCTTTTCTCCATCTCGAATTAAGTAAGTTAATCTCATCAAATACCCAGCGATCGTCTTCAGGAAGCCAGGGTTTTCGTACAGGAAAAGCAAGATCAAGACGCAAAACAACCAAATTTATGTCAACACGAAGTCCGACACCCAGGCCAACGGCAACTTCTTTATAGAATGAATCAACATCAAATTTTCCGCCCGGGCGAAGTGAATCTGAACGATAAAGCCAGATGTTTCCTAAATCAGTAAATAGTGCACCTTTTAAGAATCCAAGAATTGGAAACCGATATTCAACATTGGCCTCCAGTTTTATCTCTCCTGTTTGGTCAATAAGTACATTATTTAAACTGTCAGGAGGAATGTATGTACCGGGCCCCAGTGATCTTGCACGAAAAGCTCGAATGCTATTGGTTCCTCCTGAATAAAACTGTTTTACATACGGCATTACTGTAGAGTTACCATACGGTATGCCGATGCCTCCATAAAACCGTGTAGCAATTCTGGATTCTTTGCCGGTTTTGATATAGTATCTGGCATCTATTCTAAATCTGAAATATTGCGATACCGGATTTCCGAAAATTTTTACTGGGTTTTCAGGAGAGTTATTTTTTTTTGATGTGAGGTTATGCACCAAGCCCAGTAGGTTGCCGGAAGGGTCAGCACCCAACGAGAAATAGTATTGCGCTTTTTGGGGATCACTAAGATGATTATATATAAAATTGTACGACATCCCTACAATAAATTGCTCCTCGAAACTTGTTCGAATAGATGGATTCAATAGTAGAAACTCTTTAAACTCGTCTGATGCTTCCAGCAAATCAGTAACGCTTATGTCTATAGGTTTAAATTTATGGGTAAGGTACTGGCTTTTTCTCATGGTATATTCCATCCCAGTATTAAAGGTGTTGAATTTGTACAATGAAACCCTGGCATATATTCCGGTCCCAATCATAAAATTTGTCATGGGGATATAAGGCTTTGATTTCCTATTTGTCTTAAAAGGAGTAAACAGTGGCACATCCAAGCTGGCATCTACGCTAATTTCGTAGGCGGTGTCACCTTCTTTTTCGCCACTCAGTTGTTTTTCAAACCGGCCTGTGAAATTTAAAGAGAAAACTTCGGCACCTCGGAAAAAGTTTCGGCTTTTGTAGCTTAATTTTAATCCTGGCCCTGCAAAGCTATTGGATTTTGTAACAGCATTGAGTTCTGTGCTTACTGACATTTTTTGCATGGGCGTCATCACAATAGTGGCGTCAAGGGAATTTTCATTAACTGGTGATGCTGCATACCTGGCATTGACATACTTATATGCTCCAATACCCATGAGTTGCCTGAGTGTGTTGTTGTGATCATTTTTAGAATAGAGCGTATCCTTTTTTATAAATATATGATTGGTCAGCAATTTTGGCTTCATATAATTTGTAGCAGAAATCATAGTATAATCTCCAAAACTGCTAGTGTCGGGATAATAATTCTTAAGTCTGAAATCTTCTGCTACATAAACTTTGTCGATATTGAATGTGACCGTTGATTCTTTAGGGATATCCTTTTTCAATAGAAGCTTGAGCTTGACCCTATGATTTCCATTAGCTGAATCTGCCTCAAAAATCAAGTAGTCAGGATCAAAATAGTAATACCCTAAATTTTTTAGCCCTACATCAATCCGCTCCCTTTCTGCCTTTAGGGTTTCTAAATTGTAGTGCATACCTTTTTTTATCAGTGATTGAGATTGCAACAACCCAATCTTCTTACTTATCTCATCGTCGGGTTTAGGGATAATAATCGTGTCGATTTTATAGACTTCTTTGGGGGTTATAATATATTTAATCTTAACGGTTTTAATATTTTCCTGATCTCCAGACTTAGACGGTGATGGCCATGCAGAAATTTTAAAAATGCTTTGTGCATTGAAATACCCTTTATGATAAAGTCTATTTTCAAAGGCAGTATTCATTTTTTCACTATAGTCTTCATCATAAAAAACCGGTGGTTTACCTATTTTGTGTTTCAACCAATGTTTTAATCCTTTACTGTTTTTTGGTTCTTCAATCGAATTGAAGATAGCAAGTGCAGGTCTCATCCAGAGAAATTTGCCATTTGGTTTAGGAGACAACTCACTATTCAATTCCTTATTTAGTTTTTTATAGTTCTCAATATTTTTTTTGTCGATGAATTCAATACTATTATTTGTTAGTAATTTTTGGCCATCAGATAGTTTGCTAAGGCCAGTACAGGAACTAATTAATATTGACAAAAGAATGATATAAAGACGGTATGCTTGCGTTTTATCCATTATCTCATCCCCTAATTTTACCTTTTTTTTCTTTTCTCATTCTATCTTTTTTATGCCAAAACTTCGGCGGACAAGCATTTTATCATTCTCTCATTTTTTCCTTTTCTCTCTTCTAAAACTATCGAACTCCTTTACGAATATAAAAGCTATACCTGAATTCTGAATTTCACCATCAAAAATATCCCAGGCATTTTCTCGGAAGGCTTTAATGCTATAATTTCCTGACTCAGTAAGCCGATAGCTCACAGCAAACTCAGTCATGCCCGCTGTACTTTGTGTACCCGGGTTAGAATTGGAACCTTCAAGATCAATATGACTTTCTACTTCCGCAGAAACTCGGTTGTTAAATAAATTTTTGGAAACTTTTACGTCAAGCTGCGTACGGGTATTTGCCTTTCCGGAGGCGTAATCATCAAATGTATTAAGTCCCATGTCTACATCTATTCCTTTGATAAACTGGCCGGTGAGGTTATTCAACTGCTGTGTCATGATGGCATTGACACTATTTCTTGCAGCTGTTGTCGCAAAATTACTGCTTGATGATCCTTCGTTCACGTCTGGGTTTTCCGGTATAAATGTACCTCCAACCAAAAGTGCGAATACTTGCTTGTTAAGCTCCGATTCCATACCTGATTGCTCCAGAGTTTGTAACTTGGAAGCTATGGTAGGATTATCATTTTTATAACGATCGGGTAATTCAATGCCGAAGGAAATTATAGGTTCTGATATTTGGCCATTAATGTTTAGCAACACTTGATATGGTAAGCGCTGGTTGTACAAAGACCTTTCGTAACTTGATATTTCATTGGAAACCAGGCCAACTGAATTGGTCTTCACTTCATACCTTGCTGTAAAATTTATTACACCTTCCATCACATTACCAGACCAGGAAATAGTACTGCCGGGGTCATAAACAAACTTCTTCTTAACCAGCCCATAAAATGAAAGATCGTAGTAACCTTCTTCTAACTCAATCAGACCCGTCAGATAACCTCTTTGAACATCGTTGTATTTATATCTAAGATTTCCTTTTAATTTGAAAAAAGTAATATCTCCCGAATTAGGATCAACATAAATACTAAATTGTGCTTCAGGATCAATGCTAAGGTCAATTGTCACATCAATCCCTCTGATAGACGACATAATCGAATCGCCAATAAATTGTTCCCGGATTATCGTAATTATTGTGTCCTGTTGATTGTCAAATTCTGTAAATACCACAATCCCGTTGTCAGTGATCAATTCCAGGTCTTTGCCGGGCAACACATACATAATGTCTGTATTTTTATTTATGGAAAATTTCGAATTAATTTTCAATTCTGAAAGACGTCCTTTCACATCAATACCAACTGATAAAAATAATTTACCAACTACAATTTTATCTTTTCCGGGCATGCTGTTTATAGCTGTAAATTCTGAAGCGTTAATCTTTAAATCAAAATTCGGATTTATAATATTTCCGGCGTCTATACCACCGATAAACGTAAGATTGTTTTGCAGACTGTCTGTGACCACAAAATCAGAAAACTGAAAATTATTTTCATCAATATGAATAGTTCCATTTGCACTCAGTTGCGTGCTTACAGGTTGAACGACCATCGATAAATCTTGAAATTTCATCTGCCCGTTTAGTTTCGGAGCATCCATATTTCCATTGATTTCAATCTTTCCGTTTAATCCTCCTTTCAGATCGGTTGCGTAATGATCAATAAAAACAGCATAAGCCTCAGCCGCTGAAATTTCTGCTTCGAGTGTGGCGACAGTGGTCATCTTTTCGGTACCGAAAGTGGAAGATCCGTCCAGTTTCATGATGTTTGAAGCATCCCTCAACATCAAATTATAATCTATTTTTTCTGTTGGAATTAATTCGATTTTGGTAGTGAAATCACCCAGATGGTTTTGGTATAATTTCAGGTCTTCAATTTTTAACTCAGTTGTTACTGTTGCATTGCTAAGCGGGTCAGTTACGTCGATAAACCCATCTAACTTCCCATCTAATATTTGCCTTTCGTCTTTGGTTTTCAGGAATCCAATGATATTGTTAATGTCAAATTGTTCAAATACCATTTTTAAGTGATTCTGACTATTAGATTCCAGTATTACTTTTTGATCTCCGAAACCCACAGAGGCAGATTCAACAGATATATTTTTGTTTTTGATTATCAATTTGTTTTCTGGGTTTACCGTCCACGGATTATAGTCGATAGTGAGATGCTTGGGTATCAAATTGAAAACGTAGGAACTATCAATATAAGCCGCATGGGTTTCTACAAGATATTGAATGCTATCTTTAGCGTTGGCAATTGACAAGCTCAAATTGGCATGCTGATTAGCAAATTTCGATGAAATTGATAAGTTATTTACAAATACTGAATCATAAAATATTTGCTCTATATCTATTTCTGAAAGGATAGAATCACCTTCAGAATTGAGCGTAAACAAAAGACTGTCAAATGCCCATAAAGAATATTTCAGCCTGGAGATATTGATATTTGCCAAAAACAAATCATTGGCCCCATCGTAGCTTGCCGCACAATTTTCGATGCTAATTTCTTCTAAGTCTTTTATCAAAAATTCAGTAAAAAAGTCAGGTTTTTTGAGCGAAAGGTTAAAATCGAAGTGATATTCTTTTTCATCTAAAAGCGAATCGGGAACGGTGATGTAGTTATTGATATGGTTGTTAAAAGCATTTTTCAATTCCATTATTTTGCTGTTACCTGAAAGTGAGGCATCAAAAATATCGGTAGAAAAATCGAAATTTGTATAATCTTCTTTTATATCCGTATCAATATTTATTTCTTTAATTTTGTACGTCCCTCTGGGGTTGGACAGCATAATTTCAGTAAAAGAAAATGTTCCTTCAATATCATCAGCAGAGGTAAAGTAAGTATTGATATCTGCATTTAACTTCACCTCAAATTCCTCATCAATAAAATTCATTTTTCTCAAATTTGCATGATGAATCTTTATATCCATATTATAATGATTTGCTTCTTCATGCAGCATTGCATTACCATTTGCCTCAAATGATATTGCGCTATCATTTATGAAAGAAGAAAATGAAAAAACCTCCTTTTCTCTATCCATGTCAATTTGCATATTTTCGAATAGATATCCATTTATTCCCATAGATGCAACATCGAACTTTGCATCAAACCTTTCAAAATTCCCATCAGATAGATCTGCATTGAATTGCCCTTCCATATCCAATGCTCCATAGCTTGTGCTATCGCTCATTATCTTGCCAATGTCAATGGATAATAGCTGAATATTTGTAGAAAAATCTTCACCGGCCATTTGAGTTTCTGATGTCAAGCCTCCCAACTCAGTTTGTAAAGCAGCGACTAAATCCATGGATTCTGGAGCATATTGCAAGCTCGCTGACAACCCAAGGTTTTCTGGGAGGGTAATATTTTCAGGAAGGATCGAATCGGGTAAATATTGCCAAACATCCGCACCGGAAGTTATCAAAGTATCTAATTCAAAATTGATGTTGAGATTGGTAGTGGGTAGGCCCAAAATGTGTCCACTGGCCTGAATGATAGTAGATTGACCAACTCCTGCCTTGCAATTTATCAAAGTCATATTATCCAATGTACCTGTAGCTTTTACATTTTCAACATCAATTTTGTTGAGATTGGCGAGCAAAGGATATTGGTTTAATACTGAAGTAAATGGAGATATTTCATTTATATCAATATGTCCATGGAGATCGGAAGTGATTTCGAGTTGGCCAATATAAGTTCCAATTTCTCTAAGCGAGGAATAGCCCAAAGATGCAGATCCTTCTATGGAACTTTTGGATGTTGAAATACTAAAATCATCAGCGAGGATGGAATGGTTATCCATAAAAAAAACACCATCTAAATGCGTGAGTTTAGCACCTGATTTTTCCGCCCCATTGAGCTCATGAACTTTTGCACCGGTATGGTCTTTATTGAAAAATATGCTGTCGGCAACTAAATTAAAATTGCTGAACACCATATGCCGGTAGTCCATTCCAGCAGAATTTCTTTGGATGGAATCCAGGTCCATTTTGTAAGAAGTGTTGGATATTTCGGCATGGTTGACTAAGAAATTCCATGGTATGTCGGCGAAGGTGAAATTGCCTTTTTGTTTTATATGAATAGTATGATCTGATTTGCTGTCAATTTCATTTGGTGAAATTTGAAGAACCACGTCAACACCATCAATTTTTATGTCTTCCAATTCAATATTTGTATTTCTTAAATCAAGATTTTTAGGAATAATTTCTGATTGCTTGAGCTTGACCGTAAGCGACAGATTATCATTAACTGAGCGGAGGTCAAAATGTAAATTTTCTAAATTTGCTTTGCCTAATTTTATATCAAATGGAAGTTTTACTGAGGCCTTCCCGGGGAGGCTGTCAATTTTTTGTTTCTCGTTTGAGGCAACAATAATCGACAAGGAGGTTTGCTCAAGGTCGATTTTATCAATATCAAATTTACCTTCAAGGGCGTTAACAGAATTTGACGAAACGAGCAAATGCCCAAGGTTAAGTAAAATTTCACTCGAATCAACTTGATTACGATACGTTGCTTGAATCGATTGCAATTCAATTTCATCGAATCCTATTTCCCATGGAGATTTGACCTTTTTTGTAGCATCTTTTTTTTTCTTGCCAAATACATCAATTAGCGGTGAAAAGTTGAATAGCGAATCTGACTTTTGTTTATAAATACTGGTTTTCAATCCTTCAATAAGCAGATAGTCAATATTGATTTTCTGATGTAAAATTGGAATCAAATCTGTGTCAACAATTATTTTGCTGCAAAATAAAAGTGTGTCAGTTTCCTGATCTGCGATGAAGATATTTTCAATTTTAATACTCTTAGGAAAAACAATATTTATAGCACCAATTTCGATATGCATACCGGCCTTTTCGCTGACCATCTTTGTTGCTTTACCAGCAATAAATTTTTGGATTGACGGGATGAGCAGTAAAAGTGATAAAGATATTAGTAAGATAATTATAGATAAAAATGTCCACATCAATATCTTAATGATGCGTTTTAAAAAAGGAGGTATGGTAACTTGGTGATTCACAAATTATTTAAAATTTTCAATGCCCTAAAATAATCATGATTATGAATTATAATGAATAAAGGAAGGGAATAGTGTAATTTCAAAAGGGTATTGATATGGATTTTATGTCAGATGTTCGCTCTCTTTTGGCTAAATTACAGGTTGAAAAATTACTATTGTCTCAAGTGTTTTTAAAACCTGAAAAAGAAAATCAATCTTAAATAGTTATGATTTCAATTAGAAATCCTTTTCTATAAAAACAGCATTTTCTGATTTCAAATATTGTGTCTCAATTGTATTTCGCTCAGTAATAAATTTTTTATAAATCCCATTGAAAGCAATTCTTTCGTTTAGTGTGGCATCAAACTTTCCAATTGCATCAAGAGTGACCTCTGAGATTTCCCGAATGGCATTACTATTTCCAGATGAGTAGGTGAGATAATCACAAAGTTTATTTTTTATACAATAGGCATTGAAAAGTGGGTTGGATTTTCTATTGACAAGAAATCGAGCCCCAACTTCTTTGGCCAATGAAAGATCCAGAATATCATCAAATACAAACATGATCTGATCGGTCTCAATATTTTGGTCTTTTTTTAATTCGTCAATCAACTCTGCCTTGTGCTTCACTTGATAAAACACATTGTCGAGATGTTCTCTTTTTGCCCAGGTAAATGCCGTTTGGTTGGTTTCTCCTGTAACGATGGCGGTATATGGTAGTTTGCCAAGCATCATATAATACCCAAACCGCAACATATTTATGCCCATGCTATCCACTTCGCTAAATGTACTGGGAATCTCTCCTTTTTCACCACTATTGAATACGCCATCCCAATCAAATAGTATAGCTTTTATGTTGTGAAGTTTGTCTTGAAGTGTATTGGGAGGAACAATAAATTCCCCTCCATTGGATTGAAAAATTTCTTCTTGCATGGACTTTATATCAACACTTCGTTTAATTATTAATTATAAATGATGAATTATTAATTAAACAACTGAATATCAGGACATTAACATTAAACTTATTTAATCATTACCATCTAACAATCAGATAGATACAAAAATATACCGAAGTGTTGTTATATAATAGTTTTGTTTAATTAGATGACCGATCTGTCACCTAATTAAACAAATGGATTGCTAAGCCTTATCGAGATTCACCAAGTCCTGAATATCAATCATTCCAATAGCTTTGTTGTTTTCCGTTACAATAAGTGTATCTACTTGAGAATCTTTAAACAAATTGGAAGCATCAATTAATAATGCACTGGCCTCAATGGTTTTTGGTTGCTTTAATGTTAAATCTCCAACATTAAGCTTGACACAATCTCCACCATCTTTTTCGATTAATCTTCTCAAATCACCATCGGTAAAAATGCCTATCGGAGTACCATTGTCATCAATAACCGTAGCAGCACCAAATCCACCAACAGTTATTTTTACCAAACAATCGTGAATAGAATCGCCTTTTTTTACGGTTGGGTTTACACTTGATATAACGTCTCGGACTTGTTGGGTCATCAAGCGTGTGTGCTCAAAGAACTGAGCAGTACCTAAATCTGAGAGGTTATTTTCGGTAAGTTGTTTGAGGATTTTCCATGGAGCAGTAATGGTATGCGCTCCTATATCTAATGAGTTTCTGACGTGCTCGCTGTGCCTAACGGAGGAAAACATGATTTTGGTATCATACCCATAATATTCAACTGCTTGCACACATTTATCAACCAGTTCCAACGCATCGTGTCCTTGATCTTGCATTCGGCCAACCAAAATGCAAACATAAGTTGCCCCTGCGGCCATAGCCATGTAGGCTTGTTGCATTGTGTAAACCAAGTGGATATTTACCAGAAAACCTTCGCTACGCAATCTTTTGCAAGCTTTTACGCCTTCTATGGAAATAGGAATTTTAAAAACTGTTTTACTTTTATCCAAGCCAAGATTGTGCTGTCTTTTTGCTTCAGCAACAATTTCATCGGCGGTTGAGCCCAAAGCTTCTATCATTAAAACAGGAACAATTTTAGAAAGTTCTACAATTGTACCATCGATATCTGTTATGCCATGTCGGTGCATAAAAGTTGGCGTGGTAGTTAGTCCGTCTAAAAAGCCAAGTTCAAAAGCTTCTTTTATTTCATTAACATCTGCTGAATCAAGATATAGTTCCATGTTTTTTTATTTGTAATTGAATGATTTTTATGATTTGTCTATAAAGCGTGGCCCACATTATAGTATATACTTTTAAAAAGATAAAAATTATTGACGTACTATTTTTTAAACAACCACATCATTAGTTATGCATAATACACCTTTGATGAAAATTATCGATGGTTAGTATTAAAATAAATGTTCTTTCCTATTGTATCTTTAGGAGGGATAGTATATCCGGGATTGATTGAACCTGACAAAGCCTCTAACTTTTTAACAATAATTAAAATATCGGTTTCCGAATTGGGTAACTTAGTTATCTCTTTTTCTATTACTTTTTCAAGTATTTTATCAATTGTTTTCATATGGTAAAGCTAAATAAAATTTCTTGAATGCATAAATGCTTCAAAATTGTTTTTCCTGATGAATTCTGTGATTAAGTCATTATATCCTCGAATGAGTCTCGTTCTTTCTTCTTCCTTTGAGTAGTCTTCTATTTTAAGTTTTAATGTCGTCTTTAGGGTCTCAATATTTATTGACCTGCCATGTGAATTCCATTTACTATTGTCACTTAATAAAGTTGCAATTTCTTCAGCGCGTGATATCTTTTCCTTATTAGTTACACGTTGATTTAATTTTTCGGGATTAGTTTGATGAGTGTCCCAGTTTTTAAATTTATATTTTACAAGCCAGTTTTTTAATAATGCAATTGTTAGATCCTTAGCTTGTTCATATCTTCGCAACATTGCTAAATCTTGCTTTTGTAACATTATTAATTCTGCCTGTGTTAATACGCCAGCTCTGGATTTTTCTATTAGTTCGCTCACTTTGTCTAAATATCATAGAGCTGGAACCCACTGTGGCTGACCACTTGGGGACTGAACTTCAACTTGGGGATCAATAGGTCCTAAAGATGAACTGTAATCCATATAAATTTTATCTCCAGACATACAAAAAATTGTACCTGCAGAATATGCGCTATCCGGAACTATAAAATTAATTTCTTTATAATGATGTCTAACTATATTAACCAATTGCTCCACAACTTCAACAGAACCACCGGGCGTGTTAAGGATAATTGATAAAGTTTCATTATTGATGCCATCTTCTTTTAGGTTCTCAATAATATCTCTAAAAGGTTTAACTAAACCATCTGCAATTGGAGCATAATAGAATACAACATCTGAATTAAAATATTCCTCTAATTTCTTTAATCTTTCATTGAGAATTGAGTGAATTGTAGAGTCAAATATTGGTTTCATTTCTATATTTTTTTATGTGCCGCCTATCGATACTGAGTAACAATATTATGAATTTCTATTAGTGGTTTCATGTATTCTTCCAGCTTGGTGATGTCCAACTGGCTGGCGGCATCACAAAGTGCTTCCGATGGGCATGGGTGTGTTTCTATAAATAGCCCATCGACACCTGCCGCAATGGCCGATCGGCCCAATACCTCCAGGTATTGCCGTGCTCCACCACTTGGGTCTGCGCTGGGGATTCCATATTTTCTAATGGAATGGGTGACATCAAAAACAACCGGATACCTTGTTTCTTGCAAATGATAAAAACTCCTGGGATCAACAACAAGGTCATTGTAACCCAAGGTAAAACCACGCTCGGTAAGAATGATTTTTTTATTTCCGGTTGTTTCAATTTTCTTTACCGGCTTGATCATGTTTTCAGGAGCGAGAAATTGACCGTGCTTTATGTTTACAACCTTGCCGCTATTTCCGGCAGCAAGAGCAAGTGTAGTTTGCATACACAAATAAGCTGGGATTTGAATGATATCCAATACCTCAGCGGCAGCAGCGATCTGATCTGGGTAGTGGACGTCTGACAAGATAGAAAACCCAAATTCTTTTTTTATTCGATCCAGCACTTTCAATCCTTCATCGAGTCCGGGACCCATGTAGTATGAAGCATCGCTACGATTGTCTTTGGTAAAAGAAGATTTATAAATGATGGGTACTCCGATGCGTTCTTCTATTTTTTTTAACTCTTCGGCAGTTGTCATCATTATTTTTTCACTTTCAATGACGCACGGACCCGAAATTAAAAATAGCTGATCGCCTCCTATTTCTATATTTCCTACATTAAATTTATTTTTACTCATGGGAGTTATATGATCTTTCTAATTCGTTCTAAATCTTCCAAAGTATCTACCGGGATACTCTGGTGCTCGGTAATTCCTATTTTTATACTTCCGCCATTTTCCATCCATCTGTTTTGCTCCAGATTTTCCAGTTTTTCTAAATTTGATTGCGGCAAACCGGCAAATTTTTGTAGCGATTTTACAGTATATGCATACAAGCCTAAATGTTTATAAAATGTAGCATGGCTCATCCAATTATCTCTTTCGATTCCATGTACAACAGGGATTACCGCCCGACTAAAATACAGTGCTTTCAAATTTTTGTCAAAGGTAACAAAAACCTCACTTTCATTTTCAAGATCAATGGCGTCTGTTACTGGAATTACGAGTGTGGCCAGCTCAGCCTTCGGATCATCAAAACATCCAATGAGTGTATTTATTTGATCGGGGTGAAGCATTGGTTCATCGCCCTGAATATTTATTACAACATCAAAATTTATATTATTGGCTTTACTAAATATCTCCAAAGCTTCCAGACAACGGTTGGTTCCGGTATTATGAGATTTTGAGGTGATCACGGCTTCTCCACCAAATTCATTTACCGCCTTGTAAATCCGATCGTCATCTGTGGCAACAATTACGTATTGTAAAGTCTGCTTGGTTTTTTCATAAACCCACTGAATCATTGGCTTACCGTTGATGTCAGCGAGGGGCTTTCCTTCTAATCTTGTTGATCCGTATCGCGCAGGGATAATACCCAGAAATTCCATAGACATTTCAAATTGGAGCGCAAAATAACGAAATTGTCAGCTCAATCGAATGGAATTTCCCGACTAATAAAATTATTGATCTGAACTTTTAATAGAAATGGTATAAATGGTTAATTTTGCCTCAAATATCATCAGAATCCCATTGATTATTCCCAACAGTTTGTTTCATCAAAAAAACACTTAGAGATTATGCCAGGAATGGAAATATTTGGCGACGAAGAGCGCAAAGAAGTAATGGATGTACTGGAAACCAAAGCCTTATTTCGATATGGTTATGATCACATTCGAAAAGGGATGTGGAAAACTGCTGAGTTTGAAGCTGAGGTTTGTAAGCAAATCGGCGCAAAACATGCTCATGCCGTATCGAGCGGAACGGCAGCGGTTACAAGTATTATGGCTGCTGCGGGTATTGGCCATGGAGATAAAGTAATCGTACCTCCATATACTTTTGTAGCTCCTATCGAAGCTGTTTGTCTCGCAGGAGCATTACCTATTTTTGCAGAAATTGATGAGACGCTATGCCTTAGTCCCGAAGGAATAGAAGCGTCCATCACCCCAAATACCAAAGCAGTATTGCTTATCCACATGTGTGGTGCTGCTGCCAATTTGGAGGGTATATTGGCTGTTTGCAACAAACATAATTTGGTGTTGCTGGAAGATTGCGGTCAGGCAATGGGTGCCAGTTATAAAGGAAAATCAGTAGGACTTCATGGCGCGGCAGGAGCTTTTTCTTTTGATTACTTCAAAATAACTACTTGCGGTGAAGGTGGTATGACGATTACCAATGATGAACAAATTTATAAAAATATAGATCAGGTAGCTGATCATGGGCATACCCATGAAGGCGACAATCGTGGCATGGAAGATCACCATGTTATGGGAGCAAATTTCAGAATGGGTGAGATGAATGCAGCTATTGGACTAGCGCAAATGCGAAAGCTTCCCTGGATTTTGGAGCAAAACAAGAAAAATAAAAAATATATTAAGGATAGGCTGAAGGAAGTCAAGGGACTTACATTCAGAAAATTGGGAGACGAAGCGGG
>VAPM010329867.1_pt1 | contig 13723 bp, 17 predicted proteins | sample 3395091 | NCBI WGS metagenome assembly VAPM01 (sample SAMN08290445, study PRJNA428436) | hydrothermal vent metagenome | isolation source: Deep-sea hydrothermal vent chimney 3 | place: Pacific Ocean: Juan De Fuca Ridge | reverse complement strand
ACAGCTTCTGAACCTTCCACATCGGTAACCAGCGTTGCCAGATCATCGTCAACAAAATCCACCAGGGTTTTGCGCAATTCCGACAGATCAACATTGCAGGCCTGCATCACCTGTGCGGCGTCGGGTTCGTCAATCAGCGCCAGCAACAGATGTTCCAGGGTTGCCAGCTCATGTTTGCGGGCATTGGCCAGTGCCAATGCCGAATGGATCGCCTGTTCCAGTGTGTTTGAAAATGATGGCACGTTCCATGCTCCTTGTTCAGTGTCGCAACCTAGTGGTTAGCCTCAGTCACAACGATAGCCTCATAGTCTTAAAGTTCGGTTTTATTGTCCGCGCTTCAAGGGGTATTTCAACAAAATTACACACTTTATTTTTACACAACACAATTGGTCCTATTATCACAGTCATATTTTGGTTTTCCTGTGGCGATCATTCAGAAATTGTCCTTACGGCCGCGAACCTCAGTAAAAACAGCGACATCACTGGCATTTTCCATACTAATTGCGGCCTTCAATGCTGCATTTCCGGCGCGCAGAAACGGATTGGTCGCCAATTCTTCGCCTAACTTGGATGGTACAGTCGGAACGCCACCGGCACGGGATTTTTCGATTTTGGCGGCGCGCAATTGCAGATTTTCGTTACCCGGTTCCTGTGTCAGGGCAAATTTTGCGTTGTTGGCGGTGTATTCGTGGCCGGAATACACCATGGTTTCCGGCGGCAGAGCCGCCAGCTTTGACAGGCTGGCCCACATTTGTTCCGGTGTGCCCTCAAATACCCGGCCACATCCCAAGGCCATCAGACTATCGGCGGTAAACACCGCCTGCGCCTCTGGCAGGTAATAGGCGATATGCCCCACCGTATGGCCCGAAACGTCAAAAACCTGCACCTTTTGGCCGGCAAAACTATAATCTGTTCCTTCTGCCACACCGGTATTCAGCGGCGGCAAGCGATGGGCATCGGAATTTGCGCCGATAATCTGTGCGCCGGTTGCTTCTTTCAACTCCCCGACACCATCAATATGATCCCAATGATGGTGGGTCAGCCAGATTTCCGTTAACTTCCATCCCCGCGCTTTCAGCGCTTCTAATATTGGTGCCGCTTCGGGTGCGTCCACCAATGCGGTTTCACCGGTTTCACCGGAATGCAGCAAAAACGCATAATTATCAGACAGGCAGGGAATGGTTACAATCTCAAGGGGCATGGTGTTTCGCTTTCACTTTGCTATGGTGCCCTCAGGATTGCCGAAACAGGACCGGACCGCAATGCATCTTGACGTTGTCGATCTGCGTAACTTCTATTACCGGACCCAACTAGGTCGCGCGGCACAGCGTGCTATCCGGGATCAGGTGGTTAGCCTTTGGCCAGAAGCAAAAGGCCAGACCGTGGTTGGCTATGGTTTTGCCGTTCCTCTACTTCGCCCCTATCTGGCCGACGCGCGGCGCACGATTGGGCTAATGCCAGGGCCCCAGGGGGTTATGCACTGGCCGGTGGGAATGGATAACGTCAGCGTGCTGTGTGAAGAAACACAATGGCCGCTTGATACCGGTCAGGTGGACAAACTTATCCTGATGCACGGGCTTGAAACCAGCGATAGCCCCTCCGCCTTACTTGCTGAATGTGCGCGGGTACTGGGGCCGGGTGGCAAAGGCATCATAATCGTGCCCAACCGCGCCGGATTCTGGTCACGGACCGATGCCACACCTTTTGGCTTTGGCCGCCCCTACAGCAATATGCAGCTGGATGCGCAGTTGAAAAAGCATCAGTTTATTCCCGAACGGCACCGTGCGGCCCTGTATCAACCCCCCAGTCACAAACGCCTTTGGATGAAAAGCGGGAAGTTCCTGGAAAAATATAGCAGATATGTTTCCGGGCGTTTTACCGGCGGGGCGTTGATTGTCGAATTTTCCAAACGCGCAAACGCGCCAACACGTCCCGGTTTGACCGAGGTGGTAAAACGGCCGCTAAAAGTGCTGGATGGTATTGCAAAGCCGGAACCAAAAGCTGTCTGAGCAAGATTGGGAATCGTCCAGAATGCGGGTTGAGGCGGGTTTTTTTGGCATTACAATGGTGTGCAATCCGTCGCACCCTGACAAAAGCCCTGTATTTATTGGAATCAACGCTGTGGAAAACACCACCTAAGCAGTTGCGAGGCGCAAACTCCTCTGCTAAACCCACGCGGATTTTGTCGCTTTGCCAACCGGCTGCGACATGGGTTGCTTTGGACCGTAAACAGCGCGGAACTATTCAGGGCTTTATGACGACAAAGGGGTGGATGTGTCCGAACCAATCTCGATCGCAACCGGCATTGCCGCACGCTATGCCACGGCCATTTTTGAATTGGCCAAAGAAGGCAAGGGCCTGAAGGCGCTGGAAGACAATATTGGCACCATCAAAGATGCTTTGCAAAGCAGCAGTGATTTTAATGCGCTGATCAATTCACCAATCTATACGCGCGATGAGCAAAGCGATGCCGTTGCCGCTCTGGCGAATAAGATGAAACTTTCGCCCACCATGAAGAATACCCTCGCTTTACTGGCAAACAAACGACGCTTGTTTATTTTGCCACAGCTTCTGGCCAGTCTGAATGAACTGATCGCAGAAGAAAAAGGCGAAGTGACCGCCGACGTGACTGCCGCCAAGGCATTGACCAAAGCACAACAGGACAGGCTTGCCAAATCGCTGAAAGCGACCGTTGGCAAGGACGTTAAAATTAATATGGCCGTTGATGAAAATCTCATCGGCGGTTTAATCGTTAAAGTAGGCTCAAAGATGATCGACACGTCGATCAAATCCAAGCTTGCTAACCTCCAGAACGTAATGAAAGAGGTCGGATAATGGGAATTCAGGCAGCTGAGATATCTGCAATCCTGAAAGAGCAGATAAAGAATTTTGGTCAAGAGGCCGAAGTAGCAGAGGTAGGCCGCGTTTTGTCGGTTGGCGATGGAATCGCACGGGTGTACGGGCTGGATAATGTTCAGGCCGGTGAAATGGTCGCATTTCCCGGCGGTATCATGGGCATGGCCCTGAACCTTGAGGCCGACAATGTCGGCATCGTGATTTTCGGCTCTGACCGGGACATCAAAGAAGGCGATACCGTCAAGCGTACCAATTCCATTGTGGACGTGCCCGTGGGCGACGAACTGCTGGGGCGTGTTGTTGATGGCCTGGGCAACCCGATTGACGGCAAGGGTCCGATCAAAACCAAGAAACGCATGGTTGCTGACGTGAAAGCACCGGGCATCATCCCGCGTAAATCGGTGCATGAACCAATGGCCACCGGCCTTAAATCCGTTGATGCGATGATCCCAATTGGCCGTGGCCAGCGCGAACTGATCATCGGGGACCGCCAGACAGGCAAAACTGCGGTGGCACTGGATACAATCCTGAACCAGAAATCAGTGAATGATGCCGCTGGGGACGACGAAGGCAAAAAGCTTTATTGCGTCTATGTCGCGATTGGCCAGAAACGCTCAACCGTTGCCCAGCTGGTGAAGAAACTGGAAGAAAGCGGCGCGATGGAATATTCCATCGTGGTGGCGTCCACGGCGTCTGAACCAGCCCCAATGCAGTTTCTGGCACCCTACGCCGCCACCGCGATGGCTGAATTTTTCCGCGACAATGGCCGCCACGCGCTGATCATCTATGATGATCTGTCCAAGCAGGCCGTGTCCTACCGCCAGATGTCGCTGCTTTTGCGCCGTCCACCGGGCCGCGAAGCCTATCCGGGTGACGTGTTTTATCTGCATTCCCGCCTGCTGGAACGCTCGGCCAAGCTGAACGAAGATTATGGTTCCGGCTCGCTGACCGCGCTGCCGATCATTGAAACCCAAGGCGGCGATGTTTCGGCGTTTATCCCAACCAACGTGATCTCAATTACCGATGGTCAGATTTTCCTTGAAACCGAACTGTTCTATCAGGGTATCCGCCCGGCGGTGAACACAGGTCTGTCGGTTAGCCGCGTTGGCTCCTCGGCCCAGACCAAAGCCATGTCATCCGTCGCAGGCCCGGTGAAACTGTCACTGGCTCAGTACCGCGAAATGGCGGCCTTTGCCCAGTTCGGCTCCGATCTGGATGCTGCAACCCAGCAGTTGCTGAACCGTGGTGCCCGTCTGACAGAGCTGATGAAACAGGCGCAGTATTCACCCCTGACCAACGCCGAAATTGTCTGCGTGATCTTTGCCGGTACCAACGGCTATCTGGACAAGATCAGCGTCGGCGATGTCGGCCGGTATGAAACCGGAATGCTAAACCATTTGCGCTCTAAGCACGCTGATCTGCTTGACCACATCACCAAAAATGATCCTAAGATCAAAGGTGAAGAGGCCGATAAGATCAAAGCGGCGCTTGACGAATTCGCAACAGATTTCGCCTAAAGGCCTGAAAGGACAGGGAAATGCCCAACCTAAAGGACCTGAAAAACAGGATCGACAGTGTCACCTCGACACGAAAGATCACCAAGGCCATGCAAATGGTCGCGGCGGCAAAACTGCGCCGTGCTCAGGAAGCCGCCGAGGCCGGACGCCCCTATGCTGAACGGTTCAACGCCGTGATGGCCGGGCTGTCGGCTGCGGCCAGTGGATCTGAAAGCGCGCCCAAACTGCTGTCGGGAACCGGCAATGATCAGATCCATCTTTTGGTAGTGTTGACCTCAGAGCGCGGATTGTGCGGTGGTTTTAATACGACAATCGTGCGATTGGCCCGCATGCGTGCGGAAAAACTGATCGCCGCCGGGAAAACCGTCAAGATTATTACCGTTGGCAAAAAAGGCCGCGATCAGATCAAGCGGAATTACGGGGATAACATGATCGCCCATGTCGACCTGGCAGAGGTGAAAAAGGTTGGCTACGTAAACGCCCAGGACATCGCCAAGGATGTTATTGCGCGTTTTGATGGCGGTGAATTTGACGTGGCGACGATCTTTTACAGCCGATTTGAATCGGTGATCAGTCAAATACCAACCGAATTGCAGGTTATTCCCGCCAAATTCGAAAGCGACACCCAGGAAGACGCAACAGCAACCATCTATGACTATGAGCCGGAAGAAGAAGAGATTCTGGCCGATCTGCTGCCCCGTGGGGTCGCCACACAGTTGTTTTCAGCATTGCTGGAAAACGGTGCTTCTGAACAGGGCGCACGGATGTCGGCAATGGACAACGCAACACGCAACGCTGGTGACATGATTGACAGGCTGACAATCCAATACAACCGCTCCCGTCAGGCTGTGATCACAAACGAGCTTATTGAAATTATTTCAGGCGCTGAAGCGCTCTAAAGTAGAAAAACCGGAGAAACGACATGGCAAAAGCGATGGCAAAAGCGAAAGCAACCGGCAAAATCACTCAGGTGATTGGCGCTGTTGTTGACGTTCAGTTCGGGGATCATCTTCCCGAAATTCTGAACGCTCTGCAAACAGAAAACAACGGCAAAAAGCTGATACTTGAAGTTGCCCAGCACCTTGGCGAAAGCACCGTGCGCTGCATCGCCATGGATGCGACCGAAGGTCTGGTGCGCGGCGCTCCGGTCACCGATCTGGGTGAACCGATTTCAATGCCGGTCGGCCCGGCAACACTGGGCCGCATCCTGAACGTGATCGGTGAACCGGTTGACGAAAAAGGACCGGTTAACACCAAAGACCGCCGCTCCATCCACCAGGACGCCCCGGCGTTTCAGGATCAGGCCACCGAAAGCGAAATTCTGGTCACGGGTATCAAAGTTGTTGATCTGCTGGCGCCTTACACAAAGGGCGGCAAGATTGGTCTGTTTGGCGGTGCCGGGGTTGGTAAAACCGTTCTGATCATGGAACTGATCAACAACATCGCCAAGGTGCACTCTGGTGTGTCGGTGTTTGCCGGTGTCGGTGAACGCACCCGTGAGGGCAACGATCTGTACCATGAAATGATCGAAAGCGGCGTGATCGTGCCGGACAATCTGGAAGAAAGCAAAATCGCACTGGTCTACGGCCAGATGAATTAGCCTCCGGGTGCCCGTATGCGCGTCGCCCTGTCCGGTCTGACACTGGCGGAACAATTCCGCGATGAAACCGGCGCAGACGTTTTGTTCTTCGTTGATAATATCTTCCGCTTTACCCAGGCCGGATCCGAAGTGTCGGCGCTGTTGGGCCGGATTCCCTCTGCGGTGGGTTACCAGCCAACACTGGCCACCGATATGGGCCAGATGCAGGAACGTATTACCTCAACAAAAGCCGGTTCAATCACCTCGGTTCAGGCGGTGTATGTGCCCGCCGATGACCTTACCGACCCGTCACCTGCGACAACGTTTGCCCACCTTGATGCGACAACGGTTCTGTCCCGTGCGATTTCAGAACTGGGTATTTACCCGGCTGTGGATCCGCTCGATTCAACATCACGTCTGATGGATCCGAAAGTTGTAGGCGAAGAGCATTACAACGTCGCCCGCGATGTCCAGGGCATCCTGCAACGCTACAAATCCCTACAGGACATCATCGCCATCCTTGGTATGGACGAACTTTCCGAAGAAGATAAACTGACCGTGGCTCGGGCCCGGAAAATCCAGCGTTTTCTTAGCCAACCGTTTGATGTTGCTAAGGTATTCACGGGCTCTGACGGTAAACAGGTTTCCCTGGAAGATACAATTTCGTCGTTCAAAGCGGTTGTGGCCGGTGAATATGATCACCTGCCAGAGGGCGCGTTTTACATGGTGGGCGGCATCGAAGACGTGATCGCCAAGGCCGAACAAATGGCTGCGGAAGCCGCCTAAACTAAGGGGGCCGCAATGGCCGATATGATGCAATTTGATCTGGTCTCACCAGAGCGTAAGCTGGCTTCACTTCTGGCCAGTGAAGTTCAAATCCCGGGTTCGGAAGGTGACATGACGGCAATGCCTGACCATGCGCCAACCATTACTACCTTACGGGCTGGCATTGTGCGGGCAATTGGTGCCGAGGGTACTCAGGAATACATGGTGACCGGTGGTTTTGCCGAAATCACTGCCTCTAGCACTACAGTTCTAGCAGAACACGCAGTACCGCGCGATGAAGTGACCCGTGAAATGCTGGAAGAAATACACAGCAAAGCGAAAGAGGCTCAGGCCTCTGCTGCTCCGGAAGCCCAGGATATGGTGACCAAAGCCGTGGCTGATATTGTTCAACTTATGGAAGATATGGCCTGATCGGCAGCGCAAATAGTCTGATGAAAAGCCCTGCGATCCGCGGGGCTTTTCTTTTTTCGGGTTATGGCCAGGCCGAATACTTAAATAGGGTGACCAGATGAAAAGGTTAAAAAACGCTGTAGTCGGCATAGATCAGGGAACGCTGATGCTGTTTTCAGATTTTGAAGATGGCGGGGTTATGTGGACAGGGGATGGCCACCGAAAGCTGCGCTCTAAGGTGGATTTTAGCGAAGCCTTTACCGTTATCCCAAGCGTTCAGGTCTCGCTTTCAATGTGGGATCTTGATCAGAAAACCAACCCGCGCTCGGATATCTCGGCGATCGACATTAACACTTCCGGGTTTACAATCCTGTTCCAGACATGGGGCGATACACGAATTGCCCGCGTCAGGGCAGATTGGTTTGCAATTGGCGAACTGGCCGATGGGGATAACTGGAAAGTCGACTAACTGCTAAACGCCGTTATACATCCCGTCATAGAGCGGCCCAAGCGCCCTGTGGTCAAACAGCGACGATACGCTTGTTCCACTCCAGATGTTCAACAACGCCTGCGAAAACAACGGCGCAATTGGCACGATGCGAATGTTTTTGGCGTCCTTCACAGCGTCAGTGGGGGCAATTGAATCTGTAATCACAAGGCTTTTCATAACCGAACTTGTAACCCGTTCAATTGCCGGCCCAGACAGCACCCCATGGGTAATATAGGAATGCACTTCTTTGGCGCCCTGTTCCATCAGTACTTCGGCGGCTTTGCATAGGGTGCCGGCGGTATCAATAATGTCATCAACAATCACACAGCGCTTGCCCTTCACGTCACCAATCACCGTCATTTCCGCAATCTCACCGGGTTTACCGCGGCGTTTATCAACAATCGAAAGCGGGCATTCGATACGTTTTGCCAGCTCACGTGCCCGCGCCACACCACCGACATCGGGTGAAACGATCATCAGGTCTTTTTTGTTGCCCCGGAAATGATGCTCAATATCCAGCGCAAAAACCGGGCTGGCATACAGGTTATCCACCGGGATATCGAAAAAACCCTGAATTTGTGCGGCATGCAGGTCCATGGTCAACACCCGCTCAATCCCGGATTGGACAATAAGATTGGCCACCAGTTTCGCCGATATTGGTGTGCGCGCCTTGGTGCGCCGATCCTGGCGTGCATAACCAAAATATGGGATCACCGCCGTGATCCGCGCCGCCGATGATCGCTTTAACGCGTCCGCAATGATCAATAATTCCATCAGGTTATCATTGGCCGGGTTGGATGTTGGCTGAATGATGAACATGTCCTCACCGCGGACATTTTCAAACACTTCAACAAATATTTCCCCGTCATTGAACTGTTCAACCCGGGCGTCCACCAGATCAACATTCACACCACGATGCAGCGACATTCGCCGGGCCATGGCCTTGGCCAGCGGGCGGTTGGCATTCCCCGAAATAAGTTTCGGTTCAGTGACAGCGGGCATGGCAGCTCCCCAGTTTGGTGTAACAAATGCGTTCGTTGACACCGCTTATCACTCCGCTACGATCTTGCAAACATCATGTGGTGGTACAGGATAAAAAATGGCCCATATTGACTACTTTTTTGCGACTATTTCACCCTTTACCTATTTTGCCGGGAATCGGCTTGAACAGGTCGCTGAAAAACACGGGGCAAGCATCAGCTACCGGCCGCTTGACCTGTTCGCATTGTTTGATCGCACCGGCGGTACCCGGTTGCCAGACCGGCATCCGTCCCGCCTTGAATATCGCCTGCAGGAACTGGCGCGCAACGCGTCCCTGACCGGGCTAAAGCTTAACCCAAAGCCGGCCTTTCTGCCGGTCAATCCGGCACCCTCCGCCTACGCTGTCATTGCCGCGCAAAACGCAGGTGGCGGGGATGTCGGCGCTCTGGTGCGTTCGTTCCTTGGCGCGGTCTGGGCGCAGGACCGCGATATTGCCGATGATGATGTGATCCGTGATTGCCTGAAGACCAGTGGTTTTGATCCGGTCCTTGCCGATAGTGGGTTGCTAAGCAGCGCTGAAACCTATGCGTCCAATCTGGAAGAGGCAATAAACCGCGGTGTATTTGGCGCACCGTTTTACATCACCGATACCGATCAACGGTTTTGGGGCCATGACCGGCTTGGTCAGCTGGACGCGCATCTGGCTGGGGAAATTTAGGGCAGGGGGTCGGTATCCTCAATGATGTACTGATCCCAGTCGTCCTCATCGACTTCAAATTCCGGGATACTCCAGCCCTGCACTGACATGCCAGCGGCGTGCACAGAATTGCTGTCCCCCGATACCAGCGGATGCCAGTCAAATAGTGCCCGGCCCTCATATAACAACCGGTAGGCGCAGGTATCCGGTATCCAATGCAGGTGGTCGGGCAGGTTTTTCGGGGTCAGAAAAATGCATTCCGGTACGAATTGCCGGCGTTTTTCATACTGACCACAGCGGCAGCTTTCCCCGTCCAGCAGGCGGCAGGCCACCCGTGTCCGCGCAATTTCGCCGGTATCCGGGTCTTCCAGTTTGTTCAGACAGCACTTGCCGCAACCATCACACAGCGCTTCCCATTCGCGCGGGTTCAGCCGCTCAAACCTGATGGATTCCCAGAACCTGTCGCGGATTTGTTCCGATTTGCCCATCCGCCGCTAAACCGCCGCCAGAATTTCGCGGGCGCGGGCACAGTCACTGTCCATCTGGCTGACCAGAGCTTCCAGATCGTCAAACCGGGCCTCGGGGCGCAGATATTCAACAAAAGCGATGGACAGATGTTCGCCATACAGATCGCCCGAGAAATCAAAGATAAACGTCTCAAGGTTGGGTTTGTTTTCGCCAAACATCGGCCGGATACCGACCGAGGCCGCACCATTATATTCGCCAATATGCGGCCCGGTCAGAACATTCACCTTCACCGCGTAGATGCCGAATTTTGGCGGATGCAAACCGTTTACCGACATGTTCGCCGTGGGATAGCCCAGTTCCCGCCCGCGCTGGTCGCCGCCATAAACCTCGCCGTCAATCCGGTGCCAGTGGCCCAGCATCGCCGCCGCTTCACGCGGGTTGCCATCCGACAGCGCATTGCGGATGGCGGTTGACGAAACCTCCTGCCCGTTGGCCTCAATCAGCCCGGCAACCGTCACGCCAAAACCCATATCCTTGCCAAATTCTTGCAGCATTTCCACCGTGCCGCCCCGGTCTTTGCCAAACTGAAAATCAGCGCCGACAATCACATGGGACAGCCCCAACCCCTCTGACAGAACCTGCCCGGCAAACCCTTCGGCCGTCAGGTTCGCCAGAACCGCATCAAACGGCAGCTGATACAGCCGCTCAACGCCCAGTTTCTCAAATCTGTGGGCCCGGGTTTCGGCGCTCATCAGCCGAAAGGGCGGCGCATCGGCGGCAAAATATTCCCGCGGATGCGGCTCAAACGTGACCACCCCAAGGGGGGCTGCTGAACGTTTGGCCTGGTCACGGGCAAGATCAATGACCGATTGATGCCCCAGATGCACCCCGTCAAAATTGCCGATCGCCACACAGGCGCCACGGTCATCGCTTTTCAGGCCAGTCCAGAATGTAAGTGTTCGCATGTTGCCCCGGGGCGGGGTCCGGGCCCCGTGTCAGTCAAATTTGCGGCTTGGCGCCAGTACCAGCGCTTCACCCTTTAGCACCACCGTATCACCCACCGCGCAGTGACAATCAAGGCTGACACGCCGGCGCGAATGATCAATTTCACGCACCACAACTTCGGCAAAAACCACGTCACCGGGGCGCACGGGGGCCAGAAATTTCAGGGTTTGCCCCAGATAGACCGTGCCATGGCCCGGCAACTGTTCACCTATGACCGCTGAAATCAGTCCTGCGGTCAGCATGCCATGGGCAATGCGGCCCTCAAATATGGTGTCGCGGGCATAGTCATCATCCAGATGCACCGGGTTCCGGTCTGTGGATATTTCTGCAAATAGTTCAATATCCCGGTCGGTTACCTGTTTGCGCAGGCTACGACACATGCCGATTTCCAGCTCTTCTATGCAGATGGTTCCCCGTGGCATGTTGTCCAGCATCGCTTTCGAATCCCGCTAATATGTTGCAGTGCAGCATAGCGATATTCACGGCCATCCGCAATCGAACGCGTAATTTATTTCCAATCAGAAACAATCATACGCAATTTTGTTGCTTTGTCGATCATCCGCCAGACGCGTCAGCGCAGTTTTGCGATCGCAAAATCCGGGCTGATTTGCGCGCCTTCGAAAAACGCCTGCATGGCGTTTTCATCCGGGTTCTCCGGGTCGTCGCCAAATTCACCGGCCGCCAGCCCGCCGGTGATGAACAGCGTGTCAAATCCTTCGTTCAACCCGCCCAGAATATCGGTGCGGATACCATCACCAACGCACAGCACCCGTTGATCAACAACGTCGCCCAAAGCGGCAATCCGATTGCGCGCCAGATCATAGATCGGCGGATGTGGTTTGCCGAAATACAGGCTTTCGCCGCCCATTTCAGTGTACAAAGCCGCAACGGCCCCGGCGCAATAAATACGTTTATCGCCATAATCCACCTGAATATCCGGGTTGGTACACAGCAGCTTCAGCCGCTTTTGTTTGGCAAACAACAACGTTGCGCGGTAATCTTCCGGGGTATCGACATCATCATCAAACAACCCGGTGCAAATGATGCCCTGGGCCTGTTCCAGCGGCACACGCTTGATATGGCTGGCATCAAGACCGTCGCTTAAATCACTGAAAAAACTCAGATCTTTCTCAGGTCCAAGGTGATAAATCTCGCGGCCAACCAGCTCTGCCACCATCGCCGCCTGTGACGCATCACCGGAAGAAGTGATCCCGTCATAGGCGTCGCGCGGCACGTTCATTTTATCCAGCTGCGCCTGAACGGCTGTGCGTGGGCGCGGCGCGTTGGTCAGCAACATCACCATGCCACCGCTTGCGCGAAATTTCTGCAAAACCTGGACGGCTTGGGCAAAGGGTTGATACCCGTCATGCAGGCATCCCCAAAGATCAACATAAAGCGCATCGTAGCGGTCACGAATTTCAGCGAAGGCGTCAATCAACTGTGTCATGTCTTACCTGTTCAAGTGCGGTTTCAATATCTGTCTGATAGGCGAAAATTGCCGGGGTGCCACCGGTATGCAAAAAAGCCACCCTTTGATCCGCGGCAATTGTCCCGGTCGTAATATGTTCGATTAGCCCGGCCATGGCACGTCCGCTATAGACCGGGTCCAGCAATAACGCCTCGGTTCGGGCCGCCAGATCCATTGCCCCGGCCACCTGTGCATTCATCAACCCATAGCCCGGCGCCAGTACCGCATCGCTCAGCTGTATATCACCCGGTTTGAACCCATAGCTACTGCCCAGCATCTCGGCGATCTCGTGCGCACGCCGCTGAATACGCGGGCTTTGCTCCTGTATATCCCGGCGCACGCATATCCCCAGAACCGACACATCCCAGCCAATGGCCCGCGCCCCGGCCAGAAACCCGGCATGGGTCAGCCCGCTGCCTGACGGAATAATCACATGGTCCGGTAATTCACCAAGCGCCTGATATTGCTGCCACATCTCCACCGCTGCCGCCGCGTATCCCAACCCGCCCAACGGCGCGTGATCGATCCCCAGATGGATCACATAGGGCGCACGCCCCTTGGTGCGCAGCCCTGCGGCTATCCGGTCAAGGTTCGCATCCGCCGCCGCCTCGTCATTTCCAACCGGAAAACGCACGACCTCCGCCGCCATCAGGGAACTCAGCAATACATTGCCAGACGTCATGTAGGTCGCGTCATCCTTTGGCACCCGGTCTTCCATTTGCAAAACCGGCTGCATGCCCAGTCGCCGCGCCGCCGCCGCACAGGTTCGGATGAAATTTGACTGCACCGCCCCGGTGATCAGAACCGTATCGGCACCCATGGCCACTGCCGGGCCCAGATAATATTCCAGCTGACGCACCTTGTTGCCGCCCATGCCCAGGGGCAGGGTATCGTCACGTTTGGCGTCAATCTGAACCCCCAGTTCGGCGCTCAGATTTGGCAGATGCTCCAGCACCGAAGGTGCTGATATCAGGGGTGCGCGCGCGTGGTCTGCAAGACTTGGCAGCACCTGCACCAGATTTTCAAAATACGCACCCATATCCTGACCTTAGGGTTAAATCTTCAGATTGGGAATGATCTGCTTTTTGCGGCTCATGATGCCCGGCAGAACAATGCTGTCCCCGGTGACTGTCACAGCAAATGACTTTTCAGCAATGGATTTCACCGCGCCATTGGGGATCAGCAACGTGGCCTCTTCCTTCAGAATATCCACAACAAACAACAGCACCTCATCCACTCCATCAGCTGTGGCAACATCCGGCATCGCCGCCATCAGATCGCCCTTGCGATCCAGCGCTATGGCAGGCGCCGTGGTTTCAAGCACCGACACCCGTAATTTCTTGCCATCCACCTCAAATATCTTGCTGTCCATTTTCAGCAATTCAGCATCCGAAAATGCCGACACATCAGACTTGGCGGCAAACATCTCGGCCGCGTACTTCGCCATATCAACCCCCAGCTCAGCGGCCAGCCGCTCTGCCAGCTT
>VAPM010132530.1_pt1 | contig 13728 bp, 11 predicted proteins | sample 3395091 | NCBI WGS metagenome assembly VAPM01 (sample SAMN08290445, study PRJNA428436) | hydrothermal vent metagenome | isolation source: Deep-sea hydrothermal vent chimney 3 | place: Pacific Ocean: Juan De Fuca Ridge | reverse complement strand
TTCATCTTAGGCTCCTTTTTTGTAGAGTTCGTTTGGCGTGCAAACTAAACGTTACCCTATGAGTAAGGAGCCTGCTAGATGATTATCAGTACACAGATTTTCCCAAGGTGGGCGTGCGAATGTCAGAACGATTTTATACATGGCCACATTAAGTGCCACGCAATGCAACCCGGTGATTAAAGCTTTTTACAAACGTCTGGTTGCGCAAGGGAAACATAAAAAAGTCGCTATCACTGCTTGTATGAGAAAATTTATTACTATCTTAAATGTGATGGTAAGAGATAAGGTTGAATGGGCTTTGTAGTGTTTTATTGAGTGGGTTGACACCACAGTCGCTTGTTATAACAGTTTCTTTGCATACAAATAAATTAATCTGATAATAAGAATAGGTATACCAAATACAAGGGCAAGCCAGGATAAATTTGAAAGCAATACAATATAGCCAGCATAGCTTGACTGCATTTTTTTTGCCCCAACTCCTCCCGGCGTAATGACTAGACGAGGTTTATATTTTAAAAGTTCACTTAAATCTGTTTTAAACTTAATATATAAAGTCATTTTTCCTTTAGGTAAGGTCATGACTCCTATATTTTTACTAATTTTATCACGGGAATATTTAGCTCCACGAATTAGATGTGAACCTATCCCAGACAAGGTTACAGCATTAGATTTAACCTCCCAAGTTATGTTATATTTTTTATACTTTCCAATAAGTTCGCCAGTATATTTATTAATGCCCCCATGACCAATTACATCTTGAATTTCTTTAAGTGATGCTGAGTTAACTTTCTCCAGCATGAGTTCAAGGGAGTATTCTCCTGGATAGGTGACTTCAAATTCTTTAGCCAATTCAAAACCCAATGTTGTTTTAATGGGTATGTTTAGAGGTTTCTCAGTTACACCTTTAACTAGTACTTGAATGGTAATAAAAAAACTAATCAGTAAAAATATAATAATAACGGCTTTTCGAGTTTCTCGTGTCATTGGTTATTTGTTATAACAGTGATTTAGACCGCATGCGGTCTTTTATTATGTAGACGGATTCTGTCTATTTCCTTTTTAATTCTTTTTACTATCGATAATTTTTCACTCTACTGTAAACATAATACTCCGCAAAAACAGGCATTTATATACCTTGCTATATTATTTAGCTGGTTTGAAGGCGAATAACAGGTAAAAAAGGGCAAATGAACAAAAAAGAACCAGGTGCACAGTTGGGGGGGATGTGCATCTGGTTCAAGGCCAGATTTAAGTTGCTATGACTTTAATCTGGAGGAGGAGAGCTTAAGATTTGTTCCTGATTATTTTGTTGCTAGCCGCGAGTCGTTATATTGCAATTCAACCCGGCGGTTTTCTTTAAAGCTGTTTACGTCATTCAATGGTTGGCTATCGCCCATGCCAGTAATTTTTATCTGATTTTCAGGTGCGCCGTATTCAATTAAAAATTGTGCTACTTTTTTTGCGCGTTCTTTGCTTAGGAACAGGTTATAGTCGGCGTTGCCTTGTGTGTCGGAATGGCCATTGATTAGCAGGATTGCATCCGGGTTGGCAATTAAATAATCTGCGTGCTTTTGCAGACTTTGCTGGTCAGCTATATTCAGTTCCTGTTTATTAAAACCAAATTGATAAACACGTTTTACCGGTTTTGTGTTTTCAGTTGTATTGGCTTCCATGCTCGTTGGTTGAGTGAGTGGGAATTTTTCTGTTTCAACAATTTCGACGCTAGCAGTTTCCTGACTGCTTGCCTTTATTTTTTCAGCCAATGTTTCGACAGGCTTGTTTATATCCTGATGTACAGATTGTTGACTGATTTCTGTCACTGTTGCAACGGCTGTTGTTGATGGCTTTTTGCTGCCACTGGCTGAACAGGCTGCTATTAGTGCTGCGGGTAAAATAACGAAGATTAAGCGGTAATATAGTTTCATTTTAATATCCTCTTTAAGGGTTAGGTAAAGTTAATGTGTTTACAGCTTGTATTTAACACGCTAAAAAAGGCGGGCAGCGGGCAATAAAATGATATTTTCAGGAGCAATTATGATGAAATAGGGCAGGGCGTTAGTTGCTGTCATTGCGAGAGATAGCGCAGTAATCTTTTTCGCTCAGGATAAAGATTAAACACTAAGGATGTGGCTGTGAACTGTAGTTACTGTATAAAGGGGTTAATTTGTTATAGGCAGGGTTATTTCAAAACAAACCCATTCGTTTTTTTCGTTATAAGCCCTAACCGAACCATGGTGAAACTCCGTGATAAGCCGAACAATATGCAAGCCTAAACCTAAATGGGGTTCATCGGTTTTTTGCTTGCGTAATGAAACCATCGAGTCGAATAAATTAGCCAGCATTTCTTTTTGTAATGCTTCACCCTGGTTCATTATTTTTAAAATAACCTTGTCGTTATTATTTGTGAGTTGAATAATAATATCGGTGTCTTTTTTGCTGTAATCATTTGCATTTGAAACAAGTTTATCCAGGAGTTGTGCTATCAGATCGGGGTTACCTTTAATACGTACTTCTTTTAGTAGACTATTCTGAAAGCGGTAGCTTTTATCTGAACTGGCTTGCTGATAACCTTCTACACAGCCTTTTATCACGGCTGCAATATCAAATACAGTCAGTTCTTCTGTTTGTAAGGTTTGCTCTAACCGGGTCGCTTCACTCATACGGGTCAATATATTATTGAGCCGGTTAATACCTTCACTGGCGCGTTCTAAATAAATTGTTTTGTTGGCATTATCCTGCCCCATATTTTCGATAGATGAACGCACAACGGAAATGGGTGTGCGCAGTTCATGCGCAAGTTTGCTCGCCATGCCTTCAAGGTAACGGTTATATTGGCTTAGCCGTTCCAGCATATTCGATGTGCTTCTTGACAGGTCGCCAATTTCATCCTGACTTTTGCTGGCGCTAATGGTGCCATTGACTTTGCCATCGGCCGTAATTGCCTGTTCGGCTTCATCGCGTAATTTTCGAAGCCGGGATGACAGGCGTATTGCAATGGCCAGTAATACTGTTAAGGCAATAAGAAAAGTGAGAATGCTCAGGTTAATAAGAATTTCCATTGCCTGATTCTGCAACAGTAAAATATTATTACTGGTTTCTTCTACGGCAACGGCACCGACTACCTGGTCGAAAGAATAAACAGGGTGTGTTGCAGTAAGAATAGATACTTTATTATTAGGGCTGCGACGCCATGCAGTAGAGGCCTTGCCTTTAAGGGCATCAAGTACTTCGGGAGTGTTTAATTGTGAGGCCGTTGATAATTCATCAACAAAGACGTTGCTGGGCTGGGTTAAAATTTGCTGATAGATTAAATGCATTAAGCCGGAAACAATGGAGCGCTCGGTGTTACTTTTATTCTCGGCCACATTGGCATAGCGGGGTTGGTCGTCAATTAATTTGTCGGTTAAGCCAACCACATGAAAAGATTTATTAACAACCCAGATGCGTGAGTTTGGCTGGGTAATTTGCGAAAGCAGTTTTTCAACCTGGGGTGAAGGTACAACGATGGTGCCAAGTTCTTCGAGTGTACCGATGGGTGTCATGGCAACAATGCTTTTAATTTTTCGGCTTTCTGTATTATCAACATCGGCTATTGCGAAGCTGAGTTTTTCACCAATAATATAGGTTGGAATGCGAAGCTCGATAGTATAGCCGTGTCGAGTTTGTCGCCAGCTACCTTTAATACGTATTTCCGGTGTATTGCTCCCGTTGGCTATTATTTTATAGGCGCTGACCCAGCCGGGTTTTTTTGTGGTTAGAATATATTTTGTATAGTTACCGTTTTTATCCTGCATCGTAATAATAAGGTGGTCGGAGCGGTCGATACTTAAGCTATTATTTTTACGATATACAATTTTATTGTCTTTTACCTGAAGCAATACATATAAGGAATGTTTCTTGCTGCCGAGTTGTATTGTAAAGTTTAAGTCTGTGTTCGGGTTTTTCAGTAAGTCATGCTCCGAACCGTAACGGTTTATTTCACTGCGTACACTTATCCAGTCATCGCTAATACCATCAAGTTGTATCCGCGATTTAATTGGCCGAATATAAAGGTGTTGTGCACTGGTAATAGGGGTTTGGCTTTGTGGGCTGGAATCGAACCTGCTTTTAAATAGTTCGGGGCGTTCGTGTAATGAGGCAGCTATCAGTTTTACTTTTGCAAGCAGGTTGCTTTCCATATTGCTGTGCAAGTAACGTTGCATTTCCTGCACATACTGGTAACCCACCCACGGGATAATTAGCAGCGCAGTGGATGCCAGCAGTAATTTTCGCTGAATAGTGAGCTTCATTCAGCTTTAATCCTGACTGTTCCAGCGGTAACCCATACCGTAGACGGTATCAATACAGTCAAATTGCTTGTCAATCTGCTGAAATTTTTTGCGGATACGTTTGATATGTGAGGTGATAGTTGCATCATCGACTACAATTTTTGCATCTTCCATTAATTGTTCGCGGTTTTTTACATGCCCGGGGCGATACGCCAGAGTATGTACCATCCAGAATTCAGTCAGGGTGAGATCGACATTCTGTGCATTCCATTCAATTGCATAACGATTGGTATCAATGGTTAACTGGCCACGAGTAATAACGTTTTCATTTTCTTCTGCCGGGGTGTTGTTTGCAAAGGCATCAATGCGGCGGAACAATGCGCTTATGCGCGCGCATAAATTAATTAGGCTAATGTCTTTGGTCAGGTAGTCGTCTGCACCCAATCGCAATCCCGATATGGTGTCCAGATCACTGTCACGTGCGGTGAGGAAAATAATCGGCAAGGTGGCAGACTGGCTGCGCAACAGCCGGCATATTTCAAAGCCGCCATCAATGTCATCCTGTAAACCAATATCAAGTAAGGCCAGGTCGGGCAACTTCTGATTAAAAGCACCAATAGCCTGTTCGCGTGTTGCATATGTTGTGATTGCATAGCCCTGCTTTTTTAAGGCATCGGCATAGTTCTCGCGTAAGGCGGGTTCATCTTCAACAATAGCAATAGTTTTTGGCATCGGTTTAGTGTTGGTTGTTTATTTTTAGCTAATTTAGCACAGATATACCGGTTTGTGACGGCGAAAATCAGATTGCCATAATTCATCATTTTTTATCTTTGAAACGCCTTATTTGATCCCCGCTGCTGCCAGAACTGCTTGCTGTAATACAGCTTAACACCGGCGCGCGAATGGAAATAATGAAAGAGTTATTGGGCTGTCAGGGACGACACGCTGGGACAACAAAAATAATCACCAAAGGATAAATTATGAAGCAGGCACTAATAAAAGAAAAGCGACTGGAAAATATAATGGATGAGTTAGGCTGTTTATTTATCATCTTTCTGGAAGTGCTATCTATTTTAATTATTTTATATTTTTCAATCAATATAGCGTTCAGTGCAGACTCAAACTGGTCAGGTAATCAACATAACGAGATTAGCTTGTCTGAAGTAAAGCAGGGGCAATTACTTTATAAAACAGATGTTGTCGGACGGTATTTGCCGGCAGCAACGGTGAGTACCGATGTGGATATTAAAATAACCGGCATGATTGCTCGCGCAAAAGTAACGCAGGTTTTTAAAAATACAACGGCCGAATGGCTTGAAGGTGTGTATGTTTTTCCCTTGCCGGAGGATGCCGCTGTAGATCATTTAAAAATGGTTATTGGTAAAAGAATTATTGAAGGAAAAATAAAACTCAAACAGGAAGCAAGAAAAATATATAAGCAGGCAAAGGCACAGGGCAGGAAAGTATCGCTGGTTGAACAGCAACGCCCTAATATATTTAGCACGGCCGTTGCCAATATTGCACCTTATGAAAGTATTCAAATTGTTATCGAGTACCAGCAGAATATTAAATACAGGAACATGAGTGCAGGCAATAACTCGGTGGGTGAATTTAACTTGCGATTTCCTATGGTGATTAACCCACGATATATTCCGGGGAAACCGATTATTGAAACAATGGAATTATCCTCTGGCGAAGTCGGCGGCGGCTGGGCTATGAATACAACACAGGTGCCAGATGCCTCAAAAATAACACCGCCGGTCAGCATTAAAAAAATCAATAAAATAAGTTTACGAATCGAGCTGGATGCGGGTTTTCCTGTTGAGTCCCTTGATTCAGCCTATCACCGTGTTACCAAAGTAAACCACGGTAAAGGCAAATACAGTATTACCCTGGTTGCGGATACCGAGAATGAAAAGTATAACTATGCAGACCGCGACTTTAATTTAAACTGGCAAACCGCTATTGGTAAGCAGCCGCGTGCCGCTGTTTTTAGCCAACAAGATGAGAACAGCAATGATGCCTACCATTTAATTATGATTATGCCGCCGACCGAGGCAAAGGCAGAGCAAGCCAAAATGGCGCGCGAAGTGATTTATATTATTGATACATCCGGTTCAATGGCTGGCACCTCGATTAAGCAGGCAAGGCAGGCGTTATTAATGGCTGTTGACAGGCTGTCGGTAAATGAAACTTTTAATATTATCGAGTTTAACTCAACCGCACATAAATTTTTCAGGCGAGCCGTTAATGCAAGCCAACGAAATAAAGTAGCAGCAAAACGTTTTATTCGAAATTTATCCGCCAATGGTGGAACTGAAATGGCGGCCGCGTTAAATCTGGCTTTGGCTGCTCATTCACGACCCTCTAACTCTAGCCACAATACTATCCGGCAGGTTGTTTTTTTAACAGACGGCAGTGTTGGTAATGAAGAGGGTTTGTTCCAGTTAATAAAATCAAAACTGGGTGACAGCCGCCTGTTTACTGTGGGTATCGGTTCAGCACCCAACAGTTATTTTATGACTAAAGCAGCACGACAAGGCCGTGGTACGTTTACCTATATTGGTGATGTAAATGAAGTTCAACAGAAGATGGGGCGCCTGTTTACAAAGTTAGACTCTCCCATTCTAAAAAATATTCATATTGATTTTAATACTGCAGGTGCAATGGAAGTATGGCCTGAGAAACAACCGGACTTATATAAGGGTGAGCCGATTATGATCGTTGCAAAATCAACTGGAAAACTAAACAAAATTAAAGTATCCGCCGATCTGGCAAATAGAAAATGGCAGATGAATTTAAAAATAACGCAAACGGAATTAACTAACGATATTGCAGTGCTATGGGCCCGCCAGAAAATAAGCCATTTAATGAACAAACTATATGAATCTGAAAATAAAGCAGCGGCTAAACAACAAATAGTAAAGGTTGCATTAAAGCACCACCTTGTCAGCAAGTTTACCAGTCTGGTGGCGGTTGATGTGACTCCGACTCGCCCGTTACATGAGGCAATGAATAAGCAGGTGTTAAAAACAAATTTACCCAAAGGAATGATTTATAAAAAAGTGTTCGGCAATTTACCGCAAACTGCCACGGCTTCTGAATTAAATCTGCTGACAGGGTTTATTCTGTTGTTGATTGCAATTGTTATGTTGGGCTATCAGGCACTTGCTAACACTAAAAAGGCAATTTAGTGATGCTAATAAAAAACAAACGACGACTATTTATTATCAGCATTATGTTGCTGGCAAGCTGGCAGATTTCTACAGGTGCTTATATTCAGCTGAAGGCCTATGCTGCTCAACAGTTATTGGTCTTTGCATGGGAGCAAACACTGGCGGGTCATAAAAAAGTGAAGCCCTGGTCATGGGCTGACACATGGCCGGTTGCTCGTATGCAGGTACCTGCACTGGATAAAGATATGATTATCCTTGCCGGTGACAGTGGCCGTAATCTGGCTTTTGGGCCAGCTTATCAGTTTGGAACAGCACAGCCGGGCAGGATCGGCGTTAGTATCATAAGTGCACATCGGGATACCCATTTTCGCTTTTTAAAAAATCTAAAAGGAGGTGATGAAATAAAAATTCAGACAGACAAGGGAGGAACCATTATTTATAAGGTGACCGGTACGCAAGTTGTGGACAAGGCAAAAGCACATATAAATCTTGTTACCACAATAAGTGAACTGGTTCTGGTGACCTGCTACCCATTTAATGCGCTGCAAACAGAAACCCGTTTGCGCTATCTGGTTTATGCAGCAGAAAAAAACAAAACATCGTAAGGAGTCAGGTTATGCTTGAATATGAATTATCCGTTAATATCAAAGTCGAAAATAAAGAAGCACTTGAAAATTTATTACTCACTGTCGAGTCAATCAATGCGACCAGTTTAGATGCCAGCTCGGTCGAGTTATTAAGTATTAGCAGATTAAATACTTCTAATGTAAAACAAGGTTGTATTACAAGGAATTATGAAGAGGATTCCTGGCTGTCGCCCTTAACGGTGAAAGGGGTTAATGCTGTTTAATGGGCAAATTTTGTGGTGGAATTGGCTCGATTAGCTATATTTTAAGGGCACTTTGTACTTTACTTAATAGACCTACCTTATTAAAGGAGAACGTCATGTCTCAAATCGGGAAATTACTGGAAACCAAAGGAACCGATATATGGTCAGTGCATCCTGACGATTCTGTTTTTAAGGCCATAGAAATCATGGATGCGAAAGGGGCGGGTGCACTGGTTGTTTTACTGGATGGAAAATTGATTGGTATTATTTCAGAAAGAGACTGTGCCCGAAAAGTAATTTTGAAGAAATTGCCTGCTGATGAAACCCGAGTAAAAGATATTATGACACGTGATGTTTTTTATACTAACCCAACTCAAACGGTTGATGAGTGTCTTGCGGTGATGACGCAGCGACGTATTCGGCATTTACCTGTTTTAGATAACAGTAGCCTGCTTGGGGTGATTTCACTTGGTGATTTAGTCAAGGAAGTAATTGCCGAACAAAAATTTAAAATTGAAAATCTTGAGCATACGATCTCATGGGGTGAGTCGTATTAATTAATAATTTTTAATCTGGCTAATTCCGGTTAGTTCAGCATTATTTATAAGCTCTATTGTTTGTCGTTTAAATCAGATAACTCCCGGTACTGTTATCCGGCAGATATTTTCAAGTGGCGTTCTTGATTTATGGAATTAAATTTACATGCCAGCGTAACGCTTTTGTTGACAGCATTGGCCTTAATCCTGTTTACTCAGGATAAAATTCGTCTTGAATCATCAAGCCTGTTTATTCTTACTCTTCTTGTTTTATTCTTTACCTTGTTTCCTTTTTATAAGGAAGATTCCGTGCAACTTGTTGCGGCCGATTTTTTTCTAGGTTTTGGGCATGAGGCACTGATAGCAATATCTGCTTTAATGATACTTGGCAAGGGTATTGAAACAACCGGTGCATTAAAGCCGTTAACTAGAATATTATCCCAGTCATGGTCAAAATCCCCTTCAGTTACTTTTTTAGTCACATTGTTGGTGAGTGCCGTATTAAGTGCTTTTGTTAATAATACGCCAATCGTCATTATGTTGATTCCGATATTAATATCGGTTGCAATTAATAACCAGACTTCACCGTCTAAATTATTAATTCCTATGGGATTAACAACAATTATTGGTGGAATGGCAACAACGATTGGAACCTCAACAAATTTGTTGGTGGTTGCATTAGCGAACGATCTGGCAGGTATACAGTTCAGCATGTTTGAGTTTAGCTTGCCGGTAATTATTGTTGGTGGGATGGGCATTTTACTGTTATGGGGGGTTGCCCCTTATTTTTTACCGGAACGCAAAATTGCATTAAGTGATCAAAAGCAACGGGTATACAATGCGGTACTGTTTCTGTCAGAGAAAAGTGTTAGTGATGACATGGAAGTGCGTGATGTATTAGATAAGACGAATCACGAAATGCCTGTTCATAAAATTTTGCGTGGAGAGTATCAACAGATTATTCCCATTCCAACGGTAAAGTTAAAGCCTGGTGACAAGTTGTTTATTAGTGGTACAGCCGAAAAGTTAAAGGAATTTGAGTCAAAGCTGAATGGAACACTGCATAATATAAATAATGAGGGTGAATTATTAGACGGTGAATATCAGACACAGGATGACGATCAGGTACTTGCCGAAATTCTTGTTACTGGTGGTTCTATTCTTCATAACCGTTCAATTAAACAAGCTCGAATTGCCGAAAGATTTAATGTGCTGGTGCTTGCTATTCACCGTTTGCATCATTCTTCTCAACGGATGACTAAAAAATTGAGTAAAATGAAACTTCATCGTGGTGATATTCTTTTAGTGCAGGTGAGCCGTGAAAACCTGCACTTAATTAAAGATGACACGAAATTATTAGTACTTGATAACGTTACTGATTATATCTCGAACGGCAAGGGGCCGGTGGCAATTTTAGTGATGCTGGGCGTTGTTGCGCTTGCGGCAACAGGTGTATTACCTATCGCCGTTAGTGCACTTGTTGGTGTTGTAGCAATGCTGCTATCAGGATGCCTGGGTTGGCGACATATAGGCAAGGCTATAAGCGCCCAGGTCATTCTGGTTATTGTTGTGAGTCTGGCGCTTGGCCGAGCATTAACGGACACAGGCGGTACTGATTTTCTGGCAAATAGTTTTATTGATGCCACTCATGGCATGAGTACGGTAATGATTTTATCGTCTTTATTATTTTTAATGGCAGCGATTACCAATGTGGTTTCCAACACAACATCGGCCATTATTGGTACACCAGTGGCAATAACCATTGCAGAACATTTAGGGGTGCCCCTTGAACCTTTTATTCTTGCTGTTTTATTTGGTGCCAATATGAGTTATGCCACCCCTATTGGTTACCAAACCAATTTACTCATTTATAGCGCAGGTGGTTACAGGTTCATGGACTTTCTGCGTTTCGGGGTACCCTTTACGCTGGCGGTGGGCTTTGGCTTTTCAGTCATTCTTTCTATACTTTATGGATTATAAGGTTTTAAATAAATTAGTTTTCTTCTTATTATTAATGTTATTGAGTAGCAGTTGCAAGATAGCAATTTGCATTTATGGTTGATTGGCAGCTTGCGTTGTTTTCAGTGTCAGGCCATATTTGTGGTATGCTAATAAAACCCCTGTATTTAAACTGCCTGTAAACAAGTGGATAAAAATATATGAACCGCATAGTGTTAATTCTTGTTTCATTGTTTATATTTCAATCAACTGTTCTTGCCAAAAAGGTAGAGCAAGACCTGGAGTTTGTAAAAGTAACAGGAAATATTTATGCCATCGTTGGTTCGTTGGGAAATCGTTCAAAACAGAATTTAGGGAATAATGCGACATTTGGTGTGGTTGTTACAAAAATAGGTGTGGTGCTGATTGATTCCGGTGCAACTTATGAAGGTGCTGCACGCATACACCAGCTTATAAAAAGTATTACAAAACAACCGGTGAAAGTCGTCATTAACAGTGGTGGGCAGGATCATCGTTGGCTGGGCAATGACTATTTTAAAAAGCAGGGCGCAAAAATTATTGCTAACCAACGCGCTGTAGCCGATCAGAAACAGCGTAAGCAAAATCAGTTCTCCAGGCTTGCAAATCTACTGGGTGCAAAAGCACTAGAGCAAACGCATGCTCGCTATGCAGATATAATGTTTGACCAGACATACCGTTTCAATTTAGGCGGAATCGATTTTAAATTAGTCCATGCAGGCCAGGCACATACCCCCGGTGACAGTTTTATCTGGCTCCCTGCACAGAAAGTCGTTTTTACCGGCGATATTGTCTATACCGAACGGATGCTAAGTATTCAGGATTCATCAAAGTCGAAAACATGGTTATCTGCTTTTGAGGCATTTGCAGCTTTAAAACCCGAGTTTGTTGTGCCGGGTCATGGTCACCCAACCTCGCTGGCAAAGGCAAAAAAAGATACCTACGATTACCTTTCTTTTCTGCGAAAAAGTATTGCAGAATTCATGCAGGTGGGTGGCGGCATTGAGGATATCGGTAATCTGGATCAGGCTCAGTTTAGTTATTTGAAAAATTTTAATGCTCTGAAGGGTCGCAATGCACAACAGGTTTATCAGGAACTTGAGTTTGAATAGCAACACCTGCTTTTAACAGGGCAAAGTGGTAAATATTAGTTGTGATAGAAACAGAATTTTTCGATATACAATTTGAAAATGAAAAGAAACTTCATGCGTTTACACGTGAACAGAATAATCAACGTTTAGCCAACCAATATGAAGCGATAGCTAATGCTGAAGCACTGGAATTGCTTGAGCCATTTGCCAAAGCCTACCTTGGTTTATTCCTTGAAATAGATAACAGCTTTTCTCCTGAACAACGTATCCGCTTTATTGCTGGTGATACACTTGTGGATGCCGTTATGCAGGGCCTGGCACGGGTTATAGTGCTCAATAGTTTTCCGACTGCAACAGAAATTGGTAAAAAGATGGCAGAGGATGAGTGTCTGGACTTTGGTTATGTTGTTCTGGTGAGTATGGACTTATGTATAAAAAGAACAGCAACATCAAAAGAGGCTTTTTCCAGTCTTAGCCCACAGGCCTTAAGTGCAGCTTTATGTTTTAGCTATGCCAATAGTTGTGACTTCAGAAATACATGGGTAAGCAAACTTATTGAGTATGACCGTGATCTAGTTACGCTCACTCTGCAACAATTCTGGCTGTCACAGATGGATAAAGGAGTGCGATTTTTACCTGGATTATCTGAGCAATTAAGAACAAAACAAGGCCAGCAATTAGTTGGTGATATTATTTTACCGATATTATCCGGCTGGACAGGCTATAAGAAAAAAATATTGAATATATTATTGGCGATTGCTTTGCGTTATGCCGATGCTGAAAAGTTATTAGCGGTCATTGAAAATATTCTGGCAACAGAGCAAAGTCTTAATCCACGAATGCGTATGGTCTGGTTAACCAGTGCATTTATATTACGGCCGGATGACTATTGGCAGCAAATGGTTGATTACACTTATCGCTCAAAAGAAAAGTTGTTGCCGTTACTGGACTTTACTATTGCATTACTGGATGAAATTACATTTGAGACTGATACGCTAACAAAAATTATTCGTTTAATTGCCCCCAAATTTCCACCACACATTGACGACTTTGGCGAACTCGCCGCCAATCCACAAAAAACCCTGCGTTTATTTTACGAGCTTGCCAATCGCGAACAGAATATTGTTGGCGAGCTCCAATGGTTACGGAGTGCCCGTGTGATGAAAATTGTGGATCCGATTCTGGATGAAGTTGAATTGCTAAACCGACAAAAACAACATCAGAGGAACTTGCCGGATTTTGACATTTTTTTGACTAACTTGCTGAATAACGGAAAGTTAAAAGAGCGGCGTAGCCGTTTTAAGAATAAACTCTAGCCATTTCTGCTTTTGCCGGGTTGAACGTTGTTTTTCTGTAGTTGTCTTTTAATAAGTTTAAAGTGAGTTAAGCTTAAATTGTGATCTTTTTGTGATAATTAGGCACTATTTTAAAGATAAGGATATAAATATATGCCAGAGAAAAAAAGCCGAATTTTAATTATCGAGGATAATCGCGATCTTGCGCATATTGTTGCGGTGCACCTTGAAGATTTGAATATGCGCGTCGACAAAAGTTATGATGGGCAGACAGGCTATCAGCTAGCCTGCAGTAATGACTATGATCTCATTCTTCTGGATATCATGATGCCAAAAATGAACGGCATAGAAGTTTGTCGTGAGTTACGTAACAGAAAAAAATACACGCCTATTATTATGTTGACCGCGAAAACATCGGAGATTGATCGTGTGTTGGGACTGGAAATGGGCGCAGATGATTATCTGACCAAGCCCTTTAGTATCCGTGAGCTGGTTGCACGGGTAAAAGCAGTCATTCGGCGCAATGTAGTGTACACCGACAGCCAGCCGGAACAGG
>VAPM010377306.1_pt1 | contig 13732 bp, 23 predicted proteins | sample 3395091 | NCBI WGS metagenome assembly VAPM01 (sample SAMN08290445, study PRJNA428436) | hydrothermal vent metagenome | isolation source: Deep-sea hydrothermal vent chimney 3 | place: Pacific Ocean: Juan De Fuca Ridge | reverse complement strand
GACTTACAGAAGAACTCCGGTGGCGGCTTTGATTATGAGGTACGGGAAATTAGCAAGAGGTATATCTCAAAATATGCTAGAAAAGCACTCGTATTTCATTCAAATGACAAGGTGTCAATTAGTTACTCTAACGGCTCTAATGTTGTAGTTAAAGTTCATGAGTCTAATGGTAAAATACTCTTAGATGTTATGGATAAAAAAGGAAATCGAATCAAGAGACTGTTTATTGAGATTAATGGTCGCCGTACATATATTTATAAAAAAAGAAAGGTTTAAAGTGACGTCAGGAATCATCCAAGCGTCATTTTTTTTGGCAATAATTCATCTTTAAAATACATTTAACCGTTGGTATTCGATTGTACTCACTCTCTTCTTTTGTGATTTGACACCGGCCTTCGTTTTAGCTATTATGTACGCCAAGCTCGAGAGAGCTTTTTAATTTGAAATGGCACGATCTATTAAAAAAGGACCATACGTAGACCCAAGACTTCAAAGGAAGATCGAAGGTAAAAAGCCAAATGATACTGGCGTTGTTAAGACGTGGGCACGAAGAAGCCAAATCTCTCCTGATATGGTTGGATTTACTTTCGGTGTTCATAACGGCAGAGACCATATTGAGGTTTTTGTTACTGATGAGATGGTTGGACATCGTCTAGGAGAGTTTTCTCCTACTAAGAAGTTCCATCGCCATGGAGGTAAAATGCAGAAAGAATTAGAGCAACGACAGAAAGAAGCTGAGATTACAGCAGCTAAGGCAGCTAAAGTAGCAGCCGATAAATAAACATAAATATTCATGAAAGCACGACTTAAAAATTATCGACAATCTCCACGCAAGGTTAGACTTGTTGCTAATCTTGTACGCGGTAAGAGTGTTGTTAGAGCACTGACAGCTCTCTCATTTTTAGACAAGAAGTCAGCAGCCCCAATTAAGAAATTAATTGAGTCAGCAGTTTCAAATGCAGAAAACAAAGGGTCGAAAAAGGAAGACTTAGCTGTTTCAGATATTCAAGTAGACGAAGGGGTTTCATTTACACGCTTTCGTCCTCGAGCACGTGGGCGAGCAGCTCCTATAAAACGTCGCTCGAGTCACATAAATATAAATCTAACTAATTCAAAAAACTAAAACCTAGAATCTAACGCTTTAAACATGACACATAACGTACACCCATATTCACATAGACTCGGAATACTTCGCGACTGGAAATCTCGGTGGTTTTCTTCAAACCCACAAGAATATCGTGAGGGTATTAAGCTCGATGTAAGTATTCGGGAGTTTTTAACAAAACAACTACGTGGTAAATACGTTAGTTCTATTGAGATGGAACGAAACCAGAAAACACTTCGAGTTATTATCAAAACCACCCGACCTGGAATTATTATTGGCAGAAGTGGCGAAGGTAGCGCGAAGATAAAAGCTGACGTTGAAAAGATGACCAAGAAGCTCAGGATAGAAGAGCTTCCAGAAATTAAGATTGATATTGAAGAAGTACGATCACCAGAATCAAATGCAGCAATCGTATCTCAAATGATCGCAGAAGGCTTAGAAAAGCGAATGCCGTTTCGTCGAGTGTTAAAACAGACAGTAGACAAAGTAATGGCAAATCGAGACGTTGAAGGAGTCAGGATTTCTGTAGCAGGACGACTTGGAGGAACTGAGATGGCGCGACAAGAGCAAATAAAGAAGGGGCGTATTCCACTTCAGACATTTAGGGCAGATATTGATTTTGCACGAGAAAAGGCGTATCTTCCATACGGTGTAATAGGTATTAAAGTATGGATATATAAGGGTGACGTATTTGATACTAATGAATAAGGCTTATGTTATTTCCAAAGAAAGTAAAATACAGAAAATGGCAGACACGCCGTTCAAATAAAAACAAAGTGCACAATGCAACAAGGGGTGTAACCGTAGCATTTGGTTCACACGGTCTTAAAGCTGTTGCTATGAAGCGGGTTACATCAAACCAAATAGAGGCAGCAAGACGTGTTATTAGCCGAACGTTAGGAAAGACAGGAAAGACGTGGATTCGTATTTTTCCAGACCGACCAATCACAGCTAAGGCAGCTGAGGTAGGTATGGGTAAAGGAAAAGGAGACTTAAAGCACTATGTTGCTGAAGTACTTCCTGGTCGTATTCTATTTGAAATAGACGGAGTTGAAGACGATGTGGCTAAAGAAGCTCTTCGAAAAGCTGGAGCAAAACTTCCTCTTAAGACCAAGATAGTAACTAGGCAGGCATAATAAAAAAATTATGAAAAAAGAACCAGTAATTAAAAGCAAGAGCAGTAAAGATTTAATAAAAACACTTAACGAAAAACGTGAAGAGTTAAGGAAGTTTCGTTTTGGTATCTCAGGAAGTAAGACTCGTAATGTAAAAGAAGGAAGAAACACACGAAAAGAGGTCGCAAAGGTTCTCACTGAGTTAAACTCAAGAGTATAAATAAAAATATGACTGACAAACAAACAACAAATAAAGAAGTTGAAAGCTCTACTCCAAAAGCTAAGAAAGTATTTAGTGGTACGGTGGTATCTAACAAAATGAAAGACACAATAGTTGTCTTGGTATCTAGGTACACAAAGCATCCAAAGTACAAGAAGTTTTTAAAGCGTTCAAAGAAGTTTATGGCGCACGATGCAGGGAACACCAAGGAGATTGGAGACAAAGTAAATATAGAAGAAGCGCGGCCAATGTCGAAAAACAAGAAGTTCAAACTAGTCGACAGTAAGTAACTATTAGTTTATAGTAACCACTCATTACCTTAAAGCTGACACCTGTAACCTAAAACCTAGAACATGATTCAACCACAAACAACAGTAAAAATAACCGACAACTCAGGCGCAAAGATAGGCGTTGTGTTTAAGGTTCTTGGTGGATCTAAGCGTAGGTATGCTCGTATTGGAGACTTGGTAGTTCTTTCCATAAAATCAGTTGAGCCACGAAAGATGATAAAAAAGAAAGAAGTTGTTCGAGGTATTGTAGTACGCCAAAAGCAACCATTCAGACGCAAGGATGGTTCTTATATAAGATTCGACGAGAATGCAGTCGTTTTAGTTGAAAAGGAGAAGAAAGAACCTAGAGCAGGACGAATCTTTGGTCCAATTCCACGAGAGATTGCAGAAGCTGGATACCAGAAGATTGTTTCTCTTGCACCAGAGGTTGTATAAAGATATACATATGAAAATCAAAAAGGATGACAAAGTAATAGTGATTGCAGGGAAAGACCGAGGAAAGAAAGGTAAGGTTCTTCGAGCACTTCCAAGGGAAGACCGTGTGATAGTCGAAGGTGTTAATGTTGTTAAACGACACCAGAAGGCAACTTCACAGCGCCAGAATGGACAGATTATAGACAAGACTCTTCCTATTCATGTTTCAAATGTAATGATTGTTGACCCAAAGACAGGCAAGAGAACACGGATTGGCATCAAAAGAGTAAATGGTAAGTACACACGTATCGCAAAAAAGAGTAATACAAAGATTTCATAACACGTATGTCATTAACAAAAGAAAAACAAAATAGTATTTTTGGCTCTATTAAAGAGAAGTTAAACTACACAAACGTTTCTCAGTCACCAAAGATTGAAAAAGTCTCCGTGTCTGTTGGAGTTGGCTCAATAAAGGATAAAAAGAAAATAGAGACAATTATAGATCGACTTACAAAAATAACAGGACAAAAGCCTTCTGCCTGCCCTGCAAAGAAGTCAATCGCTACATTTAAGCTTCGAGAAGGAGACGTTATTGGATACCAGGTGACACTGCGTGGTTCACGTATGTATGATTTTCTTGATAAGCTCATCCATGTTGCACTTCCAAGAACTCGTGACTTTAGGGGAATTAAACTTTCATCAATAGATGAGATGGGTAATATTTCTATCGGGATTAAAGAGCATACAATATTCCCAGAGACTTCAGATGAAGAGCTAAGGAATGTATTTGGAATGAGTATTACTATTACAACTTCATCTAGTACGAGAGAAGAGACTGAGGCTTTGTTACGCGGCATACAATTCCCACTTCAGAAATAAAACCCCATTTTAAGCGAATTACTTCGTTGTGTTCGCGAAAATATTGTTCACAATACGCTTGTATTGCTCTCAATATTTTCGCTCCACAGCCTCGTACTTCATCTTAAAATGGGGTTTCTGGGATGTTTGATAAAGCGATTCGTGCTCTTTCAAAAGAAGAAAATGATTCAAGTTATATATCAGATGTACACGTTGTATTTTGGGGTGATATAAAAAATGAGGGATATAATCACTTAAGAGAAATATTAGAAAAGGAGTATAAAATAAATAAAAAATTTAAAGAAAAGATTCTTTACTTTGTAAATAAATACGTTGAATTTAGAGAGGCTGAAGTCTCTGAAGGAGACAAAGATAAGCTCGCTGGTTATATCATAAGCGAACTACCGACTCTGTTAGGTGGAGTTTTGTGGAACAACACTTTATATGATCTTGTTCTTTATCCAACATATGTAGATAGTGGAATGAGTCAATTCGTTTTAGATATACGAGGAGGTAAATATTTCGATTCTTCAAAACTTCTCTTGAGACAGCTCAATACTCTTGTGGAAGATTATCTGGAAAAGCCCAAGTTATCCTGAAAAATAAGTCTATATAGACTAGTAAACAACCATTTCAAGCCATTTTAAATGCCCCAGGTGGTTGGGGCATTTAAAATGGCTTGTTTTGTGGCAAAAGTTGCTTAAAACCCTTTTAGAACAAGAGTTTTATTTGACTTTAGGCGCTTCAACTGATAATATGTGCCAAGCGTTTCAAAGCGCTTTTTTAATTAGCTATATATAATTCATGGCAAAGAAATCAGTAATAGCTCGGTCACAAAAGACCCCAAAGTTTAAGTCACGTGTTGTGCGGCGATGTTTTCGTTGTGGGCGTACTCATGGGTATATGAGAGATTTCGACCTTTGTCGTATATGTTTTAGAGAACAAGCAAATGACGGAAATTTACCAGGAATCAAAAAAGCATCATGGTAACAGACACAGTAGGAGATTTCATAATAAGACTTAAAAATGCATCCATAATGAAAAAGGATGTTGTGAGTACTCCGTATTCAAAATTACGATTTGCAGTTGCTCAGTCATTACAGAAAAATGGATATATCAAATCAGTAAACAAAAAAGGTAAAAAAATAGAAAAAACTATTGAGGTTGAATTAGCCTACGATAAAGACAACAAATCAGTCATTACTGATGTTAAGCGTGTGTCTAGTCCAGGACGCCGAACATACTACGGTACTAAAGATATACAGCCAGTAAAGTATGGAAGAGGCTCTCTTATCCTTTCAACACCAAAGGGTATTTTGACAGACAAGGAGGCTAAGAAAGAAAACGTTGGAGGTGAAGCGTTGTTTAAAATTTGGTAAACAGATATGTCACGTATAGGTAAACAAAAAATAAGTATTCCAGAAAAGACAGAAGTAACTGTTTCTGGTAATTCTGTTTCTGTGAAGGGTCCTCTTGGAGAACTTACAAAAGATCTTCATGAAGCTATTACAGTGAGCGTTGATAACAACGAAGTAGTAGTTTCCCCTGTTAGTAATACGATACAAGCAAGAGCTTTGTGGGGAACATATGCTTCTCACATAAAGAGCATGATAGAGGGAGTAAACAAGGTATTCGAAAAAAAGCTTATCGTAGAAGGAATTGGATATAAAGTAAATCTTTCCGGAAAGAATCTAGAGCTTATAGTAGGTTTTTCTCATCCAGTAATTCTTACTCTTCCAGAAGGAATCAATGTTGTTGTTGAAAAAAACAACATATCAATATCAGGTTCTGATAAACAAATAGTTGGACAATTTACTGCAGAGATTCGAGACGTAAAGAGACCAGAGCCTTACAAAGGTAAGGGAATACGATATGAAGATGAAATAGTTCGCCGAAAACAAGGTAAGAAGACTGTAGGATAAGAATAGTAGAATAAAAAATATGTTAAGTAATATAAAAAAAATAAGACGACAAAGGAGACATAATCGCGTACGAGCGAAGATTTCCGGCACAGATACCACTCCACGGTTGTCTGTATTCAAGTCTAATACACGTATTACTGCGCAGGTTATTAATGATGAAAAGGGTGAGACTATCGCATCTTCTTCCACTACAGATTTTAAAAAAGGAACTCTTAAAGACAAAGCAGTAGAGGTGGGAAAGAAGATTGCACAAGACGTAAAAGGTAAAAAAATAGAGAAGGTCGTATTTGATAGAGGAGGATTTCTATACACAGGGAACATTAAAGCACTTGCTGACAGCGCAAGAGAAGGCGGGTTAAAGTTTTAATATAATTTTTAATACATATGACAGAAGAAACACTACAAAAGAAAACGACTGAACCAAAGAGCGATGTAACACCAAAGACACCAGCAACATCTACGAGTACAGATAAGCCTCCTGCAAGTACTCCTGCAAGAAACACAGGCTTCAGGAAAAATACTCGTAGAATAGTTCGTAGACAAGATAGAGCTCGTTCAGAGTTCACTCAAAAGATCATCAGTATCCGCCGAGTTACTCGTGTTATGGCAGGTGGGCGACGTTTTGGTTTTTCAGTAGCAATGGTTCTAGGAGATCAGAAGGGGCGTGTTGGAATAGGTACTGGCAAGGCAACAGACACAGCACTTGCGATTGAGAAGGCTATCCGACAAGCAAAGAAAAACATGATTAAGATAAATACTACGAAAGAAATGAGTATTGCTCATGACGTAAACATGAAGTACGGTGCATCTGTTATTCAGATAATTCCGGCGAAAGGACGAGGTCTTGTTGCAGGTAGTTCAGTAAGGACAATTCTCGAGCTTGCAGGAATCAAAGATGTAACAGCAAAGATTTTCTCACGAAGCAAGAACAAGCTTAATAATGCACAAGCTACCATCAATGCGCTTAAACAATTGAAAGTTGAAAACTAAAAACATGCAATTAAACGATTTAAAACAAAAGACAAAACGAATAACAAAAAAGCGAATTGGTCGCGGTGGTCTTCGAGGTAAAACATCTGGACGTGGACACAAGGGTCAAAAAGCGCGTGCCGGACATTCACTTCGCCCAGAATGGCGAGATATAATCAAAAGGCTTCCAAAGCTACGTGGACACGGCAAGAACAGAGCTCGAACAATTAATAGTTCTGTTGTTAAACCTACACCAGTAAATCTAGCTATTTTAGAGGCGACATTCTCAGACGGTGAGGTAGTTACCCCAACTGTTTTGTTTGATAAGAACATTGTTTCTCGTGTAGATGGTAAGATGCCTAAAGTAAAAATTCTTGGTCTAGGATCTATTTCCAAGAAAGTATCAATTGAAGAGTGTCTTGTCTCAAAGACTGCAAAAGAGGCGATAGAAAAAGCAGGTGGAAGTATAAAATAAAGATATAAAAATCATGTTTTCTTCATTTTTAAATAAAGTAAGACTAGTTATAAAAGACAGCACCCTACGTAAGAGATTACTTTTTGTAATTTTTGCACTTCTAATATTCCGAGCACTTGCTGCAATCCCAATTCCAGGTGTTGATATTCTTCAACTTGAAAACTTTTTTGCAAACAATCAGTTTTTAGGACTTCTTAATATTTTCTCAGGAGGTGGGTTGGCAAACCTTTCTATCGTTATGCTTGGAGTAGGGCCATATATTACAGCGTCCATTATTATGCAATTACTTACTATTATGTCACCTAAGCTTAAGGCGATGTATCAAGAAGACGGTGAGGCAGGGCGGAAGAAATTTTCACAATATTCACGATTACTGACAATACCACTTGCCTTTGTTCAAGGGTTTAGTTTCTACGTATTATTACAACGACAAGGTATTATTATTGACTCTGGTCTTATAAGCACTGTAACCAACGTTATGGTTATCGCAGCTGGTTCTATATTCTTAATGTGGATTGGTGAGCTTATTTCAGAGTTTGGTATAGGCAACGGAGTCTCACTTATTATATTTGCAGGTATTGTAGCAAGTCTACCAACGACCATAAGCCAGTTGGCATTTTCATTTGATATCGTTCAACTTCCTTTGTATATAGGATTTATTCTCGTGGGTATATTGATTACAGCAGGTGTTGTAGTTGTCACAGAAGCAGAGAGGCCGATACCGATTACGTATGCTCGTCGTGTACGAGGAGCAAAAGTATATGGCGGCATCTCAACATACCTTCCTATTCGAGTTAATCAGGCTGGTGTTATTCCAATTATCTTCGCACTATCAATACTCCTATTTCCACAGATGATTTTTACATTCTTAGCTAACCTTAATATAGCAATAGTAAGCTCAGTATCTTCTGCAATAGTCACGGGGCTTTCAAATCAGCTTGTCTACGCGATACTGTATTTCTTACTCGTATTCATGTTTACATATTTTTATACAGCAGTTACGTTTGATCCAGACACAATTTCTAAAAATCTTCAAAAGAGTGGAGCGTTTATTCCAGGTGTTCGTCCAGGTAATATGACCTCAACATATATAGCTAAAATACTCACTCGGTTAACATTAGTAGGCGCTTTATTCTTAGGATGTATCGCAGTATTACCTCTTGGTATGCAAGCAATTACGGGCATAACAGCGCTTGCTATTGGTGGTACAGCGCTTTTGATTGCGGTATCAGTAGTTCTCGACTTGGTTAAAAAGATTGATGCACAGATTGCAATGCGTGAATATTAAGACTCCAAAATTTGCTAAAACTCCTAAAATTGACCCAGAGCTTCGTCAGTTACGAAAAAAGTTTTCTCACCGTATGTTCATACGGCTCAAAAACTTTTTTCTTACTTTCTCGCCCTGAATCAATTTAATGAGTTTATGTCCCTTCGTTTGGCGTTCAATTTTTAAACAGTGGAGATGAATAAGGTATACTAGATATCATGTTAAATACATTTGTCATAACAGGGCGTCCTGGTTCAGGGAAGTCCGCACAAGCAAAATTACTTTCTAAAAAAACAGGTTTTAGATTTTTTTCTCCTGGGAACCGATACCGTGAGATAGCTACACAGGAGAACATATTTGGTAAAAAGATAAAAGAAATCATAGATGGAGGGCACCTAGGTCCCTATTGGCTCTCGGCCTATTTATTTCAAGAAGTAATTTTAAATATAGATGATACAGAGGGGATAATTTTTGAAGGAATTGGGAGAAAAGAAGAGGAAGCAAAAATGTTTGACGAAGTTATGGGATGGCTTGATCGTGACTACAAAGTTCTCGATGTTTCGGTGGATGAAGAAGAAATCACTAAACGGCTGACACTCCGTCGCAATACAGAATCTAGAGAAGATGATGACCCTGAAGATATTCCGGTGCGTATTAAAGAATATGACGCACATACATTACCAGCAATAAATTTTTTCAAATCAGTTGGAAAGTATACTGAAATCAATGGAGAGCAAAGTATAGATGAGGTACACCAAGAAATTTTACAAAGACTAAGCATTTAATTTTTCAATTTTTGCTTAATTCTTAATTCTTAATTCATTATTCCTAATTCATAACAGTATGTTAGCACATGAGGAAGATAAAGAAGCATTACGCACAGCAGGAGAACACTTAGGAACAATACTTAAAACACTTGCGGGTTTAGCAAAACCAGGAGTGTCAGTTGCGTCGTTAGATGAAAAAGCAAAAGAGATGATGGACGAATATGGAGACAAGCCAGCCCTTTTAGGATACAAGCCACAGGGAGCACCTCGAGCATATCCAGCCACATTGTGCATAGCGGTTAACGATATTGTTGTGCACGGTATTCCGACTGAGCAAAACACCGTACTTCAAGAGGGGGATATTATAGGTCTTGATACTACGCTAGTTCATGGCAAATATATAGTAGACAGTGGCATAACCGTACCTGTTGGTAATGTAAGCAAAGAAGCCACAAAGCTCATACAAGTGACCAGAGAGGCCTTATATATAGGTATAGAGCAGGCGAGGATAGGGAATACCGTAGGAGATATAGGGCACGCAATAGAAACATATGTAAAACCATATAAATATGGGATAGTGCGCGAGCTGTGTGGGCACGGAGTGGGTAATAAAGTTCATGAAGAGCCATCTATCCCAAACTACGGCAAGGCTGGAGAGGGGGATGTCTTAAAAGAAGGTATGGTTATCGCGATAGAGCCAATGTTTAACATAGGAAGCGAAGAAGTTATTTTTGAGGATGACGGGTTTACTGTCAGAACAGCAGACGGGTCATTAAGTGCGCACTTTGAACACACTCTTGTTATAACTAAAGACGGACCGGAAATTTTTACGGAAGTTTAAAGCGAGCTAGAAAGTTAGAAGTTTATAAAATAGAAAGAAAAGATTAGGCCATATAATCCCTTCGAGGAATTATATGGCCGTTGTAACTAGTCGCTTTTATATGGATTGATATCAAGCGATCCGCAACCAATGTTGTTTAGTTTCATTAAAATCACCTCCTTTTCCATTTTCATATTAGCTTATATAAAGCGTTTATTCAAGAAGATTGCGCCATAATACTAATAGCGTATAATTGTGCGTACTAATCTTTTAATTATTTAGTAATTTATTAATAGCTTTCGGCTAAAATCTATTTATTATGTCAAAACACAGCAAAGAGAGGACTCTTGTTATTATCAAACCAGATGGAGTGCAACGCTCACTTATTGGAGAAGTAATAGCACGGCACGAGAGAGTTGGATTAAAACTTGTAGGTCTCAAAATACAAGTTCCTGAGGCTGGTCATGTAGAAGAACACTATACACTTGATCCGCAGTGGCGTACTGTGACAGGTGAGAAGTCAATTGAGGCATATAAAAAAAGGGGGCTTACACCTCCATCAACTGACCCCCTTGAAGTTACAGCAAAGATTCTAGAAAATTTAAAGAAATATATGACGTCCGGCCCTGTAATTATTATGGTGTGGCAAGGAGCACATAGTGTTGAGTTAGTGAGAAAACTTGTTGGTGGCACAGAACCGCTTACGTCAGATGTAGGTACTATTAGAGGGGATTATGTTTTAGACTCATATCGTATGGCAGACGAAGATGGGCGAGCTGTACGAAATGTTATCCACGCATCAGGCTCAGTTAGTGAAGCGGAGAATGAAATTAAACATTGGTTTGAAGACAGTGAATTGATTAATTATCGTCTTGTTCAAGAAGAAATTATATACAATGTAGAATTGGATGGGATTCTTGAGTAAAAATTAAACTTAATATAAGCCATAAAAAATGCCCAAGTACCTGTGGTATTTTTTATTAGCGACGTAGAGCGAGAGAAACGGGAAAGCGTAGCTTTTGCATTTCCGAGCCGAGGAGCTAATATGGGTTCAATACTTCGTGCTTTTAGGCTGAGGATCCTTTATATTGCGAACGTCTTATTGCAGGAGTATAATACAAGCAAGGTAACGAAAGTATTGTTCACTTAGTTACTTGTTCAGGGAAGTTTGAATGTATTAAGTATACACACAACACGGTGTATCGCTGAAAACACCCACCTTCATTTACTGAGCGAGTACTTTCGTTCCCTTATCAAAGGATCACTCAATTTGCTTGAGTGGTTTTTTGATTATGTATATTTGATATACTGAGACTGTTATGCACAAGCATCCATTATTCATTTCATGGGCAATACTTCTAGCATGTATCGCGGTACTTCATATTATTGCGTTGGAGTTTTTCTTGTATTGGTTGTATCCGTGGTTTGACATCATGATGCATTTTCTAGGGGGTATCTTCGTTGGACTTATGTCCCTGTGGTTCTTTTTTGAATCAGGATATATAAGAGTAGACAAAAGTATACAAAACATAGTTATTATTGCAGGCGGGGCATTTGTATTTATTGGAGTTGGTTGGGAAGTGTTTGAAGTCCTTGCAGGAATACCAATTGAAGAAAATTATGTTAGCGATACTATAACTGATTTAGGTATGGGTTTCTTAGGAACATCAACAGCAGTATTTATATTTATAAAATTATTTTTATCTAAAGAAAAAGATCATGGAGAATAAAAACACAATTACATTTTACGGTGGGGCGGGTACAGTAACAGGGTCTAACTTCCTTTTAGTATTAGGTGGCACAAAGATACTTATAGACTGCGGACTAACGCAGGGGGAGAAATATAGTAGTGAGTTTAACCATGAACCATTTGTATATGACGCATCGAGTGTAGATTATTTATTTGCAACACATGCACATGCTGACCATATAGGACTTATACCAAAGTTAGTAAAAGAAGGTTTTAATGGAATTATATATTCAACACCTGCCACGAAAGATTTGTCAGAGACTATGTTTGCAGACTCTGTAAGGATTCTTGCTCGTGAGGCTAAAAACAGCGGGACAGAGCCATTATACAGCGCAGATGATGTAGCAAAAGCCCTATCTCTATGGAGAGAGATAGACTATCACAAAGACGAATCGCTTACCTCAGACATCTCAGTTTTTCTTAAGGATGCTGGACATATTCTCGGCTCAGCGATGATTGAGTTTACATATAAAGGGAGAAAAATAGTGTTTACAGGGGACTTGGGTAATTCACCAGCGCCCTTGCTTCGCGATACAGAAGTAGTAGACGATGCAGACTACATTGTTATCGAGAGTGTCTATGGAGACAGAAATCACGAAAACAGAGAACAACGGGAAGAGTTGTTAAAGAAAGCTATCGAAGATGTGTCAGCAAGAGGAGGTACTCTTATGATCCCTGCTTTCTCAATGGAGCGTACACAGCTGTTGTTGTACTTAATAAATAATTTTGTCGAAGACAAGGTACTGCCGAAAATTCCTGTGTTCCTTGATTCACCACTCGCTATTAAAGTGACTGACATTTTCAAGAGATATACTCATTTGTTTAATAAAGAAGTTCGAGCAGAAATTAAAGCAGGGGACGATATTTTTGATTTCCCTCTATTTAAAGACACAAAAAACGTCTCAGAGTCGAAAGCGATATTAAAAGCGCCAGACCCGAAGATAATTATTGCCGGCTCGGGGATGTCTTCTGGTGGCAGAATTCTTCATCATGAGAAACATTATTTAGGTAATGCAAAAAACATGTTACTTCTTGTAGGATATCAAGCTGTCGGTACGTTAGGCAGATTAATCCAAGATGGCGCTAAAGAAGTGATTATTAATGATGAGACGGTAAAGATTAAAGCAGAGGTGAGAATGATATATGGTTTCTCTGCACATAAGGACTCAGACAATTTAATTGAGTTTGTTGAAAGCTCGCAGAGTTCTCTAAAGAAAGTTTTTGTAGCAATGGGTGAACCAAAATCATCTTTATTCTTAGTACAAAGACTCCGCGATTATCTTGAAGTAGATGCCTACGCGCCAGAGCGCGGGGAAGTAGCAGATCTTGATATTTAACCTACTTAGGTGTTGGACACCTAAGTAATATTACGTATATTTAGGTTTGCAAGACATTCAGATTTAAACAAAAACACACGCCGTATGGCGTGTTTTTCAATAATATATTGTTTGTTTCTATTAAAACTTACACACTTGGATGCAATTCAAGGCGCAAGTGGAAAATAGAAGAAATCATATGCACAATATGGTGACTGATATTTTTCACGCAGTAACGAAGAAGTGCGCCTAGTGTGTAAGTTTTACTTAGCTTGTTCAACGATTCGAGAGAAAGTCTCAGGTCGATCCTTTGCAATCTGTGAAAGTACTTTTCGATCAAGTCCGATTTCTTTCTTACCAAGTGCATATATAAACCTACTGTAAGAAGGGAAGTTGAGCGCTCGAACCGCAGCGTTGATACGCACAGTCCAAAGTCGTCTGAAG
>VAPM010082647.1_pt1 | contig 13753 bp, 14 predicted proteins | sample 3395091 | NCBI WGS metagenome assembly VAPM01 (sample SAMN08290445, study PRJNA428436) | hydrothermal vent metagenome | isolation source: Deep-sea hydrothermal vent chimney 3 | place: Pacific Ocean: Juan De Fuca Ridge | reverse complement strand
TCGACAGTTTGAGACTTCGAGTCAATCTTATACAAGCATTAGGGTCGGCATTAGAACGTGGCTTAAACATGACGTAAGAAAGAGTTTAAGTGCTAAAGTTTGAGCAAAACTAGGTTTAACAAGCTGTAGACTCGCTGACTTAACTAAGCAATCGAGCTACAACCCGTATTGCTACGTTAAAAGTGCTGGAAATCACGGGGAAACACTTTGGTTTTATGGTAGTGGTGACAGTTGTGCGCTCGCTTTGCTGGATTGAAAACTTAGATTGATTGATAACTTCTTTGAAACTATTCATACACATGGCGTGTATTATTACTTTAATGGTTAAATATGAGAGGGATTAATATATTAGCTAGTAATTATGGTGGTAAGCATGTCGGTCGCTTGCCGTCGTAGTACTGGTTGTTGTTAGGTAGGGTAAGGTTAGGTCCGCACTCTAGATTGATTTAAAGTTTAAGTTATTAAGGTATACTTTCATTTTCTCTAATGAAATAAGGTCTGGGTTTGTTTCGTTTTATTTCGCGGTAGGAGGGGACCCCCCTTTCTGTAATTATATTTCTATATATAGCCCCATCCCTAATTTTTCACAGAATATAACCGACCTATCATTTTAACCCCTCATAAACTATAATCCGGAAATGAAAGACATAAACACCATGAACATTGAGGAATTACTCGAACTAATGGATTGGACAAAAGCAGCCTTTTCTAGGCGAATGGGTGTATCCCCTCAAACCGTTAGTCGGTGGTGTAAATCGAATAAAAAATACCCACTACAATACCTTAGAATGATAGCGAGACTAGCAAATTGATTGAAAAAATAATACTCACCGAAATAAAGGAAAGTTTAGAGCTTTTGAAGAAATCACTTGATATTTTATATAAAGAACATCAAAAATATATACAATCAGAATTTGAAGAAAAACAACTAAATCTAATCGAGAGAAAAAAAGATGAATAGTGAGCTTGAGAAAATATTACAGTTTTTAAAAATTTCAGGAGTTGAGTTTTTACACTTGTGTGGACTTAGCGGTATGGAGAAGAAAAAAGGTAAGGTTGATAAAGATCTTGCTAAAGTAATGTTAGCGTTTGCTAACTCAATGGTCGCCATTCATAATCTAAGCATAAGGAACGATGAATTAAAGGAAGGTATTGAGGCGATAAACTTACGTCTTGATTTAGCGAACTGCCCAAGAGATATAACTGAGAATAGTGTAATCGATCTAAGAGCGTCTGTTCAAAATGCTTTAAGGGTAGATTGATGCACTACTGCATTATGTGTAATCACTCAATATCAAAAACGCCAGAAGGGGATAATATCGATCTAAAAGGTATTGGTCAAAAAGCGTACTGCGTTTTATTTAAAGATGTGGTATTTGGAGAGTACATGGAATGCGAAAAAGTAAGAAATCAAGAGCCTAGCGCAACTATGCCGTATTGCGGACTTGAGGCGAAACTATGGGTTAAGAAATGAATATTCAGTCTTTAGTTAATTTGGTATTAATGGTCATTTTATGCAGCTTAATTTTTATTACGTCAATTGAGGACGCATTCTCTAAAAATAAACCCGAGTCTTATTACCAAGGTTTAATTTGCAATAAAGTAAATGGGGATAAGGAGGTTAAATTAAGCGATGGGTCGAGAGCTGACTGTATAACTAAAACAAAGGCTATTGAGGTAGATTTTCAATACAAGTGGGCTGAATGCTTATCTCAAGCAAGACTTTACGGTAAATTAACAAATAAAAGTCCTGTTTGTTACTTGATAGTAAATAGCAAAAAAGAAAGGTATATAAATCGGTTCAATCTATCTAACTCGTGCCCAAAAATAGAGATTAGATTAATAAATGAGTAATCAAGGAAATGAGGATATAATTGAAATCCTAAATCAGATTGCAAGTTTAAACGCTTACAATAAAATTGACTCATACAAGCCTTACGAGTTTCAAAAGAATTTCCATCATGCGAAAGATAAAAAAGGAGTGCTAGCGAACCAAGTTGCATTAATTTGCGCTAATCAGATTGGAAAAACGACGGCTGCTGCGAATGAGGTGTCTTTCCATTCAACTGGATCATATCCTTTTTGGTGGGAAGGGTTAAGGTTCCAAACAGCACCAACAATAATTGTAGCAGGGAAAAGAAATGAGACAACTCGAGATGTATGTCAAAATGAATTATTTGGAGACCCTTTTGAAGAAAGTTCGCTAGGAACAGGATCTATTCCTCATAAACACATAGGTAATATTACTCGAAAATCAGGTGTTCCAAATGCTTTCTCATCAGTAATGGTTAAGCATATATCTGGTAAATGGTCAAAAATACGGCTAATGGCATTTGAACAAGGTGCTGACGCTTTCATGGGAGTTCGGTCTGAATTTATATGGTGTGACGAAGAACCGCCTGAGCCAATTTGGACTCAGTTGACACGGTCAACATTTTCAAGAAAAAAATACAAAATGACAGCTACATTCACTCCGGAAGAAGGTGTGACAAAAGTTGTTGATGGATTCCTAAATCACATTAAAGAAGGTCAAGCATGCATTAGAGCTGGATGGGTTGATGCAGCCCATATGACGAAAGAAAAGATAGCCCATTATTTAGACAAGTTACCACCGCATGAACGAGATATGAGATCGAAAGGGATACCGTTAATGGGTTCAGGATTAATATTCCCGGTTTCAGACGATGATATAAGTATTGATTCTTTCTCTATACCGAGCCATTGGAGAAGAGTTTGCGGTATTGATTTTGGAATAGACCATCCATTCGCGTGTGTTTGGATAGCGTTTGATGGAGATACAAACACAGCTTATGTTTACGATTGTTTTAAGATTTCAGGAGCTTTACCGCCAATGCACGCCTCTGCAATAAAGAAAAGAGACTCTTGGATACCTATTGCATGGCCTCATGACGGAATTAACAGAGATAAAAGCTCAGGAGTTCCATTAGCTGACGTATATCGTGCAGAAGGGCTTAATTTAATGGTTAAAAAGTTCAGTAACCCACCTTCTGGCGACAAAAAAGAGGGTGAAGGTGGAAATGGTGTTGAAGTTGGCCTATATTCCATTCATACCGCTATGGTTGAGGGTAGATTTAAGGTATTCTCGCATTTAAGAGACTGGTTTGAAGAAAAAGGAATGTATCACAGAAAGGACGGTAAGATAATTGATGTTAGGGAAGATATAATGTCAGCAACTCGATATGCTTATCAGTCGGAACGGCATGCACGAACGAAGCCTGTCATTAAAATTCGTAAAAGAACTAAAACAATACACAGTAATTGGTAAATTATGGCTGAGCATAAAAAAGTTAAAAAAAGAAAAATAACCCTAAAAGACTGGGATGAAGTAGCTGAATTTATTAATAAAGAATTATCAGCTAGAAAAGACAATAAATTCAGAAAAAAACATGAAAGAATCTGGACTGAACTTGATAGACAGGTTTACATGGAACCGGGCAGTAGGATTAAAAATAACCCAGACCAAAGTGGAGATGGTCGCTCCGCTATGGAATTAGGTGAATTATCTCGCGCGTCTGAGGTTTTAAGCGCAGATGTTAGACGACTTGAATTCCCACAAAATAAACCTTGGTTAGAAGCCCATTCAGAACTAGGGATAGATAATCAGCTAAATGAAATAGCTGAAAATTCTAACGAGAAAAAGCTGCAAACAAGAATAGATGGCGGCCTTAGAGCTTTAATGATTCAGCAGCATAGTGATTTCGGATTTAAAGCCCGGCATGATTTATCAATAAAAGAATCATTACATCACGGAGGTTATGTTGCTGAGGTAAAAATGGAAACAATTATGGGTGTTTCCGATGGCGAAAAAGTTAATTCAAAACAATCTCCTGTATGGGTGCCACACTCAATGTGGAATTGTTACCCCGATAATGCTGTAAATACTACAAATATGTTTTACACAGGATCGATGATAATCGTTTCAAAACCTGAGTATAAGTCTATTAAAAAATGGTCTGGCGATGGATTTATGACTGCTACAATTCGATCGCTAAAATTAAGTGATAAAGCAAAAGTTGAAGTAAAGACATATTACGGTGATGTATCGATATCACGAAAAGAAGGTAATGATATTATATTACCAAATAGTAAAATAATTGTAGCAAATAGAAAGGTAATTTATTATAAGCCTAATGAGTTTGAGTTCCCACAAATTATTTACAATGGATATGAAAGGCTTGATGTTAGAGACCCTTATTTTATTAGTCCTTTAGTGAAAAGTTCACCAACTCAGAAAATAGCGTCAATATTAGCAAATCAGTTAATTGACTCAATCGACGGTAGAGTAAGGCCTCCGGTTGTTTTTGATGGAAATGATCCAGATTTAGCTGAGCATGGTGGCGTATTAATGGAGCCAGGAGCGCAAACTCCTTCTAAGTCTTTGGCAAATTTTAAAACCATTGTTGTCGGCGATCCTGCTGCTGCTCAAGCAGGTCTTGAGTTTATGATTGGTGAGGTTCAAAAATCAACGAGCGTTGACTCTGTTAGGTCTGGAATGTCAAGTTCTGTGGAGCAAACAGCAACCGAGGTTGAAAGAACTAGACAGGGCGGGCAAATACGGACTGTTGATTTTGTTGAAAAAGATGAAACTCATGGATTAAAGCCATTTTTATATATGCAGCACGCTTTGAATTTAAAGCATTTAAGTAACTATCCTTTTTATAATCCTGAAATGGATGCGCCTGATTTCGAAAGAGCGTCAAAAGATGATTTGCCTAAATCTGTTCATTTTGAGGTAGTTGGATCATCTGGATTACTTGAAGAAGAACAGCGTCAGCGGCAAACGATGAGCGTTACTCAATTTTTAATAGGTGTAAAACCTGAAATAGTTAATATTGACTTAATTGCGAAAGAGATGTATCAAGATGCTGGAAATAAATCTGCTGAACGATTTTTGAATACTACAGATAAAGATAAAGAGATAAAACAAACGATTGAGCAGTTACAGCAGCAATCTCAGGAGCAACTACAGCAGGTCGCACAGGAGTTACAGGGTCAAATAAAAACCTTGCAGGAGCAGGTAGATAGAGACAAACTGCAAAAAGAACGCTATGATATAGATATTTCAACATCAAAGCTAAGGACTAGAGAGGTTGAAGTCGAAAAACAAGAGCTTGAAGTGGATATTGCAACACTCAAGCAAGCGGCTCAAATAGAAAAGTCTTTACACGATGCAGGTGAAATTCTTGATGATGGAATAAATCAAGAAGTTGAAAACAGAATTAGCAAAAAAGAGGCATTAGATAAAGATGATAGATAAAGTGTACTTGCAGCAATTAGCGCAAGACCCTAATTTTACAGCTTTACTTGACTATATTGAGTCTCAAAGACCAATTATACCGCTTCATGATGCTAAGAACGATAATACCGAAGTATGGAAAGCAGAATCAGCAAGACAGCAAGGTTTCGACCTGTGTTTTGCTAGATTCAGAAAGCCACAATTAACTAGAAATAAGGAAACAGAAAAATGAGTGATGACACAGCAGAGCTAACGCCTGAGGTAGTACCTAGCTTAGATGATGTAATTAATGATTTTAACGCAAACCAAGGGCAGCAAAATATTCAGCCTAGCGTAGATCAGATTGTTACACCACAGGAAAATACTGCGCCACAAAATGTGCCGCAAACGCTAGACCCTTTTGATGAAGGTCAAATGAACAATTTCGTTCAGAGTAACCAAAATCAATTCGGTCAAATGAACGGACAAATGCAGGATTTGAATCAGCGGTTAGCTAATTTCGAGCAATCACAACAAACCCAAGCTATTGAGTCCGACATTAAATCTGCTGTTGATTTTGTTAATAAAATTGCAGGTCATGATAACGATAAATGGATTGAGTTCCAACTTCAAGAAAAGGCTCGGACAAACCAAGGTTTTATGAATATTTGGGAAAATCGAGCTAATAATCCTACTGCTTTTAGTAAGGCTTTAACGGCGATAGGTAATGAGTTGAAATCCGGTACAGATATGTTAAGTGACCCACAATTAGTTGAAAATCAGCGAGCTGCTAATCAATCACAAACTAACATGAATACTGGAATAGCTGAAACAACCAGTCTCGAAGAATCTTTATCTTCTGCAACTAATGAATCTCAAAGACAATCGATATGGAATCAGGCTATTGGCAGTTACTAGGAGATATAAATAATGGCCGCTTTACTTACAAACATGGCAAATGACATACCACCACCAGTTAACTTTGAGTTAATGAAAGGTCTGTTAAGCGCTGCTCGAAAAAAACTACCTTTTTTTAATGGAACAATGCCCGGTGAACTATCTAAAAACTCAGGTTCTTATTCCGTCAAATGGGAAAGGATTGAAAATCTAGCTCCCGTAACAACTCCTTTATCTGAGCCAGTTGGTAACGCAACGTTTTTTAATGGACGAAATGCTGTTAAACCGACAATCACCAATGTCACAGCAAAGATGGAAAAATACGGTAACATAATTACCATATCGGAAGAAGTTGATTTAGTTCAAGTTAACGTTCGAGCAATGCGATTGCTGGATACACTTGGTCGAAATGCCGGTGAATCAATGAACCAAATTGCGCAAGAACAGATATTAGCTGGTATAACAAATGTTCGTTATTCTGGTGGTGTTGCTGGTGTAACAAGTATAGTTACAGCTGTAACTAAGAATGATGTCAAATATATTGTTAATCAGTTAGATCGGAACTCTGCAATGAAATTTTTTGCTCAAGGAAATGGATCGACTAATGTTGGAACCACTCCTGTTCGAGAATCTTACTTTGCAATAACCCATCCAGATACAGAGCAGGATATTCGGCTTTTATCTGGCTTTAAAGAGGTGATTACATACGCAAGTCATGTTGAAACATTCCCGGGAGAGTACGGGGAACTTGATGGCGTTAGATTTTGTTCTAGTGAAATAGCTAAAATTACTCCTGATGCTGCAACAACCAGCGTTGCTGGATTTAGAGGTACATCAAACACTCTTAATGATGTTTATGATATAACTATTTATGGCATGGAAGCCATTGGCTCTGTTGGATTAGGTGAAAAACATTCGAAAGAAACAATGGAAATGGGTGACAGAATACCAACCGTCCAGCTTATTCAAAAAGCGGTTGGAAGTTCTGGTGTTGCTGACCCACTTGACGAGGTTGGATCTTTATCTTGGAAAGCATTTTTAGTGATGCAAGTATTAAACCCTAGTTGGGTTTTTAGACTTCGCGCTTTATCTGCGTCATTGTAACAAATATCCCCCTTTAATTAGGGGGGTAACTAAATGGTGAATTATGACGGAATATAAAAAGGCTTCTAAAAAGAAAGTTAAGTCTAAAAAATCAACCGATGTTAAAAAGAATGAGATACAGGAGCCAAAAACGACAAGACAGTTAGTATCTGGATCTAACGCACTTATTAAAGTTAGTATTTTTACACCAGACTATGAGCCACAGGCGTATGAAGTGGTAATACCGGAAATAATCCACTCATTACCGATAAATGCACGGACAGCAAATCATATACATCAATGTATTTTATCGGCACTAAAGCTTAAATTCGGGTTAAGAGTCAAATAATGACAACATTTGTACAAGCAGTATCACGATTGCTAAGGCATAATAGCTATTTATCAAATGATGATAGCGATATTGTTACGTTTTCTGACGTACAGCATAAAGGTACTATTCAAATTGCCATTATTGCTATTCAAAATACGTTAAATGAAGTTGCAACAGATAGACTAATACCAAGTGAGAGGGTCGATGGAACTATTACGCTATTAAATGGCGTTAGAACTTATTCTTTACCTACTGACTTTATTCGTTTCGCTGATGATCCGCCATTTATGTTACAGCTTGATGAGAATGATTTATCTGAAAATAGAATATTGTATGAATATAGTGGAGGTGTAAATAAACTGAGCCAGCAGATAATGGATTATCGGGAACAGCTTGGAACCCCTTTTAGCTGGTATTATTTAGACGGATTAAGTGAGCAGGTTGGGTTTTATCAGGTACCAGATTCAACTGTTAACAATCGAAAGGTAAGGTTTTCGTATGAAAAAGAAATAATGGTTAATGTTGAAGCTGATGTATTGCCTTTTTCAAAACAATCTATGGATTACGCCTTTATTCATATGGCGGCTAGACGATTTCAGTTTATAAAAGCAAACACTCAAATCGACGGACTTTCTGGTGATACAGTTTATAATTCTGCAAAAGTTTCACTAACAAATCTACTAAGGTTTAAAAATCCACCTAAAAAATACGGATATAGTTACCGATGAAAATAACATTTAGCGGTGGATTGAATGAAAATGACGGCACTTTACCGGAGGAATGTCAATCTGGAGTTAACTTTGACTTGGTTCAAGGCTCTAAGAATTTTAGGCCAAGAAGGCCATTTGATATAAAGGGGATAACTCCTTTGTCGTCTTCTGTTTCTGGAATTTTACAGTTAATAAAGAAGGATAACACTGAAACAACACTAATATTTGATGCTAATATTGCAACTCCAACAATTAATAAATGGGATGGGATTGTTTTTACTTCCGTTAGAGTGAATTCACTATCAAGCCTATCTGAGTTAAGAGATGCTTACTGGCCTTTAGATGAATACATTGTAATAACAGATTTAAATAAAAAAACAGCAAATTTAAAGTGGGACGGACTAACGTGCAGTAGGTTAAAAAATGGATTAGCGTCAGGGAATATTGTATCTATAACCGGAATAACTAGAACTGGGACTACTGCAATAGCAACGTACTCAGCAGCTCACGGTAAGTCTGACGGAGATTTAGTTCATATATTTGGTGCTAATGAGGCTCAGTATAATGGTGAGTTTGAGGTGTCGGTATTAAATGCAACTCAAGTTATTTACCCGGTAGTGTCTGCGCCTGCTACGCCTGCTACTGGTACAATAACCGCTGATAGTGGTGTTAATTTTTTCTCTAAATATTCAGTAGAACATCAAGGTAGAATGTGGTTTTTTAATATAACAACTGATTTAGATGAAAACTCTCATATGATTGCGGCATCTGCTTTTGAAAACCCTTTATCAATGGATACTACATTAAGATCTAAAGACTCAGGTTTTTTAACGGGTAACGAAGCTTTCTTCATGCTTACGCCTGACTTAAAATCGATTAATGGAGCTACTGTTTTTATGGATAAGCTAATTATATCGACAGAAAAAGGCCAGTTATTCGAATTATCAGGTTTTGATTCAAAAACGTATCAGTGGGATGAGTTTTATCAAGGATCTGCCGCAACCGGGACAGAGTCAATTCAAAATATCGGGAATGACGTAATTTTTATGCGAGAAGGCGGCAATATAGAACTTCTTTCTGCTACGCGTAACTTTGGTGACGTTCGCGGTGATGATATCTCTCGATGGATACCTGACACAGTTCAGGATTTAAGTGAGTCACAAATTATCTATGATAAAACATTGCAAAAAGTATTATTTTTCGTTCAAGATAAATGTCTTGTATTATTTAAAGATAAATTATCAGCAGGAAGTGAATCTCCTTGGTCTATTTACGAAACAGAACTTCCTTTTAATCTAAACATTAACGCAGCAAAGTATATGCGTAGACCGAGTGAAAATTCATGGTCAGTTTACATTGGTGATAGTAGTGGGAATATTTATGATTTAAATGGTGCTGGTTTTGGTGATTCTGGAAATACTAATATTAAAACTAACAGAAAAACACAGTTAATTGACTTTTCAGCAGAGGAAGGTCTTAACACGATAACTGAAATGCTATTAGGTAGAGTGCAATACAGGCGTGTTGGTGAGTGTGAAATAACTTTCGATTTTGACTGGTCTAACGAATACAATATATCATCTGTTAGTTTTAACCTTGATGGTGCGCCACCGGGAAGTCAGGGTAATTTTTTTGGAGGGAATAACTACTTTGGTGGAGATAATTACTTTAATCAAGGATCTTCATTTATTGATAAAGTAGGATCTAAAAACTTTTCTCCAACTGGAAAGGGAGAAAGTTTTTTTATGAATATCTCACTTGATACGTCAGTTAGATTTAAGGTTGATAATGTGAGGCTTGAGGCCTAATTATGACTAGTCGAAAACCTAAAGAATTTAGGGATATTCTTTTTAAAAAAGACCGTCCAAATATTAGACCTCTTGAGATTTATACTGATTCCGGAATAGGCAAGGATATGGGTATCTTATGGGCAGCTTATAAAAAAGGAAGTTTTTTAAAATTACCTGCTGACTTGGATAAGGATGAATTCTCCATTCTATTTGAAAATATCGTTTCACAGTATACGAAAGGTTGGATAATTGAGGATAGTAACGCTTCATTTTCAGATAACTATGGTGCTGTTGGATTTGTTTTGGCTGTGAGTAATGATTGGGAATTAGAGCCTCATTTTGAAAAATTCTCATGGTCAACGAAAAGAAATACTTTGCGGTCATGCGTTTCATTTTTCCAAATGATGAAATATAACAAAGATATTGGAATTGTAAACGTTTTAACTAGTGATAATGATGATAAACGGTATTTTAAAAAATTAAATAAATATGGCGTTTTAAATTTTGTTGGTACCGTCCCAAAAGGAGATATCAACGGTGATAGACATATTTTCTACGTAAAAGGCAAAAAGAAATGGGCGGCATAGTAAATCAGGTGTCAAAAGGTTTGGGTGGTGTTGGTAAACAGCTTGGTGTTGTTACCGGGCTAGACAGGGTCGCTAAAGATGGTCAGGCAGCACTAAAACGATTTGATAATGATGTTAATAATTTCAATACCAGAAATCCGGGAATAGTTGAAGGCGGACTGACTTTAGGACTTGGTGGTGTTGCAGGTGCAACCCTTGGAGGTCTTGCTGGAATTGGACCATTAAAAGGATTAGGAGGATTAGGAGGTCTTGGCGGAAATAAAGGCGGTGCACAAATAAACCCCGATTTTAACAGAAGCTTCGGAACTGGAGCGAGCACACTACAAGGTGGCAATATAACTTTTGACCCAAGAATTCAGGAGTTGCAAGACGCAGGATTATTAACTCAAGGTAGTGCGGAACAATCTTTAGGCGGAATTAATCAAAATCTCAGAAACTTATCTGGCCAAGTTGGATCGCTTCAAGGTCAAACTTTGCAAGATAGGATTGCACTAACTGGAACCATTAATGATTTAGGAGCTTTTGGGCAATTAGCTGGTGGTGAAGTATCAAATATTAATGCCAACGATCGATTATTAAATCAAAATTTACAGTCGTTAGGACAGCAGCAAGGGCAAATATCTGGAGTATCGAATAGATTAAATCAAAATATCGACCAGTTATCACAAAATATATCTGGCCTTGGCGATTCTAGAGGTCAAATAAGTGATATATCTAGCGCATTAACACAACAACAACAGGATTTGTCGGGAAATAGAAATGCTTTTATTAATGCTCGTGTAAACCCGTTACGACAAAGCTTAGCTTCTCGAGAAGGAGATTTAAGACGAAGTTTACAAAGGAGGGGTGTCAGTGGTTCATTTGCTAATCAAGATATTTCAAACTTAAATATTGAAGGAAATAGAGCGATAAATGACGAAACTGCTAGGGCATTACAGGATTCTATTACTGCTCAAAATGCAATATCTCAACAACAGTCTGGCTTAGTCGGTCAAGATGTTGGGATTCAAGGGCAGCAACAAGGCGTTATTGGGCAACAAGCTAACGTGTTAAATCAGCAGTCAGGATTAATTCAGCAAGGTCAAGGAAATCTTGGTCAGCAACAAAGTGTTATTGGGCAGCAGGGCGGTAATATAAAAAATAGACTTAGCGTTTTAGGTCAGCAAGCTGGGTTAACGCAGGCACAGCAGTCAGGATTAGGACAAAGAGCCGGGCTAACACAGCAACAAGCGGGAATTCTTGGTCAGCAAACAGGAATTGAGCAACAACAAGCAGGTATAACGGGGCAAATTGGATCATTAGGTCAGGCGCGAACTGCTCAAGGAAACGCCCAGTTCCAGCAGCAGTTAGCGGCATTAGGTCTAACGTCTGAGCAATATGCAAGACTTTTATCAATACAGGCATCATCGATACAACCAAGGCAAAAAAATGCATTAGGAGGTGCTTTAGGCGGTGCTTTAGGTGCAGGGCTTGGCAATGCCCTAATACCGGGATTGGGTGGTGTTTTAGGTGGTAGCTTAGGAAGTTCATTAGGAGGGTCTTTGTAATGGCTGGTAATTTTGGTAAAGACTTTCTTAGAGGTGCAGCTACTTTTTTAAATCCTGCTGGGGTGGCTTCATTAGACAGAAATACAGCAAGGCAAGGTCTCGCGCTACAAAAACAAACAGATATTGATAGGCAGTTATTGTTAGATCAACAAAATCAGAGATTAGGTTTAATAAAAGATGGGTTGATAAATCCTGCTGACGTTAATGAGTTCGGAAACAGCTTATTACCTCAATTTAGTAGGGAAATTAAAACGCCATTTCAAGCTGAAACATTTCCGGGTGAGCCGCAACTGGGTGGTGTTTTCGATGCTGAAAATCGTTCATTTTTGCAATCACCGAAATTATCTAAGTCTAAAAATTCATCAAAGCTGGGTAAATTACAGCGAGAACTCGAAGTTTCACAATTAGCATTAGATAGAAACCCGGAAAATAAGCGAGCAGCTAAAAGAATAACTGAGACGCAAGAAGGAATCAGGAGAGAAATTATAGGAACTAAATTATTTGAAAGTACTCTTGATAAAAAAGTCGCCGAACAAATTGTTGATTCATTCGGTAAGGCTGAAAAGTCAATTCAATCAATTAATTCAGCGAATGAGGCTGTAAAAATCATTAATGATGGCATTAATACAGGATTTTTCTCCAACGTAAAGACTGCAGCTGCGTCAGTTGCAAAAGATCTTGGTTTTAATGTTGGAGATGAGCTTCAAAATACACAAAAATTCTTATCTGTAATGGGTAGAGCAACGTTAGGAATTCTTGGGTCTGGTGACGTTGGAGCAGGGACGGGCATATCAGATAATGACGTTAAATTTGTTAAACAGGTTGTTGCTGGTGACGCAACTCTTGATGAAAAAACAATCAAGGATATGCTAACTATTAACGCTAAAATAAATAAAGAGCTTATAAGGCGACATAACAGTAACTTTAAAAGAATAAAAAATCCTAGTGTTAATTTAATATTAGACATTCCCGATTTTGTTGGTTTTGGTGGTAAAAAACAAATTCCAATTAATACAGATGTTGGTAATCAACAAATTCAAACACCACCATCTGGCGTAGTTGAAGTGGAGCAGGGCGGTAACATATTTGATAAAAATACAGGTAAATTTATAAGGAAGGCACCTTGATGGCCGATCCAATATTTAATCCAAACAAACCTTTTACTGATGTAGGTAAAAAACCTATTCTTACGGGAAGTCAGCCTGTTTTTAATCCAAACGAACCTTTTACCGAATCAGGTAATAATGCTATACAGCAAGAAAATGGATTTATTGATAATGTAACTAATGCACTGCAAGAAAGAGTTAAGGGGGCAGATCAGTCGCTAGGTAATATTTCAAATCAGTTTGGAGAGGATAAAAGTCTATTTGATTCAGCTTTAGCAGTAAGTAGAATTCCTACCAGATTAGGTGGAGCGGTAGCGGGAGGTGTTGGGGACGTTATCGGAGAAGGTCTAGCGTCAGCAGGAAGAACGATAGCCGATAATACGCCAGACTCAATAAAAGATCCTATAAAAAAAGGGTTTAATACTTTAATGTCTACTGATGTCGGAAAATTAGCGCAAGAAGCGGT
>VAPM010757475.1_pt1 | contig 13784 bp, 12 predicted proteins | sample 3395091 | NCBI WGS metagenome assembly VAPM01 (sample SAMN08290445, study PRJNA428436) | hydrothermal vent metagenome | isolation source: Deep-sea hydrothermal vent chimney 3 | place: Pacific Ocean: Juan De Fuca Ridge | reverse complement strand
GATCACAATGTCGGCGAGTTCATCCTCACCCATCCCGGCATGACCATCGCCGAAGATACCGCCGAGTTCGCCATCAACATGTCAAACCAGCGTCACTGGGAAGCCCCCATGCAACGTTACATCGACGAGTGCCTGGCCGGCACTACCGGTCCCCGCGACAAGGATTTCAACATGCGCTGGGTGGCCTCCATGGTCGCCGAGGTCTACCGCATCCTGACCCGCGGTGGCATCTTCATGTATCCCAAAGACACCCGCGATCCCAGCAAGCCCGGCAAGCTGCGCCTGATGTATGAGGCCAACCCCATGGGCTTCATCGTCGAGCAGGCTGGCGGCATTTGCTCCACGGGCCGTGAGCGCATCATGGAAATCCAGCCCACCGGCCTGCACCAGCGCGTGCCGGTGGTCCTGGGCTCCAAGAACGAAGTCGAACGCGTCATCCGCTACCACCAGGAAGGCTGAACAAGTCGCCAAACCTGAAAAAGGGCGGCTACCTTCGCGGGTAGCCGCCCTTTTCTTTTTTGCGCAGATCCATGGCCTGTGGTCAGCCATTATAGTAGTGAGCGCTCACTTCCAGCTTCGAAATTTTGACAAAGAGGGTGCGAAAAAACCGTTAAATCCGCTTACCCGTGTTCGCATAAACTTCATTGTCACGCCGTGGACCGACGGCCAGGATAAGCACCTCGACGCAATCCCCGTTTACCTTATAAATGATCCGATAAGACCCGGTGCGTATACGGCGACAGCCTGCGAGATTACCCCTCAATCGCTTACCTGACTGGTCAGGAGAACCGTTTACAAGCCGATCTTCAATGACCTTCAGGATGCGACGGGCTTCCGGTCTGCCAATACTATCTAAATCATTTTGTACTTCCGGATGGTAGGTGACATCCCATACCATCTGCTTTAGCCCGGGAATTTCATAAATTTGCGCAAAGATCGCGTAGGATATTGGGTTCACAGGGAAATTTCCGAAGGAGCCCCGTATCGGTGATTACGGGCAACTGAGGAAATATTTCCTGTGGAATCAATAGACAAGCGAGATTGTGCATAATTTATGAATTTTCCGGGTTAGTCCTCATCTTCATCTGAGTAACGAGCAACCATATCAGCGTGGCTGATCGCTTTGCTGGCATCAAAGCTGCCCAGACGTTCAACGGCGATGACCTGTAAACGTAAATCCTCCAGCTCATTCTGCATGGCTTCAAAGGTATCGACAGGCAACACTACCGCAGAGGGATTGTTGTTCTTCATGACAACAAATCGATCCTGCTTTCCACTGGTCAGTGCATCGAATGCTTTCTTGGCCGTGCGGATAAAGTCGGTGATTGATATCGATTGATCTCTTCTTTCAAGTAAAGCCGCCATAATGACAAACTCCTGAATGCTGGTCTTCAATCGTTACATTATACAGCTATCTGTTTATTTACAAATAATTATATGATTATTATATGTATCGGCCAGTGGATTTGCTGGCTTTAATTTCGTACCCAGATCCGAATGGCACTAACTTAAAACCGAAAATACCGTCATTCCGGGCGAAACGAAGTGAAGACCCGGAAACCAGAATGCTTGAAGTGCCGGACATTCTGGATTCCCGCCTTCGCGGCAATGCCGGCATTCCAAGCCTCTCAAGCCTAAGTCAGTGCCATTCTCCCCAGATCCAAATTGTCCCAGCGATAGTCCAACCAACGCATTCTTCCAGGGGACCAGATAATTCAAAAACGGGATTCCAAACCACGAATGGCGAAATCCGACACCTGCTATCCGTCAGACATCCAGATTCGCCACCTGCAGGGCATTGCTCTCGATAAATTCGCGCCGCGGTTCTACCTGGTCACCCATCAGGGTGGTAAACACCTCATCGGCTGCTACTGCGTCTTCGATCCGCACCTGCAACAAACGCCGCACTTCGGGATCCAGCGTCGTCTCCCAAAGCTGCTCGGGATTCATCTCCCCCAGGCCCTTGTAACGCTGGATGTGCTGCCCGCGACGCGCCTCGGCCATCAACCAGTCCAGCGTCTCCTTGAAGCTGCTCACAGGGGCCCTGCGTTCGCCTCGTTGCACATAGGCGCCCTCACCCAACAGGTCGCGCAGCTGCTCGCCCAGCGCCACCATGCTGGCATATTCAGCGGAATTGAAAAATTCGCTGGTGAGCACTCGCTCGTTACCCACGTTATGACTGATCGCATTGACCCGCGCCAGCCAGACGGCATCGTGCTCGGCATCGTCTTCCAACGAGATATCGTAACGGATCTCGCTGAGGTCAACGGCGTTCAGCCGCTCTTCCAGTGCCTTGAACCAGACCTCGGCCTTTGCCCTGTCCTGCAATGCCGCCGGATCGATGGCGGACAGGTAGACCAGCTGTTCCAAGAGCGCGGGATGATAACGCCGCGACAGTCTTTCCACGGTCGACATGACTGTAAGATATTGTTTTGAAAGAGTTTCTAGCGTAACACCGGTGATTGCAGGGGCACCTTCCGCCACATATAGGCCGGCATTTTCAAGCGCCGTCTGTAGCAGATACTCATTCAGCTCGACATCGTCTTTAACATAGCGCTCCTGCTTGCCCTTTTTCACCTTGTACAACGGCGGTTGGGCAATATAGATATGACCGCGCTCGATAAGCTCCGCCATCTGCCGATAGAAAAAGGTCAGCAGCAGGGTGCGGATGTGCGAGCCATCCACATCGGCATCGGTCATGATGATAATGCGGTGATAACGCAGTTTATCTGGATTGAACTCTTCCCTGCCGATACCGCAGCCGAGGGCGGTGATCAGGGTGCCCACTTCCGCCGATGACAGCATCTTGTCGAAGCGCGCCTTTTCCACATTCAGAATCTTGCCCTTCAGCGGCAGAATGGCCTGACTCTTGCGATCCCTGCCCTGCTTGGCGGAACCGCCAGCGGAGTCGCCCTCGACGAGAAACAGTTCAGACTTGGCAGGATCCTTTTCCTGGCAATCGGCCAGTTTTCCGGGCAGGCCGGCGATATCCAAGGCCCCCTTGCGGCGCGTCATTTCCCGTGCCTTGCGGGCCGCTTCACGGGCGCGTGCCGCATCGACGATCTTGGCCACGATGGCCTTGGCCTCGCTTGGATTTTCCAGCAGGAATTCATTGCATTTTTCAGACACGGCCGACTCGACAATGCCCTTTATCTCCGAAGACACCAGCTTGTCCTTGGTCTGAGACGAAAACTTGGGATCCGGTATCTTCACAGACAGCACAGCGGTCAAACCCTCGCGGGAATCATCACCCGAGGGCTGAACCTTGGCCTTTTTCGCCACACCTTCGGCTTCGATGTATTGATTCAAGGTGCGTGTCAATGCGCTGCGAAAACCCGCCAGATGAGTGCCACCATCACGCTGGGGAATATTATTGGTAAAGCAGAAGATGTTTTCCTGGTAAGAATCATTCCATTGCATGGCGACTTCTACCATCACATCGTCTTTTTGGACCACAAAAGAAAAGACCTCGGGGTGCAGCGGCGTCTTGTTGCGATTGAGATGTTCGACAAAGGCCGCAATACCCCCTTCATACTCGAAAATATCCTGCTTTTCCGTGCGCTCATCGCTAAGGAGGATACGCACACCTGAATTGAGAAATGACAGCTCACGCAGGCGTTTGGCCAGAATATCGTAATGAAATTCCGTATTGGTGAAGATCTCCCTGCTGGGGAGAAAACGGATCTCTGTGCCGGTCCGTTGGGTCTCGCCGACGACCTTCAGTGGCTCAACCGGGTCACCATTACTGTATTCCTGATAGTGTGTCTTGCCTTCGCGCCAGATGGTCAGTTTTAGCCATTCAGACAGCGCATTGACCACGGATACGCCGACGCCATGCAAACCACCCGAGATCTTGTAGGAATTATCATCAAACTTACCGCCGGCATGCAACACCGTCATGATGACTTCTGCAGCGGAACGGCCCTCTTCCTCGTGGATATCGACCGGAATACCGCGCCCGTTGTCGATAACACTAATGGATCCGTCGGCATGAATAGTGACACTGGTTTCCGTGCAATGCCCCGCCAGCGCCTCATCGATGGCATTGTCCACAGCCTCAAAAACCATGTGGTGCAGTCCCGTCCCATCATCGGTGTCACCGATATACATGCCGGGGCGCTTGCGCACCGCATCCAGTCCCTTCAGGACCTTGATTTTCGTGGAATCATAATTGCTTTCGTCTGGCATCACACACTCCGCGCACATTGCGCCCGTTATCAATCACTAAGGTATTTCACCTAGATCCTGCAAGAACTCGCCTAAAGCGCCTATTTTTGGTGGTGCACTGCGCAAGCACGACCACTTACAGGATCTAGGTTGCATTATATCACCTGTTCAATATTTCCGTGTTCCACGTGGAACACAGCATGCGGTAGTTCATCCCACAAACCGCTTAGGCTATCCAAAGAGGTTGCTGTGATAAATACCTGGCTGTCGGTCGACAGCAGGACACTCAGCAGTGTCGCCCTTGAGGTTTCATCCAACTCTGCCGCAAGATCATCGATCAGAATCAGTGAACTCTTTCCTGTCAGCTCTCTGAGCAAGATTGACTGGGCCAGAAAGAGGAGGCTAATAAACAGCTTTTGCTGGCCGCGGGAAAGGACATCCCTCCCCCTGTCCCCACCTATCCTGAAGCGAATATCCGCACGATGCGGGCCCGACTGAGTGAAGCCTCGTGTAAAGTCCGAGTCAAGCGATGCCGCCAGAACCTCGCCGAGATCTGCACCCCTCTTCCAGCCGGGATAGTATTCCATCTCCATGTCCTGCATGAAATCTATATGGTGTTGTCTGGGAAACTTGTGCAGAAAGTGCGCTATCTTTTCAAGATAGGCCTGCCGATAGGCATTGATCTTTACGGCTGATTCAACCAGCAGCGCGTCCCACTGCATGATCGCAGCCCTACTCCAGTGGGCCTTCAGAGCAGCATTTCGTTGTTGCAACACCCTGCGGTAATTGCGCCATGCCTGCTCATAGCGTGGTTCCACGTGGAACACACCCCATTCAAGGAACCGTCGCCTGACTTCCGGTCCCTGCTCAAAAAAGGCATGGAGGCTAGGCTCGATAATCTGGATCGGTAACACTTCGGTGAGTTGACTGGCCTTTGATATCGTTTGACCAGAGAGACGTATGTGGGTTCGCTTATTTGCACGCTGAATACCCAGCTGGAATTCCCTGTCGTTCAGGCATATCCGTCCCGTAATAATAAATTCGCTTTTTCCTTTCTGGATGAGCTTTTCATTGTTGGAGGCCTTAAAAGACCGACCACGACCAAGGAAGTAAATGGCCTCCAGCAGGCTGGTCTTACCACTGCCGTTGACGCCAGAAATTAAATTGAAGGCCGGGTGTGGATTCAATGTGGCCTGGGTGATATTCCGAAGATTGGAAACACTGAGCTGGATCAGCCCCATTGCGGCTTGGAAAAACTACAGGCGCATTGGCATAATGACATAGGTGCATTCCGTCTCACCCTCTGCCCGCATCACGCAGCTGCTGTTGGCATCACCGAGGGCCAGCGTTACATTGGGCGTATCGATGACATTAAGTGCATCCAACAGATAACTCACGTTGAAACCAATCTCAAGCTTAGCGCCCGTGTACTGGACCTCGATTTCTTCCTCGGCCTCTTCCATTTCCGGGTTATTTGCCTGTGCCTGAATTAATCCATCCTGCAGGCGCAGTCGTATTCCGCGATATTTTTCATTAGAAAGGATAGACGTGCGAACCAGAGCCTGCCGCAGTAGTTCATGATCGGCAGTCACATCTTTATCGGAATCTCGAGGAATAACCCGCTGATAATCCGGGAATTTACCGTCGATGAGCTTGGACGTGAAGGAATACTCCTTGAGTACGGCACACACATGATTATTACCGACCGTCATTTTCACGGGCTCATCCTCATCCGACAGCAGTCGAGACAATTCCATCACGCCCTTACGCGGCAGAATAACCTGAATTTTTTCACCCGGGCTGACCTGGGTCTTGTGCTCACAGACAGCCAGACGATGTCCGTCGGTTGCTACCGTGCGAATCATTCCACTGTCGACTTCCAGCAAAAGTCCGTTCAGGTAGTAACGAACATCTTGCTGTGCCATGGCAAAAGCGGTTTTATCAATCAGTTGCTTGAGTACGTTTTGCGCAACCTCAAACTCAAACACACCTTTGACTTCTTCGATATTGGGAAACTCGTTGACAGGCAGAGTGGTTAGATTAAAGCGGCTCCTTCCAGACTTGATGGTTGCCCGCTCTTTCTCTTCGTCATAGATGATATCGATCTGTGCACCCTCTGGCAGGGCCTTGCAAATATCCACAAGTTTGCGTGCCGGCAGGGTGATATCTCCAGCCTCTGCACCTTCGAGAGAAACCCTGGCGATCATTTCCACTTCCAGATCTGTTGCTGTCATGGAGAGCCCATCGGGGCTGACACTGAGTAGCAGGTTGGACAATACAGGTAATGTCTGACGACGTTCCACCACCCCGGTAATCGTCTGCAGGGGTTTCAAGATGGATTCTCTCTGGATCGAAAATTTCATATCAATCGTCCTGTTACTTAATATTTATATTATTAAGAATAAACTTATTATTACTGTTATTAGTCACCCATAATTCTGTGGATAACTGATTTTTATCCATTAATTTCAATAGGTTATACTGACTAATAAGTACCGAATAAAGCCGTTTGAATGTGCTGTACAAGCTGTGGATAAAATGTGAATACATGGGCATTTTCCACTAATCATTAGCTTATCCACAGCTTATCCCCATCAACTTGACAGGGTTCTGACCAAATTCGAATAATCTTCCATAATTCTGACTTCGCTGATCTTGAGTTCTTTGATCTTACGGCAGGCGTGCAGCACCGTGGTGTGATCGCGGCCACCGAAGGCATCGCCGATTTCCGGCAGGCTGTGGTTCGTCAGCTCCTTGGAGAGGGCCATGGCGATCTGTCGTGGACGTGCAATGGAACGATTTCGCCTTTTCGACAGTAGCTCAGATACCCGGATCTTATAATATTCCGCCACCGTCTTCTGAATATTTTCGATGGTAACCAGTTTTTCCTGCAGGGCAATCAGATCTTTCAGGGCATCCTTGGTAAAATCAACGGTAATTGGCTGTCCGGTAAAGCGTGCATTGGCAGAAACACGCCGCAGGGCACCCTCCAGCTCACGTATGTTTGAGCGGATTCGTTTGGCAATGAAAAAAGCGACGTCCTGGGGCAGGTTGACCTTCAGCTGGACGGCCTTGCTCATGAGGATAGCGACACGGGTTTCCAACTCGGGTGGCTCGATGGCGACGGTCAGGCCCCAGCCAAAGCGGGACTTTAATCGCTCCTCCAAACCTGAAACCTCTTTCGGGTAGCGGTCACAGGTGAGGATGATTTGCTGCTGGCCTTCTAGCAAGGCATTGAAGGTGTGGAAAAATTCTTCCTGTGAACGCTCCTTGCCGGCGAAGAACTGAATGTCGTCGATCAGCAGGGCGTTGACCGAACGGTAGTAGCGCTTGAACTCGTCGATGGCGTTGTGTTGCAGGGCCTTGACCATATCCTGTACGAAGCGCTCCGAATGCAGGTAGACCACTTTGGCGCCGGGGTTTTGCGCGACGATGAGGTTACCGACGGCATGCATCAGGTGAGTCTTGCCCAGGCCGACTCCGCCATAGATGAACAGTGGGTTGTAAGCGCCACCGGGGTTTTCGCCGATCTGGAATGAGGCGGCACGTGCCAGCTGATTGGATTTACCTTCAACAAAATTTTCGAAGGTGGCGTCCGGATTGAGGCCACTGTTGTGGACGACCGTGGTACTGTGGCCACGTTTTCTGCCTGCGCTGCCCGCCGCCGGATCGGCCTTGGGGCCGCGGCCTATATCCGGTGTGGAGCCACCGATTTCGAGGATGACCTCGAAGCCGGCATTTTCGTTTTGCTGGCAGACGAAACCCCGAATCTGGGTGAGAAACCGGTCAGATACCCAGTCGGCAACAAATCGATTGGGCGCCAACAGGCGCAGGGTTTGCTCATCCTCGACCACTTGCAGTGGCCGAATCCAGGTGTTGAACTGCTGCGGGGATAATTCTCCCTCGAGATAGTCGAGACATTGCTGCCAGGTGCTCATGGCCTGAGACTCACGGAAATTCCTCAAAGATAAAGGCGCCGGAAGACAGGCGCGTAAGGGCAGAAGTTTATACCGCTGGAATCAAGTTATCCACACCTCTGGATAAGCGCTTGAGGCGGGGATAAGTCTTGACAAATCGGGGCCTGATACAGTATTCTGCGCCGCTTTTTAATGAATTCACCGGCGGATGATCCGCCCGGACCAACACACGGAAAAGGCCATGAAACGTACCTTTCAACCCAGCACCATTCGTCGTAAGCGCACCCACGGTTTTCGTGCCCGTATGAGCACCAAGGCCGGTCGTAAGATCATCAGCGCACGCCGTGCCAAGGGCCGCAAGAGACTGAGTGCCTGAGTCAGGGAAAATCGTGGCCAGCAGCCCCGGATCAGCCCTCTGAACTGATCGCAGAGTCTGCCAAGTCCCAGGGGTTTCCCCGCCAGCTGAGATTGCTGAGTCGGGGAGATTTCCAGCGCGTCTTCAATGATACCCGGTGCAAATCCGTGGATGAGTGCTTGCTCGTGCTGGCAACGCCCAATGGTCGTGACTACCCACGCCTCGGGCTTGCCATCAGCAAGCGCAACATCAAGACTGCCGTTGGAAGAAATCGTGTCAAGCGTCTGGTGCGCGAGAGTTTTCGTCGTCACCGGCAACAGCTGGCCGGCCTGGATATCGTGGTGCTCAGCCGCAATGCCACCCACGACTCAAGCAACCCAAGCCTGCTGCATTCCCTGAATCGTCATTGGCGCCGATTGGTAAAAAGATGCGCAAACTCCTCATCCTCCTGATCCAGGCTTATCGCTACCTGCTCAGCCCACTATTGGGTCCTCATTGCCGATATCACCCAAGTTGTTCTTCCTATGCGCAGATGGCACTGGAACGTCATGGCGTTATGCGGGGTGGTGCAATGGCGGTGAAAAGGCTGTGCCGCTGTCACCCCTGGCACGAAGGCGGCTTTGACCCTGTCCCGGAAAAGAAAAATTGAATTATCATGGATAACCAGCGTTTATTACTTTTCGTAGCACTCTCTCTCGTATTGATGCTGCTGTTTAGTGCCTGGCAGGAACAGAATGCCCCGGCCCCGGCGGCACAACAGACGGTGCAGACCTCTGCGGATCCCAGTGCGCCTTCGGTGGCACCGTTGCCGCCCTCGGACGGGCCGACCGCCCTGCCTGCCGAAAGTCCTGCGGTGGCTGAATCCTCAACAGCGCCAGCGGCGGTTCGTGGTCAGCACATCCTGGTGGAGACCGATCTGCTGCGGGTGGAAATCAACACCGCCGGTGGCGAGGTGAGTCGAGCGGCGTTGCTGGCCTATCCCTGGACGCTGGGCGATCCTGAGCCGGTACAGCTGCTGGACGATCGCCTGCCCAACCTGTTCATCGCCCAGTCGGGCCTGGTGAGCACCGACGGTTCCGCGCCGGATCATCATGCCCTCTATCAGGCAGAGAAAACCGAGTATCGTCTTGGCGAGGGTGAAGACAGTCTCACGGTGCGCCTGAACTGGCAGAGTGAGGACGGCGTCAGCGTGGTCAAGATCTTCACCTTCCACCGCGACAGCTACGTTATCGACATGGACTTCGAAGTGACCAGCGCGGACAAACCCTGGAAGGGCCGCGCCTACGAGCAGTTGCAGCGCACCAAGGTCGCCGAGCGTGGCCAGTCCACCTTCATCTACACCTTCATGGGCGGTGTGGTGTCCAGCGAATGGGATCCCTACGAGAAGATTCAGTTCGACGACATGGCCGGCTGGAAGCCCGAGCAGAGTTACAGCAAGGGCGGCTGGGTCGCCATGTTGCAGCACTACTTCTTCAGTGCCTGGATTCCCGATGCCGATGCGCCCAACCACTTCTACACCAAGGCGCTGGCCGATGGCCGCTACCTGATCGGTCTCTCCGGTGCGGAACAGACCGTGAATGCCGGCGACACCGCGCACTTCCACAGCCGCTTGTTCGTGGGCCCAAAGGTGCAGTCACGTCTGGAAAAGATCGCCCCCAACCTACGCCTGTCCGTGGATTATGGCGTGCTGGATATCCTCGCCAAGCCGGTGTTCTGGCTGTTGGACCACATCCATACGCTGGTCGGTAACTGGGGTCTGGCGATCATCCTGGTGACTCTGGTGATCAAGCTGTTGTTCTACAAGTTATCGCAGGCCAGCTACCGCAGCATGGCGAAGATGCGTCAGTTCGCACCCAGAATGAAGGAACTGAAGGAACGCTATGGCGACGATCGCCAGAAGCTCAGTAAGGCGATGATGGATATCTACAAGAAGGAGAAGATCAATCCGCTCGGCGGTTGTTTGCCCATGATCGTGCAGATCCCCGTGTTCATCGCCCTTTATTGGGTGTTGCTGGAGAGTGTTGAACTGCGTCAGGCGCCGTTTATGCTGTGGATTCAGGATCTATCGACCAAGGATCCCTACTACGTCCTGCCGGTCATCATGGGCCTGAGCATGTTCATTCAGCAGAAGCTGAATCCGCCACCCATGGACCCCATCCAGCAGAAGATCATGTCCTTCCTGCCGCTGATCTTCACGGCCTTCTTTGCCTTCTTCCCGTCGGGTCTGGTGCTGTATTGGGTGGTCAACAACCTGTTGTCCATTTCCCAACAGTGGTACATCACCCGGCAGATCGAGGCGCAGGCGGCCAGCAAGACCTGATTGCAGCGCGGCCGTGAGCGAGTTAGAGGCCACCGCCGACACCATCGCCGCACTGGCCACCCCCCCCGGACGGGGGGGCGTGGGCATCGTGCGGGTCTCCGGCCCAACCGTGGCAAAGATCGCCGAGGCTCTGCTGGGCCATCTGCCGCTGCCGCGGATGGCTGAATATCTGCCCTTTCGCGATACCGACGGCACGGTGCTGGACACCGGACTCGCCCTGTATTTCCCCAACCCCCATTCTTTTACCGGTGAAGACGTGCTGGAACTGCACGGCCATGGCGGCCCGGTGGTGATGGATCTGCTGCTCGGCCGTTGTCTGGCGCTGGGTGCGCGCGCCGCCCGTCCGGGTGAATTCTCTGAGCGCGCCTATCTCAACGACAAGATGGATCTGGCCCAGGCCGAGGCGGTGGCGGATCTCATCGACAGTGCCTCCGTGCAGGCCGCGCGGCTGGCGGTGCGTTCCCTGCAGGGTGCGTTTTCGCAGCGGGTGCACGAGTTGGTCGAGGCGCTCACCGAACTGCGCGTGTACGTGGAATCCGCCATCGACTTCCCCGAGGAAGAGATTGATTTTCTTGGCGATGGCGCCGTGGCCGCACGACTGGCTGCGGTGCAGCAACGCCTCAATGAGACCCAGGCCCAGGCCCGTCAGGGCAATCTACTGCGTGAAGGCATCCGCGTGGTCATCGCCGGCCGTCCCAATGCCGGCAAGTCCACCCTGCTGAACGCCCTCTCCGGGCGCGAAAGCGCCATTGTCACGGAGATTCCCGGCACCACCCGCGACGTATTGCGCGAACACATCGCCATCGACGGCCTGCCCCTGCACATCATCGATACCGCCGGCCTGCGCGAATCCGCCGACGCCGTGGAACAGGAAGGCGTGCGGCGTGCCTGGGCGGAGATTGAATCCGCCGATCACATCCTGCTGCTGCATACCGCCGACGGCAATGACGACGACCGTGAACTGTATGCCCGCCTGACCGCCGCCGGCCCGCCGTTGACCCGTCTGTGGACCAAGATCGATCTCAGTGGCGAGCTGCCCCACCGACGCGAAACGGCACAGGGTATTGAACTGTGGCTGTCGGCCCGCAGCGGCGCCGGACTCGACGAGCTGCGCCGGCATCTCAAGGCCTGTGCTGGCTACCAGCCTGGTGGCGAGGGCCAGTTCATGGCCCGCCGCCGTCATCTCGATGCCCTGGCGCGCGCCAGCGAACACCTGTCACGCGGTAGTACCCAGCTGCACGAGGCAGCGGCCGGTGAGCTGCTGGCCGAAGAGCTGCGACAGGCACAGCAAGCCCTGGGTGAAATCACCGGTAAATTCAGTGCTGATGACCTGCTGGGGGAGATTTTCTCCAGCTTCTGCATTGGAAAATAATGTACTGACTTGATCTATGTCATGGTGACCGTCATATTCTTGCTTAATCCTTACGGGATTAATGCTGGATTTTCCGATAACTGATGCAAAGTATTGGCAGGGAGGTGAATGATGAAAAGAGTCCACAGCGTGTCCGGTCTTGCCCTGACACTTGCCGCCATGGCGTTCCTATCGTCCGCGCAAGCCGGCAGTGAGCGGCTGGTGATGGTGATGTCGGCGCAGAAAATGTCGCACTACCAGCTGGTGCACATGCGCTTTCAGGACAACCAGGGTCATCCTCTGCACAGCGACGTGATGAAACGGCTGGCGATTCGTCGCGGTGACTGCGACACGGGCCAGGAACTACTGATGCCGGAAGACTACAAGTTTGGCTTCAGTCCGAAAAAAGAAATGGGCATTTACCTGTCGCCACAGGCCTGGAAGGATACGCCACTGTGCTTTTCCGATCCGGAATTTGGCCGGCTGCAGACGACCGTTACCAGAAAAGACGTCGGGCAGTCCATTGTACGGGTATTCAAATAGAGGCCTGAGGCTGCAGGCCCGAGGCTTGAGGGGTGGATGGGTTGTAGATCGTCGGAAACCTGCCAGGCTCTTCTAGCCTCTAGCCTCTAGCCTCCAGCCTCCAGCCTCCAGCCTCCAGCCTCCAGCCTCCAGCCTCTAGCCAGTCCTCTTTCCCCCACATCCGGGTTAACATACGCGGCATGATTTCCGGTGCCGAATATTGCGTGTCTTGCGGGTTGTCCCGCGCGTGAATTCCCGCCGTCGAACGAAATACCGGTCCATCGCCGCTTTCCTGCTGGTGGCGGCGAATCTGTTGCCGGGCCTGTCTCCTCCCTCTATGGCGGCCGGCGAGGCGGGAAAGTGGCGTTACTGTCTTCCGACGCCCCGCTTTGCCGAGCCACCGCGGGCTCCGGCGGATGACAATATGCACTTCAGCGCCGACTTTGCCGAGGCCGAGGGCAGCCGTTATCGCCTTTGGGGGAATGTGCTGGGACAGCGTGGTGCGCAGAATCTGTTTGCTGAACAGATCACATACGATGCCGAAGGCGAGACTGCGCAGGCGCAAGGAAAGGTACGTTACCGTAACGGCGATCGACTCCTGTTCGGCAGTCAGGCCGATATGGCCCTGGGGAGCGAGACGGGCGAGATCAGCGGGGCAAGTTTCTGGCTGCTGGACAAACACCTGCGTGGCCGGGCCGAGACGTTGTTTATCGAAGGCCCTGAGCAGATGCGTCTGCAAAGCACGCTGTTCACCACCTGTGACAAGGGCAATGAATTCTGGCGCCTGAAGGCTGCCCGCCTGCAGTTGGATCAGGCCGAGAACGTGGGAATCGCCCATCACGCACGGCTGGAACTGTTGGGTGTGCCGGTATTTTACAGCCCTTACCTGAGCTTTCCGCTGGCGGGGCGCAAGACGGGTTTTTTGATCCCCACCATTGGCGAATCATCGCGCTCCGGCACCGAGTTCAGCCTGCCCTGGTATCTCAACATCGCCCCGGATAAGGATGCCACCCTGACACCCAAATACATGAGCAATCGTGGCGTTCTGTGGGACGGTGAATTCCGCTATCTCAATGCCCGTAGCCGTGGCGACATCACGCTGGCCTATCTGCCCGGGGATAAAGTCTTCGGCGAGGATCGCAGCGCCATCAG
>VAPM010130418.1_pt1 | contig 13789 bp, 13 predicted proteins | sample 3395091 | NCBI WGS metagenome assembly VAPM01 (sample SAMN08290445, study PRJNA428436) | hydrothermal vent metagenome | isolation source: Deep-sea hydrothermal vent chimney 3 | place: Pacific Ocean: Juan De Fuca Ridge | reverse complement strand
TTTCTGGATGGGTAAAACGGTGAATGACTGCTCCCTTATCCGCGCATCCTCTCAGAACGTGGCTGTGTTCGAGCCAACGTGATCGGACCGCCTTGCGTTGCGGTTCCCTACGATCGTCTTTCCGGTGAGTATCACGAAGAACAGGATGATCGGCACGATCGCCATCGTTGCCGAACCCGATATGTTCGCGTGGTAGCTGACGATGAGGCCGACGACCACAGATAGCGCCCCGATCAGGGCTGCCGTCGCCATCATCGTCGGCACCCTTCGTACGAGGAGTGCTGCCGTTGCAGGGGGTCCAACGAGGAGTCCGAAGACGAGAAGTGTGCCAACCGTCTGGAACGACCCGACGATGGTGAGCGTGATCAGTCCGAGCATCACGGCGTGAGCAGCGCGTGGATGGAGTCCGAAGAGAGCCGCTTTCTGCTCATTGAAGGACAGGACGAGGAAGTGGCGGAAGAGGGCCATCGTCGTGCCAATGGTCACCGCAGCGATGACCGCAAGGACGGCGATATCGGCTGCTGTGACACCGAGGGCGTTGCCGAACAAGATGTTCGTGAGGCTCCCCGTGTACGAGTCTGTCTTCGAGATGATGATCACGCCGAGTGAGAGCATCCCGGCGAAGAGCAACCCGATGCCCGTGTCCTCGGAGAACGCTGTCTGGCGGTGCACCAGGTTGATTCCGGCGATCATCACAACCGCAGCGATGGCGGCACCGATGAGCACGTTGAAGTCGAAGAGGACGGCAAGAGCGATGCCGGGGATGACTCCGTGGACGAGAGCGTCGCCGAGGAACGTCATCCCACGGATGACGACCCACGTGCCGATGACCGCGAGCGCGACGGCGGCGAGCACACCGGCAAGCAGCGCGCGTTGCTGAAACGCAAGTGAGAACGGATCAAGTAGCCACTCCATGGGTATCGACGATACTGCCCGTGGGCACCACGATGACGCTTGTCGAGTGTTCGCGGCATACTTCCAGGATGCGTTCGTGGTTGATCGGTATCGTGGTGTTCGTCGCGGCGGCAGCGGTCCTCGTTCTCGAGATCGTCGCCGGGCGGATCCTTGCCCCCTACGTTGGGGTGAGCCTTCAGACGTTCACCGGCATCATCGGCACCGTCCTCGCTGCGATCGCCCTCGGGGCGTGGGGCGGTGGCCGTCTCGCCGACAAGCACGATCCGCGGAGCCTTCTTGGCCCCGTCCTCGTAGGTGGAGGGTTGCTCGCCGTTGCCTCACCGGCTCTCGTGACGATGATCGGGCCAAGCGTGCCGGGTGAGGACCCTGGCACCATCGTCGTTCTCGCCTTCATCGGCTTCTTCGCCCCGGCTGCCGTACTGTCGATGGTCACACCTATCGCGGGGAAGCTCATGATCGACTCGCTCGACACGGCGGGCTCCGTCGTCGGGAACCTCTCAGCGATCGGCACCGCAGGCGCCCTGTTCGGGACGTTCGTCACCGGGTTCATCCTGATCGCATCGGTTCCCTCGAAGCCGATCACATGGATCGTCGGCCTCGTGCTGATCGTGCTGGGCATCGTTGCTGTGTCAGACAAGTCGAGGCAGATCGTTGTCCCAGCGATTCTCGCCGCGATGGGGGTGTTCGGCGCGTCGGCTGTCATGGCGGCGCCGTGTGACTATGAGACCCCGTACTCGTGTGCTCGCGTTGCAACCGACCCGAACCGTTCCAGCGGTCGGGTGCTGGTGCTCGATACTTTCGTGAACAGCTACGTCGATATGGAGGATCCGACGTACCTCTCGTCGCGATACGCCCTGGTCACGGATGCCGTTATCCAGACACTTGCACCGGAAGGGCCGCTCGACCTCGCGTTCATCGGTGGCGGCGGATACACCCTGCCTCGCATGTACCAGGCGACGAGAGGAGGTACCTCGACGGTCCTCGAGCTCGACCCGGCACTCGAACAGATCTCCATCGACGACCTCGGACTCATCGAGGGTCCCTGGCTCACGACGACCATCGGTGATGCCCGTCTGACGATCCGGTATCTCCCCGACGATGGTTTCGACGTCGTCATCGGGGATGCCTTCTCAGGCCGATCCGTTCCGTGGCATCTGACGACCGTCGAGTTCCTCACCGATGTGCGTGACAAGCTGACCGATCGAGGCATCTACGTGATGAACACGATCGATCATCCCCCGACGCGGTTCGCCCGTGCCGAGATGGCGACGATTGCAGAGGTGTTCCCGTACTTCGCGGTCGTCGCACCACAGGCGTACCTCGATCGTGAGCACGGTGGGAACTTCGTGCTCGTTGGATCCATGGTGCCCATCGACACGAGCGCAATCGAAGCTCTCGTCCCCGAGGGAGAGATCGCGTTCAGCGGTGAAGCTGCCGCAGGGTGGTTCGCCGGTCTTGCGCCCCTGCGCGACGACTTCGCTCCGGTCGATCAGATGATCAGCAGGCCCTGAACGTTCAGGCGTCGGTGATGTCTGTGGAGTCGATCGTCACCGGGTCATGGGGCCTGTCCTGGCCGCCCGTCGGCTTGCCTGCGATCGCGTCGACGATGTCCATCCCCGTCGTGACCTCGCCGAAGATCGTGTAGGCGTTCGGGAGGCCAGCGTCTTGGTGACAGATGAAGAACTGTGAGCCGTTGGTGTTGGGCCCCGAGTTCGCCATGGCGAGCGTTCCTCGCTTGTACGAAGTCTTGGAGTGGAACTCGTCACGGAACCGGTACCCGGGCCCGCCTGTGCCGGTCCCTGTCGGATCGCCGCCCTGGATCATGAACCCGCTGATCACTCTGTGGAAGATGACGCCGTCGTAGAAGCCGTCTTTGGCGAGGAACACGAAGTTGTTGACCGTCTGGGGCGCATCTGCCGCGAAGAGGTCAACCTCGATGTCGCCTTCTGAGGTGTGGAGCGTCGCCTTGTAGGTCTTCGAGAGGTCGATCGTCAGCTCGGGTGCCGCGTCGTACTGCTTTGCCATCGGGAGGTTCCCTTCGTTGTGGTGGCGGGATGGTAGTGGAGATGTGCGTCCCGAAACGCCGAACGCTCGGCGACCTTCCTGTTCGGTGGAGGCCTCTCCCGCTCGATGAACTGCCTGCCTTCACATGTGGGGTAGCGTGGTCGTTCGTTCACCGGCGAATCAGGAGCTCGACGTGTTGTTCAATGAGACGAAGCGGAAGCTGAGCAACGGTGAGATCGTGGTGGGGTGCCTCCTCCCGTATCCAGAACCAACGATCGCCGAGATGCTCGCCCTCGCCGGCTTCGACTTCGTGCTCCTCGATGGCGAGCACGGGACGTTCGAGCCCCGTGACATCGGCCATGCGACGCGGGCGATCGAGCTACGAGGCGCGACGCCGCTGGCACGGGTGACGGCGAACCGGGCGGAGATCATCCTGCGCTTCCTCGACGCGGGGGCCCATGGTGTCCAGGTCCCGACGCTGAACTCGGGGGCTGAGGTCGAGTCGGCCGTGCGTTCGGCGAAGTACGGTCCACGGGGTGATCGGGGACTCGCCGGAGGGCGCATGTCCGACTTCGGGGTCGCTGTGCCCATCGCTGAGTACACGGCCATCGCCAACGAACAGACCATGGTGATCGGTCACGTCGAGACGGCCGACGCCGTGGACAACGTCGAGCAGTTCATCGAGGTCGATGGTCTCGACGTGGTCTTTCTCGGCCCCGTCGATCTTTCCCACAGCCTCGGCCACCCCGGTGACCTCACCCACCCGATGGTCGTCGATGCAATGGAGCGTGTCGCCTCGGTGGTGGTGCCGAGCGACAAGGCCCTCGGTGTCTACGCACCGACGACCGAGAGTGCCCGCACTTGGATCGATCGGGGAGCGCGGTACATCCTGTCGGGTCTCGACACCTTCATCCTCGATGGTGCAGCCGACTACCTCGGCGGGGTTGGCCGGTAGAGCAGATCCCTGCTCGAAAGGACGACGGAAGAACCCATCGCGACTCCCCCCTTCCAGGCACCAAGTACCAAGTACCAAGTACCTCTCAGTACATCACCGTCCGTGTCAGGTGGTGCGGCTTGAACGTCGCGTGGTACGTCTTCCAAATGCGGTAGTCGATCTCGGGGATGAGGAGTTGCCTGTCGGACGGCCTGATGGCGTTCACCGCATCGGTCAGTAGCGCCGTGGCATAGAGAGTGTGGGCTCGGATCTCGATCTCGGCGTCCGAGTCCCGCTCGATCACCTCACCGCCATCGATCCTGCCTGCAAGGTCGTCGGTGTACTCGAGGATCCCCATCAGGTTGAGGCCGACGGGCACGATGTAATCGGCGAACGCGGTCATGTCCGTGAGGTCGTCGAGCTTCCACGCACCGGTGCCGTGGAGGGCTCGGTGGAGCATCCACAGACCCAACTGGCCGAGTTTGTGGATCTGGACCTCGTGGCCGTGATAGTCGCTCACGTCGTTGAAGCGGGGGAACTCGGTGACGAGACGCTCGAGGATGCCGTCTCCTCCGGCGTACATGGCGGGGGCACAGTCCATCACGAAGCGGTGGAAGCGGCCGCCGTAGCCTTCCACGAGGGCCGCTCCGACCTCGTGGAGGATCTCGACCCGCTCATCGAGCATGGGCATCTCGATGTTGCCTGCAAAGATCGTCTCGAGGTCGCTCCTCTCCACCGTGGCGAGGTACTCACCGTCGAGGATCGGAACGCCCCTGGTGATCGCCTCCTGGATGCAGATGACCATCCCTTCGGTGTCCGAGTAGACACGGCCGTTGCGAACGACCTCGAACTTTGTTCCGGATTCGAAGTCGGTGAACGCGAAGTTCAGCGTCGTCTCGAACATCGTCAGATCCATCAGGTGGTTCGGGTCGGTAGCGAGGGAGAGACCCTCGACCACTCCTCCACCAGGGAAGCCGAACTCCTCGTAGGCCATCCAGCTTGCGACAGATGCCACCGCGTCGGGAGATGTCCGGACATGGCGCGATCGTTCGACGACGGGGATCACCGATTGGAGGACCGGCCGGGACCAGTATCGCGCTGTGCGGTTCTGTGTATCCATGCTTCTTCCGATCAGTTGGTCGTGGGCTTCGAAAGGGTCGTGCGGTGAACCTAAGGTACATCCCCACGGAGTCGACTCGTTCCAGGCGCAGCTAGAGACATGGAGTGTCGCGATGATGCCGAGTACACAAACCCCGAGGATCGCAGTTGTTGGATCGACGATGATCGACCTCGTCGCGTACACCGATCGTGTCCCAGGACCGGGCGAGACGCTTGTCGGAGAGCGATTCGCGATGGGGTTCGGGGGCAAGGGAGCGAACCAGGCGGTGATGGCGCGTCTGCTTGGTGCCGACGTTGCGATGGTCAACTGTCTCGGGGACGACGCCTACGGCGACATGACGCTCGAGAACTTCGCTACGTACGGTATCGACACGACGCACGTGTACCGGGTGCCCGGTGCGAGCGGCGTCGCCCCGATCTGGGTAGAGCCCGACGGGACGAACCGGATCATCATCGTGCCCGGGGCGAACCGCGCGCTCACCACCGCCCAGGCGGCCGACGCTGTGCGTTCGCTCGGCGATGTTGCGGTCGTCATCGGGCAACTTGAGATCCCACAGAGCGTCACGACAGCCGGGTTCTCGGTGGCTCGTGAGTCGGGGGCGATCACCATCATGAACCCGGCCCCTGCAGCCCCGCTGGATGCCGAGCTGCTGTCGGTGAGTACCTGGTTGATCCCTAACGAGGTCGAGTTTGCGATGCTGGCGGGCGTTCCACCAACCGACGATGCTCTCGCTGCGTTCGCCGTCGAGAGTGACACGCGCCTCCTCGTGACACTCGGTGAAGCCGGTGTTGCTCTGGTGACGGAGGCGGGACAGGTAATTCGGATAGCTGCGACGGTCCGTGATGCCGTCGACACCACAGGTGCGGGCGACGCGTTCGTTGGAGCTTTCTCCTACGGCCTTGCTGCAGGGATGGATGAACTCGACGCGATCGCCCTCGGCAACGCGTGCGCCGGCGACAGCGTCACCCGACCCGGAACTCAGACTTCGTTTCCAAAACCCGAGCGTGCGTGGGAACTCCTCGAGTTGATCGGGAAGTGACCGACCGCGACCGATACTTCCGGTAAACGGAAAACGGAGAACGGAAAACGGAAAACGCCGTCTCAGAACCCGCGCCGCTTCCGCTTCTTGATCGACTTGGCACTGAAGGGGACGTCTGCTTGGTCGGGCTCCCAGGAGAACAGATCTGCGAGGCGCTCATCGTTCGAGAACATCTTGACGATCGGGACGTTGAGCTCGGCTCGACGCTGGATGCCGAGAACCTCGTTCACCTGGTCCCACTCGACGAGGGTGACCACGAGGCCTTCCTCACCGGCACGGGCGGTACGCCCGGAACGGTGGAGGTACGTCTTGGGGTCATCCGGTGGGTCGTAGTGGACGACCACGTCGACACCGTCGATGTGTAGCCCTCTTGCTGCGACGTTCGTCGCGACGAGAACCTTGATCTCGCCGTCGGTGAACCGCTGGAGGGCCTGCTCCCGCTTGTTCTGAGGGAGATCGCCGTGGATCGCCGCCGCGGCGACTCCGAGGTCTTGGAGATCCCGTGAGAGACGGTCTGCTCCGGCCTTGGTACGCGTGAACGCGAGGAGACGGTCGTTGTGGCGCGAGATCTCCTGGATGACCTTCGGCTTGTCCATGTAGTGGACCTTGAGGAACCGATGCTCCATCGTGTCGATCGTGTCTGAATCCGACTCGATCGCGTACTCGACGGGATCCTTCATGTATCGGTCGATGAGCTCGCGCACCTGGTGGTCGAGGGTGGCGGAGAACAGGAACGTCTGTCGATTCTCCGGGAGCTGGGCCATGATCTTGCGGACCTGGGGCATGAACCCCATGTCGGCCATCTGGTCGGCTTCATCGATCGCCACGATCGAGATCTCGCGGGGATCGATCGCCTTGCGCTCGAGGAGGTCGATGAGACGACCGGGAGTTGCAATAGCGATCGAGGCACCCTTGTCCAGGGCCTCGATCTGTGCACCCATCGGGGCGCCACCGTAGACGGCGACGGCGGTGAGGTTCCTGAGCTTCAACAGCGGCTCGAGCGTCTTCGTCACCTGGCTTGCGAGTTCGCGCGTCGGGACGAGGATGAGGCCGTGAGGCTTCTTGGGTTGTGCCGGGCCAACCTTCATGATCATCGGGATTCCGAAGGCGAGGGTCTTACCCGACCCGGTCTGGGCCTTTCCCGTGATGTCGACACCGTCGACAGCATCGGGGAGGGTCATCGTCTGGATCGGAAACGGGGTCGTGATGCCCTGTGATTCGAGTTCGTCGACGATGTCGTCGGCGACGCCGAGGTCGGCGAACGAGGTCGTGGTTGTTTCTTGTGTGATATTCGTCATTCCATAGGGGCGGATAGGGAGGTATGCCCTATTGGAGAACGCTAGCGAGTAAGGGCCTGTAACGGCGGTGGAACAGACAGACGACAGATGACACACAGTGCAGATAGATGCGTGTGTCCGGCGTTGACGCAGCGTCGTTCCGCGTGATCTAGTGGAGAGATGAGAGGTCGACGGATAGCGCTGGTACTCGGGTTCGGGGTGGCGGGAGCGATGTTCGTACTTCGCATCGTCGGGAGCGATCTGCCCCTGTCGGTCTCGCTCCCCGGGGCCGTCGGGTTCGGTGCGGTCGTTGTGGTGCCGTCGGTACTCGCCTTTCTCGCAGGTCGAGGAAGAGCGGGTCTGTATCTCGGCGCAGGTGTGGCCTCGATCGTCCTGTCCCTGGGCCTGTCCCTCCTCATCGTCGTGATGCTGCCGTTGGGCGTGTTCTGGCTGTGGTCATACGTGGCGGTGTCTCCCGGCCATCTCCTTCGCGCTGTCGGAGCGGGGCTCGTTGCGACCATGCTGGTGATGGGCGCCTTCGTCGTGTTGTTTCTTCACATCGATCCGAGATGTGCAGACACGTATGCCAACGGGGAGGTGCGCTTGGTCCCGCAAGAGCAAGTGGATATGGAGTCTGGCTGGGTGTGGGACGTCGGAGGCACATCCTCGTCGTCCATGATGTCCCGGCCGGATGTCGTCTCCCAGGTCTGTTCATCGGACGTCGTGACGTGGCCGGAGGCTCTCGCGTCGCTGGCCCTTGCCGGCGCTGCCGTCGCCTCAGCTCGAGCGATCGCGGCTCCCGATAGCGATGACCGTGAGATAGCCCGCAAGGCGGAGTCTCCATCGTCCTAGCCCACCGCTCCTCCGTCCCCCTTCAGGGGGGACAAGCGAGTCTGCGAGCCCGGTACGACAAGAACTCGAACCCAACCAAGCCCCCACCCTCAAGCGGTGCAATCGCCCTGCATCATCGCTGCGCTCCTCTGTCGTTCCCCTTCAAAGGGGGACGGAGAATCCGCGGATCCCGAACGTGCGGGGACCGCGAGCCTGCCCTTCTGCCGTCCCCCCTTCAGGGGGGACAAGCGAGTCCTCGAGCGAGGGGGGAGTGCGAGCCTGCGAGCCCGGTGTGGCAAAGACTCCGGGGACAAGCGAGTCCTCGAGCGAGGGGGGTGAGAGCCCAATAGGCACAGACCACAACTTCGAGTCCCCATCCTCCTGGCTCGTCGCTGACGCTCCTCGCCCGTCCTCCTTGAAAGGAGGACCGAAGAACCCCGACGTCGTGCATCAAAACAGTGCAGCACCAAACACCGCGAAACCCTTGGGGCAACAGCGATTCGTGGGGCTCAGCAACGGTCACCTCGTGGATCGAGGTTGAAAGGGGGACGGGAGGACCGAAGAGCCCGATGTTGTGCGCCGAACGAGTGCAGGTGCGAAGGCCGACGAGCCGTTGTCGTCACCGGCCCAACCACCGATCGATCCCAGCCGAATCGTGGGTCCAGGGGGAGGGAGGGGAGAGGAGAACTAGGAGCGACGTTCGATGGCTCGGCGTCCCTGATAGCGGCCGAGGGCGTAGGTTGCACCGGCGAACCCGAGGGCGCCGACGCCGGCGGTCGTGCGCTTGATGACCTTCTTGCGGGTGCGGGAGAACTCGACGATCGGCCAACCGCGGTGATACGCGATCGTTTCGAGGGCACGGTCGGGGTTCACTGCGACGGGGTGGCCGACCACCTCGAGCATGGGGAGGTCACCCGCCGAGTCGGTGTATGCGTAGCTCGCTTCGAGGTCGTACCCCTTCTCCGCCGCGATCTGGTTGATGGCGTACGCCTTGCCATCGCCGTAGCAGAAGGGCTGAGCCAACCGTCCTGTGTAGACACCGTGGCTGATCTCGGCCACGGTGCCGAGGCCCCCCGTCATCTCCATCGCCTCGGCGAACTTCGTGACGATCTCGATCGGTGACGCAGAAACGATGTACGTGTCACGTCCCGCGTCGGTATGCAGATCGATGAGGCCGCGAGCCTCGCGCCGCACATCGGCCATCAGCTTGGGCAGGGCATCGTCGGCAAGGTCCGTGAACGTCGACACGGGAACCCCTGCGATCGCTTCGAGGATACGCGTCTTGACCATCTCCGTCTTGTCATCGGACGCCCCAGCAAACTTGAAGGCGGCAGCGTTCAACGCATCCGAGATGAGCTGGCTCGTCGGCATCAACCCCGCGCGGTACGCGACCCATCCGAAGGTGAAGACCGACGAGCCGGAGATGATCGTACGGTCGAGATCGAAGAACGCAGCCGCACGAGTCGATGTCATGACACCGCGCCGAGGTAGTCGTCGCCGACGCCGAACAGATCCTGGATTCCTGCTGTGACGGACGGTGAGAGGCCATGGACACGGGGGAGCAGGTTGGCCATGTAGAACCGTGCCGTAGCGACCTTCGCAGCCATCCACGCGTCGTCGCCGGCTTTCGGGGAGGCGGCAATCGCTTGTCGGGCGAGGTAGTAGCCGCCTGCGAGGGTTCCCAGCATCTCCTGGTACGGTGTCGCTCCGGACATCGTATCCGGCATTGCTGCATCGTGGAGGTAGGCGGTCGCTTCCCTTACAGCCACCGTAGCGGAACGCAGAGACGGTTCGAGGTCGGACAGCTCTGCATCCGCTGCGAGGGCGTCGGCGACAGCATCGATCTCGGCGAGGTACGCGTCGATCACGGCACCGTCACCCATCGGGAGCTTTCGCAGAACGAGATCGAGCGCCTGGATACCGTTCGTTCCCTCGTAGATCGGTGTGATCCGGGAATCCCGGTAGAACTGTGCAGCGCCGGCCTCCTCGATGAACCCCATGCCGCCGAGGACCTGGACCCCGATCGAGGCGATGTCGACGCCGTGGTCCGTGCACCACGACTTGGTGATCGGCGTCAACAGGGCAAGGCGGTCGCGGGCGGCATCGCGTTCGTCTTGTGTGGTTGCCGAGTGCATCCGGTCGTCGGCTGCAACTGCGTCGTGCACGAGCGCGCGCATCGCCTCCGTGTAGGCCTTCATCGTCATGAGCATGCGACGCACGTCGGGGTGCTCGATGATCGGCGACGGCTCGGACGCGCCGAGGGCCCGACCCTGTATCCGATCCTTGGCGTAGGCCGCAGCGTGCTGATACGCACGCTCGGCGACGGACAGTCCTTCGAGGCCGACTTCGAGCCTGGCCTGGTTCATCATCGTGAACATGTACCGCATCCCGCGATTCTCTTCGCCGACGAGGTACCCGGTGGCATCGTCGAAGGAGAGCACACAGGTCGGGCTGGCATGGATCCCGAGCTTGTGTTCGATCGAGACGACCTCGACGGCGTTGCGCTCCCCCGGCGTACCGTCGTCGTCGAGCAGGTACTTCGGGACGACGAACAGCGAGATCCCCTTCGTGCCCGGAGGTGCACCCGGTGTGCGGGCAAGGACCATGTGGATCACGTTGTCCGCGAGGTCGTGGTCACCCCACGTGATGAAGATCTTGGTCCCGTTGATGCGGTACGACCCATCGTCGTTCGGCTCCGCCTTGGTTCTGAGTGCTCCGACGTCTGATCCAGCCTCGGGTTCGGTCAAGACCATGGTGCCGGTCCACTCGCTCGAGATGAGCTTCGCGAGGTACAGATCCTTGAGGTCCTCGCTTCCATGTTTGGTGAGCAGCGCTATGCCGCTCCCGGTGAGCATCGGGTTGAGAGAGAAGGCGAGGTTGGCAGAGGTCATCATCTCGGAGATCGCGATACCGATCGTTTTCGGGAAACCGTGGCCGCCGTACTCGGGTGACCCGGTGACGGCGGTCCACCCGGCGTCGACGAGCTTCGACCAGACAGGCTTGAACTCCTCGGGTGTGATGACCTGACCATCCACGAGCTTCGCCCCCTTCTGGTCACCAACTTCGTTGGTCGGTGCGAAGACTTCGGAGAAGAATCGTGCCGCCTCGTCGAGGACGCCATCGATCATGTCGGACTCGACGTGCTCGAACTCGGGGAGAGCGATGATGGAGTCGACATCGGCGATCGTCTGCAAGGCGAAGGCGATGTCGCGGACCGGGGGTGTGTAGTCAGCCATGTCGAAAGGGTAATCGCACACCAGACACCAGACATCAGACGACAGAGCACAGATGCTTTCGTCTGTTGTCTGGTGCCTGTCATCTCATGCACTACGTCTGTTCGCTTGTAGCCTCACCGACACCGACTCACTCACTCCTGGAGCTCTCACCATGCGATACCGTCTTCTTCTCCTTCTCGCCGTGCTCGGCCTCGTCGCAGCGGCGTGCAGCGGCAGCCCGGATGCCGCAGACGCACCGACCACGACGGAGGGCCAGGCCACGGAGACAACCACCACGGTCGGCACTTCAGATACAGAGGCCGACTCGGCAGCTCCCACCGCTCAAGACAGCGACCTCGTTGTCCAGGATGGGGATATCGTCGAGGTCCACTACGTCGGAACCCTCGACGACGAATCCCAGTTCGACTCGTCGCGCGATCGCGGCACCCCGTTCAGCTTCACTGTTGGGACCGGTCAGGTCATATCTGGCTTCGACGAGGCGGTACGGGGAGCCAAGGTTGGCGACATCAACACGGTGCGGATGGAAGCTGCCGACGCGTACGGCGAGTGGAGTGAGGAGAACATCATCGAAGTACCGTTCAACCCGGACCAGGGTGACGTTGCCGTTGGCGACGAGGTCTTCCTCACCAACGGCCAGCCGGCAACGGTGCTCGAGGTGACCGACGAGACCGTCACCCTCGACGCGAACCACCCGCTCGCCGGTCAGGCACTCACCTTCGAGATCGAGGTTCTCTCGATTACCCGCGGATAGATGCGTGCAGCCTGTGACATCCGGCTGGGATACGGCTATCAGATGTCGCCCGTAGCGTCCCTGCCGGTGGCCGACGGCGCTTCCTCTACAGCACGTTCACCACGAAGAGGGCAGCGAGCATGCCGATGCTGTTCGTTGCGATGTGAGCGAGTACCGATGCGTAGACACTGTTCGCATAGAGGCGGATCCACAGGAAGATGAGGCCGGCGAACATCGTCGAACCGACGATGCCGAGGACGGCGCCGACGAGTTGGAGGACCCCTTCAGGATCCATCAACGGGTTGTTGGGGCCTGCAAGCGTCGGGGCGATGTGCCACAGGCCGAAGAGGAGCGAGGTGAACGCAGCGGCGGCGAGCGGCGAGTGTCTGCGGGCGAACATGCCGAAGATGATCCCCCGGAACAAGACCTCCTCGTAGAACGCTGTTGCGACGGGGATACGTACGAACGCCTGGAACAGCACCCACGCGACCGAGTTGTTCATCACCGACTCGTTCTCGAACAGCGGACGCAGCTGTGGGAGGAAGGTGGCCGCGACGATCGCGAGCAGGAACCCCACAGCGATGATCCCGATGACGGTGCCACCGACGGTGAGGCCGCGTCGAATCCGGTCCTGCCGCATTCCGATGGACGTCCACGTGGTTCCTGCTCGTCGCGCGATCAGGATGGCGACGCCGAGGATGCCGAGCTGGAACGGGATGTGCCAGACGTCGTCGAGCACCAGGTTCGAGATGATGTTCGCGTACGACGCGATCGCGATGATCGCCGCGACGTGCCACAGGTGCGCGGTGTGCGGGCGCGGGGGCATCTTGAGCCAGTTGCCTGGCTTCCACATCTTGTCCCAATCGTCGAGGGACCAGGACCAGGCATGTTCCCGACCGGTGTGAGACAGATCGTGCGGCATAGGGGTTCACAGTAGACAGTTCACGGGTCGCACATATCGGGTGGCACGGACCGCTGCGTGACAACTTATGCTTATGCCATGCCCATCTTGCACACGTTCAAGCAGACGGTTCTCGAACTCGGCCGCGGTGAAGCCAAAGCGAAAGCGAAGCCACTGACGGTGGGTGGGGAGTCGCTCGATCGATCCGCAGCAGGTTTGGACTCTCGCTACAGCGAACGCGCCGTGATCTTCTGGCTCTTGTCCGATACGGCGTTGTTCCTCGTTGTCGGATCGGACGACACCGATCATGCCTACCGGGTTCCCTACGAGGCGATGCGCGAGTTCCATCTCGACTACGACGAGACGGTCGACTTCCTTCCGTGGTACGTCCGCATCACGATCGATACCCACGACACAGGGGAGATCACGAAGTTGGAGCCCGGTCACGTTCCCGGCCAACCGCTCGTGGCACCTCCGCCCGTTGTCGTCGAAGGTGACGAGCGGAGCCGTTTCGCCCGCGGTGAGACGGTTCCCCTTGCGGGCTTCGGCGCGTTCCCGAAGCGGTTCCGCGACGCCCTGACCCGTCGGATGGAACTCGCAGGGCGTACCGTTTCGATCACCGGAGCAGAGGCTGCCGACAGGTCCCCTCTCGTCGTGAAGCGATTCAGCAGGCACGACTCCGACGACTAGACATGGTTTCGGTGTCGCCACCGTGATCACGATGGGCACGAGTGCCGAGATCCGGTTCCCCGATGGGCTTGTTCGCTACTCCAACAGTTCGATGTCGTGGCTCCCGCAGGTC
>VAPM010221876.1_pt1 | contig 13790 bp, 9 predicted proteins | sample 3395091 | NCBI WGS metagenome assembly VAPM01 (sample SAMN08290445, study PRJNA428436) | hydrothermal vent metagenome | isolation source: Deep-sea hydrothermal vent chimney 3 | place: Pacific Ocean: Juan De Fuca Ridge | reverse complement strand
CCGGCCACCAGCAGGGCCAGGGCAATCATGCTGCTGGCGCCGAAGTAACTGCCTTCGGGCAATGCGATGGCACCGATATCGGCGTAGGCCTGTACGGTCATCAGGGCCAGAAACAGGCCCTGGCCTGCGCCGATCAGGGTGGTCAGAAAGATGACGGAAAATGCGGGATGCATAAAAACCTCAATGTTTGGTTTTGTAGGGTGATCGGTTTTTCACCACAGAGGGACACGGAGTAAAAACAAAATCATTTTTTCTCTGTGTTGCTCTGTGTCCTCTGTGGTGAAAAAGGTTTTCATCCGTGCTTGATTTTGTAGGGTGGGCACCGCCCACCGTTTTCGTTAATAACAGTTGCGCCTTGGTGGGCAATGCCCACCCTACAGTGCTAAATGTGCCCTGCCGTAGGTTGATGGGGTTCGTACCTCGGCTTTGGCATCCTGCGTCGCCCTACCTCCTGCATCCATGCAGTCAACCTACGTCCAGGCATTTACCAGCTCGCTGAGTCTTCGAGGAAGCTCTCGTTCTCGTCCACCTTGGGCAGGTGGCCTTCCTTTTTCAGCGGATTGTCTACGCGCACCAGCTCATCTTTGTGGATTTTCATCTTGGTCTTGCGACGTGGCAGGTAGTGGTTGCTTGGCTGGGTGCCCCATTCGGGCATCAGCGGATAACCCCCCTGTTCACGGATGGCGACAGAGACCTCGGATTCCGGGTCGTGCACGTCGCCGAACAGGCGCGCGGATGTCGGGCAGGCCAGTACGCAGGCGGGCTTACGCTCGGCCTCGGGCAGGGATTCGTCGTAGATGCGGTCTACGCACAGGGTGCATTTCTTCATCACCTTTTGCTGCTCGTCGATCTCGCGTGCGCCGTAGGGACAGGCCCAGGAGCAGTATTTGCAGCCGATACACTTGTCGTAGTCCACCAGCACGATGCCGTCTTCCTCGCGCTTGTAGCTGGCGCCGGTGGGGCACACGGGCACGCAGGGCGGGTCTTCGCAGTGCAGGCAGCTCTTCGGGAAGTGCACGGTCTCGGTGTGCGGGAATTCACCCACTTCGAAGGTCTGCACGCGGTTGAAGAAGGTGCCGGTGGGATCCTTGCCGTAGGGGCGCTCGTCCACCAGCGGGCCGGCACTGCCGGAGGTGTTCCACTGTTTGCAGTTGGTGACGCAGGCGTGACAGCCGACGCAGACGTTGAGGTCAATCACTAAGGCCAGTTGGGTCATATCTGTACCAATATGTCGTAGGGTGGGCATGGCCCACCAGCCACTGTATTTAAACGTGCCGAATGGTGGGCGCTGCCCACCCTACTTTCTTTTTCCGATATTGAGTTTGCTCGGGCGCTTGCCGGCAAAGTAGGCAAGCCAGGACTTGCGCTCGGGCTGTCCGGGCACGGGCAGCATGTTGTCGAATTGTGGTGAGGTCTCCGTTTTTTCACTCGGATCGGCCTTGTACACACGCACCTGCACGTCGTACCAGGCGGCCTGGCCGGTGATGGGGTCGGAGTTCGACAGGCTGGCACCGTGTTTGTGGGCCGGCAGCTCCTCGGAGATCAGGTGGTTGAGCAGGAAACCCTGTTGCGACTCGTTGGCGTCCGGGGTCAGGTTCCAGGCGCCCTTGGCCTTGCCGATGGCATTCCAGGTCCACACGGTGCCGGGCTCTACCGCTTCGGAGAAGCGGCACATGCAGCGCACGCGGCCGTGCATGGACTCCACCCACACCCAGTCGCCGTCGTCGAAACCGCCGGCGGCACCCACCTTGGGGCTCATGTACAGGTAGTTGTGGGCGTGGATCTGACGCAGCCAGGCGTTCTGCGAATCCCATGAGTGATACATGGCCATGGGGCGCTGGGTAACGGCGTTGAGTGGATACTTGTGCTTGTCGCTGAGCTGGCCTTCCAGTGGCTCGTAATAGAACGGCAGCGGGTCGAAGTAGGTCTCGATGCGCTCACGCAGGCGATCCGGCGGCTGCTTGCCACCGTACTTGCCCTGCGCGGCGAGACGGAATTTCTGCAACACCTCGGAATAGATGTGGATGTTGATGGGGTCCGTGTAGCGCGTTAGGCGGTGGTACTGGGCCCACTCCAGGTAGCCCTGATTCCAGTTACGCATGTACTGGTAGGACTTGGGCAGTTCGTAGTGGAATACGCAGTTGTTCTTTTCGTACATCTCCCACTGCTTGGGGTTGGGTTCGCCGCGCATGGCCTTCTCGCCGCCCTTGCCGCGCCAGCCGGCAAGGAAGCCGATGCCGGAGCCGGGTTCGGTCTCGAAGTTGGTGATGAAGTCCGGGTAGTCGCGGAATTTGCGCGTGCCATCCTCGTGGGTGAAGGCCGGGAATCCCAGGCGTGAGCCCAGCTCGATGAGCACCTCCTGGAAGGGCTTGCACTCGCCGGTGGGTGGCAGCACCGGGATGCGCACGGAGTCTGCCGGGCCGTCGAATTCGGAAATGGGGCGGTCGAGCATGGACATCACATCGTGACGTTCCAGATAGGTGGTATCGGGCAGCACCAGGTCGGCGAAGGCCACCATCTCGGACTGGAAGGCATCGCAGACGATGATGTACGGGATCTTGTATTCGCCGTCTTCGTCCTTATCGTTGAGCATCTTGCGCACTTCCACCGTGTTCATGGTGGAGTTCCAGGCCATGTTGGCCATGAAGATCATCAGGGTGTCGATGCGGTAGGGGTCGCCGCGCCAGGCATTGGTGATGGCGTTGTGCATCATGCCGTGCACCGACAGCGGGTATTCCCAGGAGAAGGCCTTGTCGAGGCGCACCGCTTCGCCATCGTCGTCGACGAACAGATCGTTGGGATCGGCCGGCCAGCCCAGCGGCATGCCGGCCAGTGGTGTGTTGGGTTTGATGTCCTGCGCATTGTTGGGGGTCTTGGGGCAGGGCGGGATGGGGCGCGGGAAGGGTGCCTTGTGGCGGAAGCCGCCGGGGCGGTCGATGGTGCCTAGGATGGACATCAGGATCGACAGGGAACGGATTGAGTGGAAGCCGTTGGAGTGGGCGGCCAAGCCACGCATAGCGTGGAACGACACCGGGTTGCCGGTGACGGTCTCGTGTTCGTTGCCCCACACGTCGGTCCAGGCGATGGGCAGCTCGATCTTTTCGTCGCGCGCGGTGATGCCCATTTCGTGGGCCAGGCGGCGGATGGTCTCGGCGGGCACGCCGGTGATGTCGGCGGCCCACTCGGGGGTGTAGTCCTTGACCCGTTCCACCAGCAGCTGGAAGGAGGGTTTTACGGGGGTGCCGTCTTCGAGAGTGAACTCGCCCATCAGCGCCGGTTCGGCCTCGGTATGGGTCTGCACCGCCTTGTCGGTCTTGCGGTCCCACCACATCTCGTCGTGGGGGTGGATCTTGCCCTCGTCGAATTCCAGGCCGCGCATCAGCATGCCGAACTCGTCGCTGTCCGGGTCCTGATTGATCAGCTGTGCGGCGTTGGAATACTGGGTGAGGAAGTCGCGGTCGTAGAGGCCGGTTTTGATGATCTCGTGGATGATGGCCAGAATCAGCGCACCGTCGGTGCCGGGCTTGATGGGCACCCATTCGTCGGCGATGGCGGAGTAGCCGGTGCGCACCGGGTTGACGGAGATGAAGCGGCCGCCGTTGCGCTTGAAGTTGGCCAGTTCGATCTTCAGCGGGTTGGAGTGGTGGTCCTCGGCGGTGCCGAACATCACGAACAGCTTGGAGCGCTCCAGGTCCGGGCCGCCAAACTCCCAGAACGAGCCGCCGATGGTGTAGATCATGCCGGCGGCCATGTTCACGGAACAGAAGCCACCGTGGGCGGCGTAGTTGGGGGTGCCGAAGTTCTTGGCGAACATGCCGGTCAGGGCCTGCATCTGGTCGCGACCGGTGAACAGGGCGAATTTCTTCGGATCGGTCTCGCGCAGGTGACGCAGGCGGGTCTCCATGATATCGAAGGCCTCGTCCCAGGAGATGACCTCGAAATCGGCCGCGCCACGTTCGGCGCCCTCGCGGCGTTTCAGCGGCCTGGTCAGGCGTGCCGGCGAATACTGCTTCATGATGCCGGAGGAACCCTTGGCGCAGATTACGCCTTTATTGAGGGGGTGATCCGGGTTGCCCTGGATGTAGCGTATCTCGCCGTCACGCAGGGTGACGCGGATGCCGCAGCGGCAGGCGCACATGTAGCAGGTGGTGTTCTTGACCTCGACGCCCTTCTCCAGCGTCGAGGTGGTGTTGTTATTCGACATCGGTCAAGCCCTTGCCTGGTTGCAATAAAATGCGGCCAGCGATTATATATCAGCATATTTTGATATGGCCAATTACTGACTTTATCACTGGGATAAGTAAATTCAATCGGCCATAAGGGGTATAGGGTTTAACACCTTTGCGCCCTTGCCCGTCCCTTGGTGACGTTGAATTGAGTGAAGTAAAGAGGCGAGCTTCACTAAATGGCGTTATGGTTGGCAGGTGCGCCACGCCGTGCCTTGTCGTAATTAATATGGCGATTAAAAGAAAGAATTACCCCGCGCAGAATTTGTGCCTAGAATAGTTGCGTATAGATGACTATTCCGCGGGCGGGCCGGAATGCATGTTTCCCGACCGCCGATAAAACATCCGCTAAAACAAAAAGGAGACAGGCCGATGGCTGAGGCTGTGGCAACCAACCAGACTATCCTGGTGGTCGGTGGTGGAATCTCTGGACTGACAGCGGCCCTGGAAGCGGCCGAGTGTGGTAAAGACGTCATCTTGATCGAAAAGAATCCCTCGTTGGGCGGGCGCATCAGCCAGCTTTACAAATATTTTCCCAAGCTTTGTCATCCCTCCTGCGGGCTGGAGATCAACCTGCGTCGCCTCAAGGGCAATCGCAACGTGCGGGTGATGACCCTGACGGAGGTCAGCGCCGTCTCCGGCGAGACCGGCAACTACAGCGTCACTCTCAAGCGCAGTCCGCGTTACGTCAACGACAGGTGCACCGCCTGTGGTGAATGCGGCAAGGTGGTGGAAGCGGATTTCGATGATGAATTCCACTATGGCATGAAGCAGCGCAAGGGTGCCTATCTGCCGTTCAATATGGCTTATCCACAGCGCTACGTGCTGGACCCGTGCATCATCGGCAGCGACGACGCCACCAAGGCCAAGGCCGCCTGCCCCATGGACGCCATCGATCTCGACATGCAGGAAGAGACCCTGGAGCTGAACATCGGCGCCATCATCTGGGCCACCGGTTGGCGTCCTTACGACGCCAACAAGATCCAGCCCTATGGTTACGACCGCTTCGACAACGTCATCACCAATGTTGAGTTCGAACGTATGCTCGATCCCTTCGGCCCCACCGGCGGCAAGATCCTGCGCCCCTCCGACGGCAAGGTGGCCAGGGACATCGCCTTCATCCAGTGCGCCGGTTCGCGCGATGAGAACCATCTCAAGCACTGCTCACGCATCTGTTGCATGGCCAGTCTCAAGCAGGCCACCTACGTGCGCGAGCAGTACGGTGACGAGGGCAAGTCCTCTATTTATTACATCGATATCCGCGCCATCGACCGCATCGACAACTTCTTCGCCAAGGTCAAGGCCGACAAGACGGTGAGCTTCATCAAGTCCAAGGTGGCCTCCATCACCGAGGACAAGGCCAGCGGCAACCCGGTGCTGCACGGCGTCAACGTCGAGGGTTATCACCGCTACAGCAATCCGCACGAGCTGGTGGTGCTGGCCATCGGCATGGAACCCAGTGTGAGCAAGGCTGAGTTCCCGGTGGACGTGGTCATCGACGACAACGGCTTCGTGCAGGCGGATGAGTCCAACGGCGCCATCTTCGCCGCCGGTTGCACGGCCGATGCGCTGGACGTTAACCGCGCGGTGCAGAACGCCACCGCCAGCGCCCTGCGCGCCATCCAGGTGATCAATCGGGTTGCGGCTCAAGAAGCGGCTTCCGGGGCGGAGGGATAAGACATGGCAGACGAAAAGCTTCCTATTGAAAAGCTTCCTATTGAAAAAAAAATTGGCGCCTACATCTGCAAGGGCTGTGGTCTGGGTGAGCGCCTCGAGGGTGCGCAACTGACGATGATCGCCGAGCGTGACGCCAAGGCCCATATCGTGCGTGAACATGACTTCCTTTGTTCCGAGGAAGGCGTGAAGATGATCCAGGACGATATCGACAACGAGGGCGTCAACCGCGTCGCTATCTGTGCCTGCTCGCGGCGTGCCAAGACTGAGGCCTTCCGCTTTGAGGGTGTGGCCATGTCTCGTGGCAACCTGCGCGAGGGCGTAATCTGGGTGCGCCCGGACACCGATGAGGCGCGCGAGACCACCGAGGAAATGGCCGCCGACTACGTGCGAATGGCAGTGTGGGAGACCAAATTCATGACCCCACCGCAGGGCAACGAAGAGGCCGCCTGTCAGCGCGACATCCTCGTCGTTGGCGGCGGCGTCAGTGGCCTGACTGCGGCACTGGAGACCGCCAGGGCCGGCTATCCCGTGACCCTCATCGAGAAGACCGGCCAGCTCGGTGGCAAGGCCGGCGCGGCCTGGAGGGCGGTGCCAGACCGCGCGCCCTATAGCGACCCGGTGGACACCGGGGTGGCCGACCTGATCACCGCCTGTGAGGCCGCCGAGAATATTACCATCCACCTCAATGCCACTCTGACCAAGACCGCCGGCGCGCCAGGCCGCTTCGAGGCCGACATCAGCGTCGAGAGCGGCACCACGGTGACGGCCAAATTCGGCGCCATCGTGCAGGCCTCCGGCTATGATGACTTCGACGCCAACAAGCTGCCGGGTCTGGGCTACGGCAAGACACCGGATGTGGTGACACATCAGGAGCTGGAGGCGCTGGCCAGGGCGGCCGATGGCGGCCCCATCAAGCGCCCCTCCGACGGCAAGGAAATACAGAGCGTGGCCTTCATTCAGTGTGCCGGTCAGCGCAGCAACAAAGAGGGTCTGTTGACTTATTGCTCGGGCCACTGCTGCGCCACCTCCATCAAGCAGGCCATGTACTTCAAGGATCTGAACCCGGATATCGATACCAATGTGCTGTATCGCGACCTGCGTACCCCCGGCACCGGCGGCGAGGACTTCTACCGCAGCGGCCAGGAGAAGGGCGTGACCTTCACCAAGGCCTGCGTGGATGGTGTCGAGGTGAGCGGCGACAGGCTCAGCGTCAAATTTGATGACCTGATTCTTGATCAGCCCGCCGAGGAGATGGTTGATCTGGTGGTGCTGGCGGTGGGCCAGGTGCCCAACTCCGGCGTCAATATTGACGCCGTGCCGCTGGAGGCCGAGGAAGAAACGGAAGAAGGTGTCGAGACCAAGCCGAAAGAGGTGCTCGTGCCGCTGGAATCCATTCTTAATCTGGACTATCGCCAGGGCCCGGATCTGCCGCAGCTGGTGGACGGCTTCACCGACTCACACTTCATCTGTTTCCCCTACGAGACGCGCCGCACCGGCATCTACGCCACTGGCCCGGTGCGCCGTCCCATGGACATCATCTCCGCCCGCGAGGACGCCACCGGCGCCGCGCTGAAGGCCATCCAAGCGGTGGAGAATGCCGCCCAGGGCCGCGCCGCGCATCCGCGTTCCGGCGATCTGTCCTTCCCGCAGTTCCGCAAGGAAGGCTGCACCCAGTGCAAGCGCTGTACTGTGGAGTGCCCCTTCGGCGCTATCAATGAAGAAGATGGCTATCCGCAGTTCAACGAATCGCGCTGCCGCCGTTGCGGCACCTGCATGGGCGCCTGCCCGGTGCGTGTCATCTCCTTCGAGAACTACTCGGTGGATACGGTCGGACAGCAGCTCAAAAACGTGGACATTCCCGATGAGTTCGACGAGAAGCCGCGCATCCTGGTGCTGGCCTGTGAGAACGACGCCTACCCGGCGCTGGACATGGCCGGCATGAACAACATCGAGTACAGCGCCTTTGCGCGCATCATCCCGGTGCGCTGCCTGGGCTCGGTGAACCTGATCTGGGTCACCGATGCCCTCAACAGCGGTTACGACGGCATCATCCTCATGGGCTGCCAGAAGGGCGAGAACTATCAGTGCCACTTCGTGCGCGGTTCCGAGATGGCCCACCAGCGCATGAGCAAGGTGGATGACACCCTGCAGAGTCTGTCGCTGGAGCCGGAGCGTGTGGCGACTTACGAGATTGCCATTACCGACATCGAGCGCGCCCCGCAGCTGATCAATGAGATGGCCGAGACCATCGAGCGCATCGGCATGAGCCCGTTCAAATTTTAGGGGGATGAAGCATGAGTGATATGAGCAACGCCGTTGTCGAGAAGTATCACAACGACTTCCTCAAGGAGGTCGAGGCCCATGTGGAAGAAGGCGAATGGGTAAAGATGTGCATGCAGTGCGGCGTCTGCGCCGGCTCCTGCCCGCTCGGTCCGCACTGGCAACACCCGCCGCAGGAGATCTTCATGATGATCCGCGCCGGCAAGCGCGAAGAGGTGCTGAGTTCGGACTCCATGTGGATGTGCACCTCCTGCTACAACTGCATCGTGCGTTGCCCGCGCGGCCTGCCCATCACCCACATCATGCACGGCCTGGCGCACTACGCGCACCGCCTCGGTCTGGCGCCGGAAAAGCAGCCGACGCGTGTATTCGCCAAGCTGTTCTGGGACAACATCACCAAGACCGGCCGCGCCAACGAGCTGAAGATGGGCCTGTCACTGTACTTCAAGGACGGCTTCGGCAATGGCATCAAGGAGGCCATGAAGAACAAGGCCCTGGGCCAGGCGATGATGAAGACCCAGCGCATGAACCCGATGGAATTCTTCGGTGGCCACGGCGTGAAGGACAAGAGTGGCCTGCACGCCATGCTGGCTAAGGCGCGTGAGATCGAAGACGCCAAGTTCGCGCAAGGGAAATAAGGAGAAAGAAACAATGGCCAAGAAAGAATATTCCTTCTATCCCGGTTGTTCCTCGCAGAAGGGCGCCTCGGCCTCCAACCTGCAGACCTCGGTGGACGCCATGTGCGACGCGCTGGATATCCAGCTCAACGAGATCCCGGACTGGAACTGCTGCTCCGCCTCTATCGGCTACGGTGAGGGTGGCGAGCTGCCGCGCATCGCCCTCAGCGCGCGCAATCTGGCCCTGTCCGAACAGCACAACCCGGGTCAGGACCTGGTCGCCACCTGTGCCGCCTGCTGGCTGGCCACGCGCGAGGCTAGCGAACGCCTGCGCGGCAGCGATCAGCTGATGGCCGAGACCAACCAGGCCCTGGCCGCCGCTGGCCTCAACCTCGAACCGGCTAAATCCCAGCGGGTGCGGCACATGGTCGAAGTGCTGATCGAGGACTTCGGTTTCGAGGCCCTGGGCGAAAAGGTACAGAAGCCGCTGGAGGGCATCAAGATCGCCAGCTACATCGGCTGTCAGACCAACCGCCCCTTCGGCATCGATGGTGAATCCTTCGAGAACCCGGTCTACCTCGACAAGCTGGTGGACACCCTCGGCGGCGACTCCATCCCGGATTATGAAACGAAGGTGCAATGCTGCGGCGGTGCACTGATGTTCTCCGAGCCGGAAAAGAGTCAGGAACTGGTCAAGGGCATCCTTGAGGCCGCCCACGACAACGGCGCCGACATGATCGTCACCCCCTGTCCGCTGTGCCAGATGAACACCGAGGTCTATCAGGACCAGATCAACGAAAAGCACGGCACCAGCTTCAACATGCCGGTGGTCTACTACAGCCAGCTGATGAGCGTCGCCTACGGCAAGAGCGGCAGCGAGGCCGGGCTGGACGGGCAGATCATCCGTGCCAAGAAGCTGGAGGATATTGCCGGGAAATAATGATCGGTTTTTCGGACCTGTAAAGGCGCTGCTTCGGTGGCGCTTTTTTTTGGAGAAGTGTCTGAAGGGCTTTTCAACGCAAAGGCGCGAAGAAAAACTTTTGGAAGCTCCGTCATTCCGGGCGGAGTACAGTGTAGATCCGGAATCCGGCAATTTGATTTTAGGTATTCAGTTCACCACAGAGACACGATGTTCACAGAGAAATTGGATATCCATGTTGTGCGCATGGCGCACACTACGTTTGCCCGTAGCGTGCGCCGTGCGCACGATGGTTCCTGTTCGGTGGAATAACGAAGGAAATGCCTTTCCATTTTTTCTCCTTTGCGTCCTTCGCGCTTTTGCGTTGAAAAAGCGCCATCAAAAATATCCGTTCTCCCATGCTATGATCACCCGCCGACCCCTACACTGCCGCCTGCCGTGAGACGACTCTACAGCGCTATCCTCTATTCCCTGTTACCCGTGGTGCTTGCGCGCCTGGCCTGGCGTGGGCTGCGCAATCGCGGTTACTGGCATCGCTGGGGTGAACGCCTTGGTTTTTTTTCCGCCCCCGAGCTGCACGAGCCCATCTGGATACACGCCGTCTCCGTGGGCGAGACGCTGGCGGCGGCGCCGCTGATCCGTGAGCTGCTGGCGCGATATCCGCAGCGCTCGTTGGTGATTACCACCACCACACCCACCGGTTCGGAACGGGTGCAGGCCCTGTTTGGTGAGCAGTTCATCGGCCAGCCCGACGGACGCGTGTTTCACGTGTATTTCCCCTACGATCTGCCCGGTGCGGTGCGCCGTTTCCTCGACAAGACCCGCCCCAGCCTGGCGCTGGTGATGGAGACCGAGTTGTGGCCCAACCTGTTCCGCCAGTGCGCACAGCGGAAAATTCCTGTGCTGATCACCAACGCCCGCCTGTCGGCGCGCAGCGCCAAGGGTTATGGCAAGTTGGACGCTTTGGTGCGAGATACATTGGGCGATATCAATCTGATCGCCGCACAGGGTGAGGGCGATGCCGCGCGCTTCCGCGAACTGGGCGCGCCCAGCAACAGGGTGGTGGTGATGGGTAACCTCAAGTTCGACCAGCGCATCCCCGGGGATCTCGAAGACCGCGCCGAGGCGCTGCGCCGTGAACTGGGTGCCTCGCGCCCGGTGTGGGTGGCCGCCAGTACCCACGAGGGTGAGGACGAGCAGGTGCTGGATGCCTTTGCCCGCTTGCGCGAGACGCAACCCGATGCCCTGTTGCTGCTGGTGCCGCGTCACCCTGAGCGCTTCGCGCGCGTGGCGGTGCTGGCGCGCAAGCGGGGTCATGCGGTGGTGCTGCGCAGCGAGGGCCGGCCCTGCGACGCGCAGACCGCGGTCTTCGTCGGCGATAGCCTGGGCGAGTTGCTGCTGTTCTATGCGGTGTCGGATGCGGCCTTCGTCGGCGGCAGCCTGGTGCCGGTGGGGGGACACAACATGCTGGAACCGGCCGCGCTGGGCGTGCCGGTAGTGTTTGGTCCGCACCTGTTCAATTTCTCTGACATCAGCCAGGGACTGCTGGAGGCCGGTGCCGCACGGCGGATTGAAGACAGTGAACAGCTGGCGGCAGTGGTTGGCGAACTGCTGGGTGATGCAGCCCTACGGGCGGAGATGGGTGAGGCGGGGCGTAAGCTGGTGGCGGACAATCGCGGTGCGCTGGAGCGGCTGCTGGGGTTGTTGAAACCATACCTCTGAACTTTTCACCACAGAGGCACAGAGAGCAGACCGAAAACGGTCCGCAAATTAACGCGAATACACGCAAATGAAACTCAAGAAATATTTGCGTGTATTCGCGTTAATTTGCGGATAGACAAGTCTTTCCTCCGTGTCTGTTTCTATGGTGAATAGTCACTTCTCGTAGAAAGGCGCCTCCCCCGGCGGCCGGGTCTTGAAGCGCCGGTGCAGCCACAGATACTGCTCCGGCGCCTTGCGTACCTGCTCTTCGATGATGGCATTGATGCGTGTGGCATCGGCGACGTCATCGCCGCTGGGAAAGTCCTCCAGTGGTGGGTGGATGATCAGCCGGTAACCCTTGTTGTCCGCGGTATGCTGGGAAAAGAACGGCAGCACCGGTGCGCCTGAGACCTTGGCCAGCTTCGAGGTCATCACCAGGCTGGATGTCTGAATGCCGAAAAAGGGCGCGAATACGCTGCTGCGGGTGCCGAAATCCTGATCCGGCGCATACCACACCACCTTTCCCTCGCGCAGGGTGCGGATCATCTTGCGCATGTCCCGACGCTCGATCAGCCCTTCGAGATGGGTCTCCCGCGATTGCTTGATGACGGCCTCGAACAGCGGGTTGTCGTGCCGGCGGTACATGGCGTAGCAGGGGTGAAACAGGGCCATCAGCCGGCCGCTGATCTCCAGGCTGGTGAAGTGGGCACCCAGCAGCAGCACGCCCTTGCCTTTTTCCACGGCCTTTTGCAGATGTTCCAGGCCCTCGATTTCCACCAGTGGCGCAAGATCCTTGTCCTTTCCCCACCAGGCCAGGGCGGTCTCCAGGATGGCGATGCCGGCGGCGCGGAAGGTACGCTTGACTAATGCCTTTTGTGCCCCGATATCCAGTTCGGGCAAGCAGCGCGCGATATTTGTTTCGGTGATACGGCGGCGGCGTTTACCCAGGTGATAGAGGAGTCCGCCCAAGCTGGCGCCGATGCGAACCTGCCAGCGATAGGGCAAGAGGGTCAGCAGTCGCAGCAGGCCGAGGGCAAGCCAGGTGCCCCAGTAGCGCGGGGCAAGAAAATGTGATGGCTGAAAGTCTTTTGAAGGGGGCACGGTTGCCGGACTCGTTGGGAAAAAAGGAATTATGCCATGGCGTGTCGGTGGCCACATTCGGCTTCTTTAGGCCACCTCTAATAACGGTTTGCGCAGAGACCGCAGGCAGTTATTAGAGGTATCCTTTATCTGATTAGACATGATCTAATTCCAGATGTATAATTTAGACACATTCTAATTTTGGTCGTGAGAGTGATCACGGCACCCATTTTGCCAATCAAAGGAGCTACTGATGACACGTTTATCCAAGAGCATTTCCCGGGCCGCCGTTGGCCTTGCCCTGGGCAGCGCCTCCGTCGCTGCATTCGCCTTTCAGCCGCTGCCGGAGAAGGCCCCGGAGCCTGCTGACAATCCCGGTACAGCATCAAAGATCGAGCTGGGCAAGCAGTTGTATTTTGACCCACGCCTGTCGCTGGACGGTACCGTGTCCTGCAATTCCTGCCACAACGTGATGGCCTCGGGTACTGACAACAAGGCCACCTCCGCTGGCGTTGCTGGTAAGCACGGCGGTCGTTCCGCGCCGACGGTGTGGAACTCCGCGTTTCTGAGCGTGCAGTTCTGGGACGGTCGTGCCGATACTCTGGAGGATCAGGCCAAGGGTCCGATCCTCAACCCGGTGGAAATGGCCATGCCCAGTGAAGAGGCGGTCATCGAACGTCTGCAAAAGATCCCGGGCTATGTGAGTCAGTTTCAGGACGTGTTCGGTAAGGACGGTCTGACCTATGACAATGTGGCCAAGGCCATCGGCGCCTTCGAGCGTGTTTTGATCACTCCCAATGGCCCGCTGGATCGCTACCTGAAGGGCGACAAGTCGGCCCTCTCGGCAGCCGCCAAGCGTGGTATGAAGACGTTTGAGGAAGTCGGTTGTAATGCCTGTCACGCCGGCGCCAATTTTTCCGGACCTTCATTGCCTGTGGGCCAGGGTTTCTATCAGCGCTTTCCCACCTTTAGCAGTAAGTACGACAGCAAATACCAGCTGACGGCCGACGAAGGCCGCTATGAAGCGACGAAGAAAGAGGCCGACAAGCACATGTGGCGCGTGCCGACCCTGCGCAACGTGGCCTTGACCGCGCCCTATTTCCACAATGGCGCGGTGAAGACCCTGGACGAGGCGGTGCGGGTGATGGCCAAGGCCCAGCTCAGCAAGGAACTGACGGAGCAGCAGGTGGCGAACATCGTTGCTTTCCTCAATAGTCTCACTGGCGAATTCCCGCAGATCGCCATGCCGCGTCTGCCGGACACGCCGAACAGTTCTTTGGTGGACTGATG
>VAPM010177087.1_pt1 | contig 13790 bp, 17 predicted proteins | sample 3395091 | NCBI WGS metagenome assembly VAPM01 (sample SAMN08290445, study PRJNA428436) | hydrothermal vent metagenome | isolation source: Deep-sea hydrothermal vent chimney 3 | place: Pacific Ocean: Juan De Fuca Ridge | reverse complement strand
GCCTTTTAAATCGACAATAACGGAGGTTTTAAGATCATTTCCCATTGATGTAATGCCAGTGTTTTACTAATTTTCGGATGGAGAACTGTTGAACGTCTGTCAGGCTTATGCCTGTCACCGCCGCAATGCTAATACATGCTTTTTCAAATCGAGGAATTATCCTCGCCAGATCGCCCCCGTTGCGTCACCGCCCTGGACGCGGATTTTGCCAGTGATGCCTGGTCAAGCTCATCAACCTTTTGCTGCAGCAAGGTGAAGTCATCACGATGGAGTTTCTTTTTCAGCTCGTTAATGCTGAACGGGCCATCTGCATCACCAATACGGACAACCTGACGGCGGAAAATATTCATGCCATATAGGGCGGGGCTGAGAACGAGTTTATGCTCAATGCCGCCACAAGGCATTGGTGCGGCAATCAACTTTTCCGATTCTTCTTCCGCATCAATTAAGTCGGCAGTGGTGTAAGGTCGAATGACAGTCTCTTTTAAAATATCATTACCGACCTTGTAACCGTGTATAAGTGTAACCGTCACTTCACTCATGCTTACACCTCATCACAGGACAGTGCGCTCATTTTCAAACCGACTGTTCCTTCCTTCGCATTTAGCGCGGCGGGTTCGGTGGTGAAAGCACCACGCAAAACATGCTGCTGACCGCTATCGGTTTCATACATGACCGTTGCGTTGGTAATATCCGAGAGCCAGCGCAAGGATAGATTTTTGTTGTGCTTGATGGAGCATTCCATTGATGGCTCGACATCCTCTTCCTGATAACCATGCACTTTGCCGCCTGCCTTAACCGGTGTGCGATTCTGGCCGCCTGGATTTAGTGTGGCGCCGTCCTCGGTGACCAGCTCCTCGCCATCGATGCGGATGGTGGCCTTGCCTGTAAATATTGTCATAGTGTTTCCTCTTATCTAATTAACGACGAAACTGTACTTGCTGTGCATGTACACGATACTGGCCGACCAGTTGGGGAGAATCCTGCACGTTCAGGCGGGTTGGGTCGCCCGAGTCAATCTCAACGACCAGGGAGGCTTTATAGCCGTCGTAATCCTGAACCCAGCCATCATTCTCCATTTCGGCATACAGGCCGAGCAGCTCGGCTTTTGCGATCTTGGGTTTCATGACAGGCTGCCCAGCGCCGGTGCGAGTGTCATCACCTGCAAGTTTGTTGCGTGGATATTTCAATGCAAATAATGAGCGCTGCTCATAGCGGATGCGTTCTAGTGTTTCGGGTGTGTTGATATCCAGATAGGAATCATCAGCAACAGCGGCGGCATTGGTCTGGTACATCGTGATTTGACGCTCAATCGATACTGAGCCATCCGCCGCAACTTTGTGGGTGGCCATGCCATCGTATAAGAGCGTGTTGCGCTCTGTGTTCGACCATCGATCCTGAATGGCCGGTGGCAATACACCAGGCAATGTTAATGTCTGCACAGGCCGGGCTGGATCAATCGACAATGACGCCCCGGCAATTACTGCGTTAACTGATGCCCAAATCCACGGTGGCGTCGGTGAGGTGTTAATCGCCATGCACGTCACGTGTGGATTGTTACGACCATTACCAAAGGTTGAGCTGTTGGCCAATGTTTCAGCATAGGCCGTGAAGGCGCGGCCACCAATCTGGCGCATAGGCCCCCAGCGATCAGTCAGCTCAGTTTCCAGTGCTATTAAATTAGTTGCATCGGTATAGGGCATCACGATCCAGTTGTACCACTCATCGGCCATTGCCGTGATGGCAGTGGCGATATCCGGGTTGGTTGCGCCTGCGGCCATTGCACCAAAGGTGATGGCGATGCCTGCCGGTGTTTGCTCACCGTAGTAGTTTTCGCGCACGTCAATATCGTTGCCGGTTTCTCCGTCCCAGCGACAGGTGAGATCAACCTGATTCAGTGTCACACCGTTAACAACTGCGGTGACTGGTAAGGTCGTATTCGCATTAATGGCGGCAGCAATGGCCACGGCGGTGGCGTCTTGTGAATCACCACTACTGACCGCGACCGAGACTTTCTGACCAGCAATATATAATTGCATCGTGCCGTTTGCTGTTAGCGCACCCGTGGCGGTAATCGTACCGGCGGCGGGCACGCCCGCCGCATCGTCATCCAGCGCGATTGCCCAGGTCTCCATAAACTGGTTGGCATTTTTTAACGCTTTGATTTGCTCAGCCAGCATTGAACCTCGGCCAAAATATGTTTCGGCATCTTCAATGCTGGTCACTAACGTGGGCACACCTTCAGCAACGGTACCAGTTGCCAGGCGTTGACCAATAACAAGCACTTTAAATTTAACGCCTGAGCCACCCGCCAAAGAGCTATCAAACTCAATATAAACACCAGGTATGCGCAGGTTGGATGGAATGTTGTTAAATGCGATATCAGGCATAATTTATTTCTCCGCGTTGGTGGAACGTGATTTTTTACGGCTAGATTTAACGATTACGATATCGCCATCATTTAGTCGACGCCGCCAGTAGCTGTTATCTGGCACCTCGGCACCATCGACTGGTAATGCCTGGTAATTCTTTTCTGGCATACGCACAATGGTTTTCTTGTTTTTTAGTTTTACCTTTAAAGTTGCCACGGTTTAAATCCTCTTATTGTTCAAGTGTCACGTCATCTTCGGCGGCTGGTTCATCGGGGCCGGGTGCCATTGAGTGATCGGCATGGTAGGTAATAAAGTCATCCAGGGCGCTCAGGTCAGCTTCATAAGGCAGCACCAGCTTTGGAATGCTGAAGGTGGCCGCATATACCGTGCCGCCTAAATCAAGCATCGCTTCACCAAACAGGTTGTTGATGTTTACAAAATTGAGCGTACCTACATCTGCAATCGTTTTGCTATTAATAACAGGGACGATAGTTTCAATAATGTCATAGGCCCCAATCACCCGCGCATTCCCTCTGCGGCGGGTTTCTTCGTCAGCTTGTTTAGTCACGACATACACATCAAAGCGACCATCAATGACGACATCACTTGATGTGTGCGCGCTTTTGCCGCCGAGAAACGCAACGTACACAGCTGGTGCCTTTTGCAGTACCCGTTTTAACAGGTCATAGCTCCATGAGCCTGGCAATGAATCAACCACATTTATTTTTTCATTGCCTGACTGCATTAATTCATCTTTTACAGATTGAATAATGCTGTCTTCAATGGTGGCTATAACACCCATTACATAAACCCGTTATCGTTGCGACCCATAACCCGACCACCAGATGTCATGGTGGCGGTGTCGCTGGTTTGTGGTGCAGCACCTGCATCATCCACGCCCAGGTCAACCTTTCCGGCAGCGGCCTTTATTAAATATGCAATGGCATTATCATAATTTTTTTCGACATGATCGGTTACGGCATCGTCGTAGAGAAAGTAGCGTGCCGCATCGCAAGCGATGCGCTCAATAACAGGCGGCACCGTTACCAGGGGGATGGTGTAACGACCTGACAAATAACCATCCACCAGGCCGGATGCATCCTCAATGGCCTGATCCAATACAGTGGCATCGATGGCACCGGTGTTGTTGCGGTCGGTCAGTTCAATGAGTTCTTCATTGCCGAAGCGGTCGATCATGTTTTGTTGGGTTGCATAAGGCATTACGCCCACCCCGGTGTGTTAGTCTGTACCCAATCAGCGCCATCAAACTCAAACTGATATATGGATTTTTGGTTTGCCGCACCGACTGGATTGGTGTGCACTTTGAATGCCGCATTGAACGTGATTGCATAGCCGCCGGTGGTATCTTGTGTGAAGACCAAAGACAGCGGCTGCCCCGGCTGTGGGTTAGCGGGAGCATCGATCGTTATTGCGCCAGTCAGCGCGCCAACATTGATTCTCTGGCCGAGGTTGGCATCGGGTGTTATTGCTGCTGCGTAGGCGACCGACTGTATATACTCAATGCCATCAGATACCACCGTGTCATAGACTGCATCAGGGGTGATCGCGGTTTGTGTATCTGAATTGGTTATTTTGATTGTGGCATTTTGCGCAGTCACACTACTAGGTATATCATCTATGTCATACAATGAGGCGGCTGCATCAAACGTACCCACAAAGTGGCAATCATTAATCTCCAGTACACTGTCTGCAACATTATCCGCTACGCTAGTTTCTGGGTTGCCAGTCGCCAAATGCACATCATAGGTGCAATTACCGTATAGAGCGTCAGCATAAATAGTAGTCTTATCAATAATGGTGTGCTTGTTACCTTTGGCGCCAGAAATAAAAACAACACCATTTCCGTACTGTCCTCTATCTTGTATATAAATGTGATTATTGAACGCTCTAAATGTGTCTGCTGACACGCCGGTAAATATTGATGTATGTGCCAACGAACTGCGCTGGCGAATGGTGAAATCGTTATTGATGCAACTAATGTCTCCATTTACAGACGGCATGAATACATGTGCCGCACCGGTCGTGTGATGGATCATAACGTTGCATTTGTTAATGTTGAATGAGCCTAGCTGCACATTAGCAGATAACCAATCTGAGCTAAGTATTGTTATATCAATGTTGTCAATAATTAAATCAACGTGGTTTTGTTGACTACCAACTACATTTGCAACATATGGTGAATTATTACCGTGGCTATGCAAATTACGGAATATAATTTGTCCGTATCCCGCATTAACTGATGTTGCCGCAACCCTGAATGATGTATAGATACTAGATGCTCCCTCACCGCCGAGCATAATATTTTTATGTAAGCCCTCTACAACCAGATTGATGGGTTTAGTTATGTCATATACACCCTCATTAAATATGTTATCTAGCAAAACAATCTTGTAGTAGATTGGCCGCAAAATTGAATAATCGAACTCACCGACAATTGCTATATCGGCGGACTGCCTGCGTGTCGCTAAATATATTCCATCGCTGGTTACATGTTCTAACCGAGCATATTCCTCCGTGTCACCTGCAACTTTAATCCACAACGTTTCCTGGTTGTATGTCATTAACGCTGATTGCGCTACGCCCAATGACATAGCGGCAAATCGGCTGCCCTGAGTCCAGTTTAAATCAGACGAGTTATAACCAGACAGACCAACGTACAACTCCGCGAAATGTGGCAACTTCTCTACATGCGCGAGCGCGGAAAAAAATGTAGAAAAATCACCGCCCTTGCCGACGGTAAAAATTCGGTTGCCAAACCGTGTAATAGCACCACGCCAAGGACCAAGACCTCTCACACCAACACCTCCCACTCGGCATCAGCGGTTGAGGCAGTCATACGCAGCGCAGTCACCGGCCCATCCAAAATATCATCGGTGTTAATGCTGACATCACCATAAGGCCATGCGCGCCAGATAACGGAGGCATCCTCGGATTTAACCAGGTCAAGCGCTGAAAGGGTGTACTCAACCAGGGCGGTACCTCCGGCACCAGGGGATACACCAACAACGCCAGGCTTATGCTCATTGAGCTGTGGCATGTGTAGAACATCCTGCGCACCGGCGAGCACCGTATTATGGTACTCCCAGCGTGCGCCATTTTTTGTCATTTGAGGCATGGAGATTACTCAGCAGGTTTTACTTCACCGGCAGGAACGATGATCTGGCATTCCTGGACAACCAGCATGCGACCGTCTTCAGCTTTAAGCTGTGCGAGTTGTTTTTTATCAAACTCGGTTACAGGCACTTCGGTTGTGCCATGCCATTCGCGTCCACCGCGACGAAAGCCATCTTTCTTGGTGATGACGCGAAGCCCCTTAACTTTTTTATCTTGCTGACTAGCCATGCTGTTTCTCCTGTAGATAACTGATTTTTAATTCACAAAATTACAGCCCGTCTTAATATATAAGTAAACGCGACGGGCAAACGTTCACGGGGGAGGTATCTGTTGTTATGGCAACCAGGGTACGATCAGTACTTCAACGGCTTTGTAGTTAGTGTTGCTTTCACCGTTAGCGAGATATTCCTTTTCAACAACGGCTTTGGCTGCTGAGCGGTTGCTGGAACCGCAGACAAGTAAATTGGCTGATGTCCCCAATGGAGCACCTTCATCTGATTTGTTGCCCATTACAGCTGCCATTGCCAAATCAAAGTTGGTTTGATCTAGAATATCTTGTGAACCAAAGGCCATTTGCCAGAATCCGAAGCCAACATTTGCACGGGCATCGACACCAAACTGGAACTCATCACGCTTCCAGACATGCTCATCGTGCGGATCGGTCATGGATTTGAAATCGTACTCACGACGCTTCTGGAATATGAGTGGTTTCAGTGGGCGACTGGTATCCAGTAAGAACCAGGCATTACCGGCACCGGCCTGCATGTTAGAGACAGAGCCATCACCGACAGGGTGATCGGTGTCAAAGAAGAACTGTCCGTCATAACAGGTGGTAGTAAACCCGGCCTCAAGTAACGCAAAGATTAATTCATCAGGATGGGTTTGTGCCGCATCACCCATTGATTCAATCAGCGGTGTAAACACCCCATAAGAATCATCGTCGATTTTATCTTTCGGTACGGAAATGGTTGACTCAAACTTCTTGTTCTTGATTGAGTAGTCATACAATTCCAGATTTTTAACATGACGATCACCTATCCATTCACGAAGTCGCGGGAACTGGCCTAACCAGCCGTATTTTTCTTCACTGGTGGTAGAGGGCACCAGGGTGGCAATTTTCTGCCAGTGCGATTCAGATCCCTTAAAGGCCTTATTAAAGGCCGTTTTAAATGCCTGGAAAACAATATTCAGGTTCGCGGCGTTAACAATCAACCCGCCGAAGCCACCGAGCAGGATAAGTTCATCACCATTTACATTTAGCAATGTTTCTGGTGTTGCCATCGCGGGCGCACCCAGGGCGAAGGCGACCACGCTGACCACCATAGCCAACATGAAAGCACTGAATTTAAAAATGTTACGCTTCATTTCATATTCTCCTTATGAGAAAAATTAATAAGTGGTCAGTTAATTAAGATTGGCTAAGTATTACTTAGCCGATCTGAACCCAGACACCATCGGCATCGACCTGTTTGATAACACCGGCAACCGAACGGGTTGCGGTACCATCGTTATCCGCAACGGTCTGATCGTCTACGATGTAGGCGGTGCCCTCAATGTTGGCGCGATCAATCGTTCCATCATTGGCAAACTTGAAAAGACCGGCGCGACTAGGAACATTCAGATCACCGGCTGCACCGGCGCTGTTGTCCACGTTTTCCTCGGCCACACCGCGTGCGGTCAATGTGGTTGATGTTGCACCCGGCGTGGCATTGCCTGCGGCATCTAGGCAAACGATGCTACCTGCATAAAACTGAGCTGCCGCTGCAGCCGGGTCGTTAAAGTCAACGCCATCACGGCGTGGTGTATTTCGATCTTTAGTGAGTGCCACCATTGTTGATTACTCCTTACACGTATAAACGATTAATGAAAGTCAGCGTGGCCTATGAAGCGGCCTGTTCAGCTGAGGCCAGCTTGGTTTTCTTGAACTCTTCAACGTCAACCCCGGTGGCTTTACATACCGCCAGCTCATCGGTAGACAGCTCACCCTCAGCATTTTCACCTTCCGGCTTCTTGCCCTGTGTCTGGGAGCCTTTCAGAGCTGCAATGGGCGCGGCATTATCCAGATAAGCTTTGAGTTCAGCCACATCCTTGGTGCCGAGATTACGTGCCCACTCTTCCTGGGCAGGCATGAGCTTGCCATCGGCCAGTGCTGTTACCACCAGATCATCAACTTCACTGTCATTTAAACGGGTAGACAATGCGGCAACCTGCTTCTGCAGCTTGGTCATGGTTTCGACCGGTACGAACTTGGCCGGATCAGGGGAGTCCACTTTTGCCTTGAGTGTGGCAATGGTTTCTTCAGATGCGGATGCGGCATCCAGCTTGGTCTTCAGTGCTGTGACTGCTTTGTTGATATCTTCATCGCTGGCATCTTTATCGATACCCAGCAAAATACGTAGGGCTTCGTTCATTACGTTCTCCTTCTGGTGGGGTTGTTCAAATGAAAATTTGGCAGCCGCTAATTCAGCCATGCCATCCATGCCATCGATGGCGGCATAATTAACCATCGCGGCCATAACAATGGCTAACACATGGCCAGTCTTAGGGTCATACGCAATAACGGGGGATATATATAGATACTCTTTATTGTCGATGGCAGTTTTGGCCGCTTCTGTCCATTCAACATCAACAAGAAACAAGCCTTCGCCTTCACGCCACTCCATTCTGGAGTTTGGCCCCCAGCCTGCTGCCGGTGCCTTTTGTCCATTCTCTTTGGTGTAAAGCGTTTGGTGTTCGTAATCGATCAGGAACCTGTCGACATTGGCCGCAGCACGATCAATAACTCCACGGGCAATATCTGCGTCAATGAACCAGCCGGGCAAACCATGTGGCCGACCATCACGCGCCTTGAATAGGCCCGTTGGGGTTAGTTGAATTTCATGGGGTGCTGTCTTGCCAAGTTCAAAGGCACAGACCGCAACTGCAAATTGATTTTTAGTGCCCAAAGATAAATGCCTCACGCCGGGGATTCCGTACATGCGGTTATCTTATGAAGATGGGGAGATAGGTTCCCGCTGAAGGGGTTCAGGGAGAGATTATTGGAGGGTTATAAAAATACTACCACAGAGTCAACACTGATTTGAAACTATTAAATTTTAAACACAGACGAAAAAAAGCCCGCAAGGTGCGGGCTTAGATTAAACGTGAGCGGGAGTATGAGAACATCGCCGTTCTCCAGTGCCAACATATTTGGCCTCTGCATCGACTGCTGATAATGTTCCACCCAATAAAACAGCTTTAGCAATGTACTTGGTGCTACGTAAAAATATAGCAGCTGTTACTACTGTAGAGAGAAATATTGAAGAATAAGCAATATGCCGTAATATCACGACATGCATTCTTTTTCTAATATTTTCTAAGTATCGTTTATTATCTGGTGATACGTTCTCTAATGCTGCCGCCATAGAATTATCAAATTGACTACTTCTTTTACCACCCAATTTTTTATCGATGACCAGTATTGTTATTAAACGAATAAATGAAAGTTTATGTGTAAACTGAATCATGCCATTTATTGTCGTTCTCATAAGAGTATATGCATCTGAATCATAAGGTATATCCCTATCAGGTGCATTCTTAAACAGAGTGTCTCGTATGTTAAATAATTTTTGTCTGGATAGATCTAACCTATATGATTTCATCTCAATAAAAAGCAACCACCAAATCCCAGTAATCAGCATCATATTTAATAGTACGGTTATCAGTGCATTATTCATGAATCCTCCTTGCGAGTATCACCTCTGACTGTTAAGCCGCTTGATGATCTCTGTTGGTCAAGTCTAGTTTCATATTCCACCTGATATGGATGCATTCTTTCAATGACATCTCGTCGGAGTTGTGCCTGACGACGGCCATAGATAATGCCTCCAGTACCAAATATACCACCTAGCAGGGCTGCAAGGTGTTCGTTCATCATCCAATTAAAACTGATATTTGCTAAAGTTTCGTGACCTGCAAAAGCTTTTAAAACGTCGGTTCCTGCATATATGAAATAAATTAGCGTCCCCCACTTGATTCCTACTGAAAAGATTTTACTTACAGCATCAGTTATTGCGTACGTGATATGAATTATTGTATTTGTTTCACGTTCTTCGCTCGTGTTGTTGCGCGTCATATGGCAAATCCTTCCATGCGCCCAAAAAGATCCAGAGCTGTGTACACAGTTCTGGATCAGTGTTTACTAACTATTAGTATGGACTAGATATCTACAAAATATGTGTTTTTTCTATTATTTGCAAGGAAATGCCACAAAATGTCTCTATAACGGCCATAAACATAATTTAACTCCGATTTAACTCCCCGCGTGTGCCCCGATCAGAAATTTTACGACCGGATGGGGCAGGTTTGTGGGTGGACGGCTCACAGCGCCTCTCAGGCGGCCTGTCGGTTTAGCTGGAAAGTGCCCGATTTAGGTGATCCTGGATGATTTCCAGCACCTCGGTCTGGTCGTCATTCGACAGGCCGAGGAAGGGGCGGGCGGGGATGTTTCGCTTGATATCGCCGAGCTGTTGGGGGGCCGCGTATATCCGGTCGGAACCCAGTTCGACCTGATCGTCGGATGCCTGGTAGCGGAGCAGATCTTTCAGATCACCTTCAAGGGTCAGGATCTTGTTTTTGTTGCGGCGTTTACGGCGGCGGGTTTTGGGAGACAGCGGTGCCCACGGGCTACCGTCTGGGGCTTGTTGGGTAGCGAACCGCTCACGGGTACTGTTGAGCAGGGCTTCACCGATATCCCTAAATGCCGGTTCCATCTGGCCACCGGCACGCTCCAGCTTCTTTAAGGCGCGTTGAATTGCCTGGTCGTTAATGCTGAATTTAAGACGAATACCGGCCATGTTTGCTGTCGTTCCTCGGTGGCTGGCGCTTGAATCCACCACCCTGCCTATCTATAATATAACTATCCCATCGAACGAGCAGCCGCTGCCACGGCCTCGAATCCTACGGGCGGGGAGTCTGCAGTGTGGCGGCGCTGCAGGTTTTTTATTTGTCCAGAACCCATACCCGTTCACCACGTCTAGCTCGCTGTTCCAGGTATTCCACTTCATCTGCGGTAAAGGCGGTGACACCCACCCAACCCTGTGGCCCTGTTTCGAACACACCCAATGCCGGGACGGCCTCACCTTTTACTTGCCAGCGTGCCACATAGCGGCGGCGTAATACCGCTTTGCCACCATACTCACCCCAGTCCTGCCAAATCTCATCCGGGGTTTTGATCGTGTCGGCGATAAGCAACAGATGTTGTGCCCGTCCCCGTTTGCCTACTTTCAGCGTTCCACTGCGGTCACGAAACAGGGCATCAGAAATCAGCAAGTACTCACCTGACACATCCGCAAAATAGATCGTGCGGTCAGCGGGTTCCATAAACTCAGCGAGGAACTTATCCACGTATTCTTGATCAGTCAGATCAGGGGGTAGCAGTTGGTCTGACTTCGCCTTTCGCACTGGTAGGGGTGATAAAGTTTTAGCTCTGGGCGATGTACCTGCAATCAACGGCAACAGATCGTTGCCTGGTAGTGGCCGGGGTGTCATTGCCTGAGTGCGGCTTACACCGGGCGCATATTCAAAACCGGGATCAATCCCCTTGGGAACTTTAACGGTGCGGGGTGAGGGGCCACGGGTGCCGATAGTTTTTTCTTCCCATTCAATCGGCGGTGCGCTGTCTGGGCTATTCTTTCCCAGCTTCTTTAAATCGCGTTTAGAGAGGGTTTCAACATAGCATTTACAGCCCCATGCATTTTGCGGTGTGTGAGTCTGCCAGAAGGGATCATCAAACGGTAACACCAGACCATCCCATGCAAGGTGTTCGGGGCGTGGGTTCTCAACTGCATCATTATGACGATATCGCCAGTAAGGCCGGGTGTCCGATACGGCCAGCATTTGCTCTCGCCGACCGGCGTTATAGCTTTGGCGCAGATTGGTGTCATAGATCACGCGAGTGCGCCAGTTGCGCCCACCGTTATATGACCAGCCGTGCTGTTCAACAATGGTGTCGAAGTCTTTGCGGAACTGTTCCAGCGTGACACCTTGTGCCGTGACCTTATCAACGGCTTTTCTTAAGTCCGTTAGCAGATCATTACGCATGGCACCGGCGACCATGAAACCGTGATCATGTTCAGTGGCATACACATCCGTCCAGGCACGGGTAGGAATGTTAACCTTGCCTCGAAAGAATTTGATTTGCTCTGCAAAGGACAGTGAGCCGTAATTAATCGATGCCACCGGCCTGCTCCAGAATGTCATAACGACCGGCCAGCTCTGCAGCCAGCAATCCCTCACGCATAATATTGCCGAGCTGCTCGGTGTCCATGTCTGGCCAGGCTTCCATTAATCGATCTCTAAACTCATCCAGGCTTTCAACCTCATCCAGCAATTGCTTCAGTGCATCCAGCATTTGTCCAATGGCAGGCGCGGTGTCCTGATTCATTCGTTCAACCTGTTGATCCGTAATAGAGGCATCATCGGTTGCTTTCAGTGCAGCGGTGCTGCAATGCTGACACGTATGCACATGCCCCTTTGTGGGTTCCATCGGCAGGCTTGGCTGACCACTTGCCAGTACCGCTTCACCCTCTTTTGCTTCTGGGATCTTGAGTTTCTCCTGGGCGTAGCGCACGGGTATTGGCAAGCCTATGCCGACCAGTTTTGGAAGAGACTCCGCGTAGAGTTTTAAATCTTCCGGCTCACGGGTATCGAACACAAAGCGTGGGCAGCGGCGCATGGAATCCACACCTGTGGAATTCAAGGCCAGTAATGGATAAACCAGAGCACGCGTTAAGGTTGATCCATACTGTACTGCATCAGATACCATCAGATCGTGGCGTACCTCATTATGCACATCACCCAAATTGGAACCCAAGCCGGTGGACTCAGCCGTGCTGGTCAGTGTACCGCCGAGGATGGCTTTACTCTGGGTGCGCTCGCACCAGTCGATCATGGCCTCAAAGGGATCTTTGTTGCCCTTCGCCGCTTCCTTAAAATCAATCACCATGCCCTGTGGGATAATGCCTGCGGCAGCATGGCCAATGTTCACCACCGCATTTAACAGCGTGGCCTTTTCTTTATCAGAAGTGCCGGTTGGATATTCACCGATGCGCATGGGCAGGCCGTAGATTTCAAGGAACTCAGCAAGATCACGGACTGAATAATTTTTAAATAAAAATGGCCAGGCTAATACGCGGTGCAACCCAGCACGGGTCACATAGCCGCTTTTGGCTTTATGGATATGTTTGATCCAGCCAAAGGGTTGCAAGGCTTCACCGTCTGTTGTGTTGTTACGCAACCGTAGTTCCATTCGTGTATCACGATCAACGGTAAACCATGATGGCGGACGATGATTAATTGATTGAGGCAACCACTCACGGCCCCGGCGTTCCCATTCATATTCAAGGCAGGCATAGCCCTGACCAATGGCATCACCCATATCCAGCAATACATCCTCGAAGTTGGGGATGTCCTGGATTAATTCTTTGGCCAGCGCCGCCGCCTTTTCTTCCTGCGCAGTCGCATTGCGAGGTGCAACAATATCCCACTCCAGACCCAGCAGGGCACGTTTGCGCTTGCCCAGCTCTGCCATGATGTGGCCGTCTTTTTCTTCCATGTCTTCAAACAGATCGCATTGAGCTTTTAATTCACCCCGTTCAGCCCCTTCTAAAATGCTGGCCAGCTTTCCCGGCGTGAGACCACGCACAGGATGGGTACCATACTCCTGATACAGTTGGCCCACCTTAGCGGTTTGAGGTTCAGTGAGCTGCTCCTGCTTTATTGGATTACCGTATACATCAACAATAGCTACCATGCGCCTGCACCTCCAAAATCAATATCATCGTCATCATCATCGTCACTCTTTCCGCCCCATCGACTTTGCTTGTCGGGTGCGGAGGTATATTCAATATGAACCACGTCCTGCTTGCTGGCGTAGTAGGCCAGCGCCAATGCAATCGCACTGTCGCCGTGGCGTTTAAATTCTGAATTCTTGGTGTCTTTCAGTCGAAGGGCTGGCAGCTTGATAATGCCGTTAATCAATTGCAGTGAGCGGATATCGTTTTTAATATCGGCATCTTTTGGCAGGTCGATGGTTTGATCTTCAAAAGCCGCCTGAAAAGGCACCATGTGTTCGCGGTACCAGGCTTCACTGAGCATGACCTGTTCTACGCGGTGTGGCCCAAACTTATCAGCCGTGTATTCCGCCAGCGTGGCTCCGTTGCCGGTGGCATCCATTGCGCCCTTGTAAAAGTTGGGCAGGCGTTCAACGATGTACCAGAGGACTTGTTCCTGTTGACGGGTGGG
>VAPM010064068.1_pt1 | contig 13791 bp, 14 predicted proteins | sample 3395091 | NCBI WGS metagenome assembly VAPM01 (sample SAMN08290445, study PRJNA428436) | hydrothermal vent metagenome | isolation source: Deep-sea hydrothermal vent chimney 3 | place: Pacific Ocean: Juan De Fuca Ridge | reverse complement strand
GGGGCCAGCGGGTTGTCGCAATATGCCGGCTGGGTTGGCATGGATGCACGGGTAACTGGCCCGGTTAATTTTGATGGACAACCCATCACCATCTACCCCGACATCGCCGCAAATGCGAACGCCGCTACACTGGTGGTGACAAATCAGGCCGGGCAAGAAATATCGCGCCAAAGCATCGCCACCGATGGTGAACCAATTGACTGGGCCGGCACAGACGGCAACGGACAACCACTGGCCCCGGGCAACTACACTTTCAGCGTTGTAAGTGTTGAAAATGGCGGCGTCGGCACCACCAGCCCTGCCCAAACCTATGCCCGCATAAATGAGGTTCGGTTTAACGCCGGAGGTATGATCGCCGTGCTTCAGGGCGGAATTGAGATTGCAGCCGAAAACGTAACAGCCCTGCGCGCGCCCGATAGCTAGGCTCAAACCTCACCGCTAAAACAGCGACACAACCCAATATCCCAGTGCCGCCAAACCAGCGCCCACGCCCATATAGGCCGCCGCGCGAAATGGTCGATGCACCGGCGTTTCCTGTGGTAGTTCGGCCTGTCGTATCAGTGCGGCTTCCGCCAGCGCCGGCAGCTTTGGCCCAAACCGCGACAGTACCTTAACGGTTTGCATCAGATCACGCGCCATCGCTTTGGGGCCAATGTTTTCCGCGATATACCGCGCCACCACCGGTTCTGCGACGCTCCAGATATTGATTTCCGGGTCCAGTGACCGCGCCACGCCTTCAACCACAACCATGGTGCGCTGCAACAGGATTAGTTCGGTACGGGTCTGCATGCCAAACCGCTCGGTTACCTCAAACAGATAGCTGAATAATTTTGCCATCGACACCTGACTGGCATTCATCCCGAATATCGGCTCGCCCATGGCGCGCAGGGCGCGGGCAAACTCATCCACATCCCGATCTGCCGGTACATAACCTGCCTCAAAATGCACCTGCGCGACCCGGCGAAAATCGCGCTGGGTAAAGCCATACAGAATTTCGGCATAGGCTCGGCGGGTATAATCGTCAATATGGCCCATGATGCCAAAATCCAGCGCGATAATATCACCGTCGCTGGCCACCTTCAGGTTCCCCTGATGCATATCCGCATGAAAAAACCCGTCCCGCAATGCATGGCTCAGGAACAGCTGCATCACCCGCGCGCCCAGCGCCGCCCGATCATGGCCAGCCGCGTCCAGCAACGCCAGTTCATGTATCGCAATGCCTTCAGCCCAGCCCAGCGTCATCACCCGCTTGCCCGACAGGTCCCATTCAACCGGCGGCACCCGAAATCCGGCATCGCCGGATGTATTGGCGGCAAATTCGGCCGCTGAAGCAGATTCCAGCCGTAAATCCAGTTCCCCCAACACCACACCTTCAAAATGCGTGATCACATCACCTGCCCGCAGGCGTCGCGCACTGGGGGACAGAAATTCAATCACCGAGGCGGCGAAATAGAACGCATTTATATCGCGCTGAAACGCCTGCTCAATACCGGGCCGCAGCACCTTGACCGCAACTTCCAGGCCATTGTCAGCCCGCCGCGCCCGGTGCACCTGGGCAATGGACGCCGCCGCCACCGGTTCGCTGAACTCAGAAAACATCTCTGAAACCGGTCGCCCCAGCTCTTCCTCAACGGTGGCTTTGGCTATCTCCAGCGAAAACGGCGGCAACTGGTCCTGCAATATCTGCAACTGTGATGCCAGCTCACTGCCCACCACATCCGGGCGGGTCGACAGTATTTGACCAAACTTGATATAGGCCGGGCCCAGCGCCGTCAGCGCCCGGGTGATCGGTGGCAATTCGGTGTCGCCTTTGTAGCCCAGCCACTTAAACGGCCAGACCAGTATTTTTAGCCCGATGCGTAAGGATGCCGGTGCATCCAACGCGTCCATCGCCACCCGCATGGCGCCGGTGCGCTCCATCGTGGCACCGGTGCGGATCAGCCGCCAGATGTTATGCGGGCCGCGCATCTAAAGCTTCCAGCCTGAATGCAAGGCCGCGACACCCATGCTCAGATTGCGGTATTTGACCTGCTCAAATCCAGCCCCGAGGATCATATCGGCAAATCTGTCCTGATCCGGAAATTTTCGAATGCTTTCCACCAGATATTGATAACTGTCGCGATCACCCGCAATCAGCTGCCCCATGCGCGGGATCACATTGAATGAATACAGATCATAGGCCTTTTGCAGACCCGGGTTGGGCAACTGGCTGAATTCCAGCACCATCAAGCGCCCGCCGGGGCGCAGGACCCGGTAGGCCTCCGCCAATGCTTCATCAATCCGGGTCACGTTGCGAATGCCAAAGGAAATGGTGTAAACGTCAAAACTGCCACCCTCAAACGGCAATGCCATGGCATCCCCAACAACCCAGTCCAGCCGTTCCGCCATACTGTCGGCCTCGGCCCGTTTGCGCCCCTCAACCAACATGCTTTCGGTCATGTCCAGCACCACGGCGCTGGCCACATCGGCGCGCTTTAAAAACCGAAACGCCACATCCCCGGTGCCCCCGGCCACATCCAGCAGGCGCTGCCCGGCGCGCGGCGCCAACCAATCCATCATCGCGGCTTTCCAGATCCGGTGAATGCCCCCGGACATGACGTCATTCATGACGTCATATTTGCCGGCGACATTGGTAAACACCCCATGCACCATGCCGGCCTTTTGGTCCTCGGCCACATCCTGAAAACCAAAATGCGTGGTTTTTTGCCTGCTGTTATCCATAACGCCTTGCCGTCCAACGAAAACTAACCCTTCTTATAGGTCACTTGGGGGCCGATACAATGCGCCCCGATAACATCGGGGAAAACCATGCCGGAGCTGCCAGAGGTTGAAACCGTCCGCCGCGGCCTGCAACCCGCTATGCAGGCACAGGTGATCAAAACCGCCGATATCAGACGCCCGGACCTGCGCTGGCCGTTTCCGACTGATATGGCCGCGCGACTAACCGGTAAAACCGTACAAAACCTGCGCCGTCGCTCTAAATACATTCTGGCCGACCTGTCCTCGGGGGAAACCCTGATCATCCACCTGGGCATGTCCGGGCGCATGCAGGTGTCCACCGGCACCCATGAACCCCTGCAAAAACACGACCATGTGGTACTAGACATGGCAAATGGTACGCGCATCACATTCAATGACGCCCGGCGGTTTGGCTCAATGGACCTGATCGCCACCGATGCCGTTGAAACCCACCGCCTGCTGGCCAGCCTTGGCCCGGAACCGCTGGGCAACACCTTTGATGATGCCTACCTTGCCGGTCGCCTGAAATCCCGTAACACACCGATTAAATCGGCCCTGTTGGACCAGCGCATCGTTGCCGGGCTTGGCAACATATATGTCTGTGAAGTGCTGCACCGCACCGGCATCTCACCGATAACCAAAGCCGGCAAACTCAGCCGGGCCCGTATTAACACCCTGATCCCGGCGATCCGTGATGTGTTGAACGAAGCGATTGAAGCCGGGGGATCATCCCTGCAGGATCACCGCCAAACCAGCGGTGAACTGGGCTATTTTCAACACCGGTTTCAGGTCTATGACCGTGAAAACCAGCTCTGCACCAAGCCCGGCTGCCCCGGCACAATAACCCGTATCGTCCAGTCCGGACGTTCTTCGTTCTATTGCACTAAATGTCAAAACTGACTTGATCGACTGCACAGGGCTGCTACACCCTTTGTCTGACCATAGCAAAACGGGGTTCAGATATGACCTACTCTACTATAATCGTTGAAATTGAAGATGATGTCTGCCTGATCCGGTTGAACCGCCCTGATGCTCTGAACGCACTTAATTCAGAATTGCTTGACGAACTTGTCGCTGCCCTGCAAGACGCCGACCAAAGCAAAAAAGTGCGTTGCATTGTCCTGACCGGCTCGGACAAAGCCTTTGCCGCCGGCGCGGATATTAAGGAGATGTCTGAAAAATCTTCGGTGGACGTGTTTACCCAGGATCTGTTTGCCGCCCAGGCAAATGCAATAAACGGCATCCGTAAGCCCATTATCGCGGCAGTTGCGGGCTACGCCCTTGGCGGTGGATGCGAGCTTGCAATGATGTGTGATTTCATCATTGCCGCTGATACTGCAAAATTTGGCCAGCCGGAAATTAACCTGGGTGTCGTTGCCGGAATGGGTGGCACGCAGCGCCTGACACGCTATGTGGGTAAATCAAAGTCCATGGATATGCAGTTGACCGGCCGGTTTATGGACGCAGCAGAAGCAGAAAGTTCGGGCCTTGTCAGCCGTGTGGTTTCGGCCAATAAGCTGATGGATGAAGCGATGTCAGCCGCCCGGAAAATCGCAGAAAAATCGGCCATCTCAACAAAAACCGCCAAAGAAGCAGTGAATCGGGCCTACGAAACCACATTGACGGAAGGGCTGTTATTTGAACGCCGGGTCTTCCACTCTCTGTTTGCCACCAAAGACCAAAAAGAGGGTATGTTGGCGTTTCTGGAAAAACGCGAACCACAATTCCGCGACAAGTAAGATTTTTCTACGAAAAATCGACCCAATTCTTCTGCGAAGAATTGTCAGCGCAGACGTGAAAAACTTGCCCTGCCCCCGTTGACTCGCGCCAGATCAGCGCCTAGAAGCGCGACTTCAGATTTAACTCAGCCCGAACGGGAATGATATCCATGGCAAATTCGCCCCAAGCCAAAAAACGCGCCCGCCAGAATGAGCGCCGCACAGCCATCAACAAAACGCGCCGCACCCGTATTCGTACCTACCTGCGAAAAGTAGAAGAAGCGATTGTGTCGGGCAACAAAGATGATGCAACCGCTGCGCTGCGCGCTGCACAGCCAGAATTGATGCGTGGTGTTACCAAAGGCCTGTTTCACAAAAATACGATTGCGCGCAAAATGTCGCGCCTGTCGTCCCGGGTTAAGGCCATCGGCTAAACCACAATCGGCAATTTTTTTCCGAAAAGCGCGCCAATCCGGTGCGCTTTTTGATTCTGGCCAAGATATTTTTGCAACGATAAATCTGGGATTCAGGCGGCTTAGCAGATTCGGTTTCACAAAGGTCTGAGTCAAGCACGAAGATCAGTTGCACGCTCCGCAAACAGCTTGCTAGTTTGCCCTAACGATTCACATCGTCTTGGGGGACAATTGATTGAGCACGGGGTTAGATCCGGGCATCGGGGAAGTACTGCCAACCGACGCCTGGAATATTTTGGATACAGAAAAATCCGCCCGGCTCATAGATGTCAGGACGCAGGCAGAATGGAATTTTGTCGGCGTCCCTGATGTTTCGGAACTGGACCAGACGCTGATTTGCGTTGAATGGGCCAGCTTTCCGGAAATGTCCAAAAACCCGCGCTTCGAAGAAGCGGTGACAGGGGCTCTGGGGGATACGCCCCCCGGCAAGCTGCTGTTTTTGTGCCGCTCCGGGGTGCGCTCGCTGCATGCTGCGCTCGCAGTCTCTGCCTGGTATTCCGCACAGGGCCAGACAGTTGCTTGTTTTAACGTAGCCGAAGGCTTTGAAGGTGATCTGAATACACAAGCGCGGCGGGGCAGCCGCAATGGATGGAAACATCGGGGACTGGCCTGGCGCCAGACCTGAAAAAAGAAATGGGTTGAGGTAAAGATGACGGAAGACACCTGGGGACAAGTGCAGGACGCGTTGCAAAAGTCGGTTGGCAAAAACAACTATAAAAACTGGATAGAGCCGCTTGAATTTTCAGCTCTAACCAACGGTATAGCCACGTTTTTTGTCCCGACAAATTTCATGGGAAACTGGGTTTCGCGCAATTTTGGTGATAAAATCTTGCAGGAACTTTCCTCAGCCGGCGCCAATGTCAGCCGGGTCGAATTCAGCGTTCCAAAAGTTGCCAAATCGCCTCGGCCAAAGAAAAGCGCCACGTGGCAAAAAGAACAACAAACAGCAACGGGCCCGGATAACCTGCCCGGCGCACCGCTGGACCAGCGTTTTACTTTTGACAGCTTTGTCGTGGGCAAACCCAACCAATTGGCCCATGCTGCCGCCAGACAGGTCGCAGAGGGCAAAGATGTCGCCTTCAATCCGCTGTTTCTTTATGGTGGTGTCGGCCTTGGCAAAACCCACCTGATGCACGCAATTGCCTGGGAACTGCGTAAAAACAACCCGCAAATGCGCGTGGTTTACCTGTCCGCTGACCAGTTTATGTACCGTTTTGTTCAGGCAATTCGCGAAAACAAGATGATGGATTTCAAACAGATGTTCCGCTCGGTGGATGTGCTGATGGTGGATGATGTGCAGTTTATCGCCGGTAAAAACAGCACCCAGGAAGAATTCTTTCACACATTCAATGCCTTGATGGATCAGAACAAACAGATCATCATCTCAGCAGACCGCGCCCCTGATGATATCAAAGACCTTGAGGATCGCATCAAATCGCGCATGCAAAGCGGTCTGGTGGTTGATCTTCACCCCACCGATTACGAATTGCGTCTGGGCATCCTGCAAACCAAAGTTGAAACCTACCGCAAACAATATCAGGGTCTGGTGTTTGACGATGCGGTGCTTGAATTTCTGGCCATGCGGATATCCACCAATGTCCGCGTGCTGGAAGGCGCACTGATGCGGCTGTTTGCCTTTGCCTCACTTGTCGGTCGTGAAATCACACTGGAACTGGCACAGGATTGTCTGGCTGATATTCTGCGCGCCTCAAACCGCAAGGTCACCGTGGAAGAAATTCAGCGCAAGGTCTCGGAACATTACAATATCCGCATGTCCGACATCATCGGTCCGCGTCGGGTCCGCGTGATCGCCCGCCCAAGACAGGTGGCGATGTATCTGGCCAAACAGCTTACCACCCGCAGCCTGCCGGAAATTGGCCGCCGGTTTGGTGGACGTGACCACACCACGGTCATCCACGGGGTGCGTCGCATCGAAGAACTAAAGGCCCATGATAGCCAGATCGCTGAAGATGTAGAACTGCTGCGTCGCTCGCTGGAAGCCTGATCCTTTCTCCATCCAACCCTTTGCCTTTACCGGTCAACTAAATTAATCCTTGAGCAAGACGCTGAATGGGCTACATTCACCGCCCGGAGCATGAAAAGGGTAGGCTATGAAGATCAGTATCGAACGCGGCACCTTGCTAAAGGCATTGTCACAGGCGCAATCCGTCGTTGAACGCCGTAATACCATCCCGATCCTTGCCAATGTTCTGATCGAGGCTGACGGTGCCGAGGCATCATTTCGCGCCACCGATCTGGACATTGAGGTGGTGGATAAAATAACGGCCGTTGTAGAACGTGCCGGTGCAACAACGGTATCGGCTGTGATGTTGCACGAAATCGTCCGTAAACTGCCCGATGGGGCCCTTGTCGCCCTAACCGATGACGGCACCTCCGGGCGCCTGACGGTTGAGGCGGGGCGTTCAAACTTTTCGCTGGCCACCCTGCCAAAGGAAGATTTCCCGGTGATGGCCAACTCGGAATATGACTGCAACTTTTCCGTCGCCGCGCCCGTTCTGCGCCGCCTGTTTGATAAATCGAAATTCGCGATTTCCACCGAAGAAACCCGTTATTACCTGAACGGCGTCTACATGCATATCGCCACCGGCGAAAATGGCCCGGCCCTGCGCTGTGTCGCCACCGATGGCCACCGGCTGGCCCGGGTGGATGCCGCATTGCCTGACGGGGCCGATGGTATGGCCGGGGTCATTGTGCCGCGCAAAACCGTGGCTGAGCTGCGCAAGCTGCTGGACGATGACGACATGACAATCGCTGTGTCAGTATCCGAAACAAAGGTTCGCTTTGCCACACCGCAAATCACCCTGACCTCCAAAGTTATCGACGGCACTTTCCCCGATTACACGCGGGTCATTCCGCAAGGAAATACCAAGAAAATGGAAGTCGACGCTGCCGAATTCGCCAGGGCCGTTGACCGGGTGGCAACGGTGTCATCGGAACGCTCACGCGCCGTTAAACTGTCGCTGGAAGAAGACCGCCTGGTCCTGTCGGTAAACGCCCCGGACAGCGGTGCCGCCGAAGAAGAACTAAGCGTCGCCTATAGTGACGAGGCGCTGGAAATTGGCTTTAATGCCAAATACCTGCTGGAAATCGCCAGCCAGGTGGACCGCGAAAATGCAGTGTTCCTGTTCAATTCCTCGGGCGATCCGACATTGATGCGCGAAGGCGATGACGAAAGCGCGGTTTACGTCGTCATGCCCATGCGGGTTTAGCGCTTGTTGTTTGGCTGGGATGCCTCCGGCGGGGTTATTTAAGGAACAAAGATGGGCAGGCTTGCGGTTACTGAACTGACGGTATCGCATTTTCGCTCGCATCAGTTAGCGCGGCTTGAATTTGGCCCTGGGCCGGTGGCCATCCATGGCCCCAACGGCGCCGGCAAAACCAACCTGCTGGAAGCCATATCACTGTTGTCGCCGGGCCGCGGATTGCGCCGCGCGACACTGGAAGAAATGGCGCGCCGCCCGCAATCCCTGGGCTGGAAAATCAGCGCCAACCTGACCAGCCTGCATCAGTGCCATGATGTGGAAACATGGGCCGAACCCAACACGCCGCGCCAAACCCGCATTGACGACAAATCTGCCACCCAGGTGGCGCTGGGCCGCATTGCCCGTATCCTCTGGCTGGTGCCGTCCATGGACCGGCTCTGGCTGGAAGGCGCAGACGGGCGCCGCCGGTTTCTGGACCGCATGACCCTCAGCTTTGAACCGTCCCACGCCGAGGCAGTTCTGGCCTATGAAAAAGCCATGCGCGAACGCAATCGTCTGCTGAAAGATCAGGTGCGCGACGCCCATTGGTACGCCGCCCTTGAGGATCAGATGGCCAGCGCAGGGGCGGCCATCATAACCAATCGCGCCCAGGCGCTTGACCGGGTAACCGACGCCCAGAAATCCGCCCAAACCGCCTTTCCCCGCGCCGACCTTTCGCTGTTCGGACCAGAGGGCGCACCACTGCCAAAGGGCCAGGAAGAACTGGCGCAGGGGTTTGCCGAAGGCCGTGCGCGTGATCTGATGGCCGGTCGCACCCTGATTGGCCCGCACCGCGCCGACATGGGCGCGATCTATGCGGATAAGGGCGTGCCTGCGCGTGATTGTTCCACAGGTGAGCAAAAAGCACTGCTGATCTCGCTCATTCTGGCCAACGCCCGGGCGCTGGCGGATGATTTCGGCGCCCCCCCGATCCTGTTATTGGATGAGGTCGCCGCCCACCTTGACGCCACCCGCCGCGCCGCGCTTTACGATGAAATATGCGCCATCGGTGCACAGGCTTTCATGACCGGCACCGGGGTCGAATTGTTTGACGCGCTCAAACGGCGCGCGCAATTCCTGCAGGTCACCGAAACCGACAACATTTCCAGCGTTCAACCCGATTAACCGCCCAGCATCGCCATGGCTTCCTCTAGCATCGTGTCGCGCCCGGCCCCAAAGCCATCCACATCAAATTCGCGCTCAATATCCGGTGGAATGCCCGGGCCTTCGTAAACCGTACCATCCGGGGTTTTGTAAACCTGATGGGAAAACCCAAACTCCCAGCCATTGGGCAGATTGCGCGATAACACATCGGAATGCGCCCCGCTGGTGGCCTGCCCGATCACCGTGACCTGGGGCAATTCCCGCATTGCCATGGTGAAAATCTCGGCTGCGCTGATCGAATAACCGCTGGTCAACAAAATCACCGGCTGGCTCAGATAAACATTGCCATTGGGTTGCGTCATCACCCTGTGCGGCTTGGTAAAGCCGTCCAGCGTTTTGGTCACTTTGGAAAACGCGGCCACCGGCTGATCGGTAAACGCCCCCGCATAGGCCAGTGACGTCTGATCATCGCCTCCGGGGTTAAACCGGATGTCGGCAATGATGCCCTTGGCGTCCTTAAACACATCTGCCGCCTGTTCAATGGCACGGCGCGCGGTTTCCGCCCCGGTGCTGCCAAACGGTGCATCCGCCTCCATATGGGCAAACCGCATATAGCCGATATTGCCCTCCAGCCAGCCATAGGACAGCCCGGTTTCCTCAACCCCGAACACCGCATCACTCATATAGGTTTTGGCCGTTAGCCGGGCGGTGTCATACTGATCAATCCACGTTACATCGATATCCGGTGAATCGCCGCGTTCCCCAACCGGATCAAATACAAAGACATGCCCATCATCTAAACCCAACACCATATTGACGAAAATATCGTACAGTTCATCCTGGGTGGTGTCGGCAGTGACCAGCGGTCGGAATTCGGTATAAACCGCATCCCAATCGACACCGTAAAGATCAAAGAACGCATATAGCTCATCAAACGCATCCCAGTAGACCTGGAAATTCCACTCAGGGTCCATTGCATCGGGTTCATCATCGCGGTCGCAAGCCGCGGGCATCGCTTCCAGACGATTGGTGGTGATCGGGTTGACGGTACTTGCCTCGCGGATAACCAGATCGCCATCGGACATCTCAAACTCAATTCCACCAAGGTTTTTAAGCAACCACAGGTTTGCCGGCGCCAGTTGATACCGCTCACAGCTGGTGCGGCCCTGTTCGCGTATATCAATGGTGAACCGGCCGATATCGGTGACAATGCCATAACCTTCAGTCTGCCACTGTCCGCGCATTTCACTTTTGGGCATGCCCCACGCCCAAAAACCCGCCAGGGCCACCAAACCAAGGCCCGCCAATACCAGCGCAGCCCGGGCCAGTTTACCAATGAATGATGATTGTCGCCCTGGCATAAAATGATACCCCTTACATATGTTAATGCGCTAAACATATCCCATAGCCTTCCCTTTACAACCCGGTTCTGCCAGCAATTGATCAGCCACAAAACAAGAGCATTCAACATGACCCCACAACGTGTCACCCTGATCACCCTTGGCGTTGACGACCTTGATCGCAGCGAAAAATTCTATGGCGATATGGGCTGGGTACCCACAAAACGAGATAAATCCATCATTTTCTACCAGATGAACGGCCTGATCCTTGGCCTGTTTGGCCGCGCCGCTCTGGCCGATGATCAGGGCAGACCCGGCGCAACCCTCGGCACCGGGGCGATGACACTGGCGCAGAATTTCACCACCAATGAAGAGGTCGACGCCGCCTACGCGCTGGCCCTGAAATCCGGCGCCGCCGCAATGAAAGCCCCGCAAAAGGTATTCTGGGGCGGCTATTCCGGTTACTACGCCGACCCCGATGGCCATGTCTGGGAAGTCGCCATGAACCCGTTTTCGCCGCCCAGTGAAGATGGCAGTTTGACCATGTCCGAATGACACTGACCGCCACCGAACTGGTAATCTACGCCGGCGCCCTGTTCATCCTGTTCCTGACACCGGGCCCGGTATGGCTGGCCACGGTCGCGCGCACCCTTAGCGGTGGCATCCACGCCGCATGGCCGCTGGCCCTGGGGGTGGCCATCGGTGACATGATCTGGCCGATAGCCGCCATCCTTGGCATCAGTTGGATCACTTCGGTATTTGCCGGGTTCATGGTGGTCCTGCGCTGGGCGGCCAGTGTAATTTTCATCCTGATGGGGCTGGCGGTTATCAGAAATTCCGGCAATGCAATCAACAGCAATAATCGCCTGACCCGCCCCGGCGCATGGGCGGGTTTTGCCGCCGGCGTGGCCGTTATCCTGTCCAACCCCAAGGCCATCCTGTTTTACATGGGCGTGCTGCCGGGTTTTTTTGACCTGACCCGGCTGACCATCCTGGACATCACCGCCATTGTTGCACTGTCAATGATTGTCCCACTGCTGGGCAATCTTTTGCTGGCACTTATGGTCGCCCGGATGCGGGTGTTCCTGACATCCCCAACTGCGCTCAGACGCACCAGCATGGTTGCCGGGGCCCTGTTGATCAGCGTCGGAATTTTGCTGCCGTTGCTCTGACAGCTACCAAATTCCCGGGTCCAGACCGTCCTCGGCCAGCCGCGCCACCGCCGCCCGCAGATACGGTTGGAAATTCATGCTTTCAAACGCCCCGGAAGAAAAATAGTTCAGCGCCGAAAAGTAATAAAACGGCGGCAAATACCCCGGCAGACGGAAGGTCTCGGCATCCTGCCATGTCACCTCATCCGCGTTATCGCCGGAAAATACCATCGTCGTCGGGGTGAAATTTACCCCCCACTTGCGCGCCAGATCAGCTTCGCTCATCGCGGTTCCGTCAAAATCGACAACGCCGCGTTTCCCCTGTAAATCCAACTGGACCACCAGAAACCCTTCTTTGATCAGGTCGGTGATTTCGCTGCGTGTGAAATTTTTCTCGTGTAGCTCAACACAGTAAATGCAGCCCTGTTGCTCATACAGGATCAATAAATCTTTACCCTGATCCGACGCGGTCTGCAGATCTACAGACAGGTTGCGATCGCTGTCATAAAACCAGTCCTGAATATGCAATCCGTTTTCGTTCAGCGCGACTTTGTGTTCGTCCGCATTGCCCGCAACAGCGGTCAGAAAAAATACCATTGCAACAATCAATCTATGGGCCATGTTGCCCCCTCCTTAGTTCGGTATGTACATTCCCCCCCAACGATCAACAGACCTCGGGGGGAAAGTATCGTATCAGGGTCGAATATAGGCGTAGCCCTGTTCCTGCAGTTCGATCAGGCGCACCACACCGGACGTTACCATCTTTGCCTCGCTCATGATCTCGATGTCCATCCCGGCCTTTTCGCTCATTTTATTAAGCGTGTTGCCACAGGCGGCAAAGCTCAGGTTTTCAAATTGCAATGACATCGTCTCAATCCGGTCTTCCACCGGGCTTTTTCCGGGTATCAGCATGTTCAGCCCCGGCCCATAGGCCACCATTTCGATGATCACCGTGTCACCGATACTTTCATAATATTTGGTGACATTTGCAGCATTATTCAGCGCCAGGTTCATCACTTTCGGATCAGACTGATCAACATGTATCGCCACATAATGGGTCACACCCTGGGCGATTGCACCCTGAGTTGTCACCACTGCAGAAATCAGCGCCGCAGCAATTATAGCTAAGAAATTCTTCATTATTTCGGTCCCCGTTTTTATGTTTTTTACTTAGGACTTGGCGCAATAATTCGCACCGACATCCCCATCAAAGAACTTAGATAGTCGGAAATTTTGACGGTTTTGGCAACACTTTTGGATTTTCAAACAACCCGGCAGAAAAAATTTAAAAAGTATCGGAAAATTTATCGGATGCGTCAGCTCTGTTACGTGTCTGGGGGCGTGACACTTCCCCGCAAATATTGTAAATAAAATCACCGGTTATACAGGAATTCATCAATGTCAGACGACACCCAGACGCCAGAAGAATACGGCGCTGATTCTATCAAAGTTCTCAGAGGCTTAGAGGCAGTGCGCAAGCGCCCCGGCATGTATATCGGTGACACCGATGATGGCTCTGGCCTGCACCACATGGTCTATGAGGTCGTGGATAACGGCATTGACGAAACTCTGGCCGGTCACGCTGACCATGTCAGCGTTACAATCCACGCCGACAGCAGTGTTTCGGTTTACGACAATGGCCGTGGCATTCCCGTGGGCATCCACGAAGAAGAAGGCGTTTCCGCTGCCGAAGTCATCATGACCCAGCTGCATGCGGGCGGCAAATTTGACCAGAATTCCTATAAGGTTTCGGGCGGCCTGCACGGCGTCGGCGTGTCGGTGGTCAATGCGCTGTCTGATTACCTGGAATTGCGCATCTGGCGTGAAGGCAAAGAACATGTGGCCCGATTTGAACACGGCGACACAGTGGAACATCTGAAAGTGGTGGGCGACGCCAACGGCAAAAAAGGCACCGAGGTCAAATTCCTTGCCACGCTGGATACATTTTCCGACCGGGAATACGTGTTCAAGACGCTGGAAAACCGACTGCGGGAACTGGCCTT